>Ga0256404_1006643_pt1 | contig 18933 bp, 15 predicted proteins | sample RumenRJG_01DNA_FD_185990 | JGI IMG/M metagenome (GOLD analysis project Ga0256404, IMG submission 185990) | Bovine rumen microbial communities from Lethbridge, Alberta, Canada - RJG_01 | ecosystem: Host-associated > Mammals > Digestive system > Stomach > Rumen | place: Canada: Alberta | collected...
ACTTGGATACCTTTCTTCTGAAGAACTATTTCTTAACGAACTAGCTAAACTTAATGTAACTGATAATACCATTTTCTATAAAATCTAATTTGTCTTCTTATTTCCAGTTTCTGCTTTCAATTCGGGAGTTTTTTAATCCCATAAATAATAAAAAAAGAAGCACTTCGTACTTCCTCAAATTCTTTATGGTGGAGCTTAGCGGGATCGAACCGCTGACCTCCTGCGTGCAAAGCAGGCGCTCTCCCAGCTGAGCTAAAGCCCCATGTTATAAAAGAAATGGTGGGCCTGAATGGATTTGAACCATCGACCTCACCCTTATCAGGGGTGCGCTCTAACCAACTGAGCTACAGGCCCATTTCTCGCATCAATTAATGGTGGGCCTGAATGGATTTGAACCATCGACCTCACCCTTATCAGGGGTGCGCTCTAACCAACTGAGCTACAGGCCCATCAACTGACTGCTCGTATAATATACCATTTTCACCTATTCACGTCAACACCTTTTTTCTTGTGGTAAAAGAAAAAACAGAGCCAGGGTAGCTCTATTCATTCAAGTGTGTGTGTAATTTTATGAGAGGTTATAGTTAGCATTTACTAACTGATTAGAATATACCACAAAATGTTAGTCATGTCAAACTTAATAATCACTATTTTCATCTCTTTCTGACTATATTATAATAAGTTCATGAACAAATATTTGATTACCGAAAAACTCACACCTTCCTATAGTCTCTTTAAAAGCCAGGAGACTATGCAAAATGTTGCTTTTAACGATGATGACTTTGATTACCTGGAAATAGATGCAACTGATTTTACCCATTGTATTCTTACTAAGATGAATCTCAGCAATGATCAGTTTCATAATTGTCATTTTATTGAAGTTGTCTTTGTCAATTGTGATCTCTCCAATATATCCTTTGACAATACGCTATTAAGGCGTTGTACATTTATTGATTGTAAGATGATTGGTACAGCTTTTGATAACTGCTTACTAGAATATGTAGCCTTTGAGAACTGTAAAGAAAACTATATGAATCTTGCAAGAACACAGCTGCGCACTGTGAGCTTTGAAGCATGTGATCTATCCGAAGCCTATCTAAGCGAATGCACTTTCAAAAATACAGAATTCTCAGATTGTCGATTACGAAGAAGTGAATTTCTTCATTCTTCACTTAACGATATCGATGTGTCAAGCTGTGCGATTGAAGGTATTCGTATTAACCCGCAGGATCTACGCGGTGCAATCGTTAATGAAGAGCAGGCTGTTCTTCTAGTTGGATTACTTGGAGTACATATGAAAGAATAGAAAAAGTATGGTTGTTAAGCCATACTTTTTACATTGAAATTATACCTAAGACATTTAATACTGAACTAATCAAAATAACGATAATAAAGATAGGCGCAATATACTTCATCATCAAGACATAAATCTTCTTTCTCTTAAACTTTGATGAGTGTTCTATTTCAGCACTGATCTTTTCAATACCAATAACTCTTGTCACCAAGAAGCATATAGATAATGCAGCAATAGGCATCATCACAGAATTCGTCAGGAAGTCAAAGAAATCTAAGAAATCCATACCAAGAATACTGATAAAATGCAATGGACCAAAGCCAAGTGATGAAAGCGTACCTAAAGCGATCATAATGACACCCATTAAGACTGTTGACTTCTTACGGTCCCAGCCTAATTCATCTTCAAATGTGGATACAGCAGACTCCGTCAAGGCAATTGAAGACGTCAAGGCAGCAAGCAAGACAAGTAAGAAGAATGCGACACCAGCGAATCCTACTGCTCCCATGGAGTCAAAGACTTTTGGCAAGGTAATAAACATGAGCGAAGGACCTGCCCCTAATGCCTTGGCATTTCCATTCGAGAAGGCAAAGACTGCAGGAATAATCATTAAGCCGGCAAGAATCGCAATGACTGTATCAAAGACTTCCACATTGGATGTTGCTGATTCAATATCAAATTCCTTTTTCATATAGCTACCAAAAGTAATCAAAATACCCATCGCAATGGATAAGGAATAGAACATCTGTCCCATTGCTGTAACAAGCGTCATGAGTGAAAAGTTCTTAAAATTAGGAATCAAAAAGTACTTCACACCGGCTAATGCTCCAGGACGCGTAACGGAATAGACAGCAACAATAACAGCTAACAATACAAGAACGGGCATCATGATCTTAGACACTTTCTCAATACCATTCTGTACACCACCAAAGATAATCACTAATGTGATCAAACAGAAGATGATAAAGAATAATTCAACATTCCAGCCATCTTTAATAAATGTAGAAAAATAAGTATCACTTGCCACCTGATGAACATGCCCTACAGCATATTCATAGAGATACTTACAGACCCAGCCCCCAATAACAGAATAGTAAGGCACAATCAGCATTGGAATAATGGCATTAATCCAGCCACCAAATTTTAAGGGCAGGCTTTTGCCAAAGAACTGGAAGGCACCAACAGGTGATTTCCTTGTCATACGACCAATGGCTGATTCACTCATAATCATTGCATAGCCAAACGTTGAGACAAGAATGAGATAAATCAACAAGAAAATACCTCCACCATACTTGGCAGCAAGATAAGGAAAGCGCCAGATATTCCCTAGGCCAACAGCACTCCCTGCAGCTGCTAAGACAAATCCAAGCTTCCCGGAAAATTTACTTCTTTCTTTCATAAATAAACTCCTAAACAAATTTTTTATTATTGTATTAATGTTCATACAATAATAAATGCCTATTTATTATAGGCTTTTTCAACAAAATTACAACTCTTTTTCTCATTATCCATAAGAAAAAGGTATAAAAATTGCTTTATACCTTTCTAAAGAGTCTTGTGTTTTTTCCACTAGGAATACGATAGAAGATGACAATAATCATTCCAATGATTAATATCATTAAGCAAACACGATACATTGTGGTATAGCTTGTAGCATCAAGAAGATGACCACCAATATTCGTAAAGACAATTGATGAGAGATTGCGCATTGTCTGAATAAAAGCCAGGGCTGTGATTTGCTGGTGCTTATCAACAATGGTAAAGACAACCTTAAGATTAATCATTGTTAATAACATGCCAGCTGGATGCTTGCCAATAAATGTGGCAATGACTTTTAATGATAATGTTGTGTCAAAGGCGTAGATGCCATATTGCATCAGCATCATGATATAGGCTATGACAATCAGCGTCTTGTTGGAAAGCTTGTCCATAAATGTATATGAGAAGAATACTAATGGTGCTTCACAGACAACCGCTACGCTTAACAATGTCGAAGCAAAGGATGTCGAAAGTCCATCATGTGTCAGCATTGATGGAATATAAGTATTACCAAGTGAGCTTACCCCAAAGAACAAGCCCGTAATAATAAGATAGATAAGATATTTCTTATTAACAAATAAATCCCTCGTACGTACATCATGATCCGCATTAGCAACCGTATCAATATGAGGATGTGTTCCAAGTAAGCCAACAATGGCTAAAGCAATCGTGATGATACAAGCCACGAAGATGGCACTAGGGGCAATGAAATCATAAAGCAAGCCAGCCATCTGGGTACCAATCGCATAGCCGATTGTTCCCCATATACGAATCTTGCCATAGCGATAAGGTGAAGCTGTTGCAATCTTCTCCATTGCCGGGCAAATACTGTTCATAACAGTTAAAACAAGAGCGTAGTTAATGGTAATAAGGATCAGGTTTTGCGAAAAGACAAAGAGTGCTGAACCAATCATGGCGAGAATTAATGATATGACATTGACCTTCTTCACTGAATAACGGTCACTCAGCTCTCCCACGAATGGCTGGGCAATAAGTGAAGTCAAATAAGAAATCGATACAACCAATGAAACATCAGCTGCCTTATAGCCCTTCCCCATTAAATAAACCGAAATCAGGCATGAAAACATCGCCCATGAAAGATAATAAAAATTATAAACTAGAAAATAAGCCAGATAGCTATTACGATATGTATGTTTATGCATAAGTCCCTCCCTTAGGCTTATTGTATAGATTTCATAGAACTTGTCTAGAAAAAAAGAAGTGCCCGAAGACACTTCTCATGATTATTTTTCTAAAGGTTTCTTCCAGAATGAAAGAACAACTGCACCAACGATTGAACCAATAGCGATAGATGCAAGATACATTGGCCAGTTACCAATTGTAGCAATAACGAAGATACCACCATGTGGTGCTCTTAATGTACAATTGAAAGCCATTGATAAACCACCAGCAATTGCTGAACCAAGAACACATGAAGGAATAACATGAACTGGGTCATTAGCCGCAAATGGAATAGCGCCTTCTGAAATGAATGATAAGCCCATAACATAGTTTACTAAACCAGCATTACGTTCTTCTTCAGTCCATTTATCTTTAAAGAATGTTGTTGATAAAGCGATAACAAGAGGTGGAACCATACCACCAGCCATAACTGATGCCATTAATGTATAGTTGCCTGAAGCAAGTAAGCCTGTAGCTGTAACATAAGCAGCCTTGTTGAAAGGACCACCCATATCAATAGACATCATACCACCAGCAACAATACCAAGAATAATACCATACTGACCTAAACCATTTAAGAATGATGTTAAACCACCATTGATGATACCCATAATTGGGTTAACAGCCGAAGCAAATACACCCATTAAGGCAACACCTAATAATGGATAGAGAAGGATTGGCTTAACGCCTTCAAGTGACTTAGGTAAGCCTTTTAAAGCTTTCTTTAATAAGAGAATAATCCAGCCAGCAACAAAGCCATAAAGAAGTGCACCCAAGAAACCTGGAGTAGCAGAAATCTTTGTAGCGAATGGATCAGCAAATGTGGCACCGCTCTTCGCAAGTAAGCCACCAACGAAACCAACTGCAAGACCTGGTCTATCAGCAATAGACATAGCGATGAAACCAGATAAGATTGGTAACATCATATCAAAGGCAACACCACCAATAGCCTTGAACCAGGCAGCTAATGGTGTAGATGAACCGAAGTTTGCCCCCGCATTCTTATCATCAACTAAGAAGGCAATGGCAATCAAGATACCACCAGCAACAACGAATGGAAGCATATGTGATACACCATTCATTAAGTGCTTATAGAAGCCCTGAGCTGTAGAAGAACCTGTTGAGGCACTTGCACCTTCTTCAGCATGATAGATTGGAGCCTGACCATTTCTGATCTTGTTGATTAATTCTTCTGGATGTCTGATACCTTCAGTAACTGGTACTGAAATTAAAGGCTTACCGTCAAAACGTGCCATTTCAACATTCTTATCAGCTGCAATAATAATACCATCAGCTGCAGCAATTTCTTCAGCTGTTAAAGCATTGCCAACACCTTCAGAGCCATTTGTTTCAGCCTTTAGTGGATAACCCATAGCTTCCCCAGCTTTTGTTAAATTTTCAGCCGCCATGAATGTATGAGCAATACCTGTAGGACATGCTGTGACAGCTAAGACCTTATAGCCTGTTGTCTGCTTGGCTTCTTTAGCCTTCTCTGCTGCTTCTTCAGCATCTCTCTTGCTTTCTTCATCATCAATGATGCTTAAGAATTCTTCAGGTGTTTTAGCAGCCATTAATCTTGTTCTGAATTCTTCATTCATTAAAAGCATTGATAACTTTGCAAGTGCCTGTAAATGCACATTACCAGCACCTTCTGGTGCAGCAATCATGAAGAATAATTTAGCAGGCTGACCATCTAAAGAATCATAATCAACACCTGCAGGTACTGTCATTGAAGCAAGTCCAGCTTTTTTTACTGCTGCAACCTGAGCATGTGGAATAGCAATGCCTTCGCCAATACCAGTTGAAGTCTGTGCTTCACGGGCAAGAATACCTTTCTTATAAGCAGCTTTATCTGAAATCTTACCTGACTTGTCCATAAGATCAACTAAGTGATCAATTGCTTCATCTTTACTAGCAACTGAAACATTTAAGTCAATCGCACGAACATCCAATAGTTCTGTGATTTTCATATTATTTGTTTCCCCTTAAATTTCTCAAATTTTCATAAATAAAATCTTTTGTAGCGAGTGAATCACTAAATGCAGTCGCACCACCACTTGCAGTACCAAGTTCAAGTGCTTCTTCATAGTCCCCATTCTTTAAGTATCCGGCAATAAAGCCAGCTACCATTGAATCACCAGCACCAACGGAATTCTTTACTTTACCCTTGCAAACACCCATACGATGAGTTTCACCATTCTCATCAACAAGAAGACTACCATCTCCAGCTAATGATACAAGGACATTTCTTGCGCCCATTTCCTGAAGCTTTTTCGCATATTTCACGATATCTTCTTCACCTTGTAATTTCACATTAAAGATATCTTCAATTTCGAAATTATTTGGCTTAATTAGGAATGGCTTATACTTCAGTACATTCACAAGTAACTGTCCTGTTGCATCCACAACCGCATAGATATTCTTGCTGGCAAGTTTTTCTAAAATAGTTTCATAGATATTGTTAGGTACACATGATGGAATAGATCCTGATAAAACAAGCACATCACTCTTGCCCATCTTATCAAGTTTCGCAAAGAGCTTATAAAGATCAGATTCAGTAATTTTAGGCCCCATGCCATTGATTTCTGTTTCTTCATCACTTCTAAGCTTGACATTAATTCTGCTCATGCCTTCTTCGACATCAATGAAGTCGCCATCAACGCCCATTTCCTTCACGCCAGCCTTAACCTTTTCACCAGTAAAGCCCGCAGTAAATCCTAAAGCCTTTGTAGAGTAACCAAGTTCTTTCAAGATAAAGGACACATTAATGCCCTTACCCCCTACGAAGATATGTTCTTCGTTGACACGATTCACGACACCTGTTTGAAAGTGATCGACACTGATCACATAGTCTAAAGCAGGATTAAAAGTAACTGTGTAAATCATTTTTCTTTTTCCTTTCCGCTATATTCTAGCTTTATTTTATAACGACGTTATATTTTCGTCAATATCATATTCACGAAAATTACTTTCATATAATGAAAGATTAACGTTTATCAACCGCAAACATTTCTTCACATGTGGCCATTCGCTTATGTGAATCAGGTATCATCACAGTTAAAAACAAGAAAATAATTTCCATCACAGTCGTTGCCGAAACACGACTGAAACAGAATTCATCAAGAAAGAGTTTTTCACGTGATGCTGTTGTAATATGATAAGTCACCTGATCACCAATAGCAGAATGTGGATTATTGGTAATGCCAATTGTAGTTGCGCCATTCTTATTCGCAATTTCAACAGCTTCAACAACTTTATTCGATTCACCAGAATTCGATATTGCAATCAGAACATCTTTTTGACCTAAGGTATGTGTATAGGAAAGCTGCGTTTCCCAAATCGTGCCCGCTGTTGTTGGTATACCGAGTTCATTAAGCTTAAAGGCACCATCAATTGCAACCGGAATAGTATTGCCTACCGCAACAATTTGAACTGCTCTTGCATGTAAGATAGCCTTAAGCAATGATTCAAACTCTTTTGGATCAATCATATTCACTGTCTGCTTGAGTTCTTCAATTTTATTCGCAAGAATATTTTGTAAAGACTGGCCAATATTATCACAGCTGATATCGTTTGAGATATTGCCTTCGCCATAAGTTTCTACCATTTCTTTGGCAAGTCCAATCTTCAGCTGATGAAAGCCCTTGACACCAATGCGCTTACAGAATCTTGAAACGGACGCTTCTGAAACATCACTTTCTTTGGCAAGTTCTGATACAGTCATATCAACAACTTTTTTATGATTATTCAGTATATATTTCGCAATCTTCTTTTCTGAATCAAAAAACTGGTCATACATGACAGAAATATGATCCATTACCGTTAATTGATCACTCATGTTTATCCCTCCACGAAATTTATTTTCATGAATAATGATAACATGATATATAGCGAAAGAAAAGCACTTACATTGAAAAAAAGCAGGTCGATATGACCTACTTCAATAAATAAATCAGATAAATACTATAAACAACAAGCATGGCAATACCACCATAACGTTTCAGCTTATGATCCTTATTGAGTACAAGTAAGGCTAATATTACTGTTGCTGCAATGGCCATGATTGAATCGACAAAGAATTGAGGCTGATAGGCAATTGGTGTGATCAATGATGATAAACCAAGAATAAAGAGAATATTGAAGATATTGGAACCAACAATATTACCAATGGCAATATCCGCTGAACCTTTCTTAGCAGCCGTCAAAGATGTGACGAGTTCAGGTAGCGATGTCCCAAGGGCAACAATTGTCAAGCCAATAACACGTTCACTTACACCAAGTATTCTCGCAATATTGCTTGCTCCATCAACCGCAAAGTTACTTCCAATCACAACAACGGCAATACCCACAACCGTCATTAATAATAGCACTGCAATATTTCTTTCCTGAATAGGCCCTTCATCCTCTTCCTCAATCAAGCCATTCTTTGTCATAAAGAAGAGATAGTTTAAATAAGCGATGAATAGCACAGTCAGAATAATCCCATCAGTGAGAACCAGCTTCTGTTTTCTTAAACCTAAAACAGGAAGTATGATTGAAATAGCAATTAAAAATGGTATTTCGTAATTGATGGTATTTTTCTTCAAGGCAAGTGGTGTGATGATAGAAGTAATGCCAAGGATAACTAAAATATTCAGGATATTCGAACCTAATACATTACCAATTGCAATATCCGCACTATGCTTGAAGGCTGATGTGATGGATACCGCTGCTTCTGGTGCACTTGTTCCCATGGCAACGATTGTTAATCCGATGACAAGAGAAGGAATACCAAGCTTGTTGGCAATGCCACTTGCGCCTGAGACAAGCCAATCCGCTCCTTTAATCAGCATCAAAAAACCGATGGCGAGTATTCCAATATTTAAAATGATTTCCATATATTTACTTTTCCTTTCGCTGTAAATAAGCCTTAAGCTCATCAATACGCCTTTTGGCATCAAACAAGCCTAGATAATACATCTCGCCTAACTTATCCATATCTCCTTCAACTCGTGATACACCTAGATCTTTGCTTGGGGTAAAGACAAAGACTCTCCCCTCTTCTTCGAGACGATCAAGCTGGTCAAGATCAACATTGTATGCCGCATCACTTTGAATAAGCGTATTCGCAAAGGCTGGATAATGACGGTAGGCAAAGCGTGTATAAAGAGGATGACGGTCCGTTAGATCTTTACGATAGGCATGGGTTCTTGTCTTGACGACAATAGTATTCTCATAGCCTTCCTTCAGTGCCCATTTATAAGGAATATGATCTGAGCAGCCACCATCTAAATAAGGTTCTCCATCCACATAAACCATTTGACTGACATAGGGCATGGATGCTGAAGCCTGAATTGCTTTATTTAAATTGACTTTGCCCTTTTCAAAATAGGTTGGCTTACCTGTCTTACAATTGGTTGCCACAGTGACAAAACGTCTTCTTTCATCACGCAGGGCTTCTAAGTCAATGGGATCCACATCATTAACCTTATCCAAAACAAAGTCAAAGCCAATAATCCCTCCATTATTCTTATAGGCCTCAATACCAACATAGGCTGAATTATGGCGATTACGTAGATTAATGCGGGCAGAGCGGCCAATTTGACCGGCCAAATAGCCTAAGCCACTCATTGCTCCAGCTGAAACACCAATCACACATTGCATATTGATATCCGCTTCCATTAGAGCATCAAGCACGCCCTGGGTATAAAGGCCACGAAATGCGCCACCTTCTAAAACAAGACAACCCTCAGTAATATTTTGAGATGCCTTGCCACGAGGTAACTGGTCGATTTTTGCATAGACTCTTTCTTTCATCTTCATCACCTCTTTTGGCTATCATAATACGAACGCATAAACTTTTCAACGTTCATTCTTTAAGGCATATTTCGTATTGCGGCCATTCCCTATTTTCTTGACCTTTCCCTTTTCAACTAGACGTGAAAGGACACGGTAAGATTTCGTTGGACCACAATCCAGGATTTGTTCACATTTCAGCCGAGTAATAAATGGATGCTTCTTAAGATAAACAAGCAACTTTTCCTCACCATTATCATTATCCTCTCGGCCTTTCTTATTTGGCGAAAAATGCATATTATAGAGCGTTACGACAAACTCTCCTGGCACTTCCACAAAGAGCGGTTCGTGGTCATCATCAAATCCATCTAAAATCTTATGAATGCCTGTCCCATAGCTATCAGTTAGTTGAAGATGATAGAAGAATTCAGCAAGATAGCGATTACGGCTCTCACTAAAGCCCACTCGCACGCTCTCAAGAGAGATCCCCTCAATAAGCTGGCCACGGCTACGAAATTCCATATGATCATTATAGATATAGATATAGTTGGAGCCACGTTTTGTATAATCACGATGGATAAACATATTTGTCAATACTTCCCATAAGGCCATCTGAGGATAGCTATGGTCCTTGTTGTAGGAAGAAAGATATTGAAAGGCATCATCAAGCTGTTTCAATAATGATCCAGTAAATTCCCGTCTTGAATCAAGATCTGTCTGGGATGATGATTGAATATAGACAGCTTTTGTCGTAAAGGGATTTTGGTCACTTAATAAGAGACCAAGATTGGTATACTGGTCAACATCATCAAGAATACGCATATTCAACAAGATATCACGATCAAAAGGCATATTCATCTTAGCCATCTTCTTGTTTAAAGTATGAAAAGTGAGCTTTTGTTCTAGCGAACGGTTTTCTTCAAAGTGACCTACACCATAGTCCTCAATCATCTTCATGATGCTTTCCTGACTCATTGGCTGACAGCTTGGACCAATGCGCATATAGACACCACGGGATGTCATGCCCGCTTTACGTAAATAATAAGGGCGATTTGTTCCCACTTCAATGACGACCTCAATGCATGTCTTGCCTGCCTTGACAACCGGCTGAACAGATACAAAACTCATCGCATCAGGGGATATGCCTCTGACTGAATTGATAATACGAAGCATGCAGTCATCGAGATCTTCAACGCCAACAACTCTTCCCTCATCATCAACGCCAATAATAATCTTCCCCCCACCAGCATTAAGAAATGAGACAATTTCCTTTTTAATATTATCAGTATACTGTCGTTTGAATTCTAGATATGTATTCTCTTCCATCTTTCTCACCACCTATCTCTATTATAAGAAAGAAAGAGAAAGCAGGCAAAGAAAAAGAGCGCATCATACGCTCTTAATCACCAAAACATACACCCATCAGTTTAGCATTCTGGACAGGCTTTCCTGTTGGATCAACATATTTCAGTTTACCTGCAGTATCTTCTAGTGGAATGGATCCCACTTCTCCCTGCTTTAAGACGACAAGCTGTCCAAAGCTACGATTCATAATCAGACGAGCACCTTCGATACCAAACCGTGTAGAAATCGTACGGTCATAGGCATCTGGTGCACCTCCACGCTGTGAGTGGCCTATCACTGATGTACGGATTTCTAATTCTGGCATGTCCTTTGCTAAGTCTTTGGCAATATATTCAACAACAGAACGACCTTCACGGGCTGCCACCAAGGCTTTATATTTCTTCTTTGAAAGTGTTGCTTCTTCTTTTGTCAATGCGCCCTCTGAGCAGGCAATAACGGTAAAGTTCTTGCCCTGTGCTTTACGCTGTTTGATTTTCTTTTCAATATTCTTAAGATCATAAGGAATTTCTGGTAAGAGAATGATTTCACAGCCCGTTGCTAAACCGGCAGCAAGTGTAATATGACCAACCTTATGGCCCATAACTTCAACAATAAAGACACGACCATGGGATGCAGCTGTAGTATGGATTTCATCAAGATATCTTGTTGCTACTTCAATAGCACTAGAAAAACCAAATGTATAATCTGTTCCATATGTATCATTATCAATAGTTTTAGGTAAACCAATAACATTAAGACCTTCCTGAGCCAAGAGATTGGCAGTCTTGAGTGAGCCATTACCACCTAGTACAGCGAGTGCATCAAGATTGAGTTTTTTATAAGTACGTTTCATCGCCTTAACCTTATCAAAACCATCCTCAACAACACGCATCATTTTAAAAGGACAGCGAGAAGAGCCAAGAATTGTGCCTCCCTGAGCAATGATACCAGAGAAATCACTTGGTTTCATCTTGATATAATCTTCATACATCAATCCCTTATAACCATTCTTGAAACCAATAATTTCCAAATCTTTCACATTCGCATAGAGCGTCTTTGCCAAACCTCGCATTGTAGCATTAAGAGCCTGACAATCCCCTCCACTTGTAAGAATACCTACACGCATAAAGCACACCTCCAATTATTTCAAAAAATATTCTTGCACATTAAATTTAGGTTCTTTATTTTTGACACGTTTATAGCTACGATCACTTAACAGTTCACAAGCTTTCACATTGTCTTTGAAGTAAGCATTGAACATTGTAATGACTTGATTGCGAATACGTTCATCAAGAAGAGGTGCAGCCACTTCCACGCGACGTTCCAGGTTTCTTGTCATTAAGTCAGCTGAAGAAATATAGACATCAGGACTTGTACGACCAAAGATATAAATACGAGAATGTTCAAGATAACGACCGACAATAGAAATCACGCGAATATGATCCGTATAGTCCTTAACACCTGGCACAATACAACAAATACCTCTGACAACCATATCAATATGAACACCAGCCTGGCTTGCTTCAATAAGCTTTTCAATCATTGGCTTACTTGTCACAGAATTGCACTTAAAGCCAACATAGGCATCCTTGCCTTCTTTTGCCAAGGCAATCTGTTCATCAATCTTTTTAAAGATATGATCAAGCATACAATGTGGTGAAACAAGTAAGTAATTGGTATGATGCTCAGTTTCCCCTTGTAGGAGATGGGTAAAGATATCATTGACTTCTTCACCAATTTCATTACGTGCTGTCATTAAAGAGAGATCCGTATAGAACTTACTTGTCTTTTCATTATAGTTTCCTGTACCAATCTGACTGATATACTGAATATGGTCTTCCTTTAGAGTAATCAGGCATAGCTTACTATGGACTTTATAGCCCTCTAGCCCATAAATAACCGTACAGCCAGCTTTCTCCAAGGCCTTTGATTGACCAATATTATTCTCTTCATCAAAACGTGCACGCAGTTCAACAAGCACAATCACTTCCTTGCCATTTTCTGCTGCTTTAATTAAGGCATTAACGACTCTTGAATTCTTCGCTACACGATAGAGTGTCATTTTAATAGAAACAACACGTTCATCAACAGCTGCTTCATCAAGCATTCGTAAGAAGGAATCCATTGAATTATAAGGATAAGCCAGCATAACATCATGATTCATCACTTGTTCAAGCATTGGTTTCTTGTCATTAACAAGTGGTGATTTCTTTGGTGGCAATGGTGTATAGAAGAGCTCTGGATGGGCAATCTTTAAAACATCACGCAATTTGCCAAAGAAAGAGAAATCAAGTGGGGAAGCACTGATAAAGGCCTGTCTTTCATCAAGATCAAGGAATTTTGTGATCATGGAGATTTCAATATCTTCAAGTCCTTCTGTATATTCTAAGCGAACCGGATGAAGATGGCGTCTTTCCTTAATCAGCTTCTCCATAATTTCACGATAACTATTGCCTTCAATGATATCATCTTCATCAATATCTGCACTTCTAGTACATCTGATGACGGATGATTTTTCCACCTTATATTTCTTAAAGAGCTTTGATAGCTGTGAAGCAACAAGCTCTTCAACTAAGATATAATGACTTCTTGTGACTGGAAGTTCCATTAAGCGTTCATCCATCACATTCGCAAGAGAAACGATACCTAGCTTTCTCTTACCCTTATGACTTGTCAGCTGAGCTGCAATAAAAAGTTCACCATTATTCATAAATGGAAATGGCGTACGCTTAGAGACAACAAGTGGTGAGAGAAGTGGTAATATTTCTCGCTCAAAATAGTTTTCTAGCAAGCGCTTATCATCCTTATAGTCAATTTCATCAAAAGTATCCAGTTTAACATTGTATTCTAAGAGCTCATTCATAATTTTCTGATAATAGCTATCTTTCTTATGATTGAGACGTCTAATCTTTGTGAAACAAGCTTTCAGCTGTTCTTCAGCTGTCATCTCACTTTTATTATCAATCATGGCTGGATAAAACAGCATCTGGTCATAAAGAAAACCAAGACGTACTCTAAAGAATTCATCCAAGTTTGTCTGGTAGATAGACACAAAGTTCATCTTCTCCGCTAAAGGCACCATGTTGTCATTTGCCTGTTTTAATACACGATCATTAAATTTGAGCCAGGAAAGCTCACGATTATCCATATATTCTTTCATTATCAATATCCCTCCCATAGTAAACACATTCTACAACATCAATGTAAAATCTATATTAACCTGCGGTAAAGATTTATCTATATATACTATGTTATACCTTTAGGGAAGAATGCAAAAGAAAAAACTCCCTAGGGAGTTAAATTAATGCAGCAACAGCTTCTTCTACACTTTTCATGTTAGCCGTTGGTTCAAAACGACCAACAACTTCACCATCTCTATTGACTAAGAACTTAGTGAAGTTCCATTTGATATTAGGATTATTCTTATAATCCTTATCAAGCTTCTTCAACATTACACTCATCGCAAGAGCCTTAGGTCCTTTGCCAAAGCCCTGGAACGCTTGCTGGCTTTTCAAATAGGTATAGAGTGATAATTCATTTTCACCATTGACATCACTCTTTTTCATCTGTGGGAACTGTGTATTATATTTAAGTGTGCAGAATTCATGAATTTCTTCATCTGTTCCTGGTGTCTGCCCGGCAAACTGATTACAAGGGATATCAAGAATCTCAAGACCTTGATCATGATATGTCTCATAGATGCTTTCAAGATCCTTATATTGTGGTGTAAAGCCACAACCAGTTGCTGTATTAACGACAAGGACAACCTTGCCTTTAAAATCCTCCATTGATTTTTCTTCACCATTAGCTGCTGGAACTGAATATGTATAGAATTGACTCATATAATGACCTCCATTTCACTTATTATTTTAACACTATTTATATTGTTGTCAACTTAGTTTTGTGCAATTTATATGAACAAAAAAAGATATTGGCTTTCACCAATATCCCTTGCATTATAATAACTGATCAAGTTTATTTGTAAGAGCTGTTGCTGGCATAGCACCAAGTGCTTCATCAACAACCTGTCCACCCTTGAAGAACTTAAAGTTAGGAATAGACATAACACCATACTGCTGTGCGACTTCAGGGTTTTCATCGACATTGATTTTAACGACCTTTGCCTTACCAGCATATTCTTCAGAAATCTTGTCTAAAGCTGGTGACATCATCTTACATGGACCACACCAGTCTGCATAGAAGTCAACTAATACTGGTACACTCGCATTAAGTACTTCTGTTGGAAATTCGCTTGCATTAATAATTTTACTCATATATTTTTACCTCTCTTTTTTCTTTTACAACTACAGTATAGAAATTTATTAGATTGCGGTCAATCATTATGCTTTCTATTTATTGATGGTGAGCTAGCCAGTTTGCTTTCTTAAAGTAGACAACAAGCAAGATGGCACAAATCACCCATGTTAGTGGCCAGCCAAGATACACAACAACAATAGAATGAACAAAGTGATAAGCTATTGCCAGATAGATCTGACGAATAACGACATAGCATCCAACCATCGTATACATTGGAATCTTAGAAATACCCACACCTCTTAATGCACCGGCTAAAATATTTGTGATTGGGATGACAATATAGCCAGCGCACATCACCTTAGCCATTAAGAAGCCGCTCTCAATAACTTCTGGCTGTTTTGTGAATAAGCCAATTATGCGATGCCCAAAGAAGAAGAGGACAACCATGAATAAGAAAGCTATTATTTCATTCATAATCAGAGTTTGACGAATACCTTTCTTAACACGCTCATACTTCTTTGCCCCGACATTCTGACCGACAAATGTCGTAATGGCAAGCGAGAAGGACTGGACGGGTAAGATGACAAATTGATCAATCTTTGTATAAGCGGCATAACCGGCTACGGCATTTGCCCCAAAGCGGTTAATATAGGATGTTGACCAGACATTGGAGAAAGAAACGATACAGTTCTGTATAGCTGTTGGTACACCTATTTGAATAATTCTCTTTGTCATATGACGATTGAAATGTATTTGCAAGACGTTTATACGATAATTCGCCTTTACTCTTAACAATCTCACCACGACAAATAAAGCACTTAGACCTTGAGATATCAATGTCCCATAGGCAACACCGGCAACACCAAGATGTAAGTAGAGTACAAAGACAAAGTCAAAAATGACATTTGCGAGTGAACTGATAGCCAAATAATAAAGTGGTCTTTTAGAATCCCCAATAGCACGCAGAATACCTGAACCCATATTATAGATCAATACAAAGCTGACACCATAAAAATAGATTTTCAAATACAGTGTTGCAAGGGGCATTATTGATTGTGGTGAACGAATAAGTTCAAGAATTGGTCTTGCGACAAGAATACCGATAATCGTAAAGATCATGCAAAGAACTAAAGTCAATGCAGCAGCAGAATGAACAGCCAGGCTCATACGCTTGTCATCTTTAGCACCATAGTACTGTGAAATGACAACACCTGCCCCGGTTGATAAACCTAGAAATGCACCGACAATAACATTAATAATGGGCGTTGATTGCCCTACGGCTGCCAGGGCATCGGGTGAAACATAGTTTCCGACAACATAGGAATCAACGGTATTATAAAGTAACTGAAAGAAGTTACCTATTAATAGGGGAATTGTGAAATAAAGAATAGATTTACCAACATGGCCTTCAATAAGATCATTCTTCACTTGTGATCACCTCTTTACGACGCTGCTTCATGCGTCTATGTAAGTCATTACGTAACAATGTATAAAGGGCACTTGTGATTGGGACACCAAAGATGACGCCCCCAAAACCAAAGACACCACCAAATACCGTAATTGCAGCAAGCACCCAGATACCAGGTAAGCCAAGCGATGTTCCTACAACTCTTGGATAAATCAGATTGTCTTCAAACTGCTGAAGAATAACAATAAAGATCAAAAACTGTAGGGCTTTGACTGGGGAAATAGTAAAAATAAGAAAAGCTGAAACAAGTGCACCTAGATAGGCGCCAAGGACAGGAATGAGTGCTGTTGTACCAATCAATGCCCCAACCATCAAGGCATAGGGGAAACGCAGAATAGTGCATCCCAATGCCGCAAGCACCCCAATAATGAGTGCTTCAGTCACTTGTCCAATCACAAAATTCTTAATGGATTCATTAAAAACATGGGCAACATAACTTATTGTTGGATAAGCTTTAGGCAAATAGGTTTTTAAAACACGATTCAGCTGAGCTAAAAGTGTTTCCTTTGAGCCAAGCAAATAAAGGGAAAACATAAAGCCAAAAAAGAGTGTTGCCACAATGCCAGCTATCGATGACAATACTTTCGTCATATTGGAAAGCAAACCTGAAGCTCCGGTAAAGAGATGCTTCAACATATCCGTACTTGTCGAAGATAATGAACCTTTGCTTAAGTCGCTTAAGAAGGTCTCAATTGGGGTAATAAAGCTCTTGAGCTGGGGATATTTTGATAAGTCGTTGAGATAAGGCGATAAGGCCTTAAAACTATTTTTCAAGAGAAGTTCTGTTGCATCAATAATCTGTGGCACAATAATAGATACAAGTAAAGCAAAAAGTAGCACAACACTTAGATATGAGAGAATGATACAGAGTGGTCTTTTCGCTTTTTGATATTTCTTTTTAAAGATATGTTGATAAAGCTTTTCAAATTGAATCATCAAGATATTGACAACATAAGCCATCAACAAGCCAATGATCATCGCACTCGATGCTTTTATAATAGACCCTACTAGCGCTACAAAGCTCTTCCAATAGAGTATAGCGAGATAGAAAACAAAGCCAACAATCGCCATAGGAATATATTTTTGATATTTTTGCATGTCATACACCTCGACTACAGTTTACCGAAATGTCGATAAAAGACAAGGAAAACAAAAAAGATGATGAAAGTTCATCATCTAAAGATAGAAAGAGGTTCTTCTTAGACTAAGATAAGCCTGTTTCTTGATTGCATTCAGATCAAGATTGCAATAAAGAAGTTCCTGATAATCACTACCTTTGATCAAGGTTGTACCTTTGTAATCAACCACAAGAGATTCACCTGCAAAGTCCATTGCATCTTCTTTCCCCACTCTATTACACATTGCGATAAAGACAGAATTCTGGAAAGCCTGCACACGCATTTCCTGCTCAAAAAGCTCCATATCTTCCTGCTTGGTATTGACTGTTGGGACAAGAATAAGCTTAGCTCCCTTTAAGGCTTCAGTGCGGATGCTTTCAGGAAAATGCCGATCAAAACATACCACAATCCCTATCTTGCCTAATGGTGTGGTAAAGACATGGAAGCCATCATTGGAAGGTGTGTAATAGGCTGATTCATGAAAATATTGTGCATCACTAACATGGACCATCTTTTGTACACCTTGTATTTCTCCCTCTTGATTAGTGAACTACCACCCACCTAAAGGTAGGTGGCTTCTAAGAACCTGACGGTTCTATTTAAGAAGTTTGATATTTAAGTTTCCACCTGACAAGTCAGGCAATCCTTATTCTTACAGGCGTGTCCACTTCGCCTCTACCGTATAGGATGCTGACATCCACAACGCTACTTTTGCGCATGATGTTCAATGCGCCATTAACATCCGCATTGATTGTTTTCCCGCTTGCGGTTTTATACTGCCCTCTGTGTACTCTCTTGCCGCTGAACTGATATTCTCTTGGATTATCAGCATTGTAAACAGGGATGTCATCCCGATCCCAGAATGATGATTTTGATGTATAGGACTCTTCCTGTTTTACAAATATAATGCCATTTAGTCTGCAGAGATATTCAAGCTTGCTGCGGAGCTGACCGTA
>Ga0256404_1006644_pt1 | contig 18931 bp, 20 predicted proteins | sample RumenRJG_01DNA_FD_185990 | JGI IMG/M metagenome (GOLD analysis project Ga0256404, IMG submission 185990) | Bovine rumen microbial communities from Lethbridge, Alberta, Canada - RJG_01 | ecosystem: Host-associated > Mammals > Digestive system > Stomach > Rumen | place: Canada: Alberta | collected...
ACCTTTGACGGGTATCCGATGGCCATGAACGGGGGAGCCGAACGGGCCCTGGCCATCAGCGCCATCGCCAGCTTCATCGGGGGCACGATCAGCACGGTCCTGATCGCCTTCACCGCTATCCCGGTCTCGCGCTTCGCGCTGAAGTTCGGTCCTGGCGAGTACTTCCTGCTGTACGTCTTCGCCTTGGTTGCCACCGCCGCCATGACCGAGGGAAGCATGCGCAAGGGTTTTCTGTCGATGATCATCGGCCTGATGATCGCGACCATCGGCATCGACATGCAGAGTGGGGTCTCCCGCTTTACCTTTGGAATCCTGGAGTTGCAGGGAGGTATCGATTTCCTGATTGTCATCATCGCCGTATTCGCATTCGGTGAGGTGCTCAAGAGTTTCCGCTCGATCCGCGACGGCAAGAAACAGATGCAGACCCATTTCGGGCGTATCTGGATTACCCGTGAGGACTGGAGACGTTCCTGGAAGCATATCCTGCGCTCGACTCCGCTGGGCTTCTTTGTCGGAGTGCTCCCCGGTGCCGGTGGTACCATTGCGAGCTTGATGGCGTACAATACCGCCAAGCAGTTCTCTCCGTACAAGGATGAGTTCGGCAATGGAGCTATCGAAGGGCTTGCCGCTCCGGAAGCCGCAAACAACGCGGCGAGTGTCGGAGCGCTGATTCCGATGCTGGCGCTCGGGGTTCCCGGCTCGGGGACGACTGCGGTCATGATGGGTGCATTGCTCATGCTCGGCCTGCAGCCCGGACCCAAGCTCTTCCAGAACCAAGGCGATATCGTCTGGGGGTTGATCGCGTCCATGTTCATCGGCAACATCATTCTCGCCATCATCAACCTGCCGCTTGCCGGCATTCTGGTCCGGGTGCTTGCCGTTCCTCCCCGCATCCTCTATCCGGTGGTGCTCGGGCTGACCTTTATCGGAACCTATGCCATCGCCAACAGCGTCGCGTCGTTCTACCTGCTGCTGGTTTTCGGTATCGCAGGATATTTCCTGGTAAAGGCGGATTATCCGACCTCGCCTCTTGTTTTGGCGGTAATCGTCGGTAATAGTATGGAACAGAGCTTCAGGCGGGCGTTCACGCTTTCCAACGGTTCGTGCAAGTTCTTGGTGGGAAGTCCGCTTTGCATCGTCCTGATCCTGCTCACGATTGGTTCGGTCCTGTTGCCCTATGTGCAAAAGGCGATGTCGGCCAGGAACAAGGCGAAAGCCTGAGGAGGTGTATATGGAAATCAAGAAGACCGCAACGGCGGGGACGCTGGAGTCCAGCGACATCATGGTCACGGTGGCACCCTCTTCTGAAAAAGGGATCCACATCCATCTGACCAGTTCGGTGGCCATGCAGTTCGGCCCCCAGATCAAGGAGGTGATCACCTCCTGTGCCAAGAGGCTGGGGATCGATGACGCGGAGATTACCGCGGTGGACCAGGGAGCCTTGGACTGTGTCATCAAGGCGAGGACCGAGACGGCGCTCTATCGTGCGGCCGAGAGCACCGATTACAAGTGGGAGGCATGAGATGGTTGACCACGAAAGGCTGAGAAGAACCATGATGTTCATCCCGGGAAACAACCCGGCCATGATCAAAGACGCCTACATATACGGTTGTGACAGCATCATGTTCGACTTGGAGGACAGCGTCTCTCCCTTCGAGAAGGATGCAGCCAGAAGTCTGGTCTTCCACGCCCTGACCACGGTGGACTACGGCACGAAGGAAAAAGTGGTGAGGGTCAATGCGCTGGACACTCCTGTCGGTATCGCAGACCTTGAAGCCATGGTGCGCGCCCATGTGGATGTCATCCGGCTTCCGAAGACCGAGAAACCTGAGGATATCGTCTTCTGCGACGAGCAGGTGACCCGGATCGAGAAGGAAATCGGGCTCAAAGTGGGGACTACCGGCCTGATGGCCGCCATCGAGAGCGCCAAAGGGGTGCTGAATGCCCCGGCTATCGCGGTGGCGAGCAATCGCCTGATCGGCATCGCCCTCGGAGCCGAGGACTATGTGACCGACATGAAGACCACCCGCTCTCCCGAGGGAACCGAGTTGTTTTTCGCCCGTTCGATGATCCTGCATGCCGCCCGGGCTGCCGGAATCGCCGCATTGGACACCGTCTACTCGGATGTCAACAACGAGGAGGGCTTCCGCAAGGAGGTGACGCTGATCAAGCAGTTGGGCTTCGATGGCAAGTCGATCATCAACCCGCGTCAGATAGCTCCGGTTGTGGAGATTTTCACTCCGACGGCGAAGGAGATCGAGAAGGCCCAGGCGGTGATGGCGGCCATCGAGGAAGCCCACAAGAAGGGCAGTGGCGTCATCAGCCTGAAGGGGAAGATGGTCGACCGCCCGATCGTGCTGCGCGCCGAGCGGACGCTGAAGCTCGCCAAGGCGGCCAAAGTGCTGAAGTGAGGAGGAAAACATGGAATCATTGAAACGCATTCCTCACATCGAGGAGTTCAAGGATGAGCTGCACGGCATCTTTGACGAGAGCCGTGTCAACAAGAGTTATCTGACCCGCGCGGAGCAGGAGACAAAACGGAGCAAGGTGGTCCCCAGCCTGGAGGAGGCGATCCGCCTGTCCGGGCTGAAAGACGGCATGACCATCAGCTTCCACCACCATTTCCGCAACGGGGACTACGTGGTGAACATGGTGATGGATACGATCGCCAGGATGGGAATCAAGCATCTGACGCTGGCTGCCTCCAGCCTGATCGATATCCACAAGCCGCTGATCGGGCACATCCGTAACGGAGTGGTCTCCCGCATCGAGACCAGCGGCATCAGGGGTGGGCTGGGAGAGGCGATCAGCCATGGGTTGATGGAAACGCCGGTCATCTTCCGTTCCCATGGGGGAAGAGCCGCCGCCATCGAGTCCGGCGAACTGAAAATCGACGTCGCCTTCCTAGGCGCCCCGTCTTGCGACGTGTTCGGCAACGCGAACGGTTACAGTCGCGACAACGACAAGGGGGTGACCTGCGGTTCAATCGGCTATGCCAAGATGGATGCCCAGTATGCCGACAAGGTGGTGATCATCACCGACAATATCGTCCCCTATCCCAACGTTCCCTTCGGTATCCCGGAGAACGACGTCGACTATATCGTGAAGGTCGACGCCATCGGCGACAGCCAGGGAATCATGAGCGGAGCGACCCGCTATACGAAGAATCCGAAGGAACTGATGATCGCGGAAACGGCCAGCGAGGTGATCGAGGCTTCTGGTCTGTTCAAGGATGGCTTCTCCATCCAGATGGGCAGCGGAGGAGCCTCTCTCGCGGTTGCCCGCTTCCTCAGGGAGAAGATGCTCCGGGAGAACATCCGGGCCTCTTTCGCCCTTGGCGGTATCACCGGTCAGATTGTGGAGCTCTTCCAGGAAGGTCTGGTGAAGAAAATCCTTGACGTGCAGTCTTTCGATCTGGACGCCGCCAACTCCCTGAAGAACAACCGTATGCACCAGCAGATTTCGGCTTCCTACTACGCCAGCCCCAACAACGTGGGCAGCGCCTGCAACCAGCTCGATTTCGTCATCCTCTCCGCCTTGGAGGTGGACGTTGACTTCAACGTCAACGTGCTGGTAGGCTCCGACGGCGTGATCCGCGGTGCGATTGGCGGGCACCAGGACACCGCGGCGGGCGCGGCCATCTCCATCATCACCTGTCCGCTCACCCGTGGCCGTATCGCCACCGTGGTGGACAAGGTGAACTGCAAGGTGACTCCGGGCAGCACGGTGGACGTGGTGGTCACCGACCAGGGTGTGGCGGTCAATCCATCCCGTCCCGAATTGCGGCAACGCCTGATAGATGCCGGCATCCACGTGGTGGACATCCAGGAGCTTCGCCACAAGGCGGAGCGGATCGTCGGGCATCCGCTTCCCATCCAGTACACCGACCAGATTGTCGGCATCGTCACCTATCGTGACGGTTCGGTGATCGACTTGGTACGCGGGGTGAAGGAAATGGACGAGGACTGAGATGGACGCGCATCTTGCCCAAGTGCTGGAGGCGAGGGACCTCCGCTGGAGAAAATTGGCCGAATACTGCAGGCTTCACCAGGGATGCGTCGTCGTCGCGACGATGAACATCCCCGGTCCGAAGAAAAACAACGCGGTGGTCAGCCGTGCCTTCGAGCGGATTCTCCAGGACTTGGAGCGCGAGACGAACGCATCTCTTCTCTGTCTGGAACAGGACTTTCCTCCCAGCGGTCCCTATGCGTTCTTCCTCGATCGGGAAGGACGCGATGCCGATGGCCTGAAACGGGTCCTGGTGGAGTTCGAGCTGCGCCATCCGGTCGGCCGGTGGGTCGACCTGGATGTGCGCGCATCCGACCTTTCGGCTGTCAGCCGGACCCAGCTTGGCTTTCCGGAAAGACGCTGCATCCTCTGCGACCGTCCTGCCAAGGAGTGCGCCAGAAGCCGCCGCCATCCGGTAGAAGAGCTCTATCAGGCGACCATGCGGGCATTGGAGGCATATGCGGGGATGTGACGCTTCGATGATCGCTTCAGTGACCCAAGAGGCGCTGTTGCTTGAGGTGGATACCAGCCCGAAACCGGGACTGGTGGACCTTTGGTCCAATGGTTCCCATCGTGACCTGAACCCTTGGCTGTTTTATCAGAGCGCCTTGGCCCTGGCCCCGTATTTCCGTGATTTCGCCAGGCTGGGAGCCTCTTGGGAGGGGAAAGAACCCGAATCGCTTTTCCGCGATGTCAGGGACATCGGGAAAGAGGCTGAGGCTGCGATGTTCAAGGCCACCGGAGGAGTCAATACCCACAAGGGCGCGCTCTTCTCGCTGGGAATTCTCGACACCGCATGGGGCTATGCCCAGCGTCAGGGAATCGCTTCGGCCGAGACCGTCTGCATGCTTGCTTCCCGCATAGCCTCCAAGAGCCTTGCCGAGGAGCTTTGTCTCTTGGGTCGTTCCTCGCCAAGGAGTCATGGGGAGCGGGTGCTCCACCGCTATGGGGTCCGTGGCATCCGGGCTGAGGTGATGGGGGGATTCCCTTCCGTACGACGGTACGGCTTGCTCCCGTTGCAATCGAAGGGAGGATGGAGGAACAATCATGCCCGACTGTCTTCATTGGTGGGGCTGATGGCGCATGTGGAGGACTCCAACCTGTTGCATCGGGGGGGAAGGGAGGGGTTGCTGTTTGTCCGGCAGGCCATGCGGGACCTACGTCCGGCACGGTGCCTGGAGGATCAGTTGGCCGCCTTGGACGGGCCCTTTATCTCCCGTAACCTCAGCTCGGGTGGAGCCGCCGACCTGCTCTCGGTCGCAATGGTCTGCTCGCGGATCTGATCCTATTGTTCGATCCAGTCGATTTTCCCATCCCGCAAATGCAGGATCCGCTGATTCTCCGACCCGCGGAAACGAAGACGGATATTCTTCTTGGAGATGAGGAACTCGCCGTCGACCAACACGTCGATCATCGACAGCATCCTGTCGGTCACCTCGCACCTCGGACTCGCCGGGAATACCGGGGCATGGGGGTCCACCATGGTTCCGTCCAACAGCTCTCCCGGTTTCGCGCCACGCAGGTCGGTCTCGTAAGTGTAACCACTGTAGCACCAGATGGTCTTGTCGGGAAATGTCTTTCTGACGTTCTCCAGGAAGGGAGCAAGGACGCGCTGGTTTTCCGGTTCCATCGGTTCTCCGCCCAGCAGGGAAAGGCCGCTGGTCCAGGGATGGTCGAGCAGGGAAAGCAGGTGCTGTCCGGTCGCATGGGTGAAGGGTTGTCCGTACTGGAAGTCCCAGGCGACACGATTGAAGCAACCCTCGCAGTGGTGGGTGCAGCCTGAGACGAACAGGCTGACCCGGACCCCTTCGCCGTTGGCGATATCGCAGTCCTTGATGGTGGCGTAGTTCACAGGTGCAACACCCTGTCCCGGATTTCCTGCGTCCGTCCCTGGTTCCAGTACTGGGTGCCGATATACCCGCAGGTACGACGGGCGACATTCATCTTGCTCTGGTCCTCGTTGCCGCAGTTCGGGCAGTGCCAGACGAGCTTGCCGTCTTTCTCGACAATCTTGATCTCGCCGTCGTAGCCGCAGACTTGGCAGTAGTCGCTTTTGGTGTTCAGCTCGGCGTAGAGGATCGTGTGGTAGATGTGCTTCAGCAGGGCGAGGACGGCAGGAATGTTGTCCTGCATGTTGGGGACCTCGACGTAACTGATGGCTCCGCCTGGGCTGAGTTTCTGGAAGGCGGCTTCCTTGGTCAGCTTGTCAAAGGCGTTGATCTGTTCCCGGACCGAGATATGGTAGCTGTTGGTGATGTAGTTGTGGTCGGTCACCCCTTCGATTGTCCCGAAGCGGTTTTGCAGGCACTTGGCGAACTTGTAGGTGGTGGACTCCAGCGGAGTGCCGTAGACGGAGTAGTCGATGTCCTCTTCTTTCTTCCATGCGTTGCAGGCATCGTTGAGGGCCTGCATCACCTTCAGTCCGAACTTCTCCCCCTCGGGAGAGGTATGGGACAATCCCTTCATGTAGTAGACGCACTCTGCCAGTCCGGCGTATCCCAGACTGATGGTGGAGTAGCCGCCGTACAATAGCTTGTCGATCTTTTCCCCCTTGTCCAGACGGGCGAGGGCGCCGTATTGCCAGAGAATCGGGGCGGCGTCGCTCGGGGTGCCGAGGAGCCGCTCGTGACGGCAGCGTAGCGCGCGGTGGCACAGTTGCAGCCGTTCATCCAGGATCTCCCAGAATCGGCGCTCGTCCTTGTGGGAGGAACAGGCGACGTCGACCAGGTTGAGGGTGACCACCCCTTGGTTGAAACGGCCGTAGTACTTGTGCTTGCCGGGCACATAGTTCTTCGCGCCAGCGACATTGCCCGCATGCGCCGCGGTGAACCGGTCAGGGGTGAGGAAGGAACGGCAACCCATGCACGTGTAGCAGTCCCCTTTCAGCTCGAGAGCCTTCTTCTCGCTGATGTAGTCGGGAACCATCCGTTTGGCGGTACACCGGGCCGCCAGCTCGGTCAGGTAATAATACGGTCTGCCTGGTTCGATGTTGTCCTCTTCCAGCACATAGATCAGTTTTGGAAAGGCAGGAGTGATCCAGACACCTTTCTCGTTCTTCACTCCCCGTATGCGCTGGACCAGCATTTCCTCGATGCAGAGGGCCAGGTCTTTCTTGACCTGCTCGTTTCTGGCTTCGTTCAGATACATGAAGACGGTGAGGAACGGAGCCTGTCCGTTGGTCGTCATAAGGGTGATTACCTGGTACTGGATGGTCTGGATGCCCTTTTCGACCTCCTTGCGCAGCCGTTTCTCGACAATTTCACGCTTCAGCTCTTCGGAAGGAGAGATGCCGAGCAGTTCGAACTCTTCCTCTGCGCTCTTCTTGATCCGTTGTCTGCTGACGTCGACGAAGGCGGCCAGGTGCTCGAGGGAAATCGACTGGCCTCCATACTGGTTCGAGGCTACTTGCGCGATGATCTGGGTGGCGATGTTGCAGGCGGTGGAAAAGCTGTGCGGGCGCTCGATCTCGGTGCCGCTGATCACCGTTCCGTTCTGCAACATGTCGTCCAGGTTGATCAGGTCGCAGTTGTGCATGTGCTGGGCGTAGTAGTCGGCGTCGTGGAAATGGATGATTCCTTCCTCGTGCGCCTTGACGATTTCCTGGGGAAGCAACAGGCGGCTGGTGATGTCCTTGGAGACTTCTCCTGCCATATAGTCGCGCTGGACGCTGTTGACCACCGGATTCTTGTTGCTGTTTTCCTGCTTGACCTCCTCGTTTTGGCATTCCAGAAGCGAGAGGATCCGGGCGTCGGTGGTGTTGGCATGGCGGGCCAAGGTGCGGTTGTAACGATAGCGGATGTAGGCACGGGCCACCTCGTATGCCCCCGCCCGCATCAACTCGGTCTCGACCATGTCCTGGATCTCCTCCACCGAGGAGGCCCTCCTGCCTTCCAGACAACGTTTGGTGATGGTATCGGTAATCTGCTGGATCCGGGAATCGTCCAGTTCCGGAGTAGCTACTGCCTTGTTTGCCTTGCCGATGGCGATGGCAATCTTGTGTCCGTCGAACTCGACTTCCGTCCCGTTGCGTTTAATGACTTTCATGCTGTCTCCCAGTATACGTGGTTGTATTTCCCGAGGGGCGATCTGACTTTGACAGTTGCGTACCAGTGGAGGATTCTCACCTCGCTTCTCCGGTCTCGGAAACAGACCCAGTATAGCACGGAGCCATACATGCGTCTACTAGGATTAGTATTACATAGATATTACACACCATATATAGTGTTATATAAGTTTTATATGAAGGGGCCTAACTCTTGGTTCAGGAATGGGAAAGGACCCGCCCAAGGAGGGAAAGTCAGTTCCTGCCAGGTGCCGGCGTAGCGTTGCTTAGACCTGCAACGGCTCGCCGTCCGGGGTGCGTCTGAGCTTGCGGTAGATGGTTGCCACCATGGTGCCGAAGGTGGCGCTTGCTCCGACAATCTGGCTGACTGCCTCGGCGACGAAGACGCCGTGGACCCCAAAGCCGACCTGTGGCAGCAACAGGGTCAGGGGTACGACCAGAATCGCCTTGCGGAAGAGAGAGAAGAAGACAGCCCGCTTTGGGCAGTTCATGGCGACGAAGGTATTCTGTCCTATGGTCTGGAAGCTCATCATGAAGAAGACGGCGAAGTAGATGCGCATGCAGGGGACGCAGACGCGGATCAGCTCGCTGTCGGAGGTGAAGCAACGCGCCAAGGCCACTGGGAAGAACTGGACCAAGGCCCAGTTGAGCAGGTTGACCGAAAGGGTGACCAAGGTGATGGTGCCGATGGTCTGACGGATGCGGCTGTAGCGCTTTGCCCCGTAGTTGTAGCCCATGATCGGTTGGGAACTGTTGGCGAAGCTGGTGGTGGGGAGCGAGACCACCTCGCGCAGCGAGTTGATCACCGCCATCGAGCTGATGAAGAGCAATCCCTCGGGTCCGCCGTAGAGGCGTAGCGTGATGTTTGCCACCGCCTGGGTCAGCGAGTTGGTCGCCTTGAACATGAAGCCTGGGGCTCCCAGCGCCAGGATTTTTCTGACCACCTTCCCGTCCAAGGAAAGGCGGGTGATCGAGAGGGGCCAGGACTTGGTACGCAGCGACTTGACTACCCAGAGGGCACTGCAGAACTGGCTGATTACCGTGGCGACCGCCGCGCCTTTGATGCCCATGCCGAAGGTGAACATGAACAGCGGGTCCAGGACGATATTCAGCGAGGCACCGATCATGATGGTCACCATGCCGGTGACACTGTGGCCCAGCATGGTGATGAAGGGGTTCATTCCCAGCGAAATCATGACGAAGACCGTGCCGGCGACGTAGATGGAGAAATAGGCGTCGGCGTAGGGAAGCGACGACTCGTCTGCGCCGAGCAGCGTGAGCGCGGGGCGACGGAGGAGGAACAGGACGATCGTCAGCGCCAGTCCCATGCCAAGAAGCAGCGTGAAGGCGTTCTCCATGATGTGCTGGGCTTCATCGTCGCGGTGTTTTCCCCGTTCAATCGAGCAGAGCGGGGCTCCCCCCGTACCGCAGATGCCCGCGAAGGCGTTGATCAGGGTGATCAGGGGGAAGGCGATGCCGACGCCGCTGAGTGCCGCGGTGCCCACCCCGGGGATATGGCCGATATAGACACGGTCGACGATGTTGTACAGGACATGGACCAATTCGGCGACCATGACCGGCAGGGCCAGCCTGAGGACATGGCCGATAATGGAACCGTGTGCGTAATCTCCCGTTTCCCGCATATGGCCATTTTCTCCCAAATCAAGGGTGAATTCAACCTGCGATGACGCTCCAAAGGCCTGCGATGGCGACAAAGATATAGACGAGCGGTCTCAACAGGGAAAAGGAAAGGTGGCGGAAGAGCAGGTTGCCGCAGAGCGTCCCGAGGAGGATTGCGGCCCATCCGAGGAGAAGCAGCCCCCAGGAGAGGTTCTGATAGGCGCCGTAGGCGGAGCGCATGGCCATGCTTTCCACGTTGGAAAGCAGGAAAAAGGTCTGGAGTGTGGCGAGATAGGCCTCTTTTTGTCCCAGTCCATTCATCAGATAGAGCGCCGCCGGCGGGGCGGAGATGCCGAAGAGTCCGTTGCAGATTCCGCTGGCCAGACCGGCGAGCACCCCGTTTCGGGCTTTGGCCTGAATGGTCATCCTGCCTTGGAGGAAGAGGAAGAACAGGGAGGTCAGGATCAGAAACATCCCCAGCAGCCGTGTCATCAAAGCCGACTTCAGGGAGATGGAGAGCAGGGTGGCGATGGCACCGATCAAGAGGGACGGGATGGCCAAGGGCCAGAGCACCTTCCAGTTGATGCTGGCGTGGTAGCGGACCACCAACGTCACCACACCCGCCATGGCGATGGCGTGTACCAATGCTATGCTCTCGGAATAAGGCATCCAATGGGGAAAGAACGCCATCATCAATATGGGGGCGCCGAATCCGGTCACCGCCTGCACCATGGCTCCGAGAAAGGCTACAGAAATCAAGTACCAGGGAATCATGATTCCAGTATAGGCCGCATTCCGGGAAAGGCAAAGGAAAAGGGCCTGCCGTTTCCGACAAGCCCTTGAAACATCAAGACACAAATCTCTCAGTCCTGAGCGGCGAAATCGCTCTTGCTGGCACCGCAAAGCGGGCAAACCCAATCATCAGGGATGTCCTCGAACGCGGTTCCGGGCTGGATGCCGCCATCAGGGTCGCCAACCTGCGGGTCATAGACATATCCACACATCTGACACACGTATTTCTTCATAGTTCAGTTCCTCCGTGTCACAAAGATATCCGAGAGCGGGAAAAACGGCAAGGTCACGAATAGACGGCGAGGATATCTTTCAGGTAATTCGTGTATTTTTTCCTGAACCACGCGGGTTCGACAATCTCCACGCTTGCGCCGCATTGGAACAGCTTCATCAGCAGGTCGATGGAGTTCTCGACATTCAGCTTGACCTCCATGCCCCTGTCTGTTTTGGTGATTGTCTCCTTTCCGTGCTCCAAGGAGTGGAAGACATTCAGCGCGCTCGACTCCTTGACGTTCAGCACCAAGGGAATGGTATCTCCGCTGGCGTAGTCCAGGCGGCGCTCGGGAACCTTGAATGGCTTCAGGTTGTCTGGAATGGTGTAGGTCTCGTCAAGAATCATCGCGCTGGTGATTGTGGCGATGTCGATGGTGACGATTTCCTGGGTGTGGCGCAGGCGGCCGGTGACGCTGATCGGACTGCGGTGGTTGTTTTCGTCCTCGCGGAAGCCAATGAAGTAGGGGGCCAGTTCGGTCTCCTCTCCGCCGGCCTGCACCACTTTGACGATGCGGCCCGAGACCCAGCTGTCGATCAGCACCTCGAGCACCGAGTTGAACTGTCCGCCCGATTCCTGCTCGCGGATGCGCTTGTCAATCTGGTCAGCCAGGTTGCGTATGTTGTCGCTTACCTTCGGGGCGTAGGAACGCATGTTCAGCGCGATTTTTCTCAGGCCCGAGGCGAGATGGGCGTTCTGGAACTCGGTGTTGGAGACAAGCGCCTCGGCACTCATGTTCAGCGCCAGGCTTTCGTAGACCGACAGGTCGATATTGGCCTCGTTTTCATTCTCCTTGATCTTGATCAGGTTGTTGTCCTCGTAGATGTCGACGTCATGGGTCTTCAGCTCGTCGACATATCTGCTGATGGTGGAGCGGTGCACTCCGAGCCTTCGGGCGATTTCCGCCCGTCTCAGCCCCTCGGGATGGCTGTGCAGAAGCAGCTCAAGCTGTGCAACGCGTTCTCCTTTCATGGCAACTCCTTTGCCTGGTTCGGCAACCATATGCAACATATCTTAGAGAAACATGTTGCCAATTGCAAGTGAATCGGCGATTATGCAACAAGAGGTTGCCTGATGGAATCGGAACGCGTGGAAAAGGTAGAGGTCAAGCTTTCCTATCTGGAAGAGACGGTGGAACAACTCAACGAGATCGTGGTCGCCCAGCAGAAAGAGATGGCGGAGTTGCATGCCCATGTCGACGCCTTGAAGAAGAAGGTCGCCGAGCTGATGCGGGATGAGGGGGAAGAGATCGCCAACCGCCGCCCGCCGCACTATTGACCCCTTATTCCGAATCGATTGCCAGATGGTTCTTCAGCTTGCGCTTGGCTTCCCGTTGCTCCTGCTTGAGCTGGGCGTTGTAGTCTTTCGTGGTGATCAGTGTCACCTGGTTGACCGACCGGCCGCTGATGAACTGGTTGATCGCGCACAGCGCCTCTTCCGTGCCAGTGGCGTCCGGATAACAGATGAAGCCATGGACCGTCTTCTTCACTTCGAGGCAGTTGGCAGGGGTGTCGTTTTCTCTGAGTTGCTTCGCGTACAGCGCTCCATCATCCTTCAGCGGGTCGTATTCCGCAGTGATGACCAGCGTTTCCGGCAACCGGGACTGGTCCAGCCCCAGCATCGGCGAGAAGTTGGGGTTCAGGATATCCTTCGGTTCCTTGGCGTACTGGTTGATGTAGAAGGCCATCTGCTTTTCCGTCAGCGTCGGGGAGTCTTTGTAGGTTTCGTAGCTTTCGGTGCGCATGCGCCCGTCGGTAACCGGGCAAATCAGGATTTGTCCTGCAATCGCCGGGCCCTTCCGGTCCCGTGCCAGGCGTGAGACGACGGCGGCGAGGCTGCCTCCGACGCAATCTCCCATCACGAAAATCTGGTCCGGGTCGACCTTCCAGTACCTGCTGCCGGCAGATGCCCACAGCAGGGTGCTGTAGCAATCCTCGGCCGCGGTCGGGAACTTGTAGGTGGGGGCAAGCCGATAGTCGACGGAAAGAACTGTCGCCTGGAGCCGGTCGGCGAGACGGGCGCAAAAGACGTTGTACAGGTCCATGTTGCCGAAGACCCAGCCGCCACCATGGTAGAAGACCACCAGCGGGGTCACGTCGCTCACCTCCCGGTGGGAACGGCTGCGGAACAGGTAGCCGGTGATGGCGCCGCCTTCAACCGGGATGATGAAGGTCTCTCCCTCGATTCCTCGAGGAAACTTTCCGAGCAGCTTCCTGTACCGCTTGTTCAGTGGCGTGCTGTTGAGCTGTTGCAGCCGTTTCGGGGTGGCTGTCGAGGGGTCGAAGCCTGATTCCCTTCGGACTTTCTCTACGAGCTTCCACATTGCGGAAGAGAGCGCATACGTAACCATAATATCTTAATCCTAGACTATCTTCTACGACTACGCAAGAGCAAATTCAATACAATTTTCATTGTATTTCTATATTATCATCGCCAATTTTCATGCGGTATTGTTGACGATATTGACGTGGAGAAAGGCCGGTGACGTGGGTGAAGGCGGTGGTGAAGTTGGCCGCATTCAGGTATCCGACATGGTCGGCGATTTCCCCCACCGAGTAGTCCGAGTTGCAGAGCAGCAGTTTGGCCTGTTTCATCTTCAGGTCCCTGACGATTCTTCCTGGGGACTTGTTGTAGAGTTCTTCGCAGAAGCGCGAGAGATGGCTGCGGCTGATGCCGGCTTCCTTGCACAAATCCTCGACCGGCCATGGTCGGTCGATATGCTCGGTCACTTTCTTCCAAAGAGGGGCCATCCGCATGCGGTTTGTCCTGACCGAGGTGCTTTCCGTCCATCCGAGCGCCCGTTCCAGGTAGATGAAGAAGAGCTGGGCGAACAACTCGATCGCGCCGAGCGAGTTGATGTCGTTGTAGGACTCCTCGTTCAACATCCCCATCAGCAGGTCCTTCAATTCCGGGTCCCAGGTGAAGGGTACCACCTGCCAGTCGGCGAGTTCGAAGGACTGCAAGCGGGGGGAGTCCTCCCAGACGGTGAGCCAGAGCGTCTCCCAAGGTTCTTTTCCTATCGTCTCTTCGCGATGGCCCTGTCCTTGTGAGGCGCTGATGAAGGCTTGCCCGGGATGGACGGCGATTGTGGTGCCGTCCTCGAGGGTGAATCTGCCGGTTCCCGAGAGCGTCATGACAAGCACGGCGAAGTGGCGCTCACGCGTACGCTCCCCCCAGAATCCCTCGGTGAGTATGCTGTAGCCACCCTGCTTCACCCGTGCCGTGCTGAAAGTCGGGCAGTTGATAGTGGTGGAGGAGAGGTAATGCTGTTCGCAACTGGGAGGGAAAAAGAATTTCTCTCGAAGATATCGCATATCCGCAAGTATACAGAAAAGATGGGATGAATTCAAAGCTTTTCTTTCCCTTTTGCCATTGCCATTCTCGGGCGTTTGCTCCATAAAAGGGTATGTCTTACCCGTACGATCCTTGGCAGAAATGCAAGACGGTCAGCGGCTTGGCCGCCGACGAGGTCATTTCTGCCCTTCAGAAAGAGATTCGCCGCGGTCACGCGGAGAATGCGGCAACACTCGCCTACGAGATGTTGGTCACCAGCGAGGATATGGAAGAGTACTTGTGGTACCGCCTCAAGACCATCAGCGTCGAGGATGTTGGGTTCGGGGATGTCTTTGCTCCGGTTCTCATCGGACAGCTGGATGTGATGCGCAAGACCTACCGCCATGCGGGCGACCGCGGGCTGCTTGCCATCCACGCAGTCCGTTACCTCTGCCAGTGCAAGAAGGACCGCTCCAGCGACGAAATGTACTGCTGGATTCAAAAGTCCTACCAAGCGGGGACCCTCCGTCCCCAGATTCCCGATTACGCGCTCGACCAGCACACGCTGCGCGGACAGCTGGCCGGCAAGGGAGAGGAGGATTTCTACCTTGATGCCGCAAAGGTCGTTCCTGAATGGGAAGGCCGCGACACGACCTACCGCGAACGGATTTTGCAGTTGCTTGCGGAGAGCAAGAAGGAGAAATGAGAATGAAAAAGAGTGTTGTGTGCATGGTTTTGGCGGCTCTCGCTGGCTCCTTGGCCTATGCAGGTGGTTCCTCTGAGAAGCAGACGGCCGCTGTGGCTTCCGCCCGGAAGGTGGTCACCACCGAAGTCCGGGCCTCCTACGCTTCGGAGGAATGGTTCAATACGATGAATGCGGATTTCGAGGCCGAGACCGGCATTCATGTCGAGGTGACCGCTACTCCGGGCAATGATGACGACCACGACGCCAAGGTCAACATCGATTTGATGGCGGGCAATCCGATCGACGTCATCGAGTCTGTCGGACCGAAGAACTATACCATCCGCAACGAGGGCAAGTTCTTCATGCCGCTGAAGGACCTGGTGGCCAGGGCAGGTGTCGACGCCAACGCCCTGTGGGGGAGCAACCTTCCGGCCGACCAGAGCGGAGAGTATTACGGCATTCCTTTCAAGCAGGAGCTCTGGTGCGTCTACTACAACAAGGACATGTTTGACGCGGCCGGCGTCGAGTACCCGAAAGTAGGCTGGACTTGGGATGAGTATGTTGCCATCGCCAAAAAGCTCTCTGACCCGAAGAAGGGTATCTACGGCTCTTTCATGCAGCCTGACTCCCAGTGGATGTTCCTGCTGGCGCGTCAGAAGGATGTTCCGTTCTATAAAGCCGACGGCACCAGCAATTTCGACGATCCCGCCTTCGCAGAGTCGATCAAGTGGTACAAGGAGCTTTCTTCGGTCCAAGGCATCCAGATGGGTGTCGCAGACCTGCAGGCGGAAAACGTCAGCTGGAACTACTATGCCCTCGCCGGCGACCATCTCGGCATGTTCTGTCAGGGCAACTGGTTCACGAGGCTGTTGAACAGCCAGAACGACTATCCGAGGGACTGGAAGTACGGCATCGCCCCGCTTCCTGCCAACGCGGATGGCAAGCGCAACCTGACCAGTATCGCCTACGCTTCCGTCAACAAGAACGCCGCCCACCCGGACGAGGCGGTCACCTACGTCCTCTGGCTGGCGCAGAACCAGTGGAAATACGAGGGAGGCATTCCTGCCCTGGCGACGCTGACTGCAGAGCAGCAGGAAGAGGCTTTCAGTTCCACTGCCGTGGCATCCAACGGCCAGATTGCCGTCTCTGACCTGTACGATGCCTTGATCGCCAACGGTTTGGAGGGGACCCCGAGCGACATCGTCGGAACTGCCGCCACGGAGTACAACACCATCGTGCAGGAGGAGGTCCGGGCCTACTGCATGGACCTGCAGTCGCTCAGCGAGACGATCGGCAACATCGTCAGCAGGGCCAACGAGGCGATTGCCAACGCCCGGTGAAGGGAAGGGAGGCAAGGTCGATGGCTTCGAAACAGACAAGGGGGGAGGGCCGGACTGCGTATCTGTTCGCCGCTCCGTTCCTGTTGGTGTTCGCGGTTTTCAAGCTCTATCCGATTCTCTATGGAGTCGTGGTGAGCTTCTGGAACCGCAACAACGCGACCCGCCTTGCCGATACGACTTTTGTCGGCCTCTCCAATTATCAGAAAGTACTGGCCAGTTCCTCCTTCTGGGGGGGCTTCGGCCGGTCTTTGGTTTTCTCGCTGGTCTACACTATCACAATCATGGTTCTCGGAGTGCTCTTGGCCGTCCTCTTCAACCGCACGTTCAAAGGTCGGGCTTTTGTCCGCACCTGTTTCTACATGCCGTATGTGACCAACATGATTGCCGTCGGCGTGGTCTTCAAGTATCTCTTGAATCCGACCCGCGGCCCGGTCAATGCGGTCTTCCGTCTCTTCGGGGCCAAAGGGCCGCAGTGGCTGAACAGTCCGGTCCTTGCTTTGCCGATGACGGCCTTGATTGGTGTCTGGGTCGCGCTTGCCTTCAACATCATCACCACGCTGGCCGCCATGCAGGATATCCCACTTGAGCTCAACGAAGTGGCGGACATGGAGGGGGTGACGTTCTGGGAACGGATGCGCCACGTGACCCTTCCCCTGATCGCGCCCGCACTGTTCATGCTGTTGACCATCACGGTCATCAACTCTTTCCGCAGCTACACGACGGTCGTCGGCCTGACTGGCGGTGGTCCAGGGACCAGGAGCATGGTGCTCTCGCTCCAGATTTACAATGACGCGTTTCTTTTCCAGAAGTTCTCCATCGCCAGCGCCGAGGGAGTGCTTTTCACCTTGTTCATCGTCATGGTGAACCACCTGCTCGCCAAAGTGAGGACTGCATGGGAAAGCCGGTAATCGATTCCAGAAGGCAGCGGGTTTTCACCGCAGTCATGTGGCTGCTCGCCATCGCCATGCTCTATCCGTTTGTCATGATGGTGGTCATCGGCTTCCGTCCGGCTGGACTGGCATACAAGCCGCTCTTCAGCCCGGTGAAGCCCATTTGGGACAACTACCAGAAGGTGCTGTTCCACAAGAATTTCGGGGATTGGTACCGCAATACGATCGTGACGGTAACCCTTACCATCGCGCTACGTCTGCTGGCGACCTTGCCGGCGGCTTATGCGTTCAGTCGTCTACGCTTTCCTGGAGGACGTATGATCATGGCGGTCCTGCTCGCGACGCTGATGGTGCCAGGGGAGACGACGATGGTGCCCCGCTACATGTTTTTCCGTGCCTTGCACCTGCTTGATACGTCATGGACCATCATTCTTCCGGAAATCAGCGAGGTTTTCTATTTGCTCCTGATGACGGAATTCTTCCGTTCGGTTCCCGAGGATTTCTCCGAGGCTGCGAAGATCGACGGTGCCGGCCATGTCCGTATCCTCGTCTTGCTCTTCCTGCCGCTTTCCGGACCGTCAATCGCCACGACGATCCTGTTCAGTTTCATCAACATCTGGAACAACTTCCTCGATCCCTTCCTGTTTATCAATTCGATGGACAGGCAACTGATTACGCCCGCCTTGCGCTTCTTCCAGGAACGGGGCGGTGCCAATGTGCCGGTGCAGCTCGCAGGCGCCACCTTAAGCGTGGTTCCCGTGATTGCGCTCTTCCTTTTCACACAGAAATTTTTTGTCGCCGGCGTTTCGTCGTCCGGTATCAAAGGATAAGAAGGTATTGCTATATGAGTGAGTTCATGTCGTATGATCCGTGGGCGAAGGTCACGACCCGCAACGGAATTCCCGGTGACGAGATCATCTCGATGTTGCAGAAATCGATTCGCCGCGGTCTGGAGCACAATGCGCTGGCTGCCGCCTATGAGATGTACATCACCAGTCCCCAGTTCGAAGACAAGATGTGGCGCCGTCTGCTCTCCATCAGCGTCGAGGATATCGGTTTTGGCAATACCGATGCCCCGCAACTGATCTGGACGCTGTACAACATGCGCAAGGAGTTCCTCTACCAGGATGGCGACAGGCCGATGTTCTTCGTCTATGCTATCCGGTTCCTCTGCAGGCAAAAGAAGGAACGCTCCAGTGACAATATCAAGAACATGCTGATCAAAGACTTTGCTCATGGCCGTGTGGCCGAGGTGCCTGACTACGCCTATGACATGCACACGGTCAAAGGGCGGGAGATGGGGAAGACCGAAATGGACTTCCTGACTGATTCGAGCAAAGTCATCCCCCAGTTGGAAGGCGAGGACATCAAGCACATCTGGCAGGAGTACGTCGAGTATTGCAAGAACGAGAAAGACGATACCGGCAAGCCGGAGGTTCCTCCGTTCGAATATAACAGTTGGCAGTATTGACTGTCTTGCCAAAGAGTCCAGTTGCTGATAAGGTAAATGCCGTATCGGGGCTGTAGCTCAGTTGGTAGAGCACCAGGTTCGCAATCTGGCTGTCATGGGTTCGACTCCCACCAGCTCCATCATGGTCGCCATAGAGTCTCTATGGCGATTTTTTATTGCCGGCCCAAGGCTGCCCCTGTCGGAGGAAACCGGGTGAAGCAGCCTTGCCTTGCGCCACTTGTCCATGGCCTCCAGAATCTCCAAGTATCGGGACCACTCTTCCTTGGGCACGCCATGCATCTCCATCGACCGCTCGTAGGAGACATGTTGCCTCCGTGCGAAGTCGTGGATCATCCCGACCTGTCCTTGCCGCAGACCGAGCTGCATTCCCTCGTTCCTCGCCTCCCGCCTCAGGGCGGCTCCCATGCTCTCCATCTCTTGCATCTCCTCCTCGGCCTCCGCCGTCAGGTCGACTCCGTACCGCTCCCGCAGCAGCCTCCGCCTCTCCCCAATGCCCAGCCCTCCCGACCTCAGGTACA
>Ga0256404_1006647_pt1 | contig 18918 bp, 18 predicted proteins | sample RumenRJG_01DNA_FD_185990 | JGI IMG/M metagenome (GOLD analysis project Ga0256404, IMG submission 185990) | Bovine rumen microbial communities from Lethbridge, Alberta, Canada - RJG_01 | ecosystem: Host-associated > Mammals > Digestive system > Stomach > Rumen | place: Canada: Alberta | collected...
AAAGATCTTCTGATCAAAGAAAAAGAAAAAGTCATAAGACTCAATGTAGCCTGAGTTAGATCGGGTAGAGGTATCAGGCTAATACCATTAAAAGACCGGGGCAAAAAAGCTTCGGGAATTTATAAATATCAACCATAAGTTGGTAAATAGCCAAAGAATATACAAATAAAACATCCTTCGACTTTTTTTGTACCTGCGATATATTGTAAACGCTTCAAAAGCTTATATGAGAGATATGATAGCTTATATAAATAATAATTATAGCGAACGGATAACAGTTGCCGGTATATGTGCCATGGGGCATATAGGAAAAAATACCTGTATCGAATTGTTCAAGAAATATACTCATATGTCACCTATCGATTACGTGAGAAATGTCCACCTGCAAAATGCGATCAATTATCTCAAAAACAGCGAGATGAGCATCACCGAGATCGCCTATGCCGTTGGATTCAACAGCGCCAGTTATTTCACAAAATCCTTTAGACAATTCTACGATATGACTCCGGGTGAATATAGAAAGAAGGTTTAATAAGAACATAAGCTCGTCTATCGCGCTTATCACAATAGATAAGAACGCAGGGCGGGCTTTTGTTCTGCTGGGTGAAAATGTAGAAATATGTAGAAATGGTAGAAATGACAGAAAAGTGTAGATTTGGTAGAAAAGGTAGAAAGGTGTAGAAATGGTAGAATTGACAGAAAAGTGGAAATATGAAATGATCTTTGAAGTAAAAGTATGTAACAATACAGAAATCATAAAAAAGTTGTTTGTTGAGTATTCCAAAATTCAGGGTGCGGAAAGCTGTTTTGTATCATTTGATAAATCGCACAATATCTTTGAATATAAATGAGTATGCAAAATCGGAGGTTGTAGAGGTCATGTTGCATAAGATTTTTGGCACAAAAGAAGATAAAGAATATAAAGACAGAATAGGTGCTTATATTATTCCGGTTAAAGGAAATGAAGTTGGTGTCGTAGAAACTCCAAAAGGTTATTTCTTATTAGGGGGCGGCTTGGATGCCAATGAAACAGATTTTCAATGCATTAAACGCGAGTGCTTAGAAGAGTCTGGATATGAGGTTGAAATCGGTGAAAAAGTTGGTTCTGCAGAAACCTACATGCTTCATCCAACGATAGGTTATTTCCACCCAATTCAGTCATATTATGTTGGCAAATTATTGGATAAAGTAAAAGAACCGGTTGAACCTGACCATGTTTTTAAATTTGTTAGATTTGAAGATATTGAAAATTAGATGTATTTAGAGATGCAAAGATGGGCTATAGAACAAGCAATGGCTCGTTAAATTCCGGCTTGCGAGGGGGATTATAATGACAATCGAGCTAAGCTGATTTATGCCAATATTGTATTGCGATTATTCTAATGAATATGATAAAATAGCCGTATACATCTGTTGTTAATTTGGGCTTCCTGCAAAGGCTTCATCATGGAGGACCTGCTTATGTATGATGAGACTCAATACAAAAATGACCTGCTTTTTATAGAGAAGATAGAAGGGATAATTTCAAATAGATTTGAATTCTGCGCCTATATTGTCGGACAGACAGCATGTCTGGCTGCACATGTCCTTTATTTGATCCTATTTGCGATGAATGGTATAAAAGGAATGGCGATATTCAATATTTTTAGCGTGCTGTTTTATCTCACAGGTTTGTTTTTGGTGCCAAGAATAAAAGAGAGGATCATTATTGTATATGCATCGGTTATAGAGATTATCATACATGCATCAGTTGCAACCTTGTTTGTTGGCTGCAAGGCTGATTTTCTTATGTTTCTTCTGATGATAATCCCTCTTGTATTTCTTATGCCCAATAGTAATAAGACGTTTCCTTTTGTGATCATGGCAGTTTCCTTAATTCTCTACGGCATTTTGAGAATATATTATAACGATTCCAGCCGTGCGATCTATGATATTGATTCGAAAACTTTATCCACTGCATTTTATTTTATAAATTTAGTAATAGGTGTCTTCGTTCTTGTATTTGTCACGACCATTTATTATCACACAAACAAGTATACGGAGAGTAAGCTCAGAGTGCAGAATGAGCAGCTCAGGCTGATGGCCAGCGTTGATCCGCTCACAAAGCTTTCTAACAGGCGCGCCATGAACAATGCTCTTGACGAGATACGCACTGCCTGCCGGAATGATAAGGATAAATATGTTATCGGCCTTGGTGATATCGATGATTTTAAGAGAGTTAATGATAACTACGGGCATGATTTTGGTGATATTGTGCTTTCAGCTATTGCAGAAATAATAAAAGAATCCCTGCCGGCGAACAGCTCCGTTGCAAGGTGGGGAGGCGAAGAGTTTTTATTTGCCATACCGAAATCAGAACTAAGAGAAGGTGCCGAGGCGGCTGAAAAGATAATCAGAGCCGTTGCGGGACATAAGTTTACCTGCGGCAACAGAGAATTCTTTGTAACTATGACCTTCGGAGTCTGTGAGGGTTCAAGGGACGATAATATAGATTTTGTTATAAGCAGAACTGACAAACGTCTGTACAAAGGTAAAAACAGCGGAAAGAACCGGGTTGAATCTACAGATTGATATGAGTACGAATAATACCAGGTGGCTTGCGGGTAAAAACTAAAAAGCAGTGATTAAAGGCTTCTGATGGAGTAAACATGCACTTTCAGAAGCTTTTTTGTTTACACGTGTGATAGCATTTTGATAACAGGATATGAAGTGACGGGTACATCATGGGTACGGAAAGATTAGTTTCAAAGCGAAAAATAAAGCGTAGTACTATAAAATTGCGCTTTATCGTATTTTGCATTTGAAATCAATTTATACGTTGACAACGTACAAAAATGGCTTTATACTTTATTAAAGTATAAAATTTACGGAGACTAGGTTATGGATGTTTCAGCTAAAATAAAGGAGTTACGAAAGAAAACGGGGTTATCACAAAGTAAGTTTTCTGCAAAATTTGGGATTCCTGTAAGAACTCTTCAGCAGTGGGAGCAGGGGATTAGCGCCCCTCCGGAGTATTTGGTAAGAATGATGGCGTATATTATGCTGCTTGAAGAGAGGTTTGAGAATACAGATTCATAAGTGACTTTGGGGCCATAATGTCACAGCAATTTGGATCATATAGAACAAGAGGAGTATCGTTATGGATAAAGTGCCGACTAATAAAAGGGGGCTTGTAACGTCGCAGGATGTGATCCTAGATAAAGAATATATCGAATGGATACATGAGTTAAAATCAAGATTTCGAAATTCTCAGATTAAAGCTGCTGTCAAAGTGAATTCAGAACAACTGCTGTTCAACTGGCAACTAGGAAGGGATTTAGTTGTTCGAAAAGCCGAGGAAAAATGGGGAACGGGGATTGTTAATCAAGTCAGTCTTGATCTTCAGGCGGAATTTCCGGAAGCGAAGGGGTTTTCTGCAAGAAATCTATGGAATATGAAAAAATGGTATCTATTCTATGCAGAAAACGATGGTGTATCAGATATATTTCAGACCTTTAATTCGCTCATCAATACTGAAAGTGAAAAACTGCAACAAGTTGCTGCAGAAATACATGAAAAGCCGGACAGGCAAAAACTGAAACAAGTTGTTGCAGAAATTCCGTTCCCCGCAGGATTTAGTTTTGTGCCTTGGGGGCATCATTGTTTGATAATAACGAAATGTAAGGAAGTAGATGAGGCTCTCTATTATCTCCTTCGTACGATCGAAATAGGGCTTAGTCGTAGTGCTCTGGATGATTGCATTCGGGCTGATTTATACCATACATCGGGAGCGGCGGTTACCAATTTTGCAGAAAAACTTCCTCCTATTCAAGGTGAATCATACAAACAGCAACCGCGTTTATGGATCATGATCATACAAAAAACAACCGTAATTGTGGATTAAGATCATGCAAAAAACAACCATAATTATGGGTCATGATCATGCAAAAAACAACCGTAATTGTGGATTATAATCATGCAAAAAACAATCGTAACAATGGATTATATATATCCAAAAAGTATATAATCAGAGTGACAGGGAGGAAATATGAACTATAAAGTTCTCATAGTGGATGACGAGGCAGAGCTTGCTGAGTATACAGCTAGATATTTTAATATGTCAGGAGTTGAAACTGCCTATGCGCTTGATGCAAAGGCGGCAGAGGAGTTTTTGAAGGATAATACCTGCTCACTGATACTCCTTGATATCAACCTTGGAGAGGACAGTGGTTTCGATCTTTGTCAGAAGATAAGAACAACCATGGATATTCCTATATTTTTTATTAGTGCAAGGTTAGCGGAAAATGATATGCTGCTTGCACTCAGTATCGGTGGTGATGATTATATCACCAAGCCTTATTCTCTTGGAGTGCTTCTTGCAAAAGTCAGGGCTGAGCTGAAGAGATATGAAGAAAGCCGGAAGATGAAGAATATGAATGAAGAGACGGGGGAAGCCTCAAATGGCAGCGGAGCCGGTAATGAAAGCATAATTACGCTCGGTACGGCAGAGGTAAACCTAAGAACGGCAACAGTTAAGCGCGGAGGCGAAGAATATCCTCTTAAGGCTATGGAATATAAGCTTCTTGTTTATATGCTGAATAACAGGGGAAGAGTAATCCCAAAGGATGAATTTTTTGAAAAAATCTGGGGGACTGAATTTGTTGGCGATGTTACGCTGAATGTTCATATGAGACATCTGAGAGAAAAGATAGAAGAGGATCCGGGAAATCCGGAGATCATAAAAACAGTTTGGGGCGTAGGTTTTATACTGGCATAGCCCACTATTCCTACGTTTTTGATACTGTACAAAAGGTGCTTTTACTATGAAAAAAAGATTTTTTATTGTGATATTGATAATGTTAATACTTACCGGTGCAGGCATTTCTCTTTATATCCAAAAGGAAGCAAGCAGTATTAAAGTGCCTGTTCATACTACGGAGATCAATCGTCATTTACTGCGCCTTCAGGAAGACTGGAAGGAGGTGGAGCAGCATAATAATGAAAAGATCGTTAAGGATAAAAGCTATGATTATGTGATCATAGATAAATCCGGCAGAGTAATAATGTATACCAAGTCAAAAATGGCAAAGAGCATAGCTTCGGCAACCAGTGATTTTGACATCATAAGGAATATTGAAGTCAACGGGAGCTTTGCAGGAAGTCTGATCGTTGAAAATAATATGATGGAACAGTATGAGCAGAAAAATAACCGAATTGTTTTGATCATTGTTCTGCTGATCGTTATACTGGCTGTCATTTTTGCAAGCTATTATTTTTATCTTTATCGCAGAATGGTAAAGCCTTTCAGAAAGCTGAACGAATTTGCTGTCAGGGTTTCAGGCGGAGATCTGGATACACCTCTGGAAATGGACAGAGAGCATATTTTTGGAGAATTTACAGAGGCCTTTGATATAATGCGTGAGGAATTAAAGAACAGCCGGGAAAGAGAAGAGGCTGCTGTCAGAAGCCGTAAGGAACTGGTGGCGGAGCTTTCTCATGATATTAAAACGCCGGTAGCATCCATAAAGGCAATGGCAGATGTTATGAGCCTTACAGCTAAGGATGACATGGAGAGAGAAACCATTGCGGCCATTAACGGTAAGGCTGATCAGATCGATAAGCTTATATCCAATCTCTTCCATGCGACTCTTGAGGAGCTTGAACAGTTGGAGGTTAATGCAGATGATGTGGATTCTACAGATATTACCAGAATGCTAGTTGATGCAGATTATCTGAAAAAGATTAAAGAGATGGATATTCAGGACGCAGTGGTTAAGGGAGATAAAATGCGTCTGAATCAGGTTATCAGTAATATCATTTATAATTCCTACAAATATGCAGATACAGATATCAGGGTTACAAGCCGTTTTGAGGAAGGTGAGCCTGCAAATGGTAAAAAAGATGAATTTAAAAATGATTATCTTATTATAGAGATTGCTGATAAAGGCGGTGGAGTGTCAAAGGATGAGATCGAACTTATAATGGAAAAATTCCGCCGTGGTTCAAATTCAAAGGGCAAGGATGGTTCAGGCCTTGGACTCTATATTTCAAAATATTTTATGGAAAGAATGGGCGGAGGCATATCCTGCAGAAATGGTGATGGTGGTTTTATCGTGACGCTAAGGATAAAAGTTGCATAAGTGATGTAGTAGTTAACTGCAATTAAAGAAAATTTAAAGATTACATAAAGCATTTAAAATATAAGACTGGTATTATTAAGCCATACAGTGAAAAATCTGTATGGCTTTTTCAGTTAATAAAACAAGCAGATACCGGAGGAACTTTAGTTCCGCAGGATTATGAGATGCGGTTTTTGCTTCTCATAATATTAAATATAATGACATAACAGAGCAGAAATATTGTCAGTGTGTAATAGAAAGGACAAAGCTATGAAAGAAACAATCATTAAAACAGACAAGCTTTCCAAGAGCTTTTCGGTTGGCGGAAGGCAGCAGCATATAATAAAAAATATGGATCTGGAGATATATAAGGGAGATTTTACGGTTATAATGGGTTCTTCCGGCGCAGGCAAATCAACACTGCTATATGCGCTTTCCGGAATGGACAAACCGAGCCTCGGAAGCATACGGTATTCGGGAGAGGAAATCACCAAAATGAACGATGATCAGCTGGCGGTGTTCCGAAGAAAGCATTGCGGATTTATATTTCAGCAGATACATCTTGTTGACAGCATGAGCATTATGGATAATGCCATTTCCACAGGAATGCTTACAGGTCAGAAGCAGAAGAAGCTTAAGGAAAAGGCGGAGAAGCTTTTTGAACGGGTAGGTATATCGAAGGAAATGACAGAAAAGTTTCCTTCCCAGCTTTCCGGTGGTGAGGCGCAGAGATCGGCTATGGTAAGAGCTGTAATAAATGACCCTGATGTTGTCTTTGCGGATGAACCGACAGGCGCGCTTAATTCCTGTGGTGTTAAGGCCGTTCTGGATGTGCTTACGGATCTTAATAATAATGGACAGTCAGTTGTAATGGTAACTCATGATATTAAATCTGCTAGAAGAGCAAATCGAATAATATATCTGCAGGATGGAGGCATCATGGGAGAATGTGATTTGGGAGAATACGTAAGCGGCGACAAAGTGCGACATGAAAAACTCAGAAAATTCCTTCAGGATATGGGCTGGTAATGATAAGCAGATGAGACAATATATGTGGCATAACCTGGTCAGGCCATAAGATATAAGGAGATTTATAATGATCAAATTAGTTAAATCAAATATCAGAAAAGACAGAGCGGTATTTACAGCGTTCCTTATGATCATCATTTTGTCAACGCTGTTACTGAGTATTGGCCTTTTTATAAAAAAATATGATGCTCAGTATGATGAGAAGAAAGAAAGGGCAGGCATCGGCGATGTAGAGCTTTTTGCAACAGGGAATAGTGATGAAGTGTCTGAAGTAATTAATGGTATTTCGGATGTTAAGGAATATCGATTATCGGACATAATCCGTTCGGAGGAAGCTTCTCTTTCTTCTGAAGAAAGAAAATATGAAGAGAGCAGATCAGATGTGGTCCTCCACTCTGTTGAGAGTGTTCATATAAGTCACTGCAAATTTATGGAGAGAGATGATTCTTTTCCCGGACCGAAGGTATATCTTAATCTGTATTTTGCAACCTCAAATGGGTTTAAGCCGGGAGATAAGATTACCATAGAAGTGCCGGCGCTTGAAACGAAGGAATACACGGTTGCAGGAATCTATGAGGACGTTCAGCAGGGCAACACCTTCTCATGGTGCTCGGTAGCACTTGATCCGGAATCCTTCGATGCACAGCGGAAGCTTGCAGAGGATGCTGCAAAGCTTGATATAGCTTATATCGCTCAGACAGAAATAGTTGCATCCTTCGTGCAGGGCGTGATTCATGATGATGGACTCCAGACGATCATCAGTGCACTCTACGAAAAGGATATTCCGACATATGGATTCACTATCAAGCTGGCTAAGGCAGGTTATGTAAGTGTAACAAATATACTTGCTGCCTTTACAACAGTATTTGCTCTTGTGGCAATGATCGTATGCTTTGTAATGATCATATTTACTATTAATAACAACATTGACAGGGATGTTCGAAATATAGGAGCACTCAGAGCTGTAGGACATACCAACAGACAGATACAAACGGCACTTCTCTTGGAATATCTTGTGATAGGAACTGCCGGCTGCTGCATCGGTACAGCACTTGCATATATCGTGATGCCGGTGCTCGATAAGGGATTAATGCGTTCGGTAACAGGAATGTACTGGGAGAATAAAATCTATCCGGTTATGAATATAGTGGTGCTTGTGGGACTGCTTCTTACAATGTCACTGGTGGTATTCCTGGCAACACGCAGGATCAGAAACCTTCATCCGGCAACAGCTCTTCGTTTCGGACTTCAGTCAAACAGCTTCAAGAAGAATCCGCTTCCGCTTGCAACAACGAAGGGTAAGCTTAATCCTCTTCTTGCAGCAAAGAGCATGCTTCAGAACAAGGCTCAGAATCTTATCGTAGCAGGTGTAGTGGTAGTTGTAGCTTTCATGACTATATTTTCAGGGATTCTCTTATACAATACTCGTGTGGATATATCAAAATTCCAGACGATAGTAGAGGGCGATGTTCCTGATGGAGTTGTAATGGTAAATACAACCGATGAGGCCGAGATAAGCAGCATCCGCGAGGATATTGCTAAGATACCGGGAGTATCTGAAGCATATGGCTACGAATGGCATAATATCAGCGTTGAGGGCAAGGCTACCTATGCTTTCTATACGGATCATCCGGAGTATCTGCAGTGTGGAGTTTACGAGGGACAGATGTACCAGGAGGCAAATGAAGCTGTTATCGGAAGACTTCTTGCCGAAAAGCTGGATGTTAAGATTGGTGATGAGATAGAAATAGAATGCGCCGGAAATAAGGCACGCTTCATCGTTACAGGTTATCAGCAGTCTGTTATAAATATGGGCGAACGTGTATTTATAAGTGCTGAAGGACTGAAGAGACTGGGCCTTCAGCCGGAATTCAGCGGTGTCAGGATCCGTGTCGAGGATGCGACAGAGGAGGCGGTGGATGATGTTCTTTCACAGGCAAAGGAGGTTCTTGGCGAAAGCTGTACAGGAGTCGATAATGTATACCGTTATCAGAGGAGTGGAGATAACCTGATCATGTTTGCGGCAACACTGCTGATTCTTCTTCTGATACTTGTAAATGTCGGAATAATCTTCCTTGTTATCAAGCTTCTCCTGAAGACTGTATTTATCAGGAAGGAGAAGGAGTTTGGTATCAAGAAGGCAGTCGGTTTCACAAGCCGTCAGCTGAGACTTCAGCTCGCGCTTTCACTCTTCCCGGTAAGCTTTATCGCTTCGATCGGTGGAGCAATACTTGGATTCCTGTTGGTTAACCCATTGCTCTCAGCAGTGCTGAGTGGTTTTGGTATAGCCAGTGCTGATTTTCTTCTGGTACCTGCGCTGATATTTATAACAGTTGCTGTGGTCGGAGTTTTATTTTTCGGAATGACCTATCTGATGTCAGGAAGAATGAAGAAGATTTCTGCATACCAGCTTATGCAGGAATAAAAAGAAAAATGACATATGAGCCACTGTGAGAATACTTACAGTGGCTTATTTTTTGCCGTTAATACCGGCAACAACATACAACCGAGCAGAGCTGTGAACGATTCATGACTGGAGAAAACATTTATGGCTCTGCTCGGTTGGCGAGCAATGCGAGACCGAATGAGCGATGCATCGCAACGCTTTTTCTGATGTGCTGATTTCCGAATCAACAGCTGAATAAACTTCGCTCAAAAAAATGAGCGTAGTTTTGAGCGAAGTTTGAGTGCCAAAAGATAATTTGAGTAATTATAGGCTTACTGCAAAGATTAACCTATAATTTCCGACAATGAGGTTTATTATGCTCAATATTTTTATATAATAATATATATATTATGGATGTATATATAAATATATATATAAAGTTGACTAATTATACATAATATTATATAATATTCTCATCAAGGTGGTGATTATATGTCTGGTTTTCAAGAATACTTAGATGATGCTTTGAAAAAGGTATCTTTTTCAGAAAAAGAGAGCATTAAAAGAAATAATGATTATGATGTTTTTGAAGAAATAAGGGAGCAATTAATTAAAGCTCGAGAAGAAGCGAATCTAACTCAAATGGATCTTGCAAGACTGTCTGGTCTGACGCAATCGTATATCAGCAATATAGAGAATGGAAGCAATAGACCAACCATTACGACTCTAAAGAAGATTGCAGATGCTTTGGGAAAAAGATTGTTTGTAGGTTTTAATGACTAAGGAGATATGGTAATGACAGGGTTAGAAAAGTTGTACATAGATAGCTTCAGAGGTATAAAAGATTTATATTTGGAACGATTAAGTCCGATTAATTTGATTGTAGGCAATAATAATAGTGGGAAAACATCTGTATTAGAAGCAATAGAGTTCCTGCGTTTTTATAATGCCGGTTTAATTAATGTGCTGCAGATCGCTCGTCAAAGAGATTATCAATTTGCCATGGAATACTCTAATTCTATTTATGAAAATGTAATGTGCATGTTTCCTCAGAATTTACCAGTCAAAATAATAGAACTGAGCGGAACATATAACGGAGAAGCATTTTCTTATAAATTTCATGGTGAGAATAAAAGAATGTTTTATAATCCGGAAGAAGATATAAATGGAATCAGCAAAAAGCGCATTCGTTCTGCTTCTCAGGGGGAGATGGAAGTTGACGGATTTGAAGGAGGAATATTGGTAAATCTTGGGAAGGAATTTAACCAGTTAGCTGTTAAATTTCATCGTAACATCAAGATGGCAGATTATTCTTACTCGGAATCCAAGAGCCTTCCTATAAGATATGTTGGGGCGTTTGCTCATCTGAGAGGAGATATCATCAGCGAAATTGTACGCAATGAAGAATATAAAAATATTTGCGTAATGATGCTGAAACTCTTTGACAAAGGAATTACAGATATACTCACTTTACCAAGTGATACAGGTTCTCATATGGTCAGCTATATCAAACATGACCGCTTAGGAAATATGCCACTTTCTACATATGGTGATGGTATAAAAAGAGCACTTGTTCTTGCAAATGAAATAGCGAAGGCTCGTGGCGGCGTTTTACTGATTGATGAGATTGAGACATCAATTCATAAGCAGTACTATGATGATATTTTTAGATTTGTGACCAAGGCATGTATGCAATACGACGTCCAATTATTTATTACGACACACAGTCTCGAAGCTGTAGATGGAATACTGGAGACACAGGATTACAAGGGGAATAACACCGAAGATAGAATAAATGTTATTACACTTCGAAAAGATGGAGAGAAGACTTTGTCACGCTCAATGAAAGGATTTGATGTATATAGAGAGCGTGAAGAGTTTGGATTAGAGGTACGCTTATGAATAGCTTGATTCTTTGTGAGGGAAACACCGATGCCATCCTTCTCAGTTACTATTTGAACAAAGTTTATGGATGGGAATATTGTAGAAAAGCTCCGAGCCATCTTGATATAAAACAGAGTGAATTTGAGGAATCAATAAACTGGTATAAAAGAGGTGATGACAGGCTTTTGATATGTGGCGTGGGCGGAAAGGATAAAATGTCTACGTTTTTCAAAGGAAAAGTGTTATCACCTATGGTTAATTCGGAAGATAGATTTACAAAAATAGTTTTAATTCTTGATCGAGACGACAAGGATGTTGACTCGATTGAGGCACATGCGTCGCACGTTTTCAGCCCCGTGATAACGAAAATGAAGAATAATGTATGGACTGATAATAATTATTCCGATTCGTTTGGATTGAAAAAACATGTCGAAAGTTTATTGATCATAATACCTCCGGAGCATCAGGGTGCATTGGAGACTCTTATGTTGGAATCGATATCGGAAAATCCATATGATGCTGCAATCGTTAAAAGAGCAGGGGATTTTGTTGATGAGATGCAAAATAGCGCATCTCGTTACATCAGCAATAATAGGAAGAAACTGAAAGCACATCTGGGAGTAACATGGGCGGTGCAATATCCGGAAAAAGTTTTTAAACTTATGGATGAGCAAATAAGAAGTGTTGCATGGGAAAAATCAGAGGTTCTCCATAATTGTTTTAGACAGCTGAAGAAAATATAATCCGACTGATGTGTGAAAAATAAATCTTTGTATATTAATGCATTTGTTGGATTTATAATCAAAATCGTCATGGATGAATCGATGTATTTAGATTGGGGAGAAAGACATAATAATGAACATAGAATCATATAATCTTGACTCGCTACGTGAATTAGTCAGAAAACTTCAGATTGAGAATTCTGAATTGAAAGCCATCCTTGATAAACAAGGAGTTCTTTATGAACCTAAGGATATATTTGATGAATCAGTTGAAGAGGCGGAAGCGTATGATCCGGATCAGGGAGGTAGAATTATTTCAAAGTGGATTACTGATGAAATGGTAATCCGCTTTTATTCTATGTTCTGGGGAAGGGAGGATGTCTATGCAAAGCGGGGAAGGAACGGAGGATATTATCCACAATGTTCAAACAGATGGGAAGCAATATGCCCTAAACAGCAAGGGAATCCTAAGTTCTCTTGTGATGACTGTGAGTATAGGCGTTGGACGAAACTTGAACCTAAGATAGTCATGAGTCATTTGCTTGGATATAGAGAGGATGGCACAGATGTGATCGGAATCTATCCGATTCATAAAAACGGTACGGTTCGATTTATTGTATATGACTTTGATAATCATGAAAAAGGATCAGAACAAACTGATTTTGCTAATACTGATAATGAATGGCAGGATGAGGTAAACGCACTTAGAAAAATATGCGAATCTAATGGTATACATCCTCTGATTGAACGTTCCAGATCGGGCAAAGGGGCGCATGTTTGGATTTTGTTTTCAGGACCAGTCAATGCCACGATTGCACGAAATTTTGGATTTATGCTCCTTGACAAAGGAATGATGTCATATAATCTAAAAACGTTCAAATACTATGACCGAATGTATCCTTGCCAAGATAATGCTAACAGCTTGGGCAATCTTATCGCACTCCCACTTCAGGGAAAAGCACTTGAGGATGGAAACAGCGCATTTGTTGATGAAAACTGGAATGCATATCCTGATCAGTGGGCTTTGATATACCGAGATGATATAAGGCTGTCAGCTGATGATATAAAAAAATATATGGAGAAATGGCAGGCTGAATTGGTATCTGACAATTCATATTCAATAATGATGGATGCGCGAAAGGAAAGAATAAAGCCATGGAAAAAACATGATGCATTTGTTAAGGAAGATGTTGTTGGAAAGCTTCACATTACTTTAGCAGACGGACTGTATGTTGATACACTGAATCTTGCTCCGAGGTTACAGAATCAGATTAGAAGTCTGGCGGCGTTTGATAATCCTGAATATATAAAACGTTTGAAAATGCATAGGTCGAACTATTATCAGTTTCAGGCTGTATATCTAGGCAGGGATATTGGCGGCTACATACAGCTTCCTCGAGGGTTGAAAGAAGAGGTTATAGCAGAGTGTCAGAAATCAGAAATAGATTTTGATATAAAAGATGAAAGAGAAAAAGGAATTCCGATAAATGCAGAGTTTACTGGAGAACTTCGCGATGAACAAAAAGAAGCTGTAGAAAAAATGCTGTCGTATGACAATGGGATTCTTAGTGCAACCACTGCATTTGGTAAGACAGTTGTATCAAGTTATATAATAGCTAAGAGAAAGGTGAATACGCTGATAATTCTTCAGAGTAAAGATCTTTTAGAACAATGGGTTGAGTCTTTGCATAAGTTTTTGGATATTAGTGAAGAACCGCCAATATACAAAACTAAGACCGGACGAGAAAAACGTAGAGATGATGTAATTGGTATGCTTTCTTCAGGAAAAGATACATTAACCGGCATCATCGATGTAGCAATGGTTGGTTCACTATATGCAAAGGGAAAATATCATAGGCTGCTTAATAAATATGGATTGATAATATACGACGAATGCCATCATGTTGCATCAAATACTGCAAGAGGTGTTATGCAGAAGGTTAATGCCAGATATGTTTATGGTGTCACAGCTACTCCAAAGAGAAGTGATAGCCTAGAAAAAGAGATATTTATGCTGATAGGACCTATCAGGCATTCATATACAGCAATTGAGAGAAATCTAAAACAGGGTATCCCGCATGTTGTGATTCCGAGATACACAAGAACAGTTAGGATAAATGAAGATAGAAAAGATTCAAATGCTCTTTACAAACTTGTGAGTAATTCACAGAATCGAAACGAAATGATCATTTCGGATGTTATGGCTGCAGTTAAAAATGGAAAAACACCGGTTATACTGACCCGCTTGAAAGAGCAGGCGAGATTCTTATATGAAAGACTTGCTTCTACTGAGAAAAATGTATTCTTGATGTATGGCGACAATAAGGATCAGGAAAATGTTGAAATACGTAATAGGTTGAAATATGTTCCGGAAGGTGAACAGCTTATTCTTATAGCTACAGGACAAAAGATAGGTGAAGGCTTTGATTTTCCGCGTCTTGACACACTCTTTTTGGCGGCACCTGTGTCTTTTGATGGAAGACTTGAACAATACCTTGGAAGACTGAACAGGGATTATCCGGGGAAAGAAGAAGTTGTTGTGTATGACTATGTAGACTCACATATTGGGATGTTTGAAAGAATGTATGCAAAGCGTTTAAGAACATATAAAAATGTGGGCTTTTCTGTCGAAACCGATGTTGTGAATACCAAACAGAATGTTAATGCAATTTATTCTTCGGATAATTACATGGACGTATTTGAACGTGATCTTATTGAAGCTAATTACAGGATCATTATCTCCAGTCCTGATATTGAAATTAGAAAGATTGACAGATTCCTGAGTGTTATCAAAAAACGACAGGAGGCTGGGGTTAAAGTTACGGTGATTACAACACATCCTGACGAGGTTCGTTTTGGAAATGCCTTTTTCTATTCTAGTTTGATCAGTACATTGACGGCAGCCGGAGTTGATGTTGTTGAGAGAGATGAGATTGGAGAACACTTTGCGGTTATTGATGATAATGTTGTTTGGCATGGAGGAATGAATCTTCTGGGAAGAGATGATGCATGGGACAATCTGATGAGGGTAGAGTCTGAGAAGGTTGCCGCAGAGTTGCTGGAGATGGAGTTTAAGGATTAGAATTGTTTGGGGGATGATACGAGTTAGTTTGTGCTTCCAAAACGCTTCCGAAAAGTTCAATAAAACAAAATAAAAGAAGTAAACATGCTATATATGCAGGTTTAGGGTATAGTGTTGTAGGAGAATGTCATATGTTTGAACAGGATTTTCTGTGTTATGAGCAGAAACTATAAGCTCTGTGAATATTGATATTTGGAGAATGGATAAGTAGTTAAAGGTAGTCTAATTGCAAGTGCTGTGAAACTGCGCGTACACCAAAAAATATGGTTATTTAAAATTGCGCATATACCAAAGATTGTTAATATATTAAATTGCGCTTTTTGAGAAAGGGTGCTAAAATTAAGGCAAAATCAACTGTAAGGAGGATTTTGCCTTGATTTTTAAGAGGAAGATTTATAAAAAGCTTCTGGAATGGAAGAAGTGTGATGGTAGCGAGGCGCTGATAATTGAGGGTGCCAGACGAGTTGGCAAATCGACCATTGTGAAGGAATTTGCGCAAAATGAGTATGAGAGTTTTCTTTTGATAGATTTTGCCCGGACTTCAGAAGATGTAAAAAGCTATTTTGTGAAGTTCAATAATGACCTAAATACGCTTTTTATGATGCTTCAGAATGTTTATGGGGTAGAACTGAAGGAGAGGAAAAGCTTAATCATATTTGATGAGGTTCAGCGGTATCCTACAGCAAGGGAGATGATAAAGTACCTTGTTGCTGATGGACGTTATGATTATATTGAAACAGGCTCCCTCATTTCTATAAAAGAAAATGTAAAGGATATAGTGATCCCATCGGAGGAGAAATCGATACGGATGTATCCTATGGATTTCGAGGAATTCTGTATCGCGCTTGAAAATAAACCTCTTATGTCATATATTCGGGACTGCTTTTCCAAGACTCTGCCATTGGAAAGGGCACTTCATGATAAGGCAATGCAACTTTTTAGGGAGTATATGCTTGTGGGCGGTATGCCACAGGCGGTTTCAGCATATATTGACTCTAATAAAAATTTTGGTTCTGTTGACAGTGTAAAAAGGAGTATACTGAACCTGTATCGTGAGGATATTATGAAGATTAATGCAAAATACAGGTCAAGAGTGATTGCTCTTTATGATATGATCCCGGCACTTTTATCAAAGCACGAGAAAAGAGTAGTATTTAGTAACATTGTTGAAGGGACTTTTGCAGAGCAGTATGCAGAGACTTTTTTCTGGCTGACTGACAGTATGATAGTCAACGAATGTAGAAAAACCGATAATCCCGGTATTGCCCCTGCACTTAATGCCTCTGAAACATATATCAAGTGCTATATGTGCGATACCGGACTGCTTTTAAGTCATGCATTTAACGAAAACGAATTATTGGAAAATGAAGTGTATAAACAAATCTTGCAGGATAAACTGTCACTTAATGAGGGGATGCTTTATGAGAATGTTATTGCACAAATGCTCTCGGCAAACGGACATAAGTTGTTCTTCTATACCCGGTACAGTGGAGAAAAACATCGCAACGATATAGAAATCGACTTCCTTATATCTAATAACAGCAAGCTGAAATATAAATCCTTCCCGATAGAGGTGAAGTCGGGAAAAAGATACACTACCAAGTCTTTAACAAAATTCAAGGAAGCGTATGGAAAGAGGATGGGAGGAGCGTATATAATTCATCCAAAGAATCTGAGCATTAAGGATGATGTAGTTTGCATTCCACCATATATGACAATATGCTTGTAAAATGACATATTATGATAATAAGTAATACCGGAATTAGATACACTGCTATATAAGGGAAAATAAATGGATGAAATACATCATCAGATGGAATCTGATGTTCTTAATGAGAAAATGAATTCGATTGGTTTTAAATTGATATTACAGGATAATGTACGAAGGAGTTTTGTGGAATGCGAGTTTTAATGATTAATTGCAGTCCTGTTCGCACAGGGGCAACTGCAGAAATAGTCAAGTTGGTTTCGGAACAGTTATCAAATAAATACAGTGTCAAAACCATTTGCATAGACGATTATGTCTTTGCATTCTGTAGAGGTTGCCGTTCTTGCCACAATACGGCGAAGTGTGTCATGAGTGATGCAGGTGTTATCGAGAATATAATGAGAGAATATGATGACGCAGATATTATTGTCTCTGTTTCTCCGTCATACTGGGCAGATATTCCCGGGCAGTTCAAGGCATTCATCGACAGATGTACACCTTGGTGCAATACGCACGAGCCGCATGCTACTATTAAGCCTGGCAAGAAAGGCTTTACAATTGCTTTGAGAACCGGACCTAATATGCCGGAATGTGAGCGGATCATCGGAAGCATAGAACATTTTTATGGTCATTTGGAGATAGAGAGTGTGGGTCATCTTGGGCTGACATCTATCGAATATAAAGCGGATGTAGAATCAAGAAAGCAGGAAATCTTAGATTTCTGTAAGTGTATTTAAGGATTGTTCTGCTTAATCAGAAATTATACTTTGACTTTGAGAGGAAGAAGGAGGATTACGCGATGATTGAAAAGATGAAATGGTCAAGAACTTCGAGAGTGTTTGTTCTTAACGAGGACAGAATAGAAATCACAACAGAACCGCATACAGATCTCTGGCAAAGGACATACTATCATTTCCAAAATGATAATGCACCTGTGTTACAGATGGAGACGGAAGAGAAATTTTTTTCATTCGTTGTGAAGACTGATTTTTCAGAGAGCCATCATCGCTTCGACCAGTGTGGGATAGTTATGTATCTTGACTCCGAGAATTGGCTGAAAGCATCCGTGGAATATGAAAATGATAAGTTTCAGCATCTGGGATCTGTTGTGACCAATCACGGATATTCAGATTGGGCAACAACTGCGATTCCAGCTGATGTGAAGAACATGTGGTATCGGTTTAGTCGCAGGGAAGATGATTATTGCATCGAGTGCTCCGAGGATGGCGTTTTTTTCTCACAAATGCGTGTTTGCCATGTGTGGGAGGGGGCAGGAAAAATCCGCTTTGGTATTTATGCCTGTAGCCCGGAGGATTCATCTTTTAAGGCGGTGTTTACTGATTTGAAGATTACGGAGTGTGCATGGAAGGCGCATGAAGGTCAGCAACCGGACTGACGGGAAGGATGATAAACCTGAATGGAACTGAAGAAAATCGGGTATAAATTGACTGTCTGCAAAGTGACAGATATAACGAATATAGATTTGACTGCGGATTTTTATTTTATTGGAAAGACAGACGAAGAGCTATCGCTTGTTTGCAAAACGGAGGACACACCAATAAAGGCATTTGAACGTGATGATGGATGGAGAGGATTTCGTATTCAGGGAGTATTGGATTTTTCGCTTATCGGGATTCTCTCAAGACTTTCAGGGATTCTTGCAGAACATAAGATAGGAATCTTCGCTGTTTCAACCTATAATACGGATTATATCCTTGTGAAAGAAGAGAACTTTGAGAGGGCATTGGAAGTGCTGGCTTCTGAAGGGTATACAGTAGCATGAAATTTCAGTCTGCAAATAAAAAGTCAAGGCAGAAATGTTGCCTATATTTTTGTATGAAAGCAAGGAAACTATAGAATAATATATTCCAGTTTGTGGAGGATAAAGGATGAAGGAAGTAATATTGAGTGCAGATGGGGAAAGTATTATTTATCTGGTCCCAGATGCTGTTGCAAACAACCTTGAAGAGTATTGCTTAGAATTCTGTTCAAACTGGCTCCGCAATAGT
>Ga0256404_1006649_pt1 | contig 18917 bp, 22 predicted proteins | sample RumenRJG_01DNA_FD_185990 | JGI IMG/M metagenome (GOLD analysis project Ga0256404, IMG submission 185990) | Bovine rumen microbial communities from Lethbridge, Alberta, Canada - RJG_01 | ecosystem: Host-associated > Mammals > Digestive system > Stomach > Rumen | place: Canada: Alberta | collected...
AATTTTTTCATATACACCTAGAGTTATTGCAAGAACACTACCACTTACCCCAGGTATAATTTTACCGGCACCTATAATAATTCCAATTAGTATATCTTTTAAAATACATTTCATACTATATTATATTTAATAATTATTTATTAAGACCAAAATATCCATTATGCACAAACATTGTTTCATTAACTACTACAAATGCGTGCTCATCAACACTTTTAACAATACTAGATAATTCTTTTAATTTATTATTATCTACTTCTACATATAACATATATTTATTTTTATTCTTACCTTCTAGTTTTAATATAGATACTGCCATGTTGTTATCTCTTATTTTATCTATCATATCTTGTACCTTCTTATCAGTAATTATCTGTACTTCATATTTAGATTTAACAAGTTTAGTTGATATAATTCCCCCAATATATGTACCGGTTGCAAAGCCTAAAGCATAAGATAAGACTACAAATATATTACTTGATGCAGTAGTTAATGCTTGTTCTACTACTAAAAACCATACTGTAACTTCAAAGAATCCTAGTATACTTCCTATTAGATTCTTTCCTTTTACTACTATTACTGTTCTAATAGTACCAAGTGATACATCAATAATACGTGCAAAGAATATTTCTATACATAATAATACAATATTCATTAAATCACCATTATTAATATAAACAAAAAATTAGTACTTATGCACTAATTTCTTTAAGATAACTACTTATATCACTTGTACCTTCTTTATACTCTTCAATATTTTTATCTTTAATTCTAAATAATGTATCACCACTTACTTTTAACTCATTAATATCTGATACTATATTACTTTTATCTGATATAAATTTCTTATTAAATTCATCTTCTAGGTTAATTTCATAAAATTTGATATGATTATCTTTAGAGTTGTATTTTTCTATATACTTATTATATATATCTTTAGATTTACCACTCTTATTATAAGCAATAACATAATATTCAGTATCAGGTCTATTAAATAATTGACCAAGCATAATAAGTTCTCTATCTATTACTGATTCTACTCTAGGAGTATTATCCTTCTTATGTTCTAATACATATTTAGTTATAAAGTAAAATGATACAAGTACAAGCATTATTATTACTACTATAATAATTACATTCTTAAGTTTAAAAGAGTCATCATCATTAATTAAATTATTGTTATATCTATTCAATTGCATTACCTCCAAAACAATTATATCACTTTATAGGATGTGTTGTAAATTGGATTTATTTTGTTTTTTATATGAAAATTATTACCTATCACAGTTTTGCACAGCAAAAAGGAGTTTCAATCACAGTTTTACGTTGATTTTTACCATTTTTATCACACTTTTGCAAAATGATTGCTAATATTTTATCACATTATTGCTTAAAAACAAAAATAAAAGACTATTTCTAATCTTTTATTTACCTACTTCAGCAACTGCTAGAGAATCTGCAATTAATAGTAGTTGATCCGCAGAAACACTAGTAGATGATAAATAGTATTCTTTATCGTTACTTATCCAGGCTACAGATGTATCAGATACCGCACCTACTGAATCAGCAACTAAAGTAGGATCTCCATTTAAGTAATCAACAACTGTACTATCTACTGGAGATTGTACAAATGTAAATGGGCTATCACCTGAGAAAGTAAGGATAGTTCTAGTACCATTATCAAGTGACACTACATCTTGAGTATCTAGATATGTATCAACTGGTACATACATTGGATATAGTACATCATCTACTTTGCTTGTGGTAGTTGTTTTATTTTCAGCAATATTATTTGTATTATCAGTATTGTTTTCTTCCTTATTTATATTATTAGTTTGATTACTATTATCATTATTTTTTATATCATTATCTTTAGAATCATCACTTGATTTATTATCACTACTTTTTTTATCATCCTTAGTTTTATCATTATTCTTAGTACTTGTATTATAAGTTTCATCTATATCAAAGTATCTATCATCAAAATTATTATTAGTTTGAATCTTAGTGACTTTAAGTCTCATAATAACATCATCATTATCATCAAGAACTTCTACCTTTTTTAAATTAAGATTCTTATCTAAATAGATTTTTTCTTTAGTTAAGTTCTTATCATTGATATAATTAACTTTAGCACTTAATATATATTTACCATCCTTTTCTTCTAAAATAACTTTATCATCATTCTTTAAATCAATTAGAAGCGGTTGTAATAAATATATTTGTGAATTATTATAAGGCCACTCACTTTGAAACTTAAAACTTTTATTTAATGAAGGAGTTACTACATAGACACCTTTATCATTTTTTAAAATAATTTGTTCATGATTATTAGTCTTATTAATTAATCCTACTCTAAATTTATCCTTTTTTAAATATGCTGATTCTAAATCATAAGTATATAAATCTTCATTTCTATATATCTCTAATGTTCCTCTCATTAAATAACTATCCATACCATCTACTTTCTTACTCCATTTTTTAATTATAGCATCTTTATTATTATTACCACATCCTGCAAGTAATATAACAAAAGCAATAACAATTAATAATTTTTTCATATTCACCTCAATCTCAATTAATTATATTTTAAAATTTTTAAATTTATGTATAAATAACTAAAATTTGGATATGATATTAATAACTGAAAGGAGAATAATATGGAAACACTACAAAAGATTTGCTTAGTTTTCACCATTATAGGTGCATTAAACTGGGGATTAATTGGAATATTTGATTTTAATTTAGTTGAAGCAATATTTGGTTCTGATATGCTTGCTAGAGTTATCTATTCTATCGTAGGTATAACAGGATTAATTAATATTGGATTACTATTTAATCATATAGAAAATCATTAAAAAAGCACTCATTTGAAATGAATGCTTATTTTTTATCCTGCTTTAGTTAAGTTTACAGTAACCTTAGTTTTCTTAGATACATAAGTAGCAAGTGGATTAGTACCTTTAACCTCAACATTTAACTCATGAGTTCCTTCAGATAATCCTTTTAAATCAACATAAGCAGTAATATCAGATGCTTGAATTGAATCAATTACACTCTGTGCACCTTTAACCTCTACTTCAATTACACCATTAGCTTCATCTATTGGCTGTGCAACCATACCCTCAGGTGTATTAATTCCAGTAATATTTACTGATTGAATATTAGATTTAGTTGCAACATCAGTTACAAATATCTTAACTTTAATAGAATTTTGACTCATCGATTTAACACCAGTTGGTTTTGGTATATCAATATCTAGAGTTGTGTCACTAGTTAGTTTAGATACATCTACTTTAATATCTATTCCATTTACTCCATTAATTACACTATTCGCACCGTATACAGTAACTTTATTACTTGAGAAATTATATGAACTAATAGCTTTTCCAAATGGCATAGAACCAGTTGGTACAAAGTTTAAGTTAACTTCTTTTGATGGAGCAGATATTTCTACATCCGCACTAATTGTCTCAGGAACAAACTCAACATCAACTACATTACCTGATTTATCATATGCTTTAAGTTTAACATTTTCAATAGTTTGTTTACCCACTTCAACAGTTGGTAAGTCACTTACATCAATAAGTGCTTTAACTGCAGCTACTTCATCAAGTCTGTATTGTGGACCACGAATAGTAACTGTATCAGTTTTTAAACTTACACTATCTATTACATACTTCTTATCAAGCTTCTCTTCATTTAATACATCATATGTAAGTGTACGTGAATCAGATACTTTCTCATAAATAATAACTGTTGCAACTGAAGGATTAACACTATACTCAATATCATTTCTACCTTTTTCATATTCAATATTTACTTTATGAGTACCAGGTTCAAGACCAGTTAAATCAACAGTAACACTATGATTAGAAGATTGTTTTGCAATATATAAATCTGCTTTACTACCAATTAAAGTAACATCTACAGTCTCAGGTAATCCTTCTACTACATATGCTTCTTCATTATAAACTACATTTACAGCCTGACCTTTAAATACTTCCGCACCATTATCAGTAAATCTAATTATCTTCTGATCTACCATTATAAATAAGGCAATTGCAAAGAATAAAGATATAAATAATAAAGCAGTAGGTTTAGCAAGTAAAGATTCAAATAACTTACCATTATTATTCTTATTACCCGTAATCTTAACAATTAACTTAGTTAAAGGAGTTACAATTATTTTATCTATAATAGTTGCAATAAAATTTGCAATACTCTTAAATATTTTCACTTGAATCATCCTCCTCAATAACTATTGATTTTTTAGGACCTAACTCTTCAAGTAAAGTAACTTTTACTTCATCTATAGTAAGGTTATATCTTAATTCTCCATTAATAGCCATAGATAGTCTTCCAGTTTCTTCTGATACTATTAAAGAAATACAATCAGTAATTTCCGCAATACCTAAAGCAGCTCTATGACGAGTACCTAATCTTTTACTAATACGAGCATTATCACTTGTTGGAAATACCGCACATGCACTAGTAATCTGATCTCCTTGAATAATTACTCCACCATCATGTAGTGGGTTATTAGGGAAGAATATAGATTGAAGTAGTGTTGATGAAACAGCAGCATATATCTTTTGAGATTTCTCTATATAATCATTAAGACTATTATCTCTTTCTATTACAATTAACGCACCAGTTCTAGTTTTTCTAAGTGTATCCATCGCACTAACTATTTCATATACTACTCTTTCTCTTTCATCTACTGATAATACCTTATGTCTACCTAATAACTGACTTCTACCAAGACGTTCAAGAACATTTCTAATTTCTGGTTGAAATATAACTATTAAAGCAAGTATTCCCCACTCAATTACATAATCAAGCAAGAAACCAATAGTTACAAGTCCAAAGAAATCACTTGCAAGCTTCAATAGAACTACAAAAAATATCCCCTTAAAAAGCATAGCCATCTTTACATTTTTACTAAGACTCTTTAAAACATAATATAATATCATCCATAGTAGCAACATATCTACTAAACTTTTTATTAATTTCATAACTGTGTCAAAAGTTATACTCATCAAATCACCTATTCTTTTCGTAATAAAATTATAACATAAATATTTACAAAAATAAATTACATTTTTATAATTTTCAGAAATTTGTAGAATAAGTTATATAAGTTCATACTCGCGAGATATCATTCTACCTTCTTTATAATAATGCATAACAAACTTATTATCCATTTTAACAATTATTATTCCTATAGTTTTATTCTGATTTATAGATTTAACATGTTCATCTATATAATTCATATATACCATAGTTTGACCTATATGTTCCTTTTTTAATTCAGTTACCTTAAGTTCAACTACTACAAAAGCATTATAAATATAATTAAACAATAATAAATCAATATAATTATATGAATCTCCTATCTTAATCTTATATTCATTTTTCACATAACTATAACCATCACCAAGTTCATCTAAAAACTCATTTAGATTTTCCAATATTAATTTCTGTAACATTTTCTCTGATATGTTATCCACACCAGTTGTATTTGTAATTAGTATTGGATTCTTAACAGTATCAACTAATTCTAAATCATCATTGTTAATAAGTTTATTCCTAGTTTCTTCATCAATCCTTAAATACTCTTTATTTTTAATTCTTTCTCTTAATTCATTTCTTGTTAAATTATTTCTTTTACATATATCTATATAATAGTTAATCTCATTAATATCTTTAATTTTCATTAACTCGTCATAGTGACTTACACTCAATTTGGCCGCGGCCGGCGGCCATTTTTGTTCTTTAAAAAATTCATATAATCGTCTCATTCTTCGCAGTGTTCTTTCGTTATACTTTTTTCCAACTTCATAAGCTAATTTAATTGAATACTTTTTGATAATGTTATCTCCATAACATTTTCCTGCCTCTTTAAGCAATTTGCCCACATTGTAGTAAGTATAAACTTCACTTTTATTTTTAGAGTAATCCTTTGCCTTCTTAGTTAACTCATTATCTATAAGCAATTCTTTAATACTATTGTAATAGTCCATTTAATCACCACCAAGACTACTTATAGCACTCCCTCTAAGGTAAGTCAAATGACTGTTTTTCAAAAATTACAAATGATTTTTTACAGAATATATATAAAAATTGAGTTTTTATTAAATAACATCATTATCTACACTACAGATTTTTAAAAAGAGTAAAAATGTAATTTTTTCATTAAATTACATAATAGGGTTAAAGGGAATTGTGGGGATGTACAATAAAAGTTTATAAATTACATTTTTATAATTTTCAGAAATTTGTAGAATAAGTTATATAAGTTCATACTCGCGAGATATCATTCTACCTTCTTTATAGTAATGCATAACAAACTTATTATCCACCTTAACAATTATTATTCCAATAGTTTTATTCTGGCTAACAGACTTAATATGTTCATCTATATAATTCATATACACCAAAGTTTGACCTATATGTTCCTTTTTTAATTCAGTTACTTTAAGTTCAACTACTACAAAAGCATTATAAATATAGTTAAACAATAATAAATCTATATAATTATATGAATCTCCTATCTTAATCTTATATTCATTTTTCACATAACTATAACCATCACCAAGTTCATCTAGAAACTCATTTAGATTTTCCAATATTAGTTTCTGCAACATTTTCTCTGATATATTATCCACACCAGTTGTATTTCTAATTAGTATTGGATTCTTTACAGTATCAACTAATTCTAATTCATTATTGTTAACAAGTTTATTTCTAGTATCTTCATCTATTCTTTCATATTCCTTGTTTTTAATTCTTTTACGTAAATCTCTTACTGTGAGTTTATTACTAATAACAGCATTTATATAGTAGTTTATTGCATTAATATCATCCAACACTACAAGTTCAACATAATGACTATATGACAATAAGTGCGACAATGTCGCACCTTTTTGAATAACAACATAAAATTATCTCATTCTCTTTAATGCCGAAACAGTATATCCCTTACCAATTTCTTTAGTTAATTTTTGTGAATAATTTTTTACAATTGCCTCACCATATTTATTGCCAGCTTTTTTAATTAATCCACCAGCCTCATAATAAGTAGTCAAATCACTTTTATTTTTAGAATAATCCTTTGACCTCTTAGTTAACTCATTATCTATAATTAATTCTTTAATACTGTTATAATAGTCCATATAATCACCGTCACAACTACTTATAGAACGGCACATAAGGTAAGTCAAATGGCTGTTTTTCAAGAATTACAAATGTATTTTTACAGAATATTTAGAAAAATAATATTTTTATTAAATAACAGTATTATCTACACTACAGATTTTAAAAAAGGGTAAAAATGTATTTTTTTCATAACATAAACGATATTGGTGAGATAAATAATAATACACTTTGAAAATTACTAATTATTTTTAATTACTATTACACATAAAAATATCTAAGGTTTAAACCCTAGATATACATTTTAACCATATATTTAACCATATAAGAATTCTCCTGTACCTTGATTGTAATAGCATTTCTTTTCTACTTTATCAAAGAGACATGGCCTATTATTTTTATCATACATTGGAACATAGTCTCTAATTAAGTTTTCGCCATCATATATCTTTGCACTATATATCCGTATTGAACTAAAACGTTTTACTGTTCCATTTGTATGACAAGCGAATAAAGTTATTGAATCCATATCAGGTGAAAAATTATAATTAACATTACTTTTATCATATACCTTATTATTGTTTAAATAAAATGCTCCCTTATCTAAAACTATATGGTTCATCTTATTATCGTTATTAATTGAAATATTAGTATACACATTTCCATAGCCAATAAATGTAAAATTAGCTTGTGACCACTGAATTCGATTACCTGCATCACTAGCACTTCCAAATACATAATTTCTATTAGCATTAAAATCATTTATATAATAATTAACATCTATCTTTAAATCTTTACTTCCTTTTACTTCTGTATCTATATACTGTGTTCCTGTGCTTTCTAAATATTCAACCTCAATATACCCATTTCCATCGTTATCAAAATAATCATACATCGTTTTGCCATAATGGTAATATCCATCTTCTTCATTTTCATTCATTATATAACTACCATCTATAGAGCATTTAGTTAAATATACTGTACCATCTTGATGAATCTCTGATACACAGTTAACATCTTTATCTAATGTAGGTAAATTAAGTAATCTATAGTTTACTGGATATTTATTGTTTTCTTCATAATAATCTTTGAGTGCTAACTCTATATTATTACCTAGTTTATCTACATATTCTTCATTAGTTAATACTAAGGTACCATAGTGATAATAACCATCTTCAGTACTTTTATCTAATACTTTTTTACCATTTACTTTGCACTCACTTAAATAAATAGTATTATCTGGATTAATTCTACTTACATTACATTCTACTTTAGAACCAGTATATTCTATATTTAATTCATCAAATGAAGTAGGATATTTTAAATACTGAGACTGATATTCTGACATTGCAGTATCTGCTATTCTACCGTAATTATCTATACTTCTTTTATTCGCACTATCTTTTACATTTCTAATAACATTCATAATAAGTATACTTACAATTGAAGTTACCACTCCTAGTATTACTATTGTTGCAATTAACTCTATTAAAGTAAATGCTTTCTTCATATTATCACCTTACCACCTTAGTTTAACTATATTAATTATATATATTTGTCGTACTCTTAATTAATTATATCACATTTTGTGCGTAATTAGAGAACTTTTTATAGTATTAATTTTCTAAATGAGAAAATTATCTTAAAAGGTGATTTATTTGAGTACAAACTGCTTAGATTTATTAAAGGATGAAAGGGATTTAAAGTCTAAAGATATAGCTAAATATATTGGTGTAGATAAGTCTACATATTCTGAATGGGAACACTCTAAAATACCTATTCCAACTAGAAGATTAATTGAACTAGCTAATTATTATGAGATTAATATAGATTATTTATTAAGACTTACAGATAATAGATGTAGTATTAAAGGCATTAGTAGTTTAGACTTAAAGAAGATAGGTAGAAGAATTAAAGAGATTAGAAATGATTTGGGTTTATCATTAAGAGAATTAGGTAATGTACTTAATTGTTCTTTTTCATCAATTGCAAGCTATGAAAGAGGAGAGAAGTTAATTAATTCGGAAATATTAATTAGTCTTGCAAAATTTAGTAAATGTTCAATTGATTATATACTTTTAAGAAGTGATAATAAGTGCTGTGGATAAGTGTATTACTATACTAACTCATATACTCTAGATACAATTTCATCATTAGTTTTATATTTTATTACAAATTGATTATTTTCTTTAACTATTAATATGCCTATTGTTTTATTATGATTAGATTTTTTTAAATTATTATCTATGTAGTTCATATAAAACTCTATTTGTCCTATGTGTTCTTTTTTTAGTTCAGTAACTTTCAACTCAACTACTACGTAACAATTATATTTTATGTTAAATAATAATAAATCAATATAATTATACATATTACCTAATTTTATTTTATATTCATTTTTTATAAAGCAATAGCCATCACCAAGTTCATTAAGAAAAGATGGAATATCTTCTAATATAAGTTTCTGCAACATTTTTTCTGAGATATCAGCTATTCCAGTAGTATTTCTAATAAAAATAGGATTTTTTACTGTATCTATTAATTCAACAGATTCTTCATTTATAATTTTATTTCTAATTTTTGCATCTAATCTTTCATATTCCTTACTTTTAATCCTATTTCGCAATTCATTTCTACTTAAACTATTTTCCTTACAGGCATTTATATAGTATTTAATTTTATCTATATCCTTTAAAGGAATTAATATTTTATAATGACTAAAACTCAATTGGTGCTCCAGTGGGGCACCTTTTTGTATTAACCTATATTATTGTCTCATCCTTTTTAAAGTTGATACCTCATATTTTTTTCCAATATCAACAAATAATTTATCAGAATAATCTTTTGCTTTCTTTGTTAATTCATTATTTATTAATAATTCTTTTATACTACTATAGTAGTCCATATAATCACCGCCAGAATTACTAATATCATAATAGGTATGCTTAGTCAAATACACGTTTTTAATGAATTACATAAAATTTTTAACAAAATTTTAAATATTACAAGTAAATTTTTAAATATAGATAAAATTACAATTCTAAATAAGAAAAAACGTAATTTAAAAATTAATTACATTTTTATAATCCAAATTCTGAAATAGTCAGAATATTAATCATTATCAGATACTGTTATATCTCTATTTGCAGGACCACTTATACATTTACCATTTATATCAAATCTTGATCCATGACACGGACAATCCCAAGTATGTTCTACCTCGTTATATCTTAATCCACATTTAGCATGAGGGCATTTCTTTTCTACATTATACTTATCTTTACACATTACTTTCTTACCATCTTTATATCTAGTATCTACATTACTATTAATTCCTTTTATATAACCTTCTATATTATTAACCATATTACCAAAATAAGTTGGAATTAAACCAAGACTACCTCTATTTGGTGAGAATAATTCTATATACTTATTTTTCTTTTTATTAATAATATCTGATAAAATGCTTCCTCCCATAAATCCATTTATTAATCCCCAAGTATTATAACCAGTAGATATTAACATATTATCTTTAAATCTACCTATATAAGGCATTCCATCTGGTGTCATGATATCTATATTACTCCATAAGTAATCTGGATTTAGTTTTAAATCTTTAACTTTCTTTAACAATTCATTAAAGTTACTTAAATCATCTACATCTTTATTAATTGTATGGGAATTACTTAAATAGATTAGATAATCTTTATATGTTCTAATAGATATAAAAGGATTAGAATAACTAATTAGTGATATTTTATCTATCTTCTTTTTAGATGCACTTATATATGATTTTTCTAAATTTACCTTTATTGGAAAGAACATTGGTTTAATGAAATAAGGATAATGTGATGCGATTACTACCCACTTAGATTTTATCTTGTTATCTTTAGTATATGATATATAACTATCTTTTTTCTTTTCTATTTTTATAATACTAGTATCTTCGTATATAGGATAAGTATTATCTTTAAGTAAGCCATAAACAAACTTAATAGGATTAATCATATATGTTTTATCTACACTAAACATATACTTAGATTCAACTAGGTTATTAGATACTTCTTTTGTGTTAATACCACGATTGTTTAAAAACTTAGATAAATCTTTTAATTTGTCAATCTCACTTTCTTTATTTGTGTATAGATATGAATCTACCTCTTTTAAATCGCAATCTATCTTTTTATCATTGATCAACTTAACCATCTTATTCATTCCATCTACTTGAAAACTAATATATGAAAATGCATTCTTATCTCCACTATACTTTCTTATTTTATCAAGTAGATTATTTTGTAAGAAACTTAGTTTACCAGTAGAATTTCCAGTTGTAGAATAGGCTATTTTGTTTTGTTCAACAAGTACGACAGATAAATTACTATTCTTTAGATGATATAATGTACTTACTCCTGTAATACCTCCACCTATAATTAATACATCGATATCAAGATCTTTATTTAGTTTGCTATAATTAGTTTTCTTAGAATAATCTTTCCATATACTAATATTTTTCATATAATCACCATGGTTAGTATTAACGGAAACTTAAATATCATACGGACTTATCATATTACTAACTAATAATAGGTGTTATAAGTTTTGTAACATAAAATAAAACACTATACCTTAATATTTTTTATTTTTCTAATTCATTAATTATAAGGTGATTAAAGCAAAAATTAGTCTTAAGCGATTGTGGTCTAATATCATATTTATCTATATCATCAATATTTATCCATTTAAAATTTAGTTTAATATTCCTACCTTTATCATTTTCAACAACTGTAAAATCATTATTATTTATTTTATCAATTGGAGTTAAAAAATAGTATAATGCAATTTCATGAACTTTATTATTGAATTTATTTTTATAAAAGTTCTCAATTACTCCACAGTATTTATCAATTTTAAAATTGATACCAATTTCTTCCTTTAATTCTCTAAGACAGGCTTCTTCTGTTGTTTCTCCTAATTCCACATATCCACCTGGTAAGCATAAAAATCCACTATCATCCATATCAACAAATAATATTTTATTATTTTTTATAATTATCCCAGAAACTCTAAACTTAAAATTAAGAATATCACTTTTAATTTTAATACTTTTTCTCACATCAATCACCTCAAACATAAATAATAAAAACAATAATATTTATAATCAATTATAAGGCATCAACACCTAAATAGTAAATAAAAACCGTTGCAATGCAACGGGTAAAGTCTTATTGGTGGAGAATAAGGGACTCGAACCCTTGACCCCCTGCGTGCAGGGCAGGTGCTCTGAGCCAACTGAGCTAATTCCCCAATCAAAACTTACTTATAGAGTATAACATCAAATGCACACAGTTGTCAATACATTTTTTACTTTTTTTCATTTTTTTATTGTATATTTGGTAGAATTTTGTTATAATTATCTTGTTCATGTTTTAGAACTTCCTTTTATAGGGGTATAGTTCAATGGTAGAATAACGGTCTCCAAAACCGCTGATGTGGGTTCAACTCCTGCTACCCCTGCCAGTTTGTTAATTACTCTAATCATATTAGAGTTTTTTTATGCTTTATTTTTAAATCATTATATATTGCTAGGCATTTTTCTATTAAATTCTTTAATTTTCTTTTTAGTATTACTAGTATTTACTTCATCTAACCACTTAGGTCTAGGAACATATGAGTAGTCATCTGTAGTTACTGCATATTGCAAATAAAAAACATATATATTAAAATATAAAATAGTTCTTAAGGAGGAGTTATGCAAATACCAAACTATAATTTTCACTCACATACTAAAAGATGTGGTCATGCAGCTTTTATAAATGATGAAGTATATATAAATGAATATAAAAAATATGGGTTTAAATATATTGGCATATCTGATCATATGCCTAATACTAAATATCAACTACCAACCGAAAGAAGCAGAATGGATATTACTCACTTTAACAACTATTTAAAAAGCATAAAAAAATTAAGAAAAAAAAATAAAGATATTTATATTCTAATTGGATTAGAATGTGAATACTCTAAAATACTTGGTAAGCATTTATGTAATTTAAAAGACGAATGTGATTATATAATACTAGGAGAACACTACATAGATGATGTTAGTCCAATTAATAATATAGAATACCCTCTTATTTATGCAAAATATGTGACTGAAGCAATGGATACTGGTTTATTTGATTATATCGCTCATCCTGATTACTTTCTAAAATATCGGGATACTATAAAAGAAAATTATGATGTATATATTAAAAATACTAAAAAATGTTTTAAAACGATATGTGAGAAAGCAAAAAAACTAAATATTCCACTTGAGATAAACTTAAGTTTTATAAATAATGTTAAAATAATGAACGATAATGAATATCCATACCCGCACAGTCTACTATTTAATATAGCAAACAAATTAGGCAACAAATGTGTAGTAGGGATTGATGCGCATAATCCAAATATAATTGCAAAGTACAAAGATTCTTTTAATAAGATATTAAGAGATTTTCCAAATATAAATATTATTTATGATTATAATCCTTTAACTTATAGAAGTAAACAACTTGATAAAAAATATGATAAGTTTAAAAAGAGTATAAAAAGTTTTGAACATTATTACTTACTTAAAATAATTAAAAGAATACCTTATAATTCTAATAATGATGAAATTATTAATATATTTAACAAACTAAGAAAGAATTTAATTAACAGTAAGAATAAAATTATAAATACATTGCTTAAAGAAATAGACACTATTAATAATTCTATATTAGATATAAATGATAAAAGTAATATGATTACAAGAAAGAAAGAATTTATTAAGATTACTGATAAGAGATATAAAGAACAAGACAAGTTACTTAAAAATATGATTACTATATTAAACAAGAATAAAGATAAATATCAAGGCCAAAAACTAATTAAGAAACTAAAAGAATATTACTCATAGTTTTAAATATGTAATATTCTTTTTATTATCATTAACTATTTCTTTATAAAATATAGATGGATTATTTGGTTTAAGTAAATATACTTCATTCTTTGATCTTGTTAGACTTACATAAAATAGTCTTCTTTCTTCTGCATACTCATATTCTTCTTTAGGAAACACATAATCTATTACTTCTGGATTATTAATCTTATTTGGAAACCCTAATATATTATCTTCTAAATTAATTATAATTACTGTATCACTTTCTAATCCTTTTGCAGAATGTACTGTTTTATATTCAATATTATTACCATATTTACTTGTTATTTTATCAATCTTACTGCTATCAATATACTTATATATGTCTTTATTATTTCTTCCTAATATTAAGATATCTCTATTACCATTACTTAAATATGTTAATAGTTTTTCTAATTTATCATTAACAATTATAACTGGTTTATCTATATGTTTCTTAGTAAATATATCTTTTTTTATCTGTTTCTTATTTTTTATAATAAACTTACAAGATATATTTACTATTTCTTTACAACATCTATAATTGTTTTTTAAATATATTACCTTGGTCTTATAATTATTAAACATCTTTAAATATGACTCTAGATTACTTCCAGAAAAGCCATATATAGATTGATAATCATCTCCAACTACAAGCAGTTTAGCTCCAGTACTATTTATAACGCTATTCAACAATTTCATTCTAACATCAGATATGTCTTGAAATTCATCTACAATTATATATTTATAATTTAAATCAACATTACTTACATAATTAGATGCTTCACCAATTAATAAGTTTAAATCAATTTCATATTTAGAATATAATTCATTAATATATAAATAATAGACATCAATAATAATAGATACTAATTTTTTATACTTCTTTATCTTTAAAAAATCCTTTATATCCTTACCACTAACTATAAATAACTCTATAAACTTTTTTATTGTATATTTTAAGTAATTAAAGTATCCATTATTAAGATAATATTCATACTTATTTACATTTACTTTATCAATTAAATTAACTAATTTCTTTTTTTCTTTCCTATTATGTACTGCAATACCTAAAAAGTATTCATCTATAACATAAGATAGATAATTATTTTTTATTTTATATTTATCACCTAGAATAATTATACTTAATTTATGAAATGTCATAACATCTACATTATATTTAAGTCTGCTTTTTAAATTATTAACAGCTTCATTAGTAAATGATAAACATAATATTTCATCTTCTTTTATATTACACTTTTCTACCAAATAATTAATCTTACCTACTATCAAAGATGTTTTACCGCTTCCTGCTCCAGCTACTACAAGAGTAATTAGTTCATTGGTATATATAGCTTCCAACTGTTCGTTATCTAAATTATATTTTCCAACTGTAATATCATTCTTACACATATCTTCCATATATAAATTATTATAATAATTAATAAATTTGTTTAATCTATATATTAATATATATTTTTTTAGTATGAATCTATATTTGAATTTATATAAATATAATGAAATAATTTTTATTCGAATATTATAGTCGATATACATATAACCTCCTATAATATATATACAACAAAACTTTTATTTTTCCTTTTAAAAAAAGATACCTTTTTAGTATCTTAATAATTTTCTTTCTTAATTTCAAAATATGATTGTGGATGATTACATACTGGACATACTTTTGGAGCACTCTTACCAATTACTATATGACCACAATTACGACATTGCCATATAGCGTCTCCATCACGTGAGAATACTAAATCACCTTTTACATTTTCAAGTAACTTTCTATATCTTGCTTCATGCTCTTTTTCAATAGCTGCTACCCCTTCAAATAGTTTAGCGATTCTATCATATCCTTCTTCTTTAGCAGTTTTAGCAAAACTATCATACATATCTGTCCATTCATAATTTTCGCCCTCTGCTGCAGCAAGTAAGTTCTCTTCAGTTGAAGGTACACTACCACCATTTAATTCTTTAAACCACATCTTAGCATGCTCTTTTTCATTTTCCGCTGTTTCTAAAAATATTGCAGCTATTTGCTCATATCCATCCTTCTTTGCTTTACTTGCAAAATAAGTATATTTATTTCTAGCCATACTTTCTCCAGCAAATGCAGTCTCTAAATTCTTATAAGTTTTACTTTCTTTAAATTCCATAAATCTTCCTCCTAACAACTTAATTATAATAAATTATAAATTTGATTGCAATAGATTAGTTAGACTTTTTCCAATCAGCATATAAAGTTAATTTATCGCCCTTTGAAACAATATCTTTTACATAAACTTCTTCTGCAAACAATGAATATCCATATTTATTACAATAAGATATATCTGCCCATTCATTATAAACTTTATTATTATCCATGTAACATAACCATTTGTTATCACTTCTTTTGGCTCTCCAACCATTAAATGTATATCCATCTAATTCAAAACGATTCTTTTTCAATTTTGCTTGTTTACCTATTTCAACCATTTGATCTTTCATAGAACCAATTGCTCCATTACTATTATAAGAAATTGTATATTTATTTGAATTAGCAACAGAATTACCCATTAAATTTGGAGAAATACCAATCGATAGCATCATTATAAATGCACTTAAAGACACAATAGAAATTGTAATTGGAGTAAGTCCTGTCTTGTGTTTGACCTTGATTTTATTTTTCTCTTTATTCATAATTTTTCCCTTCTTTTTATTTATTTACATCATTATAATAATACATTTCTGATAATTCATCTGAAACATTTTCTAATTTTTCATTGGAACTAACATTTAAAATGCTTTCTAAATAATATATTAATTCATGATTGCTATTAAACCTATCTAAATTAATACCATTTTTATTAAGTATTTCTACTTGATAATCTGTTAATACTAGATTACCAACACGATTATAGTAATTGTCTTCACTAATCATTTTTTACACCAAAATTTAATACTTTAAACACTCTAATATCATTTTTAGAAAATGAATTTTTGCTTTCATTGGCTGTAATTTCAATTTTATTATCATATTTTTTAAATTTATTACTAGCAACACATAATCCTAAAAGTAAATACTCTGATGCAAATAATGCCATAGATATTTGTAAAAGAGTTAAAATAGTAGCATCTGAGTATAATTTTACCTCACTCGTTATATCTATTTTTTCACTAGATATTATACCAATTACTAATATGAATATAAAATCAATTAATATATTTATTACACCAGATACTATTTTACTACTTTTATGTGATTTTTTATTAATCATATTATATATAAATGTAGCATTAGTGATTATCAACATGATTATATATATACCTAAATTAGGAAAATATAGTGCTTTTAATATTATTTCAATAAATGAATCTACTACCTTTAAAACAATATTAAAATATTTAATAAGAAAGAAGGTTATTAGAAATATTCCACTTATTATATATATTATTTTACTAAACTTTTTATGCTTCTTTATATCTATTATCATAAATACAACAAGGAGTATTCCAACAATAGCATAAAAAATAAAAAAAGGAGTAGAAATAGCAGTATTAAATAATAGTTTTATTTTTTCAACAATTGATAAATCTGCCATATAATCTCCTCCTATTTTTTTTCTTTATTAATTAATTCATATATATACACTGTTTGTTCTGTATCACTTCCGTGAGTACATGTTATGAGTGTTAAAACAGTTTTTGTTGGATCTCTTCTGACTTCTACAGTACCAGTTTTAGCTACATTATATATATTCTTTAGTTCATATGTATATTTGTATCCATTATATGTAACAGTTGCGATATCTCCAATAGATAACGTGTATAATTTATCGAAATAACATACCCAACAATTACCAGAATGCGCAGCAAGTATTAAATTACCATTTTCAACATCAGGCATCGTAGAGTTCTCTATTAACGTTACATTTTTATTAACATTATTATATGGAGATCCAATGTCTAAAAAACCTCTTTTTAAATTTAATTTTTTTATTTCTAATATACCAATATAATTATAAGTTATAGTTTTATCTTCTTCACCAATATCAGCAAGTCTTTCTGGAACAGGTTCATTAGTTTCTTCTGGTTCTTCTTCTTTAGTTTCAATATTTTTAGGTGTCTCATCTTCATATAAAAGTAAATTCATAGTTGAATATATTTTTTCTTTCTTAGCTATTAAATAATTATAACTAACTAAAAATAATCCAACTATAAAAAGTATTAAAGAAAAAAGAAGAACCGTACTAGTTCTAGGCTTTTTTCTTCTTTGTTTCATAGAATAATACACCAGTACCAAGGCCTACTAATACTAATCCAGAAATCATAGCAATTATATTTTGAATATTAAATGTATCAGGCACATCAACAATAGTAGCATCTTTCATTACAACCATGTTATCTTCATCGCCCTTTACTACTCCATTTTCAATGGTAAACTTAATTGACTCAGCTACTGTATATCCTTGTGGAGCAGTAGTTTCGGTTAATGTATAATCTCCGTCAGATAATCCCTCTATTTCTTGTGGTTTGTCAGTTGATGTCCAACTTGCAACTTCGTTTCCCTGAGCATCAGTTATTGTAAGTTTTGCACCAGGAAGTTCCTTAGTAGACGTTACACTTTGTTTACTGATTTTTATACTTGAACGTGTATTAGTAAGAGTAACTACATTTTTGTTTGAATCCTCACTAATAGTTATTTCAACAGCTGTAACACCACCAGAATAACCACCTTCTTTAGGCATTTCTTCTTCTACAACAGTATATGTCTCACCAACTTCTAGTTCATCAATTACTTTTGGATTACCATCTGTCGTAAATTCTGCAA
>Ga0256404_1006652_pt1 | contig 18912 bp, 15 predicted proteins | sample RumenRJG_01DNA_FD_185990 | JGI IMG/M metagenome (GOLD analysis project Ga0256404, IMG submission 185990) | Bovine rumen microbial communities from Lethbridge, Alberta, Canada - RJG_01 | ecosystem: Host-associated > Mammals > Digestive system > Stomach > Rumen | place: Canada: Alberta | collected...
AGGTGCTATGGCAGTATCTGAAAAATATTTTTTGAAAATGATTGCCGCCGGTTTGATTTCCTTTTTTCAGCGGTCTAATTTCCCCTGAATAGCGGTCTACCTTCCCATTTCAAGCGGTGGCGACACAGTGCTTCGAGTATCCGATAGATGCCGCAACACTATTAAGCAAAAAAAGAAGAATTAAAAAGGCTATGTTAAGTGATGGCCATTCGAGGGTAGAAAAGCGAATCGCAATTCTAGGTGGTTCAACGACCAACGAAATTGCGGATCAGTTGGGACTCTTTTTACTTAACTATGATATTAATGCAACTTTTTATCAGTCGGAATATGGACAATATTGGCAAGATGCTTTGTTTGGGGCTAAGGAGTTAGACGAATTCCATCCTGATATAATCTACATTCATACAAATTGGCGCAATATTGAGGCTTTCCCGAGCATAGAGACTTCACAGGAAGAAGCTGCAGCTATATTGGATACAGAATATGGCAGATTTGTTGCGATGTGGGATGCATTAGAAAAAAAGTTCCACTGTCCAATCATTCAGAATAATTTTGATCGGCCTAACTACCGTTTACTTGGCAACAGGGATATTTGGGATTATAGAGGAAGGACACATTTCATCACAGAGCTAAATAGTAAAACGTATGAATATGCTCAGAATCACGAGAGTTTCTATATAAATGACCTGGATTATCTTGCTGGTGAGTTTGGAATAACAAAGTGGAATGATTCCTATGCATGGAATATGTATAAGTATTGTATGCCTCTAGTAGCAATACCGAAATTAGCAAAAAATGTGGCAATTATTATAAAGTCAATCTATGGTAAAAATAAAAAAGTACTTACATTAGATTTGGATAATACCCTTTGGGGTGGAGTGATTGGTGATGATGGTGTCGAAGGTATCAGAATTGGTCCTGAGATGTCGGAGGGGCAGGTATTTACAGAATTCCAGAAGTACTGCAAATCACTAAAAGATATTGGGGTAGTGCTGACGATTAACTCGAAGAACGAAATGGAAAATGCCATAGCAGGTCTTCGGCACCCTGATTCAATTCTAGGAGAAGATGATTTCGTAGAGATAAAAGCCAATTGGGAACCAAAAAGTAAGAACCTTCTTCAAATTGCTTCTGATTTAAACCTGGGGGTGGATAGTTTCGTTTTCGCAGATGACAATCCAGCTGAGCGTGAAATTATAAGAAGCCAAGTACCAGGAGTAGCCATACCTGATATGAAGACTCCTGAGACATACATTGAGACATTAGACCAATCGGGTTTTTTTGAAGTAACCACTTTGTCTAAAGAAGACATACAGAAAACAGAAATATATAAGGCCAATATTCAGCGTCAACAGAAAATCCGTAGCTACAGCAACTATGACGAATACTTAGATAGTCTCGAAATGGTTGCAACAATTGGTGAATTTAAGGATATTCAGATTCAAAGAATTGCTCAATTAACTAACAAGTCAAATCAGTTTAATCTAACAACCCTTCGTTGCACGGAAGATGAGATCAGAAGAATGGGCTGTTCTGAAAACTATATTTGTCTCAGTGGAAGATTGATTGATAAATTCGGCGACAATGGCATTGTTGCGATCACAGCTGGTGAGATTATCGATAAAACCTTACATATCCGTTTATGGCTAATGAGTTGTCGAGTCCTTAAGCGAGGCGTCGAAGACGCAATGATGAATGAGCTTATGACTATTGCTGCGACAAAGGGGATTGAGACAGTCAAAGGATACTATTATCCAACATCGAAAAACGGCATGGTTAAGGAATTCTATAAACAATATGGCTTTATTGTTGCATCCGAAGAAGATGGGAAGACAAAATGGACTATAAATGTTGACGATTATAAGAGGCGCGAACTTCATATGTCTGTAAAAGGAGAATAACACATGGATAGAGACAATGTATTTGAGATAATTCAGAATCTTTTTAGGGATGTATTTGACGATGACGAGATCATTCTTACTGATGAAACAACTGCAAATGACATTGACGAGTGGGATAGTCTTCAAAACATAACAATCCTGGCTGCTATTGAAGAAGATTTTGGAATTAAGTTTCAGATATCTGAAGCACGTCATTTAGTGAATATTGGGGCTTTAGTTGATCTGGTTGTAAACAAAGTAAATAAAAACTGAAAAATATTAGCGAAAAGGGGCGCAGTGTGAAAAAGCTGTTTTTATATATAGACTCAATGCAGTTTGGTGGCGCACAGCGCGTTATGAATAATCTTGCAAGCTATTTTGTAGGAAGGGACTATAAGGTCGTACTAATCAATGATATTTTACCGGACTCAAACGCACCTGAGTATGACATTGATAGAAGAATCAAAAGGTATTTCCTCGATAGTGGAAATGATGGTGGCCAGAACAAAAACTTGTTTCGGATTAAGAAACTAAGAAAACTGGTCATAGCGGAGCAACCGGACGTAATTCTTTCGTTTCTAGGTCCCCCGAATATTCGAATGCTTGTAGCAACATTGGGGCTTAAGTGTCGAAAGATTGTATCTGTCCGTAATGATCCCTATAAAGAATATGGTGATGGCATAAAGAGAATTGTTGCAAGGATGACTTTTAGATTCGCTGATGGATGTGTATTTCAGACTAAAGATGCTGCAGCATATTTCCCAGAGGCGGTTCAAAAAAAATCACGTATAATCGTTAATCCAGTCAATGAAAAGTTCTACCACGTTTCTTGGACAGGCTCGAATAAAGAAATAGCAGTTGTGGGAAGACTTCAGCCACAAAAGAATCCCTTACTAGCTCTTGAGGCATTTAAGCTAATAGCTCCAGAGTTCCCAGAGTTTAAGATAGTATTCTACGGAGACGAGGAACTGAGAGACAACATTGTAGCTAAAGGGCAAGAATATGGGCTGGAAGATAGGGTGATAATCTACGGTAAGGCAGCTGATATTGAGAACAAACTTGCATCATCAGCAATATATGTACTTTCATCTGACTATGAAGGAATGCCAAATGCGCTTATGGAAGCAATGGCCGTAGGGGTACCTGTTATTTCCACTGATTGTCCTTGTGGCGGACCCAGATTTTTAATAGAAAATAGTAAGCAGGGCATATTAGTACCATGTGGAGATGTTTTTGCAATGGCGTCAGCTATGCGAATGCTATTAGATAATAAAGAAATGAGTATTAACATTGGAAAAGCTGCGAAAAAAAGGGCAAACGACTTCAGTAACGATGTGATTTTAAAGAAATGGGATGATTATTTTAATGAAGTGATCAGGCGATGAATTATTTGATTCAGACTATTTGTAGACACACCTTAATTAAGAGAGAGGATAGAGAATGAGTAAGAAAGGGAACTTATTTAGTAGGGTCACATGGGTAGCATATGTGATCTATCTATTCTCAATAGTGGTATTCGGGGATCGGGAAGAATACTTCATGATCTCAAATTTAGTATTTGTTGTTCTTATTCTGTTGATGGGAATTGATATAATACTATCACGAAGATTTAAGATACCGTTAGCCTTTTTTTCATTTTTACCTTTTACATTGTTTTGCTATATTTCTAGCAGCTGGTCTTATGATGTGTCGGGAACCTTAATACGATCTGAAACTGTACTAAGATTGATTATAATGATGGTTATAATGTGTATATATTTATACAAAACTGGACGTACACTAAATTATATTTATGGTTTTGCAGTTGCAGGTGTTTTGGTTTTATTCTATGTGCTTTCTTTTTACGGACTAACAGGACTTAGAATTGCACTAAGTGAGAAGGTAAGGATTGGGACGGAGATTGTTAACGCAAATACATTGGCTATTTTTTTTGCGGTATCTGATATTATTTTTCTTCAACAATATATTTCAACAAAAAATAGAATTACTATTATACCAATTATAGCGTTTACCACAATAATAGCGTTAACAGGAAGCAAAAAGGGGTTTATAGATATTGTTGTTGGAGCGTTGTTAACACTAATTCTTGCTGATTTGGGAAAGACGCTTACACAAAGAGTTCGCAAATGGATTGTTAGAGTTGTTTTAGTTGTAATTATTTTTACCATTGTATGGCGATTGCCTGTTTTTGATTTAGTACGAGAAAGAATCAATAGTATGTTTATGGTATTAGGAGGTGCTTCATTTAAGTATGATTACTCAACATGGGAGCGACAGATGATGATTACTGCGGGATTGAAACAGTTTTTAATGACGCCGATACTTGGAATTGGAATAGGTGCATCTGGCTATATTACAAATCAAATTGTAATGTATTCAACATATCTTCATAATAATTATGTTGAACTTCTAGCTACTTCTGGGATAGTTGGGACTCTACTATATTATTTACCAGTTTTGAGAATTGCTATTAAAAATTGGAACTTTCGGAAAGATAGTTCCGCTTCAACTCTAAGTTTTATTCTAATAGTAATTGTTTTAATTAATGATTTTGGATCAGTTCAATATTTTTCTAAAATTACATATGTGCTTTTTTCTTTAGCGATTTCCTCCATATGTATAGGAAGTGAAACTCAGGAGACAGCTTAAATGAACTCAGATAGATTAATGCATACAATGAGAGCGGGAAAACGATTCCTTATCGACAGACAATATAGGAGAATGATAATTGCAGCCACAGGATTTTATGACTATTTGTCCGATGAAAAATATCTCCGAAAAATTTATTATGCTAATACAGGAAGAAAGCTTAATCTAGAAAACCCTAAAACATTTAATGAAAAACTCCAATGGCTTAAACTGTATAATCGCCAAGACAAGTATATTATCTTGTCAGATAAATATCTTGTAAAAGATTATGTAGCTAAGCTAATAGGATGTGAACATATTGTGCCGACGTTGGGAGTGTGGGATGATCCTGATCAGATAGATTTTGAACAATTGCCAAATCAATTTGTATTGAAATGCAACCACAATTCTGGCTTAGGAATGTGTATTTGCAAAGATAAAGAATCGTTGAATATTTCACAGGCTAGAGCGAACTTAGCTAGAGGGCTTGCACAAAACTATTATCAACATGATCGTGAGTGGACGTATAAAAAAATACCACGGAAAATAGTGGCTGAAAAGTATATGAAGGATTCCAATGTAATTGATATTTTACCCGGAGTGAAAGCAGATGGGCTAATAGATTATAAGTTTTACTGTTTTAATGGAGAGCCAAGATTTTTATATGTTGGCTTTGCTAATATTGTAGATGGAAATAAACATGATTTGATGACATATCTTACGCTAGATTGGAAGTTGACACCTTTTATTAGACCTGACCATGAACAGTTGCCCACCATTCCAGAAAGACCAAAGTGTTTTGATGAGTTGGTAGAATATGCAAGGGTATTAGCAGATGATATACCTTTTGTTAGAGTTGATTTCTTTATTATTGAAAACCAAATCTACTTTTCAGAATTCACATTTTCGCCCGGTGGAGGATATGGGATATTCTATCCAGAAGAATGGGAAAGAAAATTAGGTGATTGGATAAAATTACCGGAGAAAATCATTAATGAATAACAAGTTTTTGATTAAGCATAATGATTCATGGGACAATGAAACTGAGCCAAAGTTCACTGTGATTACGCCATTCTATAATAGAAGAAAGACAATTCAGAGAACTATTGATTCTGTTGAGAAGCAATCATATCGAAATTTTGAATATATAATAATTGACGATGGGTCGACAGAAGTAGCGGATGATATTATTGAAAAATATATGATGTCTACATGTGTTCCTGTACTTTTCGTAAAAAAGCCGAATGGTGGGGTTCACACCGCTAGGAATATTGGAATCCAGTTAGCCCGAGGAGAACTTTTGGTATGTATTGATTCTGATGATGAATTAACAGAGCATGCGCTGGAGCTTTTTAATAATGCATGGGAATCAATACCTATGAGTGCCCGCAAACAGTTTTGGCAAATAAAAGCGCTCTGTAGATATACAGATGGAAGTTTATGTTCTCCTATGTTTCCTCAAAATATTAATGAAATGGATAATGAGATTGCTAGACGTTACTTTTCCCTTGCCAATGGCGAGCAGTTAGGATGTAGAGTTACAAAACTATTAAAGGAAAATCCTTTCCCTGAGCCAGAAAACGTTAAATTTGTTAACGAGTGTGTCCTTTGGTTAGAAATGGAGAAGCAATATCGATCATTTGGCCTTAACGAAGTGGTCAGAATCTATCATACAGATGGAGATGATAGGCTGTGCCTTAATAATAATAAGAGCATTCAATCTTGTATCAATGCATATTGGAATTCCTCATATGAGTTAAGCCATCCTGAAACATTTCCTATGGATTTGAGAAAGTTCTCTATGACACTTCTTCGCTATACGATTATGCAACAAATACTGAATACAACAGATAGAAAAATTGTAAAACAATATCGCGCTAAAAGTAGAAAAGTAATAATTTCAACAATACTAATTTATCCCATTTCTGTTGTTGGAGCCTTATATTATAAGAGAATACATTTTCGAAAAATGGGAAAACTATAAATCGATAAGTACATATTCCGTGCGAAACTTCAATTCTGAATGTTTTTCTGTGAACCTGCAGATGACCGTCTTGGATGGCCTGAAAAACATGATTTCAAGCTAAGTAAAGTCCTGTAAATCGATTTGACTTTTTCGCCATTTCATTTTCTGCATATAAAGCCAGTCCTTCCTCAGAGCTGCAAGAAAGCATAAAGGTGGTTTCTTCCAGCAAAGGTTACGCTTTCAGCTAAGCCTACGTGCTGGTAGAGAGTAATTACCAGCCAAGGCTTTCAGCAAAAATAGTGCCAGCTTCGTTCTCAACTGGCACTATGAAGGTGACAGGCCAATCTTCATAGAGACGGAATCAAGATGCCTAGCTCTCAATAAAAATGGTAAATCTACTGAGACGCATTAAGATGGCATTGAGTTTCCGGTAGCATTTTCTTTGAAAAGCAAGTGCTTACCCGCTCATTCAGGAGCATATTAGATACTGGACATTGTGGTGGTGTCAATGTCAATTTGCGATTTCATCAGATGGTAAAGTATTTCTAATCTCTTCTTCAAAGTATTAACACTAATATCTGGAGTCTGCAATGAAAAGATTTCTTTTTAGACTTAGAGAAATATATAGATCTGTACGAAGTTTAACCTCGATGCTTCGTATAAAGATAGGTTTGTATAAGCGAGTAAATCTACCGGTTTTTGACTGGAATTACTTATATCAAAAGTGGGAATATAATGATCCTAAAGTCTATATATGTGATTCTCCCACCTTAAATCAGACATGTTGTGATTTATCTGTAATAGTTCCTTTGTATAATTCTGAGAAACATCTTCCACAAATAATCAAAATGTTTCAAAGGCAAGAAACTGATTTTAAGTTTGAATTGATTCTTGTAAATGATGGTTCAAAAGATAAAACTAAGGAAATCCTTTTGGAAAGCGAAAGGACAATTCGGTTTGTTAAAGTGATAAACCAAGATAATGGTGGTATTTCGAAAGCTAGAAATGCTGGTATTAATCTGGCGTGCGGGAGATATATCTCTTTTTTGGATCATGATGATGAAATATCATCAGACTATATTCAAAAAATGATGAGTAGTGCATATGACGAAAATGCGCAAATAGTTAAATGCTGGTATGGTCAAAAGTATGGAGCAGAGATTGTAAATACTGGGAGCTCAGCCGGTTTTGTCTGGGCTGGTGTAATAGATCATACTCTTTTTGATCATATTCGTTTTCCAGAGGGTTATTGGTTTGAGGACATGATTAACAATTTTGTTATTAAGCCTCAAGCCAGAAAAGTTATTGAAATAAAGGAAACTTTGTATTTTAAGGTTTCATCGAATAAAAATGCTTCAAAGATATTATGGTCATCTGCAAATTATAAATCCTTAGAACATATCTATTTAGTTCACGCATTGATTGAGTGCTATCAAAAACTTGGCTTAAACAATAAAGAATACTTATTTATGAGGGTTTTAAAAGAGTGTTCAAGCCTTGCAGTTAATAGAACTAAATACTTAGATACTGAAACGAGAATGCAAGCGTTTCAGGCCTGTTGTGCGATGTTAAAGGATGTACAGGTTGATAATATTTTTTATTGCTTATCAAAGAAAGATAAAATTTTCTATCAAGCCCTAATGCAGGAAGATTATTCTCTTTGGAATATCGCTGCAAAAATGTAATAAAATGAGCATTCCGGTTTGAAAAACAACAGAAAACAGCGAAGTTGACAAATGGTTTATCTTACGTGGAAGACTTAATATGATACTGAAGCCTTCTCTTCTGGGCATTCTTTGTTATCGATTTATTGTAACTTTGAAGCATATCCTGGAGAAGAGATTGTTTCAATTATGAACTGCATTTCGTGTGAGACTGTTATCTATGGAGGTATATCCAAACTACCACAACAGATGTTTGTTATACTAATATTTCTATTATAGAACACTTTGACGTAATGTAGGGAAAAAGAGAGGAGGTAGTCGGGAGAGTCTGCTCGACATAAAAATGCGTACTAAAAAGGCATTTTATAATATTGTCATCTCGATGATTTACCAAATTGTATCTATTATTTGTGGCCTAATTACCCCGAGACTGATTCTAAGCGCATTTGGCTCTACCTACAATGGTGTTGTTGCATCTGCAACACAGTTACTGAGTATTATATCTGTCCTTACTTTGGGGATAGCAGGTGCGACTCGTGTTGCATTGTATCCTGCTTTAGCCAAGAATGATATAATGGCAATTAGTAGAATTATGAAGGCAACCAAGAATTATATGAGAAAGGTTGCACTGGGTATTATCATTTATGCGCTTGTTTTGATGATAATCTATCCTTTTATATCGCATAATTCACTGTCTCATTTTGAAAACGCATTAATTATAGGGATTGTTTCAATTGGCACACTTGCAGAATACCTGTTGGGACAATCTAATCATGCGTTACTTTCAGCGGATCAGTCTCTTTATGTAGTTAATTTTTTCAATATAATCGGATTAATTACTAATACGATCCTTACTGCAATACTTATTAAACTTGGATATAGTATATTCATTGTAAAACTATCTGCTTCTATAGTCTTTTTTGTTATACCTATCATCATTAATGCCTATATAAATAAGAAATACCACTTAATAACAGACTGTGAGCCTGATTATACAGGTATTAAAAATAGAGGGGCTGTTGCATTTCATTCAGTTGCCAATATTGTTCATAGCAATACAGACTTAGTGATTCTAACTATTTTTACAGATGCTAAAGAAATATCTGTTTATACAGTTTACTATCTCGTTTTAGGGAAGATAAAATCAATAATGAATGTATTTACCCAAGGAATGGAAGCTGCTTTTGGAAATATGTGGGTAAAAGGGGAATATGAGAATTTAGCCAAAAACTTTCACACATTTGAATTTGTTTTACATCTTTTTACTACAATTTTTTTTTCATGTGTTACAGTATTAATAATTCCGTTCATTTCTTTATATACAAAGGGAGTTACCGATGCAAATTATATTTTGAAGGATTTTGCATATCTTGCATGCTTGGCTGAAGCGATATACTGTGTTAGACAGCCTTATCTAATCCTAGTACAAGCGACTGGTAGCTATGAACAGACAAAAGTTGGGGCGGGGATTGAAGCAGGGCTAAACTTGGCTTGTTCCATCGTACTTGTTAATTATATGGGTATTAATGGTGTGATAGTTGGCACACTTGTTGCAAATATGTTCAGAACAATTCAATATGCTTTATTTGTAGCAAATCACATTCTAAATAATCATAGCAGGGAATTCATTGCAAGAATACTTTGTATTATTTTTTCTAGTCTTTTGGCAATTTCTGCTTCGCAACTCCTTGTATCACATATTTGTATTACAACATGGCAAACATGGATATCTGGTGCTCTGTTATCATTCGGAGTATCTGTATTTATTAATACCTTAATTCAGGCACTATTCTATAGAGAGAGTTTCTTGCATTTATGTTGTATTCTTAAAAGAATTGTGGATGGAAAGGGCTAAATATATGACGGTAGAAGAATTTATTGAAGAAGTACATAATAGTTCTATAGCCCCAAAAGATTTTGATTATGTTTATAAAGAATTCTGTAAATACAGAAAAAGTGCGTTAGAAACACTTAAGGAGTTTCATAATATATGTATTAGTAATAATATCCATTATCAACTTGCATTTGGATCTTTACTAGGTGCTATTAGAGATGGCGCTCAAATACCATGGGATTATGACGTAGACGTTCTCGTACCCATATCTGAAAGAGATCGGTTAATTGAATGCCTAAAAAAACAATTGAATAATGATTATTATGTAGTCTGCCCACAAACAAATAGTAAATGCAGGCACGAGATAATGCGTATTACCCCCAAAGGTTTCAGAAGTGAAGAATTGCATGTGGATGTTTTTTTTCTTATAGGACTGCCAGATGATAATATAGAACGCAAAAATGTTACTAGCCGTATTGTCGAGATTTCAAATAAAAGATTCTTTAAGTGTGTTAGTTTGCGAGGAGAATGGCATGGAAACATCAGAAAGAGTATTGGACTTTTTTTTCGCAAACTTAATTATATAGCTTTAGATATGCAAGAGCTAAATAAGGTGTTCGAGGCAATTGCTTTTGAGTTTCCGCTAAATGCATGTACTTATTGTACAACAGCTGATAATTGGGCTGACGTTGACGTTTTGCAGTATGATTTACTAAGAGAAACTGAAAACCATATAACGAGTGACGGCGAATTTGTTATTCCAACGAGGTATGATGAAGTTCTATCTGCTATTTATGGTGATTTTAGAAGATTGCCAGACCTGAGTTCTAGGATTAAAGATGTGTATTATCACTATAGATTGATTAAACAATATGGTATAAGTCATTAAACGCATCTGAATCAGGATGTATTGACATTCAGCAAAGATAGAGAGGTTAAGGAATGCGGTTTCTTTACAAGGGGGAACTTATTCATGAACAAGCAAGACTCGGATGTCCTACGATCGCTATTAATCGAACCTTTTATGAACCAGCGCATTTTGTCTGATATATCCGGACACAGCCTTGGTGTAGTGAATAGATCATTGAAAACCCTGATAGCGGAAGGCTATCTGACAGATGATATTCAACCTACGAGAAAAGCTGTTCATGAATACAACGCGAAAGCTCCGAAGAACGCAATCATTCTTGCAGCAGGCTTTGGTATGCGGATGGTTCCGATTAACCTATCTACTCCGAAGGCGCTGTTGGAGGTAAACGGAGAGCCATTGATCGAACGGATCATCAAACAGCTCCATGAGGTTGGTGTGAAAGACATCACGATTGTGGTAGGCTTCATGAAGGAGAGCTTCGATTATTTGATTGATGAGTACGGAGTAAATCTGGCGGTAAATCCTGAATACGCCACGAAAAATAACCTCGCTTCTCTTGCTTTGATTGCAGACCAGATCTCAAATACCTATGTCATCCCTTCCGATATATGGTGTGACCGGAATCCCTTTAGTAGTTATGAGATGCACTCCTGGTACATGGTCTCTGACCTTATTGACAATGAGTCCGATGTCCGGATTAACAGGAAGATGGAGCTTGTGAAGGTTGGGGAGCATGCTGGCGGCAACGCTATGGTTGGTATTACGTATTTGCTGGAAGAAGATGCGAGGGGGATCCGAGAGAAGATTGTAAAACTAAATGGCTCTGGGGAACACGATGAAGATTTCTGGGAAATTGCTCTTTATCAGGAAGATAAGATGGTGATCCCGGCCAAAGTTGTCCACATATCCAATGTAGTAGAGATTAATACCTACGAGCAGCTAAGAGAGCTTGACGGTGAATCCAATCAGCTGAAATCCGATGCCCTGGATGTGATAGCAGAAGTATTTCATACGACCTTGGATCAGGTCGCAGATATCACAATCTTGAAGAAGGGCATGACCAATCGCTCGTTCCTCTTCTCGGTTCATGGTGACAAGTACATTATGCGGATACCGGGTGAGGGCACTGACCAGCTGATTAACCGAGCACAGGAGGCAGAAGTGTTCAGCACAATCAGTGGACTTGGCTTCTGTGATGATCCTGTGTATATAAACCCAGATAACGGGTATAAGATCACAAAGTTCCTAGATGGAATTCGTGTCTGCGATCCCAATAATGTGTCCGATCTAAAACGCTGTATGGAGAAGTTACGCTCTTTCCATGAGATGAAACTCACAGTGCCTCACACTTTCAACATTTTTGGCCAGATTGAGTTCTATGAAATGCTCTGGGCAGGTCAACCATCGATGTATAAGGACTATAAACTGACAAAAGAACATGTTTTTTCGCTCAAATCCTTCATAGATAGTTTGGAGAAAGATTGGACTCTTACTCACATAGATGCAGTTCCGGATAACTTCCTGTTCTATAAACCAGATGGGGAGGCGCATGAGCTCCTCCAGCTCACGGACTGGGAATATTCTGGAATGCAGGATCCCCATGTGGATATTGCAATGTTCTGCATCTACAGTCTCTACAACAAGAAGCAGGTGGACAGACTGATCGATATCTATTTTCAGAACAAGTGCGACCGGATCACCCGAGTAAAAATATACGCATATATCTCTATGTGTGGACTCCTGTGGTCCAACTGGTGTGAGTTTAAAGCAAAGCTTGGAGTTGAATTTGGGGAGTATTCTCTTCGCCAGTATCGCTTTGCTAAAGATTATTATCGCTATGCAATGAAGAAGCTTGGATACAGTCAGGGGGCCTAAGGACGTGATAGAAGAGAAGCATGTTGTAAAACGGGCCATCATTATGGCGGCGGGAATCGGAAAGAGGATGCAGCCTCTGACCTTTGAGACACCAAAGCCGCTTGTCAAAGTAAATGGCGTAAGAATGATAGACACAGTTGTCGATGGTCTGCGGACCAATGGAATTAGTGAGATTTACGTGGTTGTTGGCCATCTGAAGGAACAGTTCTTTGAATGGGGCAAAGAAAAAGACGTACAGATTATAGAAAACCCTTTTTATGATACCTGCAATAATATCTCTTCTCTCTATGTCGCTCGCGATCATCTTGGCGATTGCATCATCCTGGACGGAGACCAGATCATCTACAACCCGGCTATCCTGGATCCGCACTTCACCCTTTCCGGCTATAACGCCGTTTGGTGCGAAGGTGAAACTAATGAATGGCTGATGGATGTAGAAGATGGAGTGGTAAAGAGCTGTTCTCGGACTGGGGGCTCGCATGGTTGGCAGCTCTATTCTGTTTCCCGGTGGACTGCGGCTGATGGTGAAAAGCTGAGAAGACACCTGGAATACGAGTTTGACCGTGGAAATCGTCAAATCTACTGGGATGATGTTGCTATGTTCTGCCATTTTGAAGACTACAAGCTCGGCATCAGGGAGATGAAAATAACCGATATCATCGAAATTGATGGCTTGGAGGAACTTGTGGCGATAGACCCAAGTTATAAGACATACATACAGTAGCACAAGGCTAAGCAGAGGAGTAAACCAATGAGCGAAAAGAATCTTAGGACAGCAGACAAGAGTAGAATTGATTGGATGATTACACTGGTTCCGTTTATCCTCATCATGGGACTGGCGGTGTATCTTTTCATCTTCCCCGAACAAGGCAATGCGGTAATCTCCCAGGTGAGGTTCTTTTTCGGAGACACGTTGGGTAGCTATTATGTTATAATTGGCATTAGCTTCCTTGTCATTTCGTTTTTCTTGTCCTTCTCAAAGTATGGAAGTATTGTACTCGGTGAACAGAATGAAAAGCCAAAGTATAATTTTTTCACATGGGGCTCCATGATGTTCACCTGCGGTCTTGCGGCTGATATCCTGTTCTACAGCTTTGCTGAGTGGGTCATGTATGCGACGAATACTCACATTGCAGAGATGGGCGGCAACATCACGGAATGGGCGGGTGTATTCCCGCTGTTCCATTGGAGCTTTATTCCTTGGTCATTTTATCTTGTCCTTGCTGTTGCTTTTGGTTTCATGGTTCATTGCCGAAAGAGGGACAAACAGCGCTACAGCGAAGCTTGTCTGCCGGTAATTGGCGAAAAACATGCGCATGGTTTGCTCGGACGTATTATTGACCTGTTTGCGCTTTTCGCTCTTCTTGCAGGAACAGCCACAACCTTTTCTGTTGCCACTCCATTGATGGCGGAGATCATTGTAACCCTTTTTGGCTTCAGTCTCAGCCGTACGGCAGTAACGATTATCATTCTACTGATTACCTGTGCGGTTTATACTTACGCTGTCCTTCATGGATTCAAGGGTATCAGCTTCCTTGCCAAGCTCTGTATCTACCTGTTCTTTGGTCTCCAGATTATTGTTCTGTTTATCGGTGGTCAGGGACGCTTCATCATTGAGAATGGCATCGAGTCGCTGGGTAAGATGGTACAGAACTTTATTGGATTGTGCACCTATACGGATCCAGGCCGTACAAATAACTTCCCGCAGGATTGGACAATCTATTATTGGGCTTACTGGATGGTATGGTGCATTGCAGCTCCATTCTTCATCGGAAATATTTCCAGGGGGCGCACAATAAAGCAGACCATTTTGGGCGGTTATATCTTTGGTGTTGGTTCCACCATCAGTTCCTTTGTTATCTTGGGCAACCACAGCCTCGGCCTTCAGACCGCTGGAATGTCTGACTTCATTGCAATGTATAACGAGAGTGGCGACCTTTACGAATTGATTATTAAGATAATCCAAACGCTCCCGGGAAGCACTTTCATTCTTGTTCTCACCATGGTCTGTATGATTGCTTTCTACGCTACAAGTTTTGATTCCATTGCTTATACAGCGGCATGCTATAGCTATAAAAGCCTTGAAGAAAACGAAAAGCCTCATACGGCAATCACGTTGCTGTGGTGCCTGTTGCTGATTGTGTTGCCCATTGCCTTGGTGTTCTCTGAGAGCAGCATGAACAATATACAGTCTGTGAGTATCATAAGCGCTTTCCCGATTGGTATCATTATGGTAATCATGGTATGGAGCTTCTTGAAAGATGCAAATCATTTTTTGGCAGAGATTTAGTGGAAAGAATAGTCTTAACTTATTTTGGCAGAGATTTAGTGGAAAGAATAGTCTTAACTTATAAAAGCAGCACGTCCGTATAATTCAAGACTGGATAAGTCAAAGCAGAGAGAAGCAGGCTTTGAACCATTGCCGGACTGGCGGGACGCCGTGAAAAGATATTTGGAGGAGGCGCAGCTCTAAAATGGGACAGATTACGGTTGAGAAGAATGTAGATGGGATTGAAGGACTGTGCGTGATAACCCCCGCGGTTCATGGCGATGCCAGAGGATATTTCATAGAAACCTATTCTGCCCGTGACATGGCAGATGCTGGCTTTGATATCGTATTTGTCCAGGATAATCAGTCCATGAGCACCAAAGGAGTACTCCGCGGCCTTCATTTTCAGAAGCAGTATCCCCAGACCAAACTGGTACGGGTAATTAAGGGTGAAGTGTTCGATGTGGCGGTTGATCTGCGGGCTGATTCTGCTACCTATGGAAAGTGGCATGGGGAACTCCTGACGGAGGAGAATAAGAAGCAGTTTCTGATCCCCCGTGGATTTGCACACGGATTCCTTGTGCTTTCGGACACTGCTGAGTTCTGCTATAAATGTGATGATTTCTATCATCCCAATGATGAGGGCGGCATGGCCTGGAATGATCCTGAGATCGGGATTCAATGGCCAAAGCTGAAGGGCAGTTATAACGGAACGGCAAGTGCTGAAGAGTACACGGTTGACGGCGTTCCGCTGAATCTTTCAGATAAAGACCAGAAGTGGCTTGGAATCAAGGACACATTTAAATTCTAGGGGGGCTATCATGAAAGGTATTGTACTGGCCGGAGGTTCCGGAACGCGGCTTTACCCGCTGACAAAAGTAACATCGAAACAGCTGCTCCCAATTTATGATAAGCCCATGATCTATTATCCGCTGAGTACTCTGATGCTTGCCGGAATCAGAGATATTCTCATTATTTCTACCCCTGATGACACTCCACGATTTGAGGCACTGCTTGGGGATGGTTCACAGTTTGGAATATCTCTTTCTTATTGTGTCCAGCCTTCCCCGGATGGTCTGGCGCAGGCATTCATTCTTGGGGAAGAATTCCTTGGTGGCGAAGCTGGGGCCATGGTGCTTGGCGATAATATCTTCTATGGAAATGGGTTCCGCACATTGCTGAAGGCCGCTGTTACTGATGCGGAGGAGAATGGCAGAGCGACAGTGTTCGGTTATTATGTTCCGGATCCGGAGCGTTTTGGCGTTGTGGAGTTCGATGAGAATGGCAAGGCACTGAGTATAGAGGAAAAGCCGAAGGCACCGAAATCAAACTATGCGGTAACAGGGCTCTATTTTTACCCTGGCGATGTATCCGCAAGAGCTAAAATAGTGAGGCCGTCTGCAAGAGGAGAGTTGGAGATAACGACTCTGAATGAAATGTATCTGAATGATGGGCTTCTTGATGTTCAGTTGCTTGGAAGGGGATTTGCCTGGTTGGACACCGGCACAATGGAGAGCCTGCTTTCAGCGGCGAACTTTGTGGAGACAATCGAATCCCGCCAGGGGATTACAATTTCTGCACCGGAAGAGATCGCATATATCAATGGCTTTATTGATAAGGATAAACTGATGGAGAGTGCTGCCAAGTATGGAAAAAGCCCATATGGGGAACATTTAAAGGCAGTGGCTGAGGGAAGAGTCCGATACTAAGGGAGTAACCCCATGAAGATTACAGTTGCTGGTGTTGGATATGTCGGGCTGTCGTTGACGGTGTTGCTGAGTCAGCATCATGAGGTGACGGCCATTACGACCCATGAGGCGAAAGCTGAAGAGCTGAATCGGTTTGTCTCGCCCATTCAGGATGATGAGATCGAACGGTTCTTTGCGGAGGCGAGAGAAGGAAAGCGAAAGCTGAACTTCTGTTGCACTGTGGATAAGGCTGCTGCCTATGCCTCGGCCGAGCTGGTGATCATTGCCACACCGACCAATTATGATTCGAAGAAGAATTACTTTGATACTTCCGCAGTGGAAGATGCAATTGAGGAATGCATGAAGGCCAATGATCATGCCTGTATGATCATCAAGTCGACAATTCCCGTTGGGTATACCAGGAGTGTACGGGAAAAGTATGCGACGGATCGGATTCTGTTCAGTCCGGAGTTCCTGCGGGAGAGCAAGGCTCTATACGACAATCTGTATCCTTCCCGGATTATTGTCGGCTGTGATGAGAAGAGCAGGGAAGTAGCGGAATGCTTTGCTGGCCTGCTGCAGGAAGGCGCGGAGAAAGAGAACATTGAGACCCGTTTCATGGGCTTCACCGAAGCGGAAGCAGTGAAGCTCTTTGCCAATACCTATCTGGCTTTGCGGGTATCCTATTTCAACGAGCTTGATACCTATGCCGAGATGAAAGGGCTGAACACCCAGGAGATTATCGAAGGGGTGTGCCTGGATCCTCGGATTGGTTCCCATTATAACAACCCTTCCTTCGGTTATGGCGGTTACTGCCTGCCGAAGGATACCAAGCAGCTGTTGGCAAACTATGAGGATGTGCCGGAGAATCTGATCCAGGCGATTGTCGAGAGCAATCGGACCCGCAAGGACTTCATTGCGGACCGTGTTCTGGATAAGGCCGGGTACTATACGGCCAGCTCCATGTGGAATGCAGCGAAAGAACGGCCGATCACCGTGGGAGTCTATCGTCTTACCATGAAGTCCAATTCCGATAACTTCCGCCAGAGCAGCATCCAGGGCGTCATGAAGCGCATTAAGGCCAAGGGTGCTACGGTTATTATCTATGAGCCGACGCTGAATGACGGAGAGACCTTCTTTGGTTCTCTGGTCATCAATGATATTGAGAAGTTCAAAGCCGGTTCTGATGTGATTCTTGCCAACCGCTTTGATGAAGTGCTGAAGGATGTGGAGGAGAAGGTTTATACCAGAGACCTTTTCAGGAGAGACTGATGCTCACAATAAGATTTGAATAGAGAACGGATGGCAGATTGGGGACTGTGAAATGACATACGAAGAAAAGTTTGAGGAATTGTATAAGCGTCAGCCGGACGGGGAAACCTTCTGCCCCTATCGCATTTGCCCGATTGGTGCGCATTCGGATCATAATCTGGGGAAGATCACGGGCTTTGCGATTGACAGGGGCATCCACATCGCCTACAGTCCGAAGCACAACGGCGTGATTGAGATGACAAGCCTCCAGTTCCCGAAGCGTGCCCAGTGGCATATTCGTGAGATCGGCGGTAAGACAGGCGACTGGGCGGATTATCTGCGGGGCGCGACCTGGGCGCTGGCGAAGGAGCATGTGCTTTCCGTCGGCCTTTCCGGCGTAATTGAGGGGACGTTGCCAATCGGCGGCCTGTCTTCCTCTGCCGCCGTGATCTTGGCGTTTCTGGATGCCCTTTGCCGGGTGAACGGGATTCATCTGACATCGCAGGAACTGATTCAGGTTGCCTTTACGGCAGAGAAGGACTATGTCGGCATGAACATTGGTACCCTGGACCAAAGCTGCGAGGTGCTCAGCCGGAAGAACAGCCTTCTGTATCTGGACTGCAGGGACGACAGTTATGAGCTGATTCCGGCGCCGGCTTCTATGCCGACGTACAGGATCATGATCTTTTTTTCCGGTCTGGAACACAGCCTGTTGAGCAGCAAGTACAACATGCGCGTGGATGAGCTGAGAGCCGGCGTCTATGCTCTCCAGGCGCTGAGCGGGATGAGCTACGGCAAGTTCCATGAGGCGAATGCGCGGGATGTGCCTTTTGCGGTCTATCAGGAATACAGAGATCGGCTGCCTGCGCAGTGGGCACGCCGCTGTGAGCACTGGTATACGGAGTTTCAACGGGTGGAGGCCGGGGCTGAGGCCTGGCGGCGCGGAGATCTTGAGACCTATGGCCGGCTCTCGTTTGAGTCCGGCT
>Ga0256404_1006654_pt1 | contig 18911 bp, 27 predicted proteins | sample RumenRJG_01DNA_FD_185990 | JGI IMG/M metagenome (GOLD analysis project Ga0256404, IMG submission 185990) | Bovine rumen microbial communities from Lethbridge, Alberta, Canada - RJG_01 | ecosystem: Host-associated > Mammals > Digestive system > Stomach > Rumen | place: Canada: Alberta | collected...
TTTACGAAAGCAGTTTCTAATATGGCAATTATGGATATTACGGATATTGAACCACTTCTTATGGCTGTTTATGAACTGTTGCAGGAAAGCGGAATTTTTGTCTTTGCAACGCAACACCCTTGTTTTATCACGTTGACTGAAAAATATATGACACCGCACAGTTACTATGGTATAGCGATTGAAGGGCAACCGGAGGAGCAGATTTATTATCATCGTTCCATACAAGATATTTTTAACCTTTGTTTTAGAGCTGGATTTGTCATTGATGGATTTTATGAAGAATGTTTCAAAAACAACAAAGAAATTCCTATGGTAATGATAGTAAGGCTTAAAAAGGTAAAACGTGATAGCTTAAAATAAATTCAAGTTTGCCGGATAAATAGCAAACCTGGCCGAGCCAGTCAACGGTCAAGATGAACGGGCTTCGCCCGCCGTTGACAGCCCCGCCCGGTTTTGCAGTTAGGCAGTCAAGGAGCGACAGCCTAAAGTGCTGCCGCCCCTTACTATCATAAAAAGCAACTACTAACCAGCCACAGCCCTTTTGGGAGGAAAGGGGGATTTTCCATGACCTGTACAGAAGAATATCGGGAACATATCGAGTACACTTTCCATGCCTTTTGCAAAGTCGTTATCCGAAATGCAACGATCAACGCAGCGAGGACACGGAGCAGGAAGCACAAAAGAGAAATATCCCTTGAATACCTCACAGACGAAAAGCACTACCCTTTAGGCACGACAGATGAATATTTCCAAGCCCCGGAGCCGGACGAGGAATACATACTTACCCTTTGCGGCGATACGGTCATTTTCAGCAGCGGCTTACTTGCGGAAGCCCTGTCACGGCTGGACGAACGGGAGCGGGAAATGATTTACCTGTCCTTTTTCAAGCGTATTCCACAGCACGAAATTGGCAGACAGTACGGGCGCAGCCGCAGCACAGCGGGCTACCATATCCGAAAAGTCCTACGGCAGCTCCAAGCGGAAATGGAGGGAATGGCATATGAGAAATAATAGGCTTCTCCCCTATGAAACAATCGTCCAAGCCACCAGCGGGGAGCCGGAAGCGGTGGGAACTGTATTGCAGTATTACCGCCGCCGCATACAATGTGCCGCCCGTGTGAATGGACGGGTAGACCAAGATACAGAGGACTACATCACCCAGACGCTTCTCACAGCTATTTTCAAGTTCCGCTTTGGGAGATAGCCCTACCGCCTACAACTGAATAACCGCCGCTTCGCCGGCAACCAGAAAGCAGTAAATCTATTCAACAGATTTGCTGCTTTTTTTCGTTCCTGTTTGGCATTTTTGAAAATCCCCAGTATGAAAAAACAAAAGGGAAAATTGCCGCCGCAGTTGGCAAAATCCCTTACTTATCCGTGGAGGGTATCAAAGAAAAAAATACTGCCATTGTCCGCCTTTTTCGGCTTGCGTGGTGTTGTAGGGAATAAGGGGAAATTCTAAAAATCTCCGTCCATTTTGCTTTGCGTGGTGTTGTAGGTAGTGAAAGGAAAATTTTCAAGATATGCCGGAATAGCGGGTAGCAAAGCCCTTTTGAAACGTCTTGTTAGCGGAAAGTACGGAAGCCGGGGAACGCCGGAGTTTTTCAGAGCAAGATTCTACCGCAGTACCAAAATTCGCTTATCGCTCATTTTGCCCCTGCGGGAATCTTGTTGGGGAGTGCCTTCCCCAAACCCTGCTTATGCGGCTTACGCCGCTGGAAAATCCCTCAAAATAATTTTTCGGATTTTTCAAAAACAGTTCCGCTTTACACCCTGTTTTTCTCCTATTAGTGAGAGGACACCACGCACAGCCGAAGGAGGTTTTACCATGCGAAAACGATATAACACGCCGCACCGCAGCCGGGTAGTCAAGACACGCATGACCGAGGAAGAATACGCCGAGTTTGCGGAAAGGCTTTCTGCTTACAACATGAGCCAAGCCGAGTTTATCCGGCAAGCCATAACCGGGGCAGCCATACGCCCCATCATAACCGTTTCCCCCGTCAATGACGAGTTGCTTGCCGCTGTCGGGAAGCTGACCGCCGAATACGGCAGGATCGGCGGCAACTTAAACCAGATAGCCCGGACGCTGAACGAGTGGCACAGCCCCTACCCGCAGCTTGCCGGGGAGGTACGGGCGGCGGTTTCCGACCTTGCTGCCCTAAAGTTTGAAGTCTTGCAGAAAGTGGGTGACGCTGTTGGCAACATTCAAACATATCAGCTCTAAAAATGCGGACTATGGCGCAGCGGAAGCCTATCTCACATTTGAGCATGACGAGTTTACCATGAAGCCCACCCTTGATGAAAACGGGCGGCTGATACCGAGGGAGGATTACCGCATTTCTTCCCTCAACTGTGGGGGCGAGGATTTCGCTGTTGCCTGTATGCGGGCTAATCTCCGCTATGAGAAAAACCAAAAACGGGAAGATGTGAAAAGCCACCACTATATCATCAGCTTTGACCCACGGGACGGGACAGACAACGGCTTGACCGTAGACCGGGCGCAGGAGCTGGGCGAGCAGTTCTGTAAAGAGCATTTCCCCGGACACCAAGCCTTAGTCTGCACCCACCCGGACGGGCATAACCACAGCGGCAATATCCATGTGCATATCGTCATCAACTCCCTGCGGATTTATGAAGTCCCGCTTCTGCCCTACATGGACAGACCAGCCGACACACGGGAGGGCTGCAAGCACCGCTGCACCAACGCCGCTATGGAATATTTCAAGAGTGAAGTCATGGAGATGTGCCACCGGGAGGGGCTTTACCAAATCGACCTCCTAAGCGGCAGCAAGGAACGGATAACCGAACGGGAATACTGGGCGGCAAAGAAAGGACAGCTTGCCCTTGATAAAGAGAACGCTGTCAGAGAAGCCGCAGGACAGCCGACCAAGCCCACCAAGTTTGAAACGGACAAGGCGAAGCTGCGCCGGACGATACGGCAGGCACTTTCCCAAGCTGGCAGCTTTGACGAATTTTCTTCCCTTTTGCTGCGGGAGGGTGTGACCGTCAAGGAGAGCCGGGGGCGGCTTTCCTACCTCACGCCGGACAGGACAAAGCCTATCACAGCCCGGAAGCTGGGGGACGATTTTGACAAGGCTGCTGTCCTTGTCCTGCTTACGCAGAACGCCCACAGAGCCGCCGAACAGAGCAAAGCCATACTCGAATACCCTGCCGCGGTTAAAAAGCTGTCACAAGGGGAAAAAACCACAAAAACCACCCCGGCAGACAACACCTTGCAGCGCATGGTTGACCGGGAAGCCAAGCGAGCCGAGGGCAAGGGCGTGGGCTATGACCGCTGGGCGGCAAAGCACAACCTAAAGCAAATGGCAGCTACCGTTACCGCCTATCAGCAGTACGGCTTTTCTTCCCCGGAGGAACTGGACGAAGCCTGTTCTGCCGCCTATACCGCCATGCGGGAAAGCCTTACAGAGCTGAAGCAGATGGAAAAGACGCTGAACGGGAAAAAGGAGCTGCAACGGCAGGTGCTTGCCTATTCCAAGACCCGCCCTGTCCGGGACGGGCTGAAACAGCAGAAAAACGCCAAAGCAAAAGCAGCCTACCGTCAGAAGTACGAAAGCGACTTTATCATAGCAGACGCAGCCGCCCGCTATTTCAGGGAAAACGGCATTTCCAAGCTGCCGAGCTATAAAGCCCTGCAAGCAGAGATTGAAACCCTTATCCAAGAGAAAAACAGCGGCTACAACGATTACCGGGCAAAACGGGAGGAATACCGCCGCTTACAGACTGTCAAGGGCAATATCGACCAGATTTTACACCGGGAGCGCAAGCCTGTGAAAAGGCAGGAACAGGAACGATAAAAACCGCCCCAAAATGTACCCGAACCTATACAGAACAAGGGGGCTGCCCCGTACCCTATCCGCAAATACCAAAGGATTTTTTAACGGGCTTATAGGGCAGAAAAAACCCGAAAATGATACCGAGATGATACAGAATTACCGCCGATACCGCCACACCAGCGGAAACGGCAGAAAGGAGCGCACCCATGCCAAGAATGAGCAAGAAACGGCGGCTGGAATGGTCTTTTTTCCTGCGGCAAGTGAAAGTCGGGAATTCCACCTGCGATCGTATCACATACAATGACCTCTGCCGGGGCTGTACCCATAGCTGCAAGCAGAGCTTCCGGGCGGTTATCATACTCTGCCCCCACTACTACTCCAAACGCCGGAAAAAGGAGGACAGGGACAATGGCAGATAACCGCAAGTATTACTACCTCAAGCTGAAAGAGAACTTTTTTGACAGCGACTCCATTGTGCTGCTGGAAGATATGAAAGACGGGATTTTATACTCCAATATCCTCTTGAAGCTGTACTTAAAATCGCTGAAAAACGGCGGGAAATTGCAGCTTGACGAGCATATCCCCTACACAGCGCAGATGATAGCGACACTGACCCGCCACCAGATAGGGACGGTTGAGAGGGCTTTAGAGATTTTCCGGCAGTTGGGGCTTGTGGAGCAGCTTGACAGCGGGGCTTTCTATATGACCGACATTGAGCTGATGATAGGACAGTCCTCTACCGAAGCCGAGCGGAAACGGGCTGCAAGACTGGAAAACAAGGCACTTTTACCGCCCCGGACAAAAGGCGGACATTTGTCCGACATTCGTCCACCAGAGATAGAGATAGAGTTAGAGAAAGAGATAGAGATAGAAAAAGAGAGAGAGGGAGAAACGGGACACCCCGCCCCCGCCGCTTATGGCAGATACAACAATGTGATACTGACCGATACAGAGCTTTCCGGGCTAAAAACAGAGTTGCCCGACAAGTGGGAGTATTATATTGACCGGCTTTCCTGCCATATCGCTTCCACCGGGAAACAGTACCACAGCCATGCAGCCACCATTTACAAGTGGGCGCAGGAGGACGCTGCCAAAGGCAAGGCTGCCCCGAAACAGGGCATACCCGATTATTCATGCAAGGAGGGCGAGAGCTTATGAAAAACGGAATTGAAGCTATGATTACGGACATTACAGCCACTACCGCCGAAGCGGAGGACTACACAGGCGAGGACGGGCTTTTATACTGCGGTAAGTGCCATACGCCCAAAGAAGCCTATTTTGCAGAGGGAAAGACTTGTTTCGGGCGTGACCGCCACCCGGCAGAGTGCGACTGCCAGCGGGCAGCCCGTGAAAAGCAGCAAGCCGCCGAAAGCCGACAGAAGCACCTTGAAAAAGTGGAGGACTTGAAACGCCGGGGCTTTACCGACCCTGCTATGCGGAACTGGACATTTGAGCATGACAACGGCAGAAACCCGCAGACCGAAACCGCCCGCTTTTATGTGGAGAGCTGGGAAACCATGCAGGCTGAAAATATCGGCTACCTGTTTTGGGGCGGCGTGGGGACGGGAAAAAGCTACCTTGCCGCCTGTATCGCCAACGCCCTTATGGAAAAAGAGGTTGCCGTCTGCATGACAAACTTTGCAACGATACTGGGTGACCTTGCCGCCAGCTTTGAGGGCAGGAACGAATATATTTCCCGCCTTTGCAGCTACCCTCTGCTGATACTTGATGATTTCGGTATGGAGCGAGGAACAGAATACGGGCTGGAACAGGTTTACAGCGTGATTGACAGCCGTTACCGAAGCGGCAAGCCGCTGATCGCCACGACCAACCTCACGCTGGAGGAATTGCAGCACCCGCAGGACACGCCCCACGCCCGTATCTATGACAGGCTGACTTCCATGTGCGCCCCCGTCCGCTTCACGGGCAGCAACTTCCGAAAGGAAACCGCACAGGAAAAGCTGGAACGCTTAAAGCAACTGATGAAGCAGCGAAAGGAGAGCCTATGACAGAAACGAAACAGACAAGCACCACCAAAACAGACCGCCGCCCGGACTGTGTGACGGAAATCCGCATGGGCAACTCCGTCCTTACCGTTTCCGGCTTCTTCAAGCAGGGCGCAACCGACACCGCAGCCGACAAGATGATGAAAGTGCTGGAAGCGGAAGCTGCTACACAAAAAACGGCGATTTGACCGACCATAAAGAAGCAGATTTGACGCTTTTGCCGCTATACAGACAGCCGCCCCATGTGGTACAATCAAGGTACGGAATAGTGGGGCTGGCTGTCGGAAACGGAGGATTTTATGTTAAGACAGACCAACCAACAACCAATTACCGCCCTTTACCCAAGACTATCCCATGAGGACGAGCTGCAAGGCGAAAGCAATTCCATTTCCAATCAGAAGCGTATCCTTGAAACCTATGCAAAGCAGAACGGCTTTTCCAATCTGCGCTGGTACACGGACGACGGTTATTCTGGTGCGAACTTTCAAAGACCCGGTTTTCAAGCCATGCTTGCGGACATTGAAGCCGGAAAAGTCGGGACAGTTATCGTAAAGGATATGTCGAGGTTAGGGCGAAACTACCTGCAAGTGGGAATGTACACGGAAATGATTTTCCCACAGAAAGGTGTCCGCTTCATCGCTATCAATGACGGAGTGGACAGCGCACAGGGCGACAATGACTTTGCCCCGCTGCGGAATATCTTTAACGAATGGCTGGTGAGAGATACGAGCAAGAAAATCAAAGCAGTAAAACGCTCAAAAGGCATGAATGGCAAGCCCATCACAAGCAAGCCTGTGTATGGCTACCTCATGGACGAGGATGAAAATTTCATTATTGACGAGGAAGCTGCACCCGTAGTCAAGCAGATATACAACCTCTGTCTTGCCGGGAATGGTCCGACCAAGATAGCCCGTATGCTCACAGAGCAGCAAATCCCCACGCCGGGAACGCTTGAATACCGCAGGACGGGCAGCACCCGCCGCTACCACCCCGGCTATGAGTGCAAGTGGGCGACCAATACCGTAGTGCATATCCTTGAAAACCGGGAATACACAGGCTGTCTGGTAAATTTCAAGACAGAAAAACTTTCTTACAAAGTCAAGCACAGTGTAGAAAATCCCCCGGAAAAGCAAGTGATTTTCGAGAACCACCACGAGCCTATCATAGACACCCAAACATGGGAACGGGTGCAGGAGCTTCGCAAACAGCGCAAACGCCCAAACCGCTATGATGAAGTGGGTTTGTTCTCCGGCATACTGTTCTGTGCGGACTGCGGCAGCGTGATGTATCAGCAGCGATACCAGACGGACAAGCGCAAGCAGGACTGTTATATCTGCGGCAACTACAAGAAACGCACCCATGACTGTACGGCGCACTTTATCCGCACCGACCTCTTGACCGCTGGTGTACTCTCCAATCTGCGGAAAGTGACCAGCTATGCGGCAAAGCATGAAGCCCGGTTTATGAAACTCTTGATTGAGCAGAACGAGGACGGGGGCAAACGCAGGAACGCCGCCAAGAAAAAGGAACTGGAAGCCTCCGAGAAACGCATAGCCGAGTTATCCGCTATCTTCAAGCGGCTGTATGAGGACAGCGTGACCGGGCGCATATCAGACGAGCGTTTCACAGAGCTGTCGGCAGACTATGAAGCAGAGCAACGGGAGCTGAAAGAAAGAGCCGCTGCTATTCAAGCGGAGCTTTCCAAAGCACAGGAAGCCACCGTGAACGCAGAAAAGTTTATGAATGTTGTCCGGCGGCATACCAGCTTTGAAGAACTTACCCCTACTCTGCTGCGGGAGTTTGTAGAGAAAATCGTTGTGCATGAGTGCAGCTATGACGAGAACAAGACCCGCAGACAGGACATTGAGATTTATTATTCTTTTGTTGGCAAGGTGGACTTGCCCGAATAACCGCCCGACCTATCCGACACAATGCGCAAGTGCCGGATAGGAACGGCAAAATTTTTTACACTTCTATTACTTCTTTATCGCACATCAGTAAAGGAACAGGGCTACAATCAAAACGTCACGGGAACCGGATTTCTTTTGTCGTTCCGAATTACCGGCGGTGCTGACTTCTTCGGCTGTGCGCTCCGGCAACACAGTCGGAGTTTTCTTGCCGTCCTCTTGATTATCAAGGCCGGCAGACGTTTCCGTTTCGTCGGAAATATGAAATTCGTTGCCGCAGTATTCACAACGGGCATGATGGTTTTTTACATCGGTTGTCAGCGTAGCGCCGCAGTTTGGGCATTTAAAATTATATAGTTTCAAGAGATGCTCCTTTGTCTTATGTCAATATTAGAATCGAAAGAATAACTTTATCTTGTTTTCGCTTTCTCGCTCGCACTGATGAAAATATTATACCAAAAAAAACAGACCTGGCACAATCGCCGTCTTTTCTTTTTAGGTATTGCAAGTGATATTTTGTTGTGGTATAATGTATTGTCAGTTTGAGAAGGATTGCCACTGGTTTTAATTACTGCGGACAGTGTCCATGCAGAATAAAATGGTACAGTAACCACCCCGGTAAACGGTTGTCACCCTTCGCAAACCCCACATGGTCCAGTAGCCCAGTTGGATAGAGCAACGGCCTTCTAAGCCGTGGGTCGGGGGTTCGAATCCCTCCTGGATCACCAAAAACTAAAACCCTGAAAGCCAGTGTTTAAGCGGTTTTCAGGGTTTTCTTTTTATAATCTCTCACTTTAGTTTGTAAAAGAGAAAACGCCCGAAAAACACCTTAATTTCACACAAACAAGGCAAACAACAAGGCAAACAAACTTGTCCGGAAACCGCATAAAACCTGTACTTTTAAAAACTGCCAAAGCCAAAACAAGGCAAACACGAAAAATTACCTTTAAAAAAAAAAGAGCCCAGCCCCGCCAGGCGTCCACATTCGCCCAGGAAGGCCCCTATCTGTTCCGGTACGATAATTATATAGGCCGGTCAATTTAAACGCGTCTACGGGCGTTTTACGCGGTCGCATTTTTCGGCCGGATCCCCTTTTTTATATAGAGGGTCGAAAAATGGCCCGTTTTGCCCCTGGCTGCAGCTTTTTATATGTGTCCGCAAAACAGGAGCGGGAAAGCCCGGTTTTGCTGGGTTCCCGGTTTTCTATTGCGGTTTTGCTTTTCCGAAAAATAAAAGCAGAAAAGCCGTTTTTTGCCGGTCTTTTGCTTCTTTTTGTCGTCTTTCGCCCTTTTATATAGGGGCTGTCAAAATTCCTCCCTGAGCGTTGCCCATTTTCCGGAAAAGTGAAAATTGCCTTGCGGATCGTAAAAGGGTATGCCCTCCGATTCGATACACTGCCCCCGGATCCGGAACACCTGGGGGGAGGGTAAGATCACCAGCCCTGCTCCCTGAGTTTCAGTTCCCGGCGCTTCAGTTCCAGCATCTCCTTCTGCATCTGGTACCTCGGACTCTCTCCGAGAATATCCAGCAGCAACATGATGGCCTTCAGGTTACCATGCTCGGCCATCTGTATGAGGCGCTTTGCGATAGCCTCAAGCGCATCCGGTGTGCAGAGTTCTGTCACACTCTCCCGAAGCGTTTTGTTGAAAGCCCTGGCCCTGCCTGATGCCTTGCCAGCTTTGCTGCAGAGTTCTCTCTGTTCTTTCAAGGTTCGGCTGTTTATCGGTATTAAGTTGGCTCTGCTGTTCGGGTTGTCTCCACGTGGCATAATATCCTCCCAGTTAAATATGGCGGTCGCCTATGAAGTCCTCAACATCCTTCACCAGCCTGGCCATCTCCAGCCGGTCATATTCCATTGCATCCTTCACAGCGTTCTCAACTTCCTGCCGGATAAACTCCTGCAGCTCTTCTTTTTCCTTTTTCGTCAGTGCCATGTATTTTTCCCTCCATACGCCCCTTTTTATATAACACCGAAAAATGCCCTGCCGGAATGAGTATATCATGCCCACAGGTAAAAGAAAAGACTGCCAGCCAAAGCCAGCAGCCTGAGTAACTTTCCTTATTCGCTTTTCACTTCTGCTCCGCCTGGATCGCTGCCGTCCCTGCTCATGATCTGAATAAACGCATCTGCAATGGTAGGATATACCGGGCGCAGCTGGTCAATGAATGTTAGCTTTTGTTCCTGCGTCATTTCATCGAACAGATCCAGCATTTCCTTTACGTCCTTTACTTTCTGCAGCAGCGCCGGATCCTCCTGCAGCATGATCGCAATTTCTTTTTCAGTCTTGTTTTCAAACATGATTTATCCCTCCTGTGAGTATTGCTATTTTTCAGCAGGGCATGTACAATGATGTTGTGGGTACCGTGCTTGCACGTGTCCTGCTCTGAGCCGCTTGTCAGGACCGGTGACAGGCGGTTCATTTACGTTTACTTACTGCCCCGGATCGCTTTTCTGCTTGCCAGCATCGCCTCAATAGCTGCCCGGTTCTTTTCATACTCGTTATTGATCAGAAGTATGACGCATTCCGTCTTTGACAGGCCCAGGAAATCAGACAGGTTGTCCAGCTTCTGCCGCTCTTCCATTGTGAGCCTGGTGCCGACTAAATACTTTCTTTCACCAGCCATGCTCCGCCCTCCCTTCTGAAGTATTACGGAAAATTCCGCTTTACAAGATTATAACATTGTGCTATTATAAATGCAAGCAAATATTTCTTTATTGTAAGTGTTAGCAGATTTAACATAATGTGTATTATCGGACGTAAAATAATTATTATTACACAAAGTGCCGAAAAGCCCATAAAGACAGGGCCTCCGGCACTTTTATTTTTAGTCCGGGTTCTGCTGCATGACGTTACTGTATTCCTTCAGTTTCTTTTTCGCTTTGTCGAGAACGGCATCCGCCTGGAAGGCAGTGCCCTCTTCATTCAGGGCATCCAGCAGGTCAGCAAGGTCGTCCCTTGCATAATCATAGCCGCCTCTATACAAGGCCCTGCCAATCTTTACGGCCTCGCTAAAGTTTTCGATCGGTGCCGGAACCTGCAGCGTTTTTCCGGACAGGGCCGCCATCAGTCTTTCCCGGAAATCCTCTTCCATAATGGCATTTACACGGCGATACCTGCCGGACGTTTGCTGGCCCTGATGGCGCATAACATAATCATACCCTCCGATAAACAGCTTCCGGCAAAACGCATAACACTCCGGCACATCCTTCAGATGTAAACTATCCTCAGTCGATAGAATAACAGTGATCCTGTCGTCCATATCAAAAACAGTTAGTTGTCTCATATTTTTCATTACCTCCATTCAATTTCCACAGTAAGTTCCGGGGACGGCGGGACGGACGGGACAGCAAAAAGCGGCAAAACTTTCAAAAACTTTTTTTGTGTGTACTCGCGTATATAATATATATATTATTATTATTATTATTATTATTGAAATATATCTGTCCCATCTGTCCCCGGCATAGTATTCATGCGGTTTTGCGCCACTTTTTGTATCTGTCCCCTGCCATCCCCATAGTGTCCCCTGCTGTCCCCGTCACCATAAAAGCTTTTCAAATTCCCTATCCTCCGGACAAATTTCCGGGCCGCTATCCCTTTTTCGCGGTGGCAGCGTGTACGTCCGGCCTCCATGGTGGCCCGAAGGCAAACCGATCCGTCCGTCTTTCCGTTTCATGGCCGTGACAGTCCTGCCAAGGGATGCGCTTTGATTCGCCCGTACGCCCGGCAGCTCATAACACAGATCGGTCATTGTGACAGGCCGCCACGCCTCAACCGGCGCGTCCCAGGCCAGCTCATCCAGGAGCAGCTGTTCCATTTCGGAAACTCTCTCGTAGTTTTCGTTTTGCGCTGCCAATGTGGAAATTTCCTCGCGTGTCAGGTAAGCCGGTTCTTTTTTCTCAAAGGCCCGGTGCATCACTTCGCCCCACAACTGATCCCTGGGAAATTTGTCGTCAATATCGATCGCGTCCACAGCAATAGGCCAGTACCTTCTATTGCCAGTGTGATCCTGCAGAAAACTCAGGCCGTTCACTGTGCCAATAAAGACGGTAGTCCTGGGATATTCCCTCGTAGCCCTTGCATACGGTGGCCTGACGGCATCCTTGCTTTGCGTTATGTATTGCTTCAGGCGGTCAATACTTTGATACCTCATAGTCTCGCGAAACTCTGCCAGTTCCACAAGCCAGTAATGGGCCGCGTCCAGTACGTCGTCCTTTATGGCCGGATCGATTGTCCGATCACAGCTCCAGGAAGGATCCGGCAGGAGCATGTTTTTAAACCTCGTCTTTCCGATGCCCTGCTCCCCTGCCAATATCAGCAGTCCCTGGGCCGTGAATTCGCCCTCATTGAAAGCAGCGCGTGCTGCCGTAATCAGCCAAACTGTCAAAAGCTTTTTACAAAAGGCGGGATCCTGCGCCGGTGTTTTGCTTAAATGTAAACAGCTGAAAAGCCGGTCAATGTAAATCCGCTGGCCGTCCCATTCACTTTGGCAGCGCTGCAGATAGTCACAAACCGGCGAATACGCATTAAGCTCTGCGATCAGGCCTATGAGATTTATGAAATCATCTTTACCGGTTTTCAGGCCGCAGCTATCAGCAGCATCAGCCAGCGCCGCGATGGAGGCCTCGAAAGTCAGCTTATTATTTCCACACAGCAGCTTGTCCAGGCCACTGAATTCAGGCAGCTTTGATACACGGTTAAACCTGACTGTCACGCCCAGCCAGGCCAGCAAGTAATCGACATTAAGCCTCGATTTTCTGCGCGGTGTGGGTTTTCCTTTTTTGCTTGTAATTTCTGTCTCGGGCCACTGGAGGCGGCCAAAGTTTTCAGGATCGTAATATTTGCGTCCGCTTTCCTTCCATCCTTGCAGCGCCTTGTCGAGTGTAAGGTCCCGGTACTGCTTATATTTATCCTCGGTCCACTTGTCGCGCGTGGCCAGCGCGGAAAGCATGAACATGGCAAGCATACGCTCCCGGATGTCACCGCCCATGGTGTACACCCAAAACGGGATCTGATCCATCAGCGCAAGGTCCGCTTCGGACGGGGAAGGATACCCGGAAACATTGCCCCGGTCGAATAAATCAATGAATTTTTCCGCGTTCTTGCTGCACCTGGCCGCCTGGATCCGCAGCGCGAGCTCCAGCGCCTCCGCCTCCGGATCCTCCGGCCCCGCTGCCGAAGCTGCAGACCGTGGCCCCGTTCCGGGCTGTTCCGGTACCGCTGCCGGTAGCCCGAACACCATAGAATAAAGCCTGTCAATGCGTTCCTGGTCGTCTCTAATCATGGCCTTCACCTTCCTGATCTGCACGTTCCAGCACGCTGCCCGTCATAACGAAAAACCTATTTTTATCATACATCTCGACACCATCCTTGCGGTTCCGGTCGCCGGGAACATAGCCCTTCATTATGATGTGCAGCCCTGTCCCCGATGTGGAAATCTCGGTGTAAGAATCAAGCATTTCCACAATGCCCCGGGCTTTTTCGGTCAGCTTGCCATCAATAACGCATTTATCAATATCAATGCCAACAAGCCCGCTGTTGCTGAACATAAAGCCCACGCCTGTATAACGCGGCTTTCCGTTTCCGTCCGTCTCCTGCAACGCCTGGACAGCTTCGGCAAACGTGCACCAGGTCGCCGGAACGTTCACCTTTGCAGCCCTTCCGGTTTTGGCATCGTATGGGATTTTTCCTTTTGCTGCCACCCAGTGTGGCAGCGCCTTCATTTCTTCAGGGATATTTTTTAATCTATTCATTTTTCATGCTCCTGTGTTATAATAACAATGCAGGGAATTAAGCCTTGCCCGGTTTTGTTCCCCGTTCCAGGCCCTGCCGTCCCACCGGCACGGGCCTATTTCTTTTTCCCGAGTAATAAAGCTTTCATTCTCTCGGCTCTGCTGCTGTACCCATCAAAACCGGCGTCCGGCGGCGCCGTGATCCTGCACTTGCGCTGCCTGGGCAGGTCCGAAACCTGGGCCGGAATATTTTGATTTTTGAACAGCTCCAGCCGGACAAGTGTCTCGTCTTTATTCAGCAGATAAACGCGGCCCCGCTGCCAGTGCTCCAGCTGCCCCGTCCGACACATTCGCCGGATAGTTTTCAGAGGCCAGCCGGTTTCCGCGCAAAATTGTTTCGCAGAGATTACCACAATCAGCCCTCCTTCAGCAACGCCTTAGGTGAAACATCCAGCGCAGCCGCAAGTTTCCCGATCGTGGGAATTGTGGGCACCGTTCCGGCGTTCAGGATTCGCGTGAGCGCAACATAATTCACACCAGCTTTTTCAGACAGCTGCCGGATGCTTACACCCTTCGAAGCCATGATACTTTTCAACGCGATGACATCAAACATTTTTTAATCCTCCATTCTGAATTTTTTAGACAGCAATATTGAATTGCTATCTTTACACTGATTTTAACTTGTGATATAATGCTATTGCAATAGCTTAAAGGTCATTCAGATTTATGATTTAACCTTTTTCAGGTTAAATCATAATTAAAAATCATGGAGGAAAGCAAAATGCTACAAGAAAACCTGAAGAAACTCCGGAAAAAACGCGGGTTCGAAAGCATAGAGGATTTTTCCAAAGCGATCGGCATCCCGCCCACCACCCTGCGCGGTTACGAAAGCCCGACAAAACGCGCCTGGCCTAAAGAGGAAACACTGTTCAAAATCTGTGAAGTCCTGGGCTGCAGCTTCGACGATCTGCTGGGCTCCGTCCCGGTGGCGTCAATATCCACAGCTAAAACTGTCCTGGCCGATGCTGGCGTCAAGTTTGCAGATACCGGTAAAAACATTGAAATCCCGTTCGCTCAGTTTTTCGGGCTGGACGAGCTGCAGATCACGCCCGGCAGCGACGGCTCCACGTTCCAGGCCGATTATGAGGACGTTGTGCGCTGTGTCAATTTTGCACAGCAAAAAGCTAAAGGCCGAATCAAAGACTTCCTGCCGCGAGAATTCCGGGCCAGCCTGTTCCGGGCCCTGCAGTTTGAATTCCAGTATGGACCATGGCGCGGGATTCTCCAGGCTCTGCCTAAAGCCGTAAAGGACGGGCAACCTGTGGAAATAGAGCCCGGCAGCAAGTTTAATCCTGATTATTTACCGGCATTACCGAAACTTAAAGCAGAAAAGGACGGTGAAAAACAATGAAGCGTGAAGGCACCGTGTCAAAAGTCACCCTGAAAAACAAAAAAGGCGCTGCCTATGAGTACTGGCAGTGCCGGTACTATGACAACACCGGAAAACAAAAGCGCAAACTGTTTCCGCCCACCCAGGAAGGCCAGCGCGAGGCCAAACGGTTCCAGACCTCTATGTCAAAACAGAAAAGCGACGGCGAATTAGTAAGCACTACTCAGACCGTCGCCTCATGGTTAGACGAGTATGTTACAACGTATAAAGGCGCAGGAAACCTGCGGCCCCGTTCCCTGCAGCGCCTCATTCAGACCTTTTCCCTGATAGAGGCCGGACCGCTGGCCAGCGTTCCCCTGGACAAGCTGAACGGCGCTGCTGTGCAGAAATTTTACAACCAGCTGGCCGCCGGTGGCTGGAAGGACCGCGAGGGAAAAGAACACAAGAAGTTATCCTCCAGCACCATCGGGAAGGTCCACAAGCTGCTTGTGGCAGCGTACAAACGGGCCAAACAGCTGAACATGATAGGCCGTAATCCCATGGATGCCGTGGACGGTGTGAAGGTCACCTATAAAAAAATGAGTGTTTTCACCGCTGAGGAAATTGGCCGGATATTCCAGGCCCTGAAGGATATAGAAACCAACAAATACAACTGCGCCCAGCGTTATGATTACACCCTGCTTTTCCTGATTCTGCTGGAAACCGGTTGCCGGGTATCTGAATTGCTGGCCCTTCGCTGGGAGGATGTAAACCTGAAAAAACGTGAAATATTTATCCACACCAGCAAGGCCCGGGACGGTCAGTCCTTCAGTGATCCAAAGACCGAAGCCGGTCGCCGGTCCGTCCCTATCATCTCAAATGATCTGCTGGAAAAGCTGAAAACCTACCGGGACCGTGGCAGCATAACACGTCTAAGCGGGTATTTATTCGAGACACAGAACGCGGGCGCGATCTGTTACAACCGGGTCCATCTCATGTGGAAACACATCTGCAGCCTGGCAGCGATAGAAGGGAAAACAATTCACTGTTTCCGGCACACATTCGCGACGCAGCTGCTGGAAAAAGGAATACCCACAGCAGAAGTCAGCCGGATCCTGGGCCATGCTGACAGCGCGATCACTTACCGGATGTATGTACACTCCATACCAAACTATAATCAGACGATTATTAAGCAGCTAAAAGGAAAAAGCCTTGCAAGTGACACCGGCAAAAAAGCACGCCAGCAACACAAACAAGGCAAACAACAAGGCAAACAGAATTCAGAAATGCGTCAACCGTGCGCTCTGTGAGCATTTCATGCCCCGGCCTTCTAAGCCGTGGGTCGGGGGTTCGAATCCCTCCTGGATCACCAAAAGAATGCAGTCCCCATGCGGTTTTGAACCACATGGGGACTGTTTGTATTTTTATACATTTTCTTAAATTGGCTTACGTTGTGGCTTATTTTATACTGTAATAATATTCTACTGATTAGTATCCTTCAACCCTGATTATTGCTATAAATACAATCTATGCCACATTCATGTGGATTTTGAATATTATCCCAGCAAATGCCACCAGCGACCTTTTTCAGGGTTTCCTCGTTCAGCTCGACATCCGCCAGTTCCGCCAGGTAGGCCTCCGCTTCGTCTTTGGTAATAGCAAAGCCTTCGGCCTTTGCCAGCGCCATCAGTTCATCGGCAGTCTTGCACTGCATGGCTTTTTCAAGCATTTCTTTTGTAAGTTCTTTTTTGTTGATTGGCATGATGTTCCCCTCCATATAACTCAAATAAAACAGCAGAGTTAGTCTTCATTTTACAATAATACTATCAAAGCTATTTCAAACGATTGTCATCTCCTATGAATATCATGCGGGATAAATATCATTTGGGCAATAAAAAGGACATTCTGCGTCGCACTTTGTATAGCATCCGCCACCCGCCACACTTTTCAGTTCCTTACCATCCAGTTCTACGTCGGCTAGCTCCACCATATACGCCTCGGCCTCCTCCTTGGTAATGGCAAAGCCTTCGGCCTTTGCCAGCGCCATCAGTTCGTCGGCTGTTTTGCACTGCATGGCCTTTTCGATCAGTTCTTTTGTGAGCTCGTTTTTGTTGATAGGCATGATGAATTCCCCCTCGTAACACAAATTAAAAATCCGAGACAGTTCTCTTTTATAATAATACCACGATTAATCATAAAATTTGTGTTTAAATCAGAAACTTTTTATTAATCACGAGGATTAACTGAGTTTTGGCACTGACTCGCGCATATCCATAAATCATGATTATTTCTCCCTTCATTTTGATAATGAGTTTTGATAACGTCCGGAACCGCATAACACCGTTACCTATGGGGTTATATCAAATCTTAACAGTTTTGATAATACGACACTGATACCGCAAATTAAAAATCCGACCGGGCTTTAACTTCCCGATCGGATTTTTTATGCATATTAACTTATCTGAGGACAAATGTTTTTCTTGTTTTCCTGTTCTTATGGTACTCTTCAATTACTGCCACAAAATCAGCAGATTCTTTCAGCAGTTCAACGACTTCATCTTTGGAAAAGTCAAAATGGTCATCATAATCACTGCTTGATCTACTGTTAAACAAATCGGTTATTGTGTCAGAAATATCTGCAGAAAACACTCCTGTCTTGATGTATTCTTTTCTGAAATACGATATGACGCCTGAGTGCTTGGCAAAATCCTTGCCTTCAAGAATCAACACTGAACGTATGGCATGGAACACAGCATAATATGCCCGGTTGACAGCGCCTCTTTCATCATTGATTTGCAGCAACGCCTCCGCTGATACAAGACATTGTTTGGCCTGGCTTAACCGTAGTTCTGATAAGGTTTCTCTTTCAGGCAGCATAGATAATCACCCCGTCCTTCTCGATATTTTGATAGAACGGCGTCACTGCCATCCATTCCTCATATGCTTTCTTATCAATCAGGAACATGGACAACAGCACATCATGTTTTAACCCTATTCTGCTGAACACCCTGTTCAGCTCACGGCGAAGCTTCCTGTTGTCTTCAGCGCTTAAATCCGTAAGCACTAAAATGTCTACATCGGATTCACCGGAGTTGTCACCACGAGCGTATGAACCGTATAATACAATTTTGTCTAATCTGTTGCCCAGCAATCCGTGAATGTTTTCTGCTAATTCATCAAGAACAGATGCTAATGCTTCGCGCTCCATGGTTTCACCTCCTGTTCTGTCCTTTGGTTAAATTATACACTGTTTTAATAAACAGGGCAATAAATACAATGTCATTAAGTTAAGAAGTTTAGGACAAAAAAGACCTCCGCTTATTTATTATGGTAAGCGGAGGACTTTCAATTTCGACATTTAATCATATAAATTGGGATTTAGTCTGACTTTCCATCAGGGATGGAACATACCTTTTTCTATGCAGTCTGGGTCAGTGCCTTCGGTAAAACAATAACCGCCTGCCACATTTTTCAGCATCGCGTCATCCAGTTCAATGTCATCCATCTCCGCCAGATACGCCTCGGCCTCGGCTTTCGTAATCTCGATGCCTTCAGACTTCGCCAATGCTACTAAATCATCCGCAGTTTCACACTGCATCGCTTTTGCAATCATTTCTTTTGTCAGTTCGTTTTTGTTAATCGGCATAGCGGAAACCTCCCTTAACAGTTAATATTATAATGCCTTTTATTATACATACAAAACAGGTTCAGCATAATTGACACTGTTGGAAATTATTTTTTTAATTATATCATACTCATCGTTGCTGAGCAAAACTGCGATTTAGTTTAACTTAATGACATTGCTCTTTCCTTTTCCCTTTTTTCTTCGGGGGACATCTTCCCCCACTACATACCGGAAAACTTAACCCCCCATATACATACAAAAAAAACAACCCCCTATCCAAGCAATGTCATTAAGTTAAGAAGTTTAAAAGAAAAAAAGTCCTCTGCTTTTTGTGATATGATATGCTTGAGCAGAGGACTTTCAATTTAGACATTTACCGATATAAATTGGGGTTTAATTTAACTTAATGACATTGATATTTTACCATTTGCCATATAGATAATTGCCACCTTTTACAGGAATACGACTCCCGC
>Ga0256404_1006655_pt1 | contig 18907 bp, 19 predicted proteins | sample RumenRJG_01DNA_FD_185990 | JGI IMG/M metagenome (GOLD analysis project Ga0256404, IMG submission 185990) | Bovine rumen microbial communities from Lethbridge, Alberta, Canada - RJG_01 | ecosystem: Host-associated > Mammals > Digestive system > Stomach > Rumen | place: Canada: Alberta | collected...
AATCTCTAAAGACGGAACTTTGTCAGGACCGGCTATACCTTTATATAAAAAGGTGATGGAGACGTATCCTCATTTGCATCTCATTGCAAGTGGTGGGGTTAGCTCTATTGATGATATTAAGGAACTTGATGCTGCTGGCATCCCCTCGGTGGTATTCGGGAAAGCTATTTATGAGGGAAGAATCAATTTGAAAGAACTATGGGACTGGCAAAACGAATCATCCCTTGCTTAGATGTGAAGGACGGTGAGACCGTCAAGGGAATAAATTTTGTACAACTGAGAAGTGCAGGAGACCCTGTAGAGCTCGGCAAGGCCTATAGCGAGGCTGGTGCCGATGAATTGGTATTTCTGGATATCACGGCTAGTTTTGAGGGACGAAAGACCTTTACGGAGATGGTCACCAAGGTGGCCCAGCAACTCAATATCCCGTTTACGGTTGGCGGTGGCATCAATGAACTGGCTGACGTAGAACGCATGTTGTATGCCGGTGCAGACAAGGTGAGCATCAATAGTGCCGCCTTGCGCAATCCTCATCTGATAGAAGAGGTAGCCAACCGTTTCGGTTCTCAGGTGTGTGTGGTGGCTATCGATGCCCGACTGGATGCTGATGGCTGGCATTGCTACCTGAAAGGTGGACGCGAGAGAACGGAACGTGGCCTGTTTGAATGGGCCCATGAGGTTCAGGAGCGTGGTGCTGGCGAGATTCTTTTCACGAGTATGAATCATGATGGCGTGAAGAATGGATATGCCAATGAGGCACTGGCGCAACTGGCCGATAATCTTGATATCCCCATCATTGCCAGTGGCGGCGCAGGTAAGAAAGAACATTTCAGGGATGTGTTCCAACAAGGACATGCTGATGCGGCATTAGCTGCAAGTGTCTTCCATTTCGGTGAGATACCCATACCTGAATTAAAACAATATTTGACACAAGAAGGAATAAACGTAAGACTATGACAATAGATTTTGAGAAGATGGGGGGCTTGGTTCCTGCCATCATACAAGATGCTGACACAAAGAATGTGTTGATGCTGGGCTTCATGAATGAGGAGGCCTATAAGAAGACTGTGGAAACAGGAAAGGTCACTTTCTGGAGTCGCACCCGTCAGACTCTCTGGACTAAGGGTGAGACAAGTGGAAACTTCCTGAATCTGGTCAGTATGGATATTGACTGCGATAATGACACATTACTTGTGAAGGTGCACCCTATTGGTCCTACCTGTCATAAAGGTACGGATACCTGCTGGGGAGAGAACAATCAGAAACCTGCCATCAGTTTCTTGTCTGAATTGCAGGACTTTATCGAGAAGCGCTATCAGGAGATGCCTGAGGGAAGTTACACCACAAAACTATTCCGTGATGGTGTGAACAAGATGGCTCAGAAGGTGGGCGAAGAGGCTCTTGAGACTGTTATCGAGGCAACAAACGGTGATGATGAACATCTGGTCTATGAGGCATCTGATATGATTTATCATCTGCTGGTGCTTCTGACAAGCAAGGGCTTACGTATAGAAAATATCGCAGAAGAATTACATCGCCGTCATGATCCTGAATGGGATGCCAAACGTCGTAAGGCTAAGGCTGCAGGCGAGATGAAATAATTATTTTCTGTGACTGAAAAATCTTCAAATAGATGTTGATAGAATATAAAAAAGTAACAGTTTGCCAAAAGGATGGTATTCCCGTCCTTAAGGATGTTGACTTCCATGTGAGTAATGGAGAGTTTGTATATATTATAGGTAAGGTGGGCTCTGGTAAGAGTTCGCTGCTGAAAACTATCTATGCCGAACTGTTCATTGACGAGGGTGAAGAGGCAAAGGTGCTAGACCAGGATATGCTGACATTGAAACTCAAGCAGGTGCCTGCCATCCGTCGCCAGCTGGGTGTCGTCTTCCAGGATTTTCAGCTTCTGGCCGACCGTAGCGTGCTGAAGAATCTGCAGTTTGTATTGAAGGCTACTGGTTGGAAGGACAAGAAGGAGATGCAGGAACGCATCGAAAAGGTGCTCAGTGATGTGGGCATGTCTGAAAAGATCAACAAGATGCCCCATGAGTTGTCGGGTGGCGAGAAACAGCGTATTGCCATTGCCCGGGCTATCCTGAATTCTCCCAAGCTCATCGTGGCCGACGAGCCTACGGCTAATCTTGACCCGGAGACGGCTGATGGTATCATGCAGCTGATGCGTCAGATATCACAGACAGGTACGGCTGTTATTATGTCAACGCATAACATGCCGCTTCTCGATAAGTATCCTGGCATCGTGTATCGTTGCTTCGATGAACATCTTGAAGAGGTTACCAACGACTTCAACAAGATGAAGATTGAGGATGATTAAATACTGAATCACAAACACAAAAAACATATACCTATGAAAGTAATGAAATTCGGTGGTACTTCAGTTGGTACCCCACAGAGAATGAAAGAGGTAACCGCACTGGTTACTAAGTCTGGTGAGCCCGTGTTTGTAGTACTTTCTGCTATGTCTGGTACTACCAATTCCCTCGTTGAGATTTCTGACTATCTCTACAAAAAGAATCCTGATGGAGCCAATGAGGTAATCAATGCGCTGGAGCAGAAGTATTACCGTCATCTGCCAGAGCTCTATACCACAGAGGAATATCAGACGCTGACAAAGGACTTCCTGAGTGAGGAGTTCGATTATCTGCGCTCTTTCACAAAGGAATTATTTACTTCATTTGAAGAGAAGAGCATTGTGGCTCAGGGCGAGATGATGTCCACAAATATGGTTGTCAACTATATGAAGGAGAATGGCATCAATGCTGTATTGCTGAATGCGCTCGATTTCATGCGTACCGATAAGAATGCAGAGCCAGACCCTGTATATATCAAGGAGAAACTGGGTGCATTGATGGAGAAGAATGCTGGTGCACAGGTTTATGTCACTCAGGGTTTTATCTGTCGTAATGCTTATGGTGAGATTGACAACCTGCAGCGTGGTGGTTCTGACTATACCGCTTCTCTGATTGGTGCAGCCTTGAATGCTGAAGAGATTCAGATTTGGACTGATATTGACGGTATGCATAATAACGACCCACGTGTGGTTGACAAGACTGAACCCGTTCATCAGTTGCACTTTGAGGAGGCTGCAGAGCTGGCCTATTTCGGTGCTAAGATTCTGCACCCCACCTGTGTACAGCCTGCCAAGTATGCTGGTATACCCGTTCGCCTCTTGAACACAATGGATCCTGATGCTGAGGGTACAACGATTTCCAATGCTACCGAGTACGGCAAGATTAAGGCTGTTGCTGCCAAGGATAATATCACGGCCATTAAGATTAAGTCATCACGCATGCTGTTGGCTACAGGTTTCCTGCGTAAGGTGTTTGAAATCTTTGAGAGCTATCAGACGCCAATCGATATGGTATGTACCTCAGAGGTTGGCGTGTCTATGAGTATTGACAACTCGGCCAACCTGGGTGGCATCATGGATGAACTGAAGAAGTATGGCACCGTTACGGTTGACACCAATATGTGTATCATCTGTGTCGTTGGTGATCTGGACTGGTCTAATATCGGTTTCGAGACAAAGGTGATGGATGCTATGAAGGACATCCCCGTACGCATGATTTCCTATGGTGGTAGCAACTACAACATCTCATTCCTGATTCGTGAGGAAGACAAGAAGCGTGCTCTTCAGAATCTGAGCGATAATCTCTTCCATTAAAAAATCCCCCAAGTAAAGATGAAAGGTATATTTCCTATAGAAAAGTTTCAGTCACTGAGGACACCCTTCTACTACTACGACATGGATTTGCTGCGTGAAACGCTGGCTTCTATCAACCAGGAAGCCGGTAAGCACGAGGGCTTTATCGTGCATTATGCCGTAAAGGCCAATGCTAATCCAAGTGTGCTCCGCTGTATCAAGCAGGCAGGTCTTGGTGTAGATTGTGTCAGTGGCGGTGAGATAGAGGCAGCTTTGAAAGCTGGTTTCTCTGCCGAAAAGATTGTGTTTGCAGGAGTTGGTAAAAGTGATTGGGAAATTAACCTTGGTCTTAAAGCAGGCATCCACTGTTTCAACGTGGAGAGTATCCCAGAGTTGGAGGTCATCAACGAACTTGCAGCCCAGCAGAATACCATTGCCCAGGTAGCTTTCCGCATCAATCCTGATGTGGGTGCACATACTCATGCCAATATCACAACAGGTCTGGCTGAGAATAAGTTTGGTATTGCCATGCGCGATATGGAAAGTGTTATTGAACTGGCTTTGTCGATGAAAAATATCCGTTTTATTGGATTGCATTTCCATATTGGTTCGCAGATTCTTGACATGGCCGACTTCCAGGCACTTTGTAATCGTATCAACGAATTACAGAATCAGTTAGAATCTCATCGTATCATCGTTAAGAGCATCAATGTAGGCGGTGGTCTGGGTGTCGACTATCAGCATCCTAACCGACTGTCTATCCCTGATTTCAAGTCTTACTTTGACACCTATGCCACGAAATTGAAACTTCGTCCAGGTCAGGAATTGCATTTTGAGTTGGGACGTGCTGTCGTAGCTCAGATGGGTAGCCTGCTCGCGCGTACCTTATATATTAAGGAAGGTGCAAAGAAGAAATTCTGTATTGTCGATGCTGGTATGACCGACCTTATTCGTCCTGCCCTTTATCAGGCCTATCATAAGATTGAGAATATCTCTAGTGATGAACCTATGGAGGCATATGATGTGGTTGGTCCTATCTGTGAATCCAGCGACGTCTTTGCCAAACAGATTGATTTGAATAAAGCTAAAAGAGGCGATCTCATCGCTATCCGTTCTGCGGGTGCCTATGGTGAGATTATGGCGTCACAGTATAACTGTCGCCAGCTTCCGCAAGCATACACCAGTGATGACATATGATTAAAGTCTTGCATGTCTATCCAAAGAACGATTCGTTGACGGCTCGGTTTATCCATCTCCTGATGGATAAAATCGAGTCGAAAGCAACGGATAATGCTGATGAGTTTAAGCGATTATGCCGGGAATGGCAACCGGATATCATTCATCAGCATGGTTCTGTGGATGTGAAATGGCAGGCAGACGCAAGATGGGTTGTATCGCCCAACGGCCTTCGGTCAACTTTCGACGACTACTATGCTGTTGTAGCAAGAAGTCCTTTGGAAGCTGAGACTTTGCGTGACCTTGGTGCCAAGCGCATCGAGGTTATCATGAATCCACTGGTTACCAAACAGGTGGATATCGATGAAACGGCACAAAAGATGATGCAGGTCTATCAGAAAGTGATGAATTCTAATCCTCTTGCTTTAATGGAAGAGGCTACGAAGGATGCTCTTCCTGTGATTTTGAAGGCTGCTATTCATGGCGACAAAAGGTGGGTTGAACAGGAAATTCCCATTCCATCGATACAGCAACCTCGTTTATTGTATATCTATTCTTCACTCGAAGGCATCAGTTCTTTGCTTGAAAAAGGGCTTACAGTCTTAGGCATGGAACAACCGGCACATGACGCTTTTGAGTGCTATCTGCCTGAAAATTATACCGTTCCATCGAGTATAACGGGCACAAATATCATTAATATGCTTGATGATATTCAGCGTAATGGTATCACTTTAATCCGTCTTGTTAATATCTACAAAGCACTGATTAGTGATAGTCATGATGACGAAAAACTTCTTGAACTAATTGAAGAAAATGATTATAATGCACTGTTTGTAAGTGTATTACAGATTTTAAAAGAACAGTTACATCTTGACGAGGGCTATTTCCCTTGCCCACCAGAAGATAATAATAACACCCGAAGACTTCGGGATGACCTTCAAAACCATTTAAGACTATGAACACCGATTTACGTTATCTCCATCTACTGTCAAATACCTACCCCACGGTTGCTGATGCAGCCAGTGAAATCATTAACCTTGAGGCTATCCAGAATCTGCCGAAAAGTACGGAACATTTCCTGGCAGACCTTCACGGCGAACATGAAGCCTTTATTCATGTATTGAAAAATGCCTCTGGTAATATCAAACGTAAAGTGGGTGAAATCTTCGGTAATACCATACGCGAAACTGAGAAGAAAGAGTTATGCACGCTGATTTATTACCCAGAACAGAAACTTGAACTGATTAAAGCTGCAGAAGAGGATCTGGACGACTGGTATCGCATCACGATTCATCAGCTGGTACGTGTCTGTCGTGATGTGTCCAGCAAATACACGCGTTCAAAGGTACGCAAGAATCTGCCAGAGGAGTTTTCATATATCATAGAGGAACTGCTACATGAACGTACGGATGATCAGGATAAGGCAGCTTATGTGGCTGTTATCGTTGATACCGTCATCTCTACAGGACGTGCCGACGATTTCATTGTTGCCATCTGTAATGTGATTCAGCGCCTGGCTATTGACCAACTGCATATCCTGGGTGATATCTACGACCGCGGTCCTGGTGCCCATATTATACTGGATACGCTTCGCCAGTATCATTCGTGGGATATCCAATGGGGTAATCATGATATCCTTTGGATGGGAGCTGCTGCAGGTAACGATGCCTGTATTTGTAATGTATTGCGCCTGAGTCTGCGCTATGCTAATCTGGCTACGTTAGAGGAAGGATACGGTATTAACATGGTACCGTTGGCCACCTTTGCCCTTGAGGTCTATGGTGATGATCCATGTGAGGAGTTTATCCCTAAGCTCCTGAAGGACGACGGACGTCTCGATGAAAAGACGCGCCATCTGATTGCTAAGATGCACAAAGCCATTGCTGTGATACAGTTCAAGACTGAGGCTGCTATCTTCAATCGTCGACCAGAGTGGCAGATGAACGACCGTAACCTCTTGGAACATATAGATTTCACTAATCAGACCTGTACTATTGATGGAAAGGAATATGCTATGAAATCGTGCCACTTCCCAACCATCTCAGCTGATAATCCCAATGCATTAACGCCCGAGGAAGATACCCTGATGAAGAAGCTGCATCATTCTTTCCGTGTGTCTGAGAAACTACGTAAACATATTCGTACCATTCTGAGTCATGGCTGTATGTACACCATCTGCAACCAGAATCTGCTGTTTCATGCTTCCATACCGCTCAACGACGATGGAACCTTGAAAAATGTAGAGATTCTGGGAAAGTCATATGCAGGTAAGGAACTGATGTCATATATAGGACAGTTGGTGCGCGCTGCTTTCCAAAGTGATACCCCGGCCGACTTAAAGGAATATGCCAAGGATTATTTCCTATATCTGTGGTGTGGAAAGGACTCTCCCCTATTTGACAAGTCAAAGATGGCTACCTTCGAGCGCTATTTCCTGACGGACAAATCAACCTATCAGGAGGAAAAGGGCAACTATTTCAAACTGCGTAATTCCGAGGATGTCTGTGACCGTATTCTTGATGCCTTTGAGGTGACTGGTGCCAACCGCCATATCATCAATGGTCATGTGCCTGTACACGCATCAAAGGGTGAGAATCCTATTAAGGCAGGTGGTAAACTGATGGTGATTGACGGCGGCTTCTCTGAGGCCTATCATAGTGAGACAGGTATTGCCGGCTACACATTGGTATATCATAGTCGCGGTTTCGTCTTGGTACAACACGAGCCGTTCACCAGTGCCCAGGATGCCATTTTACGAGGCACGGATATCAAGTCATCAACCCAGATTGTAGAGATGTCGGCCCATCGTATGCTCGTTGCAGACACAGATAAAGGCGAAGAGCTGCGCAGTCAGATATCAGAACTGAAAGACTTGCTCTACGCTTATCGACATGGTATCATCAAGGAGAAACGCAATTAGCGCGTTCATAAATAAGAAAAAGGGCTCCTGAAGCACAATGCCTCAGGGGCTTTCCCCTTTTTTAGGTATGCAGGGCAAAATTTCCACGATACATTTTCAATTGTCGATTTTATTAATTAACTTTGTATCCCAAAATAAAAACCTATGATACAACATATCGATTACACTAACGCAAATGCTGACGTCTTCGCCTTTGATCGCGGCGAAGGAGTAAAAGAATATCATGCTATTATGCACGTGACGGACTGCCGTCTGACTTTCCACGCACAACTGGATGCGCTGATGAATGCGTATCAGCAGTTGATAGAGGGGGAACTGAAAGGAACGGTGGCCGTGTTTAAGCGCTACTTCCTGAGTGATGCGGCTAACCAGGCCGACGAGGTGGCGGTGGCCGATTCGAGCGACTGTGCCAAGAGCATCGTGGAACAGGCACCGCTGGACGGTACGAAGATTGCCTTATGGGTGTATCTGCTGACGGATGTGGAGACGCGTCCATTGGCAAGTGAGCTCTTTGAGGTACGTCATGGAGCCTATCGTCACTTGTGGAACGCCAGCGCTCACAACATGGCGGCCAACTCGGAATATCAGATGCGACTGCTCTTCAACGAGTATGTGATGCAGTTGGCTCAGGAGGGATGTACACTGGAGGCCAACTGCCTGCGTACGTGGCTGTTTGTCAACGATATAGACCTGAACTACGGTGGCGTGGTGAGGGCTCGCAACCAGGTATTCTTCACGCAGGGACTGACCAACAGCACGCACTTCATTGCCTCGACGGGCATCGGTGGACGCATGCACGATCCCAACGTGCTGACAATGATGGACAACTATGCTGTGGATGGTATCAAGAAAGAGCAGATAACGTATCTCTATGCACCTACGCACCTGAACCGCACCAGTGACTATGGCGTGAGTTTCGAGCGCGGCACACGCGTGGACTACGGTGACCGTCGCCACGTACTGATATCAGGTACGGCGAGCATCAACAACAAGGGTATGGTGGTGCATCAGAAGGACGTGGTAAAGCAGACGCACAGGATGTGGGAGAACGTGGAGGCCCTGCTCAGCGAGGCAGACTGCACCTTCGACGACGTAGCCCAGATGATCGTGTACCTGCGCGATGGAAGCGACTATGCGGTGGTGAAGGAACTGTTTCAGGAGCGTTTCCCCAATAAGCCACTGGTCATCGTGAGGGCAGCAGTATGTCGTCCTGACTGGCTCATCGAGATGGAGTGCATAGCTGTGAAGGCTATAGACAACGAAAGTTTCGGGAAATTCTAAATCACTTATTATTCTTCTTTATCAGGCTATAGGCATGATAAAGTCCCAGTTCGCCCGCCTTACTGAGGTCGAGCACGGCTTCTTGTTGCTGCTTCAGATAGAGGCGGCACAGTCCGCGGTTGAAATAAGCCTCGGCAAAAGAGGGGTCATGACGGAGGGCTGCGGTGAAATAATCCACGGCAACGGCATAATCCTGCTGGAAGGCAGCCATGGTTCCCAGGTTATATAACAGCCAAGGTGACTCAGGACTCAGTTCGAGGGCATGCGTCAAGTCGCCACGCACACTGGCATTCTGCAACTGCACATTGGTGCCCTGAGAAGCCTGGAAACGATTGATACGCATCTGGCACACAGCGCGTTGCCAAAGGGCAAGCACGGAGGTGGAGTCGATATAGAGATAAGTAGAAAGGTCCTCAATGGCGGCCTCGAAATTCTGGAGCATAGAGTAAGCCACAGCACGCTGCAGCAACAAGTTGGCAGCACTTACAGTAGATGATGTATTCTCAATGCCCTGCGAGAGTGTGTCAATGAGCTGGAAATAGACAGCCGACTGCGCATCATCGAGCGACGTGTGGGTGTTGCTGATATAGAACTGGCGATTCTTCAACTGAGCATTCGCCTTTTCCACCTGTTCGTCATATGGATTACGACTGTTCACCTCGTGCTGCTGAGGCACATACGACAGGGCAAACATCGGCTGGAAATCCATCTCCACACGACGGTTCTGCACGTGACCACGATACTCGTTCTCGTACTCCTGCTCCTGTTCCTGCTCGTCTTCCATCACCAACTGGTTGTATTTCTCCACATCAGCATCGCTACGCTTACGTATCTGACTGGGATCCATGCGTGGCTGGGTGCCGTAGAGATGCTTATAGAGGCGCGCCTTATAGACGGTGAACTCGTCGGCCTCGGCCTGCTTGGTCATACCCAACTTACGATAGCAGGCCGCACGGAATTCCAGTCCGGTCCAGAAATTGGGGAACTCATCAATCACCTTGGAATAGTCGCGGATAGCAGCCTTCAGGTCGCCCGTCTTATCGAGCAGCACGGCACGATTAAACAGCGCCAGCATATTATCTGGTTCCAGTTTCAATACGAAGTCGAAGTCGGTAATAGCACGGTTATCATCGCCCACCTGCGCACGGAGCAGTCCGCGGTTATAATGCCCCAGGAAATTATTGGGCTCCAGATCCAGCGCCATGTCATAGTCGGCCATGGCTCCGCGCAGATTATTCAGATGAATGCGAGCCAGGGCGCGATTGATATAACAGCCTGCATGACGCGGCATCAGGTGGATGGCACGGTCCAGTTGGACCACTGCTGAATCCCACTCCTCACGGGAGAGATAGATGATGCTGCGCGCCGCCCAAGCCTGTCCGTCATAGGGGTCAATCTCAATACTTTTATCGAGTGCCGAGAGGGCCTGCACGGTATCCTTCATCTGCATATACACATCAGCACGCATCACGTAGGCACGGGCATACTGGCTCCAGCGACTCTGCATGGTATCAAGTTCAAGCAGGGCCTCGTCGTACTGCTTATCGTGCATACGACAAAGCACGCGGTTGTGCCACAGGCCACGGTTGTCGGGGGCATACTTCAACGCCCGCGTATAGTCGTCGATGGCCTCGGAGAACTTCTCCTGCTGGATGCGCGTCAGTCCGCGCAGCTCGTAAAGGTTGGTGACATAAGGATTACGTTTGATAGCCTCCGAACAATCGTTCTCGGCACCAGCATAATCGTCGAGGTAATACTTGGCTATACCCCTGTAGAACCAAGGTTCATAGAGGTAAGGTTTGGCTATAACGGCCTGATTGAAATACTGGATAGACAACACGTAGTCCTCATAATAGAGCGCAGAACGGCCTATGGCAATGAGACGGTCAGTGTTGAACTGGGCAAAAACAGGTGAAAAATGAAAGATGAGAGATATGATTACAAAGGAAATACGAGAAACGCAGCCCAGTTTATTCCCAAAGCACAATCCTCTCGTGAAAGAACTAATCATATCTTTCATCTCTCACCTTTCATTTCTTATCTCCTGACGGGCTTGGTCTTGTAGCCACAACGATAGCGACCCTGAGTAAGCGCTTTCAACTTACTCTTGATGAGTTGCTTGCGAAGAGGAGAGATACGGTCAATGAACATCTTTCCGTCCAGGTGGTCGAACTCGTGCTGCATCACACGTGCCAGGTAACCATCGATCCACTCGTCATGAGCCTGGAAGTTCTCGTCCATCCACTGCACACGGATACGCGTGGGACGAACCACCTTCTCGTGGATAGCAGGCAACGACAGACAGCCTTCCTCAGAAGCGTCGGTATTGGTTTCGTCGTACTCCACGATATGAGCATTAATATAAACCTGACGGAAATCCTTGTATTCAGGTAAATCTTCAGATAATGGGTCTAAGTCAATGACTACCAGACGAATATCAAGTCCAACCTGAGGCGCTGCCAATCCGATACCTTCTGAATCGGCCAGTGTCTCCCACATATTAGTAATGAGTGTCTTCAACTCAGGATAGTCGGGTGTAATGTCTTTTGCAACCTTACGCAGCACGGGCTGTCCGTAAATATAAATAGGTAAAATCACTTTAGATTAAAGATTAAATATTTAACATTAAAACTTACGGCTACGCATATAGTCCTCAAGGATAATCGTAGCACTAATCTCGTCAACCAGTCCCTTGTTCTGACGCGCCTTCTTGCGCAGACCGCCGTCAATCATGGCCTGATGCGCCAATACCGACGTGAAGCGCTCGTCGTAATACTCAATGGGAATGTTGGGCACGGCTTTGCGCCAACGGTTCACAAACTGCTGCACACGTGCCAGGTTCTCGCTGGGTTCACCATTAGGCTGACGCGGTTCGCCAATCACAATACGCTCCACAGGTTCACGGACTATATAAGCCTGCAGCCATTCAAAGAGCTCTGATGTAGCAACAGTCGCCAATCCGCCAGCAATAATCTGAAGCGGATCGGTGACTGCTAAACCTGTTCGTTTACGACCGTAGTCGATAGAAAGTATTCTTGCCAATCGTATTGATGCTTAGCGAGTGTAGAACAGCAACCATGCATCGGGATAGGTAGCTCGCAGCTGATCGCGGCTCTGAACAGCCTCTGCCTTTGTAGCGAAGGTAGAAGCGATAACACGATACATGTTACGCTCATCGTTCTTTACAATCTGAGCTGCATAACCGGCATTCTTCAGACGCTGCTGCAGACCCTCGGCATTTGCAATCACAGAGAAAGAACCAACGACAACGCTGAAGTCCTTCAGACCAGCACCGTTGACAACAGACACGCGCTCCTGACGAACGGTGACGTTATCCAGATTGTCAACAACCTTTGTCTCGGTAACGGGCTTTGTGACAACAGGCGTCACTACGGGAGTCTCCTGAACTACTGGTGTTTCCTGCTGTGTGGTCTGTGCCTGAGCCTGAGCCTTCTCGTAAGCTTTCTTGTAGGCACTCTCACTAGATTTACAACCGGTAAATGACATAGCCAGGCAAAGGCCTGCGCACAAAACGATGTACTTCTTCATAATTCTTTTATTTATTATTCTTGAATAATTCAATTTTTTACCGTGCGAAATTACAAAATATCGTCGAAATATGGACCAAAAAGGTGCATAAACTTTGTTAAATGGACAAAATATGGGCTATTTAACAAAAAAATCCACGCAAAACACTTGTCTTTTCTATATTTTTGTGTAAATTTGCTCGCAGAAAATTTATTTATTCACTTATCATTTATTAGTTATGAAAGGTTTAGGTTATCTGGGAGCTTTCCTTGGTGGGGCATTAGCTGGTGCAGCCATCGGTATTCTCGTGGCTCCCGACAAAGGCAGCAACACACGCGAGAAAATATCAAACACCGTGGATGAATTTCTGAAAAAGCACAACATCAAACTGAACCGCAAGGAAGTGGGCGATCTGATTGACGACCTGGATGAAGCTGCGGATTAAGGGAATTGACAATTGATAATTGACAATTGTAAATTAGGAAATGCTGTCAAGCGATAAGAATATAGAGACTATCACCCAACTCGTTGAGATGGTGAAGCACAACTTCGAGCTTCGCAAGGAATATGCGAAACTGGATATTGTAGAGAAGATAGTGCGCCTATTGAGTGCCATAGCGCTGGCTGTGACGCTGGCCATTATCCTGGCTATCTCGCTATTCTTCCTGTCGGCAGCTTTTGCCGTGTGGTTGTCGCAATTCACGGGGCTCGTCCTGTCGCTGGTGATTGTAGCCGGTATTTATCTGCTCCTGTTGCTGATGGTCTATGGCTCACGTAAGTCATGGATTGAGCGTCCGCTGGTGAAATACCTGTCAAGAATGTTGCTTAACTAACGCTTGTTACTGACTATGGCAAAGAAGAGACGTGTAAGACCGTATCACTCAATAGAGGAAATCCAGATGCGCAAAGAGCAGTTGGACGAAGTCATCGAGTTGGAAAATGAGGAGATTAAGCAGTTATGGGGCAAACTGATGGAGAAGGAGGAAGACCTGTCGCGCAGCGAACAGATTCTGAAATACGTGAAATACGGCTTCATGGCCTACGACGGCGTGATGATGCTGCATAAACTGAAGCGCAACTACGGCAGTATCCTGAATATTTTCCGACGCTAAAGAATAAAATGAGTCTCAGTAATTGCTGAGACTCATTTTATTTCTAATACCTGACCATCGAAAGCCAACTCAAAACCTTCAGGCAGTATCTTGTTGACCTCTTCGTGCAGACCTACATCATGACACATGTGAGTAAGGAGGGTGCACCTGGCCCCTACTCTTCTGGCAAAGGCGATGGCATCATCTACCAACTGATGGGAGTGATGGGGCTTATCGAAACGCAAAGCGTTGACGCATAGCGTCTCCACACCTTCGAGCAAGGGCAACTGGTCGTTCTCAATATACTTCATATCCGTGATATAGGCAAAAGTGCCGAAACGGAAACCAAGAATGGGCAACTTGCCATGCATCACGCGGATGGGCATCACGGGGATATCGCCAATGGTGAAGGGACTGCCGGCACTGATCTCGTGCAGACCTATCTGAGGCACACCTGGGTAACGGTTCTCTGCAAAACAGTAAGGCAGCATCTCGAGCATCCCTCTACGGGCGATGGCATCGGCATAAACATTCATCTCGCCAAACTGACAATAAGGACGGATATCGTCCATACCGCCCATGTGGTCGTAATGGGAATGGGTGACCAGAATGGCGTCGATGCGACGGAAGGGCTGTGGCAGGATCTGCTGACGGAAATCGGGACCGGCATCAACGAGGATACGGGTGCTGTCGGTCTCTACCAGAATAGAACAGCGCAGACGCTTGTCCTTGGGGTCTGTGCTCTGACAAACCTTACACTGGCAACCTATCACGGGTACGCCACACGATGTGCCTGTGCCGAGAAATGTGATTCTCATATGATATTCACCTCTGGATTTATCTGAATGCCGAAGCGATCAAGGACATCCTTCTGAATCTGTTGACAGAGGTACACAATGTCAGCACCTCTCGCTCCACCACGATTCACCAGCACCAATGCCTGACGGTCATGTACGCCAGCGGGGCCTATAGACCGCCCCTTCCAGCCAGCCTGTTCGATGAGCCAGCCGGCAGGAATCTTCTCGTGCTGCTCGTCAATATGGTAATGAGGCATCTGGGGATATTGCGCCAAGAGCTGTTCGTACTGCTCACGACCCACCACAGGATTCATGAAGAAACTACCAGCATTTCCCAGGACCTTGGGGTCGGGCAGTTTATTGTTACGGATATCAATAATCACGTCGCGCAACTGCTGCAACGTGGGATTATCTATATGTCTGCGTTCCAGTTCGGCACGGATATTACCATACTCGATATTGAGGTTGCCTGTCTGCTTTGAAAGACGGTAGGTGACGTGGGTAATCAGGAACCGGTTTTTCCACTCTGTCTTAAAACGACTCTGGCGATAGCCGTACTGACAATCTTCGGCCTTAAACTCACGGAGCTGACCTGTAGAGATTTCAACGGCTTCCACCTTATATATAATATGGCTGGCCTCACTACCGTAGGCACCGATATTCTGAACGGCAGATGCCCCCACCTCACCTGGTATCAACGAGAGGTTTTCGGCACCCTGCCAACCATTCTTCACACATAGAGCCACCACATCGTCCCATACCTCACCACTACCTACACGCAGCAGCAGGTGATCAGCATCATCAGCAGGAAGTACCTCATGTCCTTTGATGGCAGAGTGAACCACATAACTGTCATAGTCACCCGTAAGCAATAGGTTACTTCCACCACCGATAATAAGCGGGGGCGTCGGTATACCACGCAACATTTTAGCAACCATCTGGGCATCTTCAATATCAGCATATTCCAGAAAGCGAAAACACCTGGCGTTGATGCCGAAGGTGTTGTGGGCTAACAGACTATAGTTAACTTCATCTCTCATCATTCAGACAGTTTTGTGAGTTTCCATTCGTTGTGCTCACGGCGGAAGGTCAGTGCTACCTCCATACCGTTGGCAATGCCTCTCAACAGGAATATCTTGACATTAGAATGTGTGTGAGGATGGCCATACACAATGTTATAAATGGTACCGTGAGGGAGTTCTGGTGCAAAGGCGTCCCAGAAATCAGGCGTAATGACGCCCTCCATCTGTTCAAAGTCATTATCAGGATCAGGACCACTGAAGGCTATCTCCTGTGCCAGACTCTGCTGACGGAAAACGGAATCGGTGGCAAAGCGACGATAGAATGAGAGGAAAGAAGCGTTGGGATTATGAGACATTGTCTGCTTGTTCATCCTGTCGAGCATCCAGCGTCCGTTCTTACGGTCGAACTGATACTGGCACACAAACCCCTGGTCCAGGAAGATTTTCTCAACGATGGCGTGATTCACGGAGGTATCTGAAACGGACTCCATCTGTGCCTCACTATCGAATATCAGAGTATATTCCCCATGATGCATGAAGAAATGCTCCATCTGCCATTCCTTCCTATCAAGTGTGTCGGCCTTAGCCTCCGAACTCACAATAATCGGGAATTTCACACGCTCCATCTGGAGACGCTTGTTAGACGCGAAGTTAAACAGGAAATCATCAAACAACTCCTCTGCCGCCACAGGCATAGGTGCTTCCGAAATCAACTCGTCCATACTCTCTTCTCCCGTTAGCGAATCAGCCAACTCCAAAGAGTCTTCATCCAGTGTTGAGTCATCAGATTTTTGAGGTTTTAAATCCTTGCAACAAGTCAGGATTAAAACCATTACGATACCAAGAATCAGCGTTCTTTTTTCCATCAGTTTGTTCTATGCTTACTTTCGAGGTGCAAAGTTACAAAGAATTCTATCAATCGTTGCAAATAAATGAAAAAAAATTTGCACCTTTAGAAAAAAATGTGTACTTTTGCACCCGCTAACGAACACAAGGGGACCCGTAGCTTAGCTGAATAGAGCGTCAGATTCCGGTTCTGAAGGTCAAGGGTTTGAATCCCTTCGGGTTCACAAAGCATAGGAGCATAGCTCAGTTGGTTTAGAGCGCTTCAGTCACATTGAAGAGGTCTTGGGTTCGAGTCCCAATGTTCCTACAGAAAGATGAAGACTTCGGTCTTCATTTTTTATACCCTATAATCACAAGCAGACAAGAAAAACGATACGAGAACATGAATGCCTTGGGTATAGATACAAGAAAAGGGAACCTTCACAGGCTCCCTTTTTCGTTTAGCAATTACAAATCGTAATTGCTTTGGGGGAAGATTGTTTGTCTCGCGACAATCAATCTTCAATAATTAACCTTAATAATCTAATACCATGAAAAACACGCTGCAAATTTAGGATTATTTTCTCAAATAAACAACACTCCACCCAAAATAATTCCGATATTTAAACTTTATTAACCTAAGCACATCCTAACACTTTGGTATATTTGTAAATTGTTTGTAACTTTGCAACCCGTTATGAATAAAGAAGGTCGACCACATATTGCCATCATCGATCCCAACACCCTGGCAGTGCTCGGATTGAAGCAGTTACTACAAAACGTGATGCCTATAGCTACCATCGATACTTATGGTTCGATGGCAGAATTGATGGCCAACAATCCTGAGCAGTATATGCACTATTTTGTTTCGATGAACATCGTGCTGGAAAACAAGTCCTTCTTTACGGAACGTCAACGTAAGACGATTGTGCTGACCCTCTCGCTCAACAGCGGTAATACGCTAATGGAATTTCATTCACTCTGCATCAACGTACCCGAGTCTGAGCTTGTGCGCTCACTACTGACGTTGCAGCATAGGGGTCATGCCAACGGACGCAACATGCCCGAGATGCCCAAAATCCTGCAACAGAAAATCCTGTCGGACCGTGAGATAGAGGTGATGTCGCTGATTGTGCAGGGCTATATCAATAAGGAGATAGCCGACAAGCTGAATATCGGACTGGCCACGGTGATTACCCACCGCAAGAATATCATGGAGAAACTGGGTATGAAAAGCGTATCCGCGCTCACCATCTACGCGGTGATGCACGGATACGTGGATATCAATAAAATCTAGGAGATAATTCCTTAGTCTTATTCGTCTTAGAACTCACTGGTAAAGTGGAACTGGATATGCTCAAAGTCCTGCTGTGCCATCTGGAGCACGTAGCCTGAGTCGGCCAGGAACACATCCCTACCCTCTTTATCCTTTGCCATATACTGGTACTTGCGTTTCTTGAAGTTTTCCAACTCTTTCTCGTCATCGCTGGAAATCCAACAAGCCTTATAAAGATGTACGGGTTCCCAACGGCATTTTGCGTTGTATTCGTTCTCCAGACGATACTGGATAACCTCAAACTGCAGCTGACCAACGGTACCGATAATCTTACGGTTGTTGAACTGGTTGACAAACAATTGTGCCACTCCTTCGTCCATCAACTGGTCAATACCTTTCTGTAGTTGCTTGGCCTTCATGGGGTCATCATTCTCAATATACTTGAAGAGTTCGGGCGAGAACGAAGGCAGTCCGCGGAAATGCAGCTGTTCGCCTTCAGTAATCGTATCACCGATCTTAAAGATGCCTCCTGTATCAGGCAGACCTACGATATCTCCTGGCCATGCCTCGTCAATAGTAGACTTACGCTGCGCCATGAACTGTGTGGGCGAGGTGAAACGCATGGTCTTTCCCTGACGTACGTGCAGGTAGGGCTGGTTGCGCTGGAACTTGCCTGAGCAGACCTTGCAGAAAGCAATACATGAACGGTGGTTGGGATCGATATTGGCCGTAATCTTGAAGATAAAACCTGTAAACTTCTGTTCCTCGGGTTGTACCTCACGCTCCTCAGCCTTTGTAGGACGGGGGCTGGGCGCAATCTCCACGAAGCAGTTCAGCAGTTCCTGCACACCAAAATTATTAAGCGCAGAACCAAAGAATACGGGAGCCACCTCTGCAGAGCGATAGGTCTCCACATCGAATTCCGGATAGACTCCGTCAACAAGTTCGAGGTCTTCACGGAGCTTCTCAGCATCCTGCTCACCAACGCGCTTATCGAGCTCTTCAGAATCGATTTCCACTTCAACCTTCTCTGTAACGCGCTGCTTATCAGGCGTAAAGAGGTCCAGTTTCTGTTCGTAGATATTATACACGCCCTTGAACTTGGCACCCTGGTTAATAGGCCAAGACAGAGGACGCACCTTGATTTCAAGTTCCTTCTCCAACTCGTCGAGCAAGTCAAAGGGGTCACGACCCTCGCGGTCCATCTTGTTCACGAAGATAATCACGGGCGTCTTGCGCATACGACACACGGTCATCAGCTTACGCGTCTGTGTCTCCACACCTTTGGCTCCATCAACGACGATGATGGCAGAATCAACAGCTGTCA
>Ga0256404_1006657_pt1 | contig 18904 bp, 20 predicted proteins | sample RumenRJG_01DNA_FD_185990 | JGI IMG/M metagenome (GOLD analysis project Ga0256404, IMG submission 185990) | Bovine rumen microbial communities from Lethbridge, Alberta, Canada - RJG_01 | ecosystem: Host-associated > Mammals > Digestive system > Stomach > Rumen | place: Canada: Alberta | collected...
TGATATAATATGTTTGCCTTAGGGGGAAACATTATGGAATATAGAGATTCATATTATAATCGTTGTGGAAATTGTCAGGAATATGAGTTTGAAGGAGACAGTTATAAAGGATTCTGCAATTGGTATGGTTCATATTATTATCCTGATGATAGTTGTTCCCATCAAAAAAATATTGATGGTCCAGCAAGTGGTTGCTACATAACGACTATTGTGTGTGATGTATTAGGTTATTCAGATAATTGTGATGTTTTAGAAAATCTTAGAGGTCTCAGAGATAATGTAATGCAAAAAGATAAAAAGTATTCAAAACTTTTAATGACTTATGATGTTATTGGTCCACAACTAGCAAATATTATGAACAAGCAATATAAGCGAGATAAAGATAAGATGATTGCTTTAAATATTTATCAAAAATATTTAGTACCTGCTGTTAATTTATATAAAAATAAACAATATGATGAATCAATTAAAAAATATATTGATATGATAGAAATGTTAGGATCTGTTTATGCAATAGATGTTCATAATGTTAATGCTAAAGATTATGATTATTCTAAGGGCGGACATGGAAAAGTATATAAATTAGTTAAATAGCATATATTAAAAAGAAGAAATTATATTTTTCTTCTTTTTTATATTCTATAATTTTGTTATTTTTGATATAATTTGCATGAAGATAGGAGGTTGATTTATACGTGAGAATAATAAAAATGTATAAATTTATAATTGTTATTTTGTTAATAATTATTTTTGTTGAGCTTATATTTATTGGATATAATTTAATTAATAAGAATAAGAAATATATTTATTTTGATGGTATTAATGCTATGGAATATAATAATAATTATTATGTAGCTGTTGGTAGTAATAATGATAATGATAATCATTTTGAAAAGGCAAAAATTTCTTTTTATAATAAGAAAAAAGAGAAGATTTTAGAAAATGTTTATAATGTTGGATATAATAGTTCCTTTTTTGGTACGTTAATTGATGGTGATAATGTAATTGCGGTTGGAAGTTATGAAAAAGATAAAAGTGATAGAAAAAATTCTGTTAGACATGCTTTGATTGTTAAGTATGATTTAAATGGTAAGATTTTATTTGAAAAAGATTTTAAATTATTAGATAATTCTAAATTTACTAATATTTCGAAGTATGGTGACTATTATTATGTAACTGGACAGAGTGTTTATAAAAATAATAAGATTGGTACTGATAGTGGTGGTGCTATACTTTGTAAATATGATAAAGATGGTAAATTAATATGGAGCAAGTCTTATGGTAGTAATAAATCAGCGATATATAATAATTTGATTATATGTAATGATAGTTTATATGTAGTTGGTAATGATGAAAACTATTTGGGAATTATATGTAGATATGATTTTGATGGTAATATTATTGATTATAATGATTATAAGTCTACTGATAATATTGGTTTTAGTGGAATAGTTAATATTGAAGATAAAATATATGTTAGTGGAGCTAATAGAGGTGGAGATTCCACTGATGCGATGATTGTTATGTATGATAGTTCTTGCAATTATTTGAGTGAAGTTACTTATGACAATGGTGGTATTGATAGATTTAGTAAATTAGTTCTTGATGATGATAAAAATATTATTGCTATAGGTACAATGTATACTACTAGGACTGACAGTGATGAATCTGTCGATGAGTATAATTATAATGGAATTATTGGTAAATATGATAGTAATCTTAATATGATTGATGTTGTTAATTATGGTGATGAAAGAGATGATTATTTTACTGATATTATTTTTGCTAATGAAAAATATTTAGTTAGTGGATATTCTTCTTATGAAGATGGTAGTTATATGAGTAAATTTATTAATTATAGTAAGGCTTTAAAAGTATTGGAGGTTGAATAATGCATATTACTTTGGTAAGACATGGTCAAACAGAAGAAAATTTTAAGGGAATAATTCAAGGTAGAAGTAATAATTTACTCAATGATACAGGTAGAAGACAATGTAAGTATTTAAGAAATAAATTTCTAGATAAAAAATTTGATTATTGTTATATGTCTCCTTTAGTTAGATGTGTTGAAACAGCTTTTATATTAGTTGGTGATAAAGTTCCTATTATTAGAGATGATAGATTGTTAGAAAGAGATATGGGGGAGTTGGAAGGAAGACCATGGGAAGAGTATAATACATATAAGTATTGGGATTATGATTTAAATTGTAGTGATAGAGAAATTGAGCCTGTTCAAGATATTTTTAAAAGGTGTCAAAATTTTTTAAGTTATATAGGTGATAAGTATGATAATAATACTTCAATACTTATAGTTACTCATGGAGCACCATATCGAGCATTAAGATATTTAATTAGAGGTAAAAAATTAAAAGGTCATTTACTTGATGGAAGAATAGAAAATTGTAATTTTGAAGAATTTGAATATAATAATAAGTAATTTTATCAATTTATTGTAAGGGGGTATCTTGATGGTTGAAAGTAATTATAGTGGTGAAAAGATTTTAGATATGAAAGAGTTAACAAGACTTGATAATAAAGCTGATTAATTAAGTTTTGAGGGATATAAATTTATTTATGAAGTTGATTAAAGAATTAATTGTTTTGGTAGAATTAGGGATAAAAGGATTGAAAGAATTAGAAGTAAATATCCTATTAATGATAGAAGTTTTGCTTTATTAGCAATTAATAATAATCCTAGTATTTGGAGATATTTTTCTAAGAAATTAAGTAATGATAAAGAACTTATGATGATGTCTGTCAAGATGGATGGCAATGCTTTACAATTTGCTTCTTTAAAGTTAAAAGATGATTATGATGTGGTTTTTGAAGCTTTATTACAAGATAAATCGTTTTTAAATTATGATTTATTTGGATTACAGAAAGTTTTTTTAATGAGTTTAATAATTCAAAGGAAAAAATATTTAGTTACAAATAAAAAAAGAACAATTTGTTCTTTTTTTTTACTTATTATAGAATTCAACGATTAATGCTTCATTGATATCGGCATTTAATTCATTTCTTTCTGGTAATCTTACGTATGTAGCTTCTTTTTTGTTTTCATCATAAGTTATGAATTCAACTCTTTTAGTAGTTTTTTCTAAAGCTTCTGTAACTACTTTTAAGTTTTTATCATCTTCTTTTAGTGAAATAATATCACCTGGTACACATCTATATGATGGGATATCAACTTTCTTACCATTTACTGTAACATGTCCATGATTAACTAATTGTCTTGCTCCACGACGAGTAGTAGCAAATCCTGCTCTGTAAACTAAGTTATCTAATCTTGATTCTAGTAGTCTTAGGAAGTTTGTACCATTAATACCTTTCATTTTTTCAGCTTCTCTAAATGTTTTTAGAAATTGTCTTTCACTTACTCCATACATGAATTTTACTTTTTGCTTTTCTTTTAATTGATTACCATAGTCTGATAATTTACCTTTATGGTCATTACCATGTTGTCCTGGGCTGTATGAACGACGAGCTAATTCTTTTCCTGTTTCACTAATTGAGAATCCAACACGACGTGCTTGTTTGTAACTTGGACCAGTATATCTTGACATAAAATCTCTCCTTTCTTTTACAAATTTTCTTTAATACAGTCATAACTTAGGGAGTTTTTCTTATTCTTTCACGTAAACAGCTATGGTTACTAAATTTATTGATGAAAAACACATTAAATTATTCTATATCTGCTGTTTCAAGAAATTTGCAAGTTTAATTATACGAAAAATTTGTTGATATGTCAAGGAAATGTTTGTGTTATAATTTTTAGTAGATAATATTTATTAAAATTGTAGAAATATGTAATATTTTTGTGATAAAATATGAGTGATAGGATAGAGGTGTAGATATGCAAGGACAGTTTCTTATTATTGGTTCAACTATTGTTATTATACTTGTGATTGTTATTGTCATATTACATTTTGTTAAAAAAGCAGAGATAAAATTTTATCGAAATAAAGTAAAAGATTTGGAAGTTCAAAGAAATATGGTTGCTTCTACTCCTGTACTTGTTGAATTGTCCAAAGTTGAACCTATTATTAAAAATGATAAGATGGAAGAAAAATATAATAAATGGCAAGATAAGTTTACTGATATCAGAGAAAATCGATTAAGTATAATTGATGATATGTTAATTGATTTGGATGTATATATTGATAAGAGAGATTATAAGTCTTGTGGATATAGAATTGCTAAAACAGAAATAGAAATATATAAAGTTAGAGAATCTGCTCAACATTTGCTAGATGAAATAAAGGATATTACTTTAAGTGAAGAAAAATATAGAGCAATTGTTATTAAATTAAAGGCTAAGTATAGAAATTTAAATAAAGAATTTAATGATCATCGAGAATTATATGAATTTATGCAAGATGCTGTTAGTTTACAATTTGAAAATATTGAAAGACGGTTTCTTGATTTTGAGAAAGTTATGGAAGCTAATGATTATAACGAAGTAGTTAATATTTGTAAAGCTCTTGATACAATGATTGATCATATGGAAGTTATTGTTAATGAATTGCCAGATGTTTTACTTATGTGTAATACGGTTATTCCTAAGAGAATGAAAGAAGTAGAGAGTACTTATAATGAAATGATTTCTGAAGGGTATGTTTTAGATTATTTAAATATTGAATATAATATTAATGAATCTCACAAAAATATTGAAAGAATTCTTGATAAAGTTAAGGTTATTAATTTGGAAGGGTCAATGTTTGATTTAAAAACGATGCTTCAATATTATGATTCATTGTTTATTGATTTTGAAAAGGAAAGATTATCTAGAAAGGTATATGAAGAAGAATTAGATTCTTTTTCTAAGAGGCTTGAAAAGACAAACAAATTAGTTAGTGATGTTTATGATCAGTTAGATGACATAAAGAGTATGTATGATTTAAATGATAGTGATATTGAAATTATACATGAAGTTAATAAAGTTTTAGTTGTAATTAATGATGATTATAAAAAAATGGTGCAAAAGGATAAAGCAAAGTCCACTCCATATAGTGCATTGAATGAAGAGGTTGAAAGTTTGACAGAGAGACTTGGCACAATGGAGGAAGACTTTGATAAAGCACTGAAATCTTTAGGTAATATGTATGATGATGAGGTAAGAGCAAGAGAACAGTTAGATGAAATACAAGGCTTTTTAAAGACTTGCAAGAATAAGATTCATAGTTATAAGTTACCTATTATTACAGATAGTTATTTTGTTCAATTAGATGAGGCCAATGATGCGATTTTGGAGGTTATTAAAGAACTTGAAAAAAAACCTATTGTTATTAAAACTCTGAATACTCGTGTTGATACGGCGAGGGATTTGGTATTAAAATTATATAATACAACTAATGAAATGATTAAGACTGCACAACTTGCTGAAATGGCTATTGTATATGGAAACAGATATAGAAATAAATATAATGAAGTTGATGTTGGTCTTACTAATGCAGAAAAGTTATTTTATAAGGGAAAGTATAAAGAATCTCTTGATACATCAATTAGAGTTACTTCTTTAGTTGATGAAAATATTTATAGAAAGTTGTTGAGTGTATATGATAAATAATAAAGGATTTGGAAAATTTGAGACTTTGACAATTATTGTTGTTATTATTTGTATAATTGCATTTTTTCTTTATCAAACATTAGAAGTTTCTGATGATAGAAAAATTAAACTAATACGAGAAAGTGCTACTAGTTTTGGGAGGACTATGATTAATAATTCTACTTCTTTCAGAAATCAAAATAATATTTATTTAGATGAGGCTATTGATGAAGGATCAGTAAAAAAAATTAAGAGTCCATTTGGAGGATTTTGTGATGGTAGTGAAAGTAGGTTTTATAGAGATAGTCGAGGTAATTCAAAAATAAATTTTAGATGTGGTGAATATCTAATTGAGGATGTTAGAGTAGATGATGCTTCATCTGCTACAATGTATAAAGTTGGTAATTGGAGTGCTAATAAACCTAGTAGTAGTAATGTAGAAGAGAAAGTTTTATACAATTGTTCTTCTAATGGAAGTGAGTTATATCCTAATTATATGGAAGATTTATATTTAGTATATAAGATTAACAGAGATTACAGCAGTGATTACTATTCAATAGATAATATTACAGAATGTTCTGTTGTTAAAAAGACTTTTTATCGTACTAAAGAAGCTGTTAATTTTGATAAGAAATAAATAAAAATGTATTTAAATCAAGATTTTTTTCTTGATTTTTTTATAGATATATGTTTTATTTTATGATAAAATATGTCCATTGGAGTGATAGTATGCGTGTTATATTAATTAAGTATGGTGAATTAAATACTAAGGGTGATAATAGAAATTTTTTTATTAATACTTTATTTAATAATATTAAAAATAAATTAAACGGTTTTGATGTAATTATTATTAAAGATAGGGCTAAAATGACTATTAAGTTTAATGATAATGATTTAGAAAGTATTGAGGATATTATTTCAAAGATATTTGGAATTCATTCTTATACTGTTGCTGAAGTGTGTAGTGTTGATATTGATTCAATTAAAAGTAAAGTTTTAGAAGTTGCTAATAAATTGGAATTTAATACTTTTAAAATAGAAACTAAAAGAAGTAATAAGAATTTTCCAATTCATAGTATGGAATTAAATAATATACTTGGAGGAGCTATATTAAAAAGTAATAGTAATTTAAAAGTAGATGTACATAATCCAGATATTTTGCTTAAAGTTGAAATTAGAAACGATGGTGTATATATTTATTATAAAGTTTGTCCTGGTAGTGGTGGTTATCCTGTTGGAACACAACCTAAAGCTTTATTGATGTTATCAGGTGGTATTGACTCACCAGTTGCAGGATATTTGGCAATGAAACGTGGAATTCCAGTAGATGCTGTTTATTTTGAGGCTATACCACATACTAGTTTAGAGGCTAGAGAAAAGGTCGTTTCTTTATGTCGAAAGTTATCTGTTTATACAAATTGTATAAATTTACATATAGTTAATTTTACGCCAATACAGGAAGAGATATATAAGAATTGTCGAGAAGACTATTGTATTACAATTATGAGGAGAATGATGTATAGAATAATGGATAAACTTTCAAAAAAATATAAGAGTTTAGCTATTATTAATGGAGAAAGTATTGGCCAAGTAGCTAGTCAAACTTTAACAAGTATGAATGTTATAAATAGTGTAACTAATATGCCTGTTATTAGACCTTTAGCTTGTTTTGATAAATTAGAGATAATGGATATTTCTAGAAAAATAGATACCTATGAGATAAGTATTTTGCCATATGAAGATTGTTGTACAGTATTTGTTCCACGTCATCCGGCAATTAATCCAAAGATAGGTGTGGCTATAAAGGAAGAATCTTTATTTGATTATGATAAGTTAATTGATAATGCAATAGATAGTGTTAATACAATAAAGATTGATAATGCTAGAGATAATGAATTTGATAATTTATTGTAAAAAATGTATAAAATTTAAATAAATTTACATCCTATATGTAGGAGGTGAGTTTATGGCAAGACCAAAAAAGAGTGCTAGAAAAACACAAACTTCTAATAATACAGCAGATAATATGAAGTATGAAATTGCTTCAGAATTTGGTGTAAATTTAGGAGCTGATGCTACTAGTCGTGCTAATGGTAGAGTTGGTGGAGAAATGACTAAGAGATTAGTTGAAAGTGGTAAGAATAAGAAATCTTCTACTAAAAATAAAAAAAGTAAATAATAAGATAAAATGATGAATTAATTAAATTAGTTCATCATTTTTTGTTTTTGTGATAAAATTATATCAGATGATGGTGAAATTTATGATTAATATAAATAAGTACTTAAAAGAAAAATTTAATTATAATTATACAGGCGATAAACAAGATTTTTATAATCAAGATTTTATTGAGTTTGAGGGAAATGGTAAGGATGCTTTGTTTTGGTTAATCGATGGTAATGATAGATATTTATTCAAAAAAATTGATAATTATGAATTTAATATCTGGGGTGAATTATTAGCAATGGAGTTTGCAAAAGAAGTTGGTTTTCATTGTGCAAATTATGAGTTTGCTAAATTTGAAGATATGTTTGGTTTTGTTACAAAGTCTTTCGTTAATAATAATGAATCTTTAATTAATTTTACTGAAGTAATGCAAAGATCAATAAATGATAAATGTTCAAAAAAAATAATGGATAAAGTTACAGATATTGAAAGTAATCCTAAAAATATTAATCATAGGGATATAAAAGTAAAATCTGGACTTAATAATTATTTAGATATTTGTGAAATAATTAATTCATCTGATAAGTTATCTAGAGAAGAAAAAATTACGATTAAAAAGAATTTAATTAATCTTTTATGCTTTGATTTAATTACTATGCAAGGAGATAGACATCCTGATAATTTTGGTTTAATAAAAAATAATTCTAATTATAAATTTTCTCCTATATTTGATAATTCTTCTTCTTTTGGATTAGGCTATCCATATATGGAATGGAGATGTTCTGAGTATAGGTCTGATTTTCTTAATTCAAAATATTATACTGTTGATGAACTTAAGAAGTATTATAATTTTAAATTGGATTTTTCTTATAATGATAATAAACATGTTATAGATTGCCTTGATAGTATAATTGCTGGTGATAATCTGGAAATTTTATCTACTTTAGAAAAAATGTGTGATATTTTGTCTGTTGATTTTTTAGAAAATACTATAGCTAATTTAGAGAAAAAATTAAATTTTAAAATGAATGATAATTTAAAATTTTACATAATAAATATGTATGAACATAATTTGAATTATATAAAAATGAAATTAAATGAAAAGGATATGAAAAATAATTATGGAGAAAGTAAAAATAATAGAAAATTATGAGAAATTAATACTTTTTTTAAGAAAAAAAGGTATAAGTGATGGAGCAGTTAAATCTTTTATTAATAATAATAAAAGTATTATTGAGGAGAATATTGATAATATACTTGATAGATTATTTATGATTTATAATAATAAAGATTTGTATTGTATTTTACTTACTATTGATGATAGATATTTGTGGTCATTATATAAAGATAATGAATTTAGTGCGTTTAAATCGATTAATAATGAAAAAGATAGTATTGTTGAGATGATGGTTGGTTTTATTGATAGTAATAAGATTAAGGATATTTATCCAGATATTGATGGTTTAAATTTGAATAAAAAAATTAAATTATTAAAAAAATGTAAACTTAATTCTCATGGATATCATTTTGAATAATTTATGCTATTGACAAAAAAGTTCTATTTTGTTATTTTAAGTTTTAGAAATGGAGATGTATTATGAAGTATTTATGTGTTAATGCGGGTAGTAGTTCTTTAAAGTTTCAATTAGTTGAAATGCCTGAAGAGAAAGTTATTATTAGTGGTTATATTGAAAAAATTGGTGCTGAAGATAGTTTTTGGAACACAAAAATTAATGGTAAAAAGATAAGAGGAGAGAAACCTTTAAAAAATCATAGTGAAGCTGTTGATGTTATGCTTGAAGAATTAATTGATAAGGGTGCTGTTGAGTCTCTTTGTGAGATTAAAGGTATTGGTCATAGAGTTTTACATGGTGGAGAATATTATAAAGATTCTATTGTTGTTGATGGAAAAGTAATTAAGAATATTGAAAGTCTTACTAAACTTGGACCTTTACATATTCCAGGTAATTTAACTGGAATAAAAGCTATGATGAAAGCTTTACCTGATGTAAAGAATGTTGCTGTTTTTGATACGGCTTTTCATCAAACTATGCCTAAGATGAATTATATTTATCCTGTACCATTAGAATGGTATAAAAAATATGGTGTTAGAAAGTATGGTTTCCATGGTACTAGTCATAAATATATTACAGAATTAATGCAAGAAAAATTAGGTAAAGAAGATGTTAATCTAATTATATGTCATGTTGGAAGTGGAGCTAGTATTAGTGCTGTTCGTGATGGCAAGTGTTTAGATACTACTATGGGTCTTACTCCACTTGATGGATTAATGATGGGAACTAGAAGTGGTGCAATAGATCCTTCTATAATTAAGTATATTTCTGAAGAAGCTAATTTATCTGTTCAAGAGATTGATGAGATTCTTAATAAGAATAGTGGTTTGCGTGGAATTTGTGGATTTAATGATAATAGAGATGTTGAGAAAGCAATTGCTGAAGGCGATGAAAATGCTAAACTAGCTTTAGATATGTATATTGATAGAATTGTTAAGTATATTGCTGAATATTATGTTGAATTAGAAGGAAATGTTGATGCTGTTGTTATGACTGCTGGTGTACTTGAAAATGGTAAAGAGACTCGTGAAGCAATTATAAATAAATTAAAATGTTTAGGATTTAAGTTAGATAAGAAAGCAAATGATGCTATTGCTGGATTTAAGGATCAAAAATCTGGTATTATTACGACAGCTGATTCTAGTGTTCCAGTATATGTTGAACCTACTAATGAAGAAATCATGATAGTTAGAGATACTTATAAATTGTGTAAATAATATTTTATATTTTTAATGGTGGTTGGCTCTGGCCAATCTTTTTCTTTCTTTAAATATACTTATGTAGTATAATATTAATGAGTTTAGGAGTGATTCATTTATGAAAATATTATCTATTAGTACAAGAGGTAATGAATTAAAATTTTATTTATTTGAGATGGATGATCAAAGTATAATTGCTAATGGTATTATTTCTAGAATAGGTCTAGAAGATAGTTCATATTCTATTTCTTTTGGTTCTGAAAATATAACTGAGCATGTTGAATTTCGTGATTATAATGATGTTGCTAATATTTTATTTGATAAATTAGTAACATTAAATATTATTAATTCTAGTATTGATATTAATGGTATTGGTTTTAGAGTTGTTCATGGTGGATCTAAGTATGTTGATAGTGTTTTTGTAAATGATAAGGTTATTCAAGATATTGGTGATTTAAGTGATTTTGCTCCATCATATAATGATAGTATTAGTTTGGCTATGAGGTCATTTAGAAAGATTTTTCCAGATATACCAATGGTTGCAGTTTTTGATACAGCTTTTAATCAAACAATTTCTGAGGAAAACTATTTATATCCTTTACCATTAGATTGGTACGAGAAGTATGGTATTAGAAAATATGGCTTTTATGGTACTAGTCATAAGTATGTTACGAAAAAAGTTTCAGAAATATTAGGAAGAAATGATTTTAAATTAATTAGTTGTCATTTAGGCAATGGGGGTTCTGTTTCAGCAATAGAGAATATGAAAGTTATTGATACTAGTATGGGTTTTACTCCACTTTCTGGCATTATGATGGGAACTAGAAGTGGTGATATTGATCCTTCAATCATTCCATATATAATGAAAAAAGAGGGCTTAAATGTTGGAGAAGTAATTGATGAATTGAATAATAATAGTGGTATTTATGGATTAAGTCAATATAGCGGCGATATGTTAGAAATATTGGAAGAATGCGATAAAGGAAATGAGAATGCTATTAGAGCAAAGAATAAATTTGTTAGGAGTGTTGCTGACTATATTGGTAAGTATTATGTTTTGCTTGGTGGAGTAGATGTAATTGCTTTTACGGCTGGAATTGGTGAAAATAGTGTCCAAATAAGACGTGAAATTTGTGAAAAGTTAGCTTGTCTTGGAGTAAAATTAGATCTTGATATAAATAATCACATTGGTGAAATGATAAAAATAAGTACAGATGATTCAAAAATTCAAGTATATGTTATACCAACAAAAGAGGAATTGATGGTTGCAATGGATACAGAAAAATTAATAAAGAATAGATAGGAAATGAAAAATGTATAATGAAATATATGAAAAAATAAAAGAGTTTGAAACAATTGTTATTGCTAGACATATTGGTGTTGATCCAGATGCTTTGTGTAGTCAGTTAGCAATGCGTGATTCTATTAAACTTAGTTTTCCTGAAAAGAAAGTTTTAGCAATTGGAACGGGAAGTCAGAAGTTTTTACAAATAGGAAAACTTGATAAAATGGAAGAGGTTACTCATGCTTTACTTATAGTCTGTGATACTCCTGATTTAAAAAGAATTGATGGAGCCAAACCTGAGGACTTTTCTTTTACAATAAAAATTGATCATCATCCTTTTATTGATTCATTTGGTGGAATTGAGTTAATTGAAGATGATAAAAGTTCCACATGTGAAATTATAATGAAGTTAATTGAAGATACTCCATTAAAATGTAATAAAGAGATTGCTGAACTTTTATATATGGGACTAGTTTCTGATTCTAATAGATTCTTATTTAATAGTGCAACTGCTAATACTTTTCAAAGAGTTGCAGAATATATGAAAAAGTATCAATTTGATTTATCAGAGTTATATGGCAAGTTATATTTGAGACCTTTATCAGAGGTTAGACTTGAAGGCTATATTTCTTTAAATATGATAGTAACAGAAAATAAATTAGGTTATATTGTGATTACTGATGATTTAATTAAAGAATTTGGTGTTGATAGTGCTTCTGCAGGTAATATGATTAATGATTTTAATTATATTAAAGAAGTACTTGTTTGGGCAACTATTACTGAGGATGCAAAGAATAAGCAATATAGAGTTTCAATTAGGTCTCGTGGTCCAAAAATTCATAAAGTTGCAGAAGCACACAATGGAGGTGGTCATGAGATGGCTAGTGGAGCACGTGTTAAAACATTAGATGAAGCTATGCTTATTATGAAAGATCTAGATGAGGAGTTAAAGAAATATAATAAAGAGGTGGAATAAATGGTTATAAAAGAGGCTAATTTAGATGTACTTGCAACGCGTAGAAGTCAATATCCTGATGATAATAAACCTGAATTTTTATTAGTTGGTAGGAGTAATGTGGGCAAGAGTAGTTTTATTAATACTATTCTTTCACGTAAAAATCTTGCTCATATTTCTAGTAAACCTGGTAAGACACAAACACTTAATTTTTATGGTGTAAATAATGATTTTTATTTGATTGATGCTCCAGGTTATGGATATGCAGATGTTGATAAAAAAACTCAAGCTAAATTTGGAATGATGATAGAAGAATATTTAGAAAAAAGGGAACAATTAAAAAGAGTATTTATGTTTATTGATTTTAGAATTAAACCTACTGAAGATGATTTACTTATGTATAACTTTTTGAAATATTATAATTTACCAGTCACTGTTATTGCAACGAAAGCTGATAAAGTAGGTGGCAGTAAAAAACCAAAAAATTTAAAAGTTATTATGGATACTTTAGATTTAGTTATTGGTGATGATTTGGTAGTATTTTCTAGTGTTACTAGATTGGGTGTAAAAGAAGTATTAAGAAAAATTGAAGATTTAGTTTATGTCATATAGGTTTAAGCATATATTTTAATAGGTGGAATATGGATATACAAATAGAATCTTTGAATAATATTAAAATATATGTTTACAAAAATATAAATAAAGAATTAGATATTAGAAGTTTAGTAAAAGAAATAATTAATAGAATAAAAATCAATCTAGAATTAGAAGGATATTATAAAGTATATGTTTATTATCAAAAGATTGGTTTGTTTTTAAATCTAATTAAAATAGAAGATGCTTTGTATAAGGGCGGACTTGATTTAAAATTAATATTGGATGACGATAATTTAGTATATTTTAAAACAAATAATTATTTTATAATTAAAAAGTTAAATAATATTAGATATTTAGATGGTTTTTTTTATTGTATAGTAGATGATTCTTTTGATAAGATACTTGAAAAGGTGGAATTTGGAGAATTTGTTTTTGGATATGGAAGTAATAAATTGTTGAAGAATAGTTTATTAATATGAGAAGGTGGACTATGGATAAGAGAAAGAAGATATTACTTATAGTTAGTATAATAGTATTAAATATTTTTATGATTTGTAGTATTTATTTTATTGTAAGAGCAACTATGGAGAATAAATTACGTAATGAAGTAAATAATTTAGCTAAATTAGATATTACTAAAGATAGATATAATACTAAGATTAAGACAATAGGTAAGTATGCTGTTGTGGAAAAAGCTATTAAAGAATATCTAGACGAAGATGCTGTTAGTTTACAAAAAGTATTAGCAATAATGAATGATGAAAAATTATCTAAATTACTTTCATATGATAATTATAAGAGTGATGGACCTGAATTTAAAACTTCTCTTGATTATATAACTACTAATAAAGAAACATTTAATAAAGAAATAGATAATTTAATTAATAATTTAGATGACGAAAATATAAAGAAATATATTCGTACTAAGACTAAAGATAAGTATTATATAAATTTATATGATGAACTTATGCTTAGTAGTAAATTTACTAAAGAATTTAATAATACTAAGAGTATGCTTGAAAATACTAAGACTCATGTTAATAATATATTTGATACTAGTAGTGAAGTACTTAATTTTTTGATATTATATAAAGATGATTGGGTACTTGAAGATAATCAAATTAAATTTAGAAAACAAGAACAGTATAATTATTATATGGAATTAGTTAGTAAAGTTAATAATAAGCAATAAAAAAAGAGATTATTTCTCTTTAAATTACTATTGTTATGACATTACTTGATCCTTTATTTACTACTTTAGTTAGAGTATTTTGTAATTTAAATCTTATGTTATCAGGCATGAGATTTATTTTTGATTGAATTCCTTCTCTAACAATGGAATCTAGACTTCTTCCAAATATTTCACTTTTCCATATTTCATTTTTGTCTTTTTCTTGATCTTTAGTTAAATAATCAATTAATTCTTTACATTGTGATTCACTTCCAATAATTGGTTCAAAAGTCGATTCAACGTCTACTTTTATCATGTGAATAGATGGAGCAACGGCTTTTAGTCGAACTCCGTATCTTGGACCTTGTTTAATTATTTCAGGTTTATCTAATTTCATATCTTCAATTGATGGAGTAGCAATACCATAACCCGTTTGTTTAACCATATTAAGAGCATATTTCATTTGGTCATATTCTTTTTTTGCTACATTATATTCTTGAAATAATGATAGTAAATCTGCTTTAGTAGTAATTTCTTTATCTATTAAGTTATTTAATGTTTCATTATATAATTCCATTGGGCTTGATAAATTAATAGTAATTATACCAGTAGAGGTATCTACATCTGATAAGTAACATTTATCAATATATTCATTTTCTTTAAAGTGTTCAGTTATTTTTTCAACATCTCTTATTTTATCAATTTCTACAATACTTTCTTTAATAGATTCAATATAAGATTTTTTAATTTTATTATCTAAATTAAGAATACTAATCCATTCTGGAATATTTACTCTTACTTCTAAGACAGGAAATTCATAAAGAGCTTCTCTTAAAATATCATACATATCTTTTTCATTCATGGCTTCAATATTTATTGGAAGTACAGGGATATTGTGTTTTTGTCTTATTTCTTTGGCAACATTTTCAGTATCAGGGTGATTTGGATGAGTTGTATTTAAAACTACTATAAATGGTTTGCCTAATCCTTTTAGTTCTTCAATTACTCTTGTTTCGGCTTCGATGTAATCGTTTCTTTGAAAGTCACCAATTGATCCATCACTTGTTACTACTATACCAATAGTTGAATGTTCTTTAATTACTTTTTCTGTTCCTATTTCAGCAGCTTCTGTGAAAGGTATTTCTTCATTATACCATGGAGTTTTTACCATTCTAGGTCCATTTTCATCGGTTGCGCCAATGGCATTATTAATCATATAACCGACGCAATCAATTAATTTAATATTACATTCAACATCATCAATTTTAATTTTAGCAGTATTATTGGGAACAAATTTTGGCTCAGTTGTCATAATGGTTTTTCCGGCTGCACTTTGAGGAATTTCATCTAAAGCTCTTTTTCTTTCGTATTCATCTTCAATATGTGGAACAATTAAAGTCTCTACAACTCTTTTAATAAAAGTAGATTTACCAGTTCTAACAGCACCTACTACTCCTAAATAAATATCTCCACCACTTCTTTTCGCAATATTTTTAATTATTTCATATTTTTCCATAACATTCTCCTTATACTAGTAAAATATATGAAAAATTATAAAAAAAATTCCAAATTGATTGGAATTAATTTATTTTAGATAAGTCTATTATTATGATGTTATCTTTTGTTGTGATTAGTTTGTTATATTTTTTATTTTTTAATCTGTTATAAGTATTTTCATCGACATAATTTAGGTCTAGACCAAGATATTCTTTAGAAAATCTTAGAAAGCCTAATTTTCTTAGATTATATTCTTCCCAAAAAATACTATCATCACTAATAAAACCATAATTTAGATTGTTTATTTCTGTATATTTAGTTTTTTCTTTATTAATTAAAACATATTGATAATTATTATTGATATTTGTATATGCGGCACTTTTTATAATTGATTCATATTTATTATAAGTATTTTCTAATGTTAGATAAGTAGCTTCTACTTGTATTAGGTTATTTCTAAATAAAGTAATAAATATAAATAATGGTAGGTACTTAAATTTATTATTAGGTAGAAGAGTGACAATATATAAATAAATTAATAAATAGGAAGAACTCATCAGTAATTGTAGTTTTGTACCTGGTATTAGAAAAATAATACTATTTAGATAGATTGGTAATGTTAAAAAGAAGAAATATTTTATTAATTTATTTTTTATATTTATATTTTTGTTATTTATTATTATTTCTATAGTAAGTATTATTAGTAATAATAAATTAATTATATTATTATGCAAATAAGTATTTTTAATTATACTGTTGGTAAAATAAAAATTATATAATAATTTATAAGAATCTATTATTTTATTTGGAATACTGGTAATTAAATTTAGATCTATTTTATCAGCATTACTATAACTTGACATGTTTATATGAAATAGTACTTGAGAAAATTTCATAATTATAAAATAACTTATTATACTTATAAGTACTGTTAAAATGAATTTAAAGAAACTTTTATAATTAATCTTATTATTAATATTATAAAGTATAAATAAAGTTATTATGACTGAAAAATAAGCTTGATAGAGTGATAGAGTAATAATAATTAAGATTGCTGGAACAATATACTTTAGATACTTGTTAGAAAATTTATAGTAGGTATATACTGATAAGATACTTGTTTGAAAGGCAAGAGTATAAGCTAGACTACAATAATTGAAAAGGAGAGTAGAAGATGTTATTGGACTTAGAGTAATTATAAGTATGAATAAGATTATTTTTAATTTATTTTTAGTATTAAATAAATCTAATATAATAATTGTACTTATAGAAATAATTATATAACTTAGTATTATATCTATATGGGGTATTGTTAAATAGCTTTTTATTATACCAATAAGAAATAGACCAAATCTACCTAGAGATATTTCCCAAGAATACCCTTTATAATAATAATTATTTAGTAATATATCAGCACTTATAATATTTTTAGTTATTAATGGTAAATGTACAAGAAAGAAAATAATAAATGTAGTTATAAATATCTTTTTATTTTTCGTAGTTAATATATTTTTCATAAGATTACCTCTTTTTTTAGTCTAACATATAATTATTTGAAAATAAAGGTTACTTATGTTATCCTTGTTACTAAGGAAAGATGTATTAATATGAATAAAGTTATTAAATTATATGATGTTTTATTATTTATTTTATTTTTTATTATATTATTTTTTATGAAGAATATTTTTAGTGTATTTTTATTTATTCCTTTATTTATATTAATATTTTTTATAAGTAAAGATATTGAGATTAAAAGATTTAGTTTATTTATATTTATTTTTTCTTTTATTATTAGATTATTTAGTATTTTATATTTAAAAGTTAGTATTACTGATGATTTTAAGACTATGTATGTTGCGAGTAAGAGCTTATTAAGGGGAGATTTTAGTTTTTTAAATACTTTTTATTTTAAGACTTTTTCATATCAATTAGGACATGTTTTATATCAAACATTTTTTCTAAATATTATTAATAGTGTTACTTTTCTAAAATTAATTAATGTTTTAATTAGCTCTTTAATTGTACTTTTTATTTATTTAATTAGTAGAAATCTATTTAATGAAAAGATCGCGAGAATAGTATCATTAACTTATACTTTTTATTTATATCCAATATATTTAGATTCAGTACTTACTAATCAACATCTTCCAGCATTAATAGTACTTATAGTAATATATTTGTTAATTAAGAAAGAAATTAATTATAAATTAGTTATTATTATTGGAATATTACTTGGAATAGCTAATATTTTTAGAACAGAATCTATCATAATAATAATGGGAATAATAATTTATTTTATTTGTAATAATACTAGTTATAAAAATACATTTATAAAAATATGTTTGTTACTAGTTAGTTATTTTATATTTAATTTAGGTATTAATGGAATTATTTATTTAAGTTTAGGTACTACTTTAAGTAATAATGCACCTAGTTGGAAATTTTATTGTGGATTAAATTATAAATATAATGGAATTTATAATACTGAGGATCAGGATATTTATTTTAATAGTAAAAATAAGGATAAATTAGTATTAGATAGAGTTAAAGAAGAAAATATTAAATTACCAGTATTATTTTTAAAGAAAGAAGTAATTCTATGCAGTCAAACTAATTATGACTTAAGAATTAATAATAAGATTAATCCAGATATTTATAAATTCTTATTATATTTTAATCAGGGATGTTTAAATTTAATTATTATATTATTTATAATTAGTTTATTTCCTAAGAATAAGTATAATAATAAATTACTTTTAATTAAAATAATAATTGGATTATATTATTTTATATATATGTTTATAGAAATATCTCCAAGATATTCTTATATTCTTCATATACTTATAATGTTAATAATAGGTATATCAATAGATAAAATATTAAAAATAAAACAAGTAGATTGATGAAGTGAACCCCA
>Ga0256404_1006658_pt1 | contig 18902 bp, 22 predicted proteins | sample RumenRJG_01DNA_FD_185990 | JGI IMG/M metagenome (GOLD analysis project Ga0256404, IMG submission 185990) | Bovine rumen microbial communities from Lethbridge, Alberta, Canada - RJG_01 | ecosystem: Host-associated > Mammals > Digestive system > Stomach > Rumen | place: Canada: Alberta | collected...
CATGTTCCTCAGATCCAGCCCTGTGAAGATACCCATACGGTGCATCTTCTCAGCTGTCTTCTGGCCGACACCCCAGATTTTCTCCACCTTCAATTGGGCGATGAAGTCCAAAGCCCTGTCAGGATGAATCACCGTCAGGCCGTCGGGCTTGCGCCAGTCAGAGGCAATCTTTGCCAGGAACTTGCAATAGCTCACACCTGCTGATGCCGTCAGGCCCGTCGTCTCGCGGATGCGCTGTTTGATTTCACGGGCTATGTCAACGCCCAGTTCGATACCTTTCTTATTCTCTGTGACATCGAGAAATGCTTCATCGAGAGAGATTGGCTCAATCAAATCGGTATAGTCTTGGAAGATCTCGTGCAACTGAGCCGACACCTCCTTATACCGCTGGAAATGTGGCTCCACGATAATCAATTGCGGACAAAGACGCTTGGCCACCTGAATGGACTGTGCAGAATGCACTCCGAACCTCCGGGCCTCGTAGCTGGCCGTCGAAACCACGCCACGTTCGGCATCGTGGCCAACCGCTATCGGCTTACCCTTCAGTTCCGGATTGTCTCGCTGCTCCACAGCGGCAAAGAACTGGTCCATGTCCACGTGGATGATTTTCACCTATTTATACGTTTACATATCACTCTTGCTGAGTGAGCCGATGTGAATCTTCATCTTGTGTAGTTCAGGGGTTTGCTGAACCATGATGTCTACCTTCTTCTTGAAAGATTCCTCGTCATAGCGCCTTTCATCCTTCTTCAACTCATACGCCCAAGCCTCCTTACCGATAGGGTCAACCACCACGAGGTCTATCTCATTGAAGCCTTTCCTGTCCCACCATTTGCCGATGACATATTGCCCCTGTTCTTGGAACTTCCTGGCAAAGTATCGTTCCATCATCAGACCCGAAACACCGCTGTAGTCTCTGCGGATGATGGTGTCGAGGGCTTTCAAGGCCTTGTTCTCCACAAGTGCCTGATACTTGAAGAAGAAGCGGAACCAGAAAATCAGGAAACAGTCATTGAGCTGGTAGCGAACCTTCTTGCTGCTCTCCTTGGCGAAGATGGGCTGATACTTGGTGATCAGACCATAGTAGTCTTCCAAACGGGAGAGGTAGCTGCTGATATTGTCAATACCCAGCTCGTTCTTGATCTCCGCGCTGGTTTTCATCCCGCTGGCAATGCATGTCAGGATGGAGAAATAGATGATGTAATCGGTGCCGAACTCTTCTATCAGGATATTCTTTCCCTCATTAATGAACGGCGAGTTTTCTTCCGTCAGGGCTCCAAGCATTTTCCTCCAACTTGTCTTCCCACGGTCAAGTAGGAGGGTGACATACCAGGCAACGCCGCCTGTAATGCTGAACAGTGCCAACAGGTCTTCAGGTGTGTAGTCAGGGTTGAAGTCATGAAGAATCTCTTTTAAGACGTCAGTCCTGAAGGGCTCAAGAGTTATCTTCTCGTTTGCACGTCCAAAGAGGGGTTCTTCGTAATCCTCGAAAATCTTCTTCATCAGCGTGAACACGGAACCACTGATAATCAAGTTCAGGTGGCTCTTGCTTTTGTTCAAGTCCCAGTCGCGCTGCATGTTACTGAAGACAGTAGGATTGACCTTCTGAAAGTTCTGGAATTCATCGATAATCAGTGTGAATGGCTTGGTTTCAGAGAGATGGAGAACGAATCGGAATACCTCGGAGAATGAGTTCGCCTGTCCCAACACCGGCACACCAAGCTTGCTGGTTATCTCCTGAACAAAGTCCTGGCACAGCAATGCCTCGGCCTTCTTTCCGACGAAGAAATAGAGTACAGTATCATCACCGCAACGAAGCGAAAGCTCCGTCTTGCCAATACGCCTGCGCCCCATCAGGACAGTCATTCGCGCTTCCTGTTTGCTATACCTTAATACATCACTCAGCAACTGCTGTTCAGACTCTCTATCATAGAACCTCATAACTTAAAAATGATAATGGCCATTATAATAATGGCGGTTATTATTTTGCAAAGGTACATATTTTTTCCGAATAAACAAGCAATTTGAAGGAAAAAAATGTAAAATTGGAGGAAACTATGAAATCTACTGGATACTTCTTCTTGTTTTATCGTATCATCTGAAGAGTCTGTATGCTGAATATAAGCTGTTTTATCTCCACGAGAGAGTACATGACAGGGGCATTTTGAGCATTACCGGTCTTAACTGGTGTAATGAGATGCTGTTCAGCCCATTTGCGGAGCATGACAGGTTGATAACCGAGCTTCGAAAGGTAGCGTTTGGCATCGGCCTGTTTCAGCATATCTGATTTTAGGCCCGCTCTGACTTATGACCACTGATGGCCATCATCTCGCGGTTGTCAAACACACCGGAGGAGGGGTCTTACGGATGGTCCGAACTGCTCTTATCGTTGAGGAAGACGGGACTTCAAGCTACGAAAAAACAATGGTTACGCGGTGCCTACTTGCAACTTTTTACCTTTTAATCACGTCTAACAGATAAAAACTATTAGAAAGAGATTATAATGAAGACAATAGGAAACATCATCTGGATTATCTTTGGCGGGCTGCACATTGCCCTGGAGTATTTCATCGCCGGACTGGTGCTGATGATTACTATTATCGGCATACCCTTTGGTTTGCAGAGCATGAAGTTGGGTATGCTGGCCATCTGGCCATTCGGCACGATAGTGAAATGGAAACCATCGCAGCCAGGCTGTCTGAACATATTCATGAATGTGGTGTGGTTCTTCGTGGTCGGCATCTGGATCTGGCTCACCCATGTTTTTTATGGCCTCATTTTCTGCATCACCATCATCGGTATTCCCTTTGGAAAGATGCACTTCCGTCTGGCAAAGCTGGCTCTGTCACCATTTGGTAAAGAACTCGTATAGTCTGATATGACCGTAGAAAAGCCGGCGTTGAACTGCTCACTTACTCTCCTATGATTGTTACGACCAGTTTTCTTGCCCCACCGTAATTCCTGTACTCACAAAAGTAGATACCCTGCCAGGTCCCCATGTTCAAACGCCCGTTAGTAATGGAAATAACAGATTTCGAATCATGTTTCATGTAATTTTGCTGCATAAGGTACGAATAATAAGGAAATAATGTGTACCTTTGCGCAATAATAATAACTATAAGAAGATGAAGTTAATAGCTATTCCAACGTTGGGCAAGGACATCTATCTTGCCGGAGGGTGCTTTTGGGGAACGGAGCACTACTTCAAACAGATTGAGGGTGTGGTGGAAACGTCAGTGGGATTTGCCAACGGACATACTGCTGATCCATCGTACAAGGAGGTCTATACGGACACGACGGGTTATGCAGAGACGGTACATGTGAAGTACAACCCCGAAGTGGTCAGCCTTGAATTCCTGTTGCAGATGTTCTTCAAGGCCATCGACCCTACAAGTCTCAACAAGCAGGGACATGACGAAGGAACCCGCTACCGAACGGGTATCTACTATACCAATGCAGAGGATTTACCCATCATCGAAAAGGTTTATGCAGAAGAACAGAAGAACTATCAGCAGCCTTTGGCTGTTGAAAAGCTTCCGTTGCAGAATTTCTATTCGGCTGAGGAGTATCACCAGGACTATCTTGACAAGAATCCCTCGGGCTACTGCCATCTGCCAGAGTCGCTCTTTGAGTTTGCAAGACAAGCAAAAGATAAGAGTCAAAGATGAAGATAGTAGTCGCAATTGATTCATTCAAGGGGTGCCTGACTTCAAAAGAAGCCAATCAGGCAGCAGCCGAAGGTATCAGGAGCAATTGCCCTAATACGGAAGTTTTACAAGTACCTGTCAGCGATGGCGGTGAAGGATTTTTGGAGGCTTACCATGCGGCTATCGGTGGGGCCCTGATAGAGTTGACGGTCAGAGATCCTTTGATGCGACCAGTCTCTGCCCAATACCTGCTACATGATAAGCTGGCTGTGATAGAAATCGCACAAGCCAGCGGATTGACACTACTCTCCAGGGAAGAACGGAATCCGATAGTGGCTACCAGTTACGGCACGGGCCAATTGGTGGCTGATGCTGTCCGAAAAGGCGCAGAGCATATCATCGTTGGTCTTGGCGGCAGTGCGACCAGTGATGCTGGTATTGGTATGCTCCGCGCACTCATTGACATTTTTGCCAAACATGGCGAATGGGATGATATTGAGGAGCTGAAGCATGTCCGTTTCACCATTGCTTCCGATGTCAAGAATCCGCTCTGTGGCGAGAATGGAGCAGCATACGTCTTTGCCCCCCAAAAGGGAGCATCGCCAGAAATGGTACTTCAACTCGACGACCGGGCCAGGAAATTCGCCGATGTTTCTGCAAAGCATTTCGGCTATGATCGCTCTGAAGAGGAAGGTGCAGGTGCTGCTGGCGGTTTGGGCTATGCCTTCCTGCAATATATGCATGCCGACTGCAAGCCTGGCATTGAACTATTGCTCGGCACCATCAAGTTTCATGAGATAGTAAATGGTGCCGACCTCGTAGTCACCGGTGAAGGCTCCGCTGACCGACAGACCTTGATGGGCAAGCTTCCCATAGGAATCCTGAAACAATCAGCTGGCGTGCCTGTATGTCTTTTAGCAGGCAGAATCAGCGATAAACAGGAACTGTTAAATGCGGGTTTTGCCCATGTCGAGTGTATTACCCCAGAAGGTATCACTCTCGAAGAAGCTATGCGCAAGGAGGTGGCTATACAAAACATCATCGATACCGTAAAGAAGTTTTGCGAGAAGGTGCCGGTAAGGGATGATAGGGACAAAACCGTCGAGTATATCCGTAGTACCAGCTATCACGTAGAGCACCCAGAAGGGCATAGTCATTGCATCCACCAAGAGCAAAGGCAGACACAACGCGATTCGCGATGATGACAGGAGATTGGCTGCTAGTCTTCCTCTGTCTCGACTCGGCATAGCTCTAACAAGTTTGTTTTTTCTTTAATGTCACCTACATTAAGTGATGAAAAAAATAACTTGGTACAAATAATTAATGGAACACGAAGATACGAAGTTTTTCGTTCTCGTGAAATAATGAGATCAACTTCCCTGCAAAGAAACTGTTTGGAGCCGTTGGCAATATGATTGGTATTACCGTTGTTCCAAAAGTTCTTTCAGTTTATTGACATTGCTGCGCGAGACGGGGATGGTATCGTGACTGTGACGCATCACGAGCTGCATGGCGCGAGAATTAGAGGAGATTTGTTCCACCTGACCGAGATTGACCATAAATGCACGATGGCAACGGACTACCATAGAATAATCCTGCAGCTCGTCTTCCATCTGTTTCATCGTAGCGCGGAGCATATTTGTCTTCACCTCGCCTTCACGAATTTGCATCACCTTGACATAGTTTCCAACTGCTTCTATATATAATAGGTTTGAAATCTCGATGGTAACACGTTCGTTGGTAGTACCTTCGAGTGTTATCTGGGAGTCCTGCAACTCGGAACCTGAATTCTGAAGCTTGGAACCTGAATCTTGAAACCTGGAACCTGAATCTTGAAACCTGGAACCTGAATCCTTACTGGAAGTCTGCAATTTCTTCAGTTGTTCGTTCAGCTGTCTGGTTTCTTCCAACTCTACTGCCAGATAACGGCTACGGAACTTGAATCGCCAATAGAGTCCGATGGCAAAGGATAGAAAGGCGATAATCACCAGCGTCTCCAGATAATTGCTCAAAGACAGTTTGTTGCCCTCTACCACACTGCTCATTGCAAAATGACGATAAAGGCAAATGAACAGTGCCACCAACGGCGTGTTAATGCATTGGAAGCGGAGATTGCGGCTGATGATATAGCTGACACCGCGATCGTAGGAGCGCGGCATGCGGACAATGTATCGCAGAATGACTTCCGTCAGGAAACAACTGAACAGTCCCAATGCAAATATCGCCAGCAAATGAACATAGGCCTGCCATTGCCACACTTCGAGTCCGAAGGGCTTGAAGATAGCCAGTGCCAGCACGATAAAGGCGCAACTGATGACACGAATGTTGATGGTTTCTTTATGATCTTTGTTCATACAGCTGGCAAAGGTACGAAAAAGAAATGAAAAGTGGATTGTGAAGAGGGGAAAAAGTGCTTCCGCTCGTCACTTTATGCTCATTTCATCCCATTTCATTGCCCGATTATCACAAACCTATGCAGAATATCCCAGATATTTGGAGGGTTAGATGATACGTCTTAATTTTGCGGCTGAAACCGCGAAGCTCGGCGGCGCCTCAGCAATTGGAGCGAGCTCCATTGCATTCGGCTTGCGCGAGCTTTGCACCCAGAAACGTTGATCATAAAAAAGTTATAGTTATGAAACCAAGAACGATTATTGGAATAGTGTTGATTGTGGCTGGTGCTTGGAAGCTGGCCAACATGTGGGGAATCATTGAGAACGACTGGCTGTGGCGCCAGCCCTGGACGACTTATATTGCTCCAGCAGCACTTATCTACGTAGGAGCATTAATGATTGTCAACAGTTATCGCCGCGACCCAGACCAGTGGCTCCAGCGTCCTCTGCCTATTGGTGAAGACGGCAAGCGCATCTGTTGCAGCGTACATTACGGCGGTGACGAGTACATCTATCGTGGCGAGCCTTTCCAAGGTGCACGTCTCGACGCTTTTTGTGGCGGTATCCGTATGGATCTGCGAAATGCCACTATTACAGAGGATGAGGAGATAGAGATTCATACCTTCTGTGGAGGTGTGGAACTTATTGTACCTCAGACTGTGAACGTTGTCGTCAAGAGCCGTAGTTTTATTGGCGGTGTCGGCAACCATGCTTCAAGAACAGCAGAAAAGGATGCACATTGCCTACACATCATAGCCGACAATTTTATTGGTGGTGTAGATATCAAGAATTGAAGGTGAATATCCCATAAATTTGGCTATAATAGCAACTCTTCGTAATTTTGCAACGTCAAACTTCAATAATAAAAAAATTGATGAAAAGAATTGTTTTGGCTACGACTATCGCCCTTGCGTTTATATCAGCGAGTGGACAGGAGCAACAAGATAGCTTAAAATCTGTAAGCATGATGCAGGAGTTGCAGGAGGTTGTCGTGAAGGGCAACCTCCCTAATACCCGTCTGAAGGGCAATGCTATGAGAACCCGCATTCAGGGAACTCCGCTATCAGATGCTGGCACATTGGGCGAGATGCTGGTAAAAGTGCCTGGCATGACGGGGACGGAGGAGATACCCGAGGTGTTGGGAAAGGGCTCACCGCTTATCTATATCAACGGTCGACTGATGCGCGACAATAGCGAACTGAAGCGTCTTCGCAGCGAGGAAATCCGCGATGTAGAGGTGATCAACAATCCCGGTGCGCAGTATGACGCGACGGTGCGGGCCGTGGTGCGTATCCGTACTGTCCGTCAGCAGGGTGACGGCCTCAGTCTCGACCTCACGCTGTCCGATGAGCACGACTTGCGCTACGATTTCGACCGTCCGCAGGCAAAAGTAGGTGCTAACTATCGCAAGAATGGCGTTGATGTGTTTAGCTCTGTGTATTACTATCATCAGGACTATCGTCAGTACAGTACCATCGAGGATATTACCACGACGGATAAGGTCTTTCGTCAGTATGGTCCTTACACGATGACGTGGAAGCATGATAACCTGACCTATACGTTTGGTGTGAACTGGCAGTTGTCGGACAATCACTCGCTGGGTGTGCGTGCCGATCTGACGCACCAGATGAACGGCAAGAATCAGGTAATTTACGACGAGGACGTGTTCGAGAATAATGCCCTTATCGACCACCTCTACTCCCACCAGACCAGCAAGGAGACGAAGCCGCTGGGATGGCTCACCAACACCTATTATAATGGTAAGGTTGGCAAACTGGGTATCGACTTCAACTTCGATTTCATGAGGAATGGAACGGATACCGACCGCGAGAACGTGGAGCAAAGCCGTGTGGCTGACGATTTTGTCGTCAGCAAATCGGGCACCAGGAGCCGTCTCTATGCCACGAAGCTGGTGCTGTCGTACCCCGTTTGGAAGGGCGAGCTGGAGGCTGGTACTGAGATGACCTTCGTGAATCGCAACAACACCTACTGGATTGACAAGGCTGCGATTAAGCGAGAGGAAAGCCAAGCTGGCTTGAGCTTTCCCGAGCGTGAGCAGGCTCGACCGGAGGTCAAGGCCATAATTGCCAATTCCGATGCAGATATCACCGAGAATAACGTAGCCGCCTTTGCCGAATACAGCTGCGATTTTAAGAAATACGGCAGCGCCTCCGTAGGTCTGCGATATGAGCATACACTCCTGGATTATGATGATGCCATCAATAAAGACGAAAGGCTGCATCGCTCGATGGACGAATGGTTCCCTACGGCATCGTATTCTGTAGCTTTGGGTAAGGTACAGACGGCCTTGTCTTATAGTATGAAGACCTATCGTCCCAGTTTCTTCGCTATGAACGATGCCGTGACCTACATCAGCCGCTATATGTATCAGGCCGGAAACTCCCAGCTGCTCAACGAGCGAGTGCGCGATCTGACGCTGAACATATCGTATAAGTGGCTCACGCTGACAGCCTCGTACGAGCATCTGACAAATCCCATTACCCAGTGGAACTTCCTTACTGAGACAGATGCCATGCTTTGCAAGCACATCAACCTCGACAAGCCCATCAACACGCTGAGTGCCTATCTGGCTGTAACACCTCGTGTAGGCATCTGGTCGCTCAATGCCACAGCTGGTATCGACAAGCAGGATCTGTTTCTTGATGTTGAGGGCCCCAAGGGTGTTTATCGTGTTTATTACGACAAACCTCGCTACACGCTTAATGCCTATAACACCTTTACGCTGAAGCACGGCTGGAGGTTCGATGTGAACCTGATGTACCATTCGAGCGGATGTTCGTACGTGTTCTACGACAATACCTATAATCTGCGTTTGGGCCTGGTGGCACAGAAGACGATAGTGAGCACTAATCGTCGTCTGCTCAAAGATAACTCGCTTACCCTGCGTGCTGCTGTGCTCGACTGCTTCCAGCGTAATCGTATGAACGAGTTCTCAGATTGTGGCTACAACCAGATTCAGCAGAACAACCGCTTCTCAACCCACAAGCTGATGCTCTCGCTCATCTACCGCCTCAATGCCACCCGCAGCAAGTACAAAGGCACGGGTGCAGGCCGTGAGGCACAGGCAAGAATGGGTTCATAATAGAATGAAATTAGAATTGAAATAAAAAATGAAACACGAGATTATTGAACTGCACGATGTGCAGATTATTGGCATAGCCAAGCAGATTGCCTTCAACGAGGCGAAAGAAGAGTGCCCTAAGTTCTGGGGTGAGTATGTGGAAAAGATTATCAAGCCTGTAGTGTTTGAGAAACAAGCGCCCAACGCTTTTCAGAAGGCTGCCTTTGACAATGGAGTTGGTGAGTTCGGGCTTTGCACTTGCGACATACCCAATCACAATTGTGCAACTTGTGCCGAGCAGAACTTTGGTGTTTGCAGCAAGTACACTTTTACCTACGTCATTGGCGGTATTTATAAAGGTGGCGAGGTTCCTGCAGGCATGCAGCTATTCTCCATTCATAGCGGGAAATGGCTGAAGATGCATTTCGAGGGAGGCATGAAAGCCTTTCAAGAGCAGTACGAGAAGTTCCATAAGGAGTGGTTGCCCGCACATCCAGAGTACAAATGGATACCGAATTCCTGTTGCATGGAGTGGTATCAAGGCACAGACATCCAGTCGCCCGATTACCAGTGTGGCGTGATGATGCCGTTGGAAGAACAGCCCCGATTTACGTTCAACACCGTTGGACTCTTTACTAACGACAATAAGGCTACCGTTGATTTCTACACTAAAGCTTTTGGTTTTACCACTTCATGGGATGGTGTACAGCCAAATGTTGAGATGTTCCTTGGCAACAATAGGATCATTCTCTTCCCGCGTAGTGCATTTGAGCAGATGGTCTCAAAGAAATTCCAGTATCCTGAAGGTTTTAATGGTACAATGGAGTTAAGCCTCGATGTTCCGACTTTCGCTGATGTTGATAAAGAGTATCAGAATGCTCTTAATCATGGCGCAAAGTCCGTACTTCCTCCGACTACTGAACCTTGGGGACAACGCACTTGCTACGTAGCCGACCCTGATGGGAACCTCATAGAAATAGGATCGTTTGTTGAATAATAAATTTAGTGTGATGCTATTATCCGGGGTTAAAGATTCATCGTCATGGAAATATCAAATTGGTTTAAGGGTTTCGAGAAAGGTATAGCACGGCTCTCTCCAGAGGAGCGGTCTGCATTCTTCTCGGAATGTGGGAAAAACTGTGTAAATGGCGGCACGCTTTCTGTTTACAAGAAACTCTATGAGGATGCCAAAGGGAACATGGATGTGTTCTTTCAGATGGCCAACGATTTGCCAGGAGTAAAAGGTGAGATTATAGAGACAGGTCATGTTTATCGACTTATCTTCTCAAAATGCACCTGTGAGCTGTGTAAAAAGGGATATGTCACTACACCTTTGCTCTGTGAATGTTCACGCCAAAGTGTGATTTATTCGCTGCACAGTTTGTGGAAAGACAAGCGCTTCACCGTAACGCTTTGTCATTCCATCTTGGGTGGTGGGACTGATTGTGAAATGAGAATAGAGGTCGATAGATGAAGCGAATCCCTGATCTCCTGTCTATGTCGCGGATTGCATTGTGTCTGCCTTTGCTCTTAGTGGATGCAATGACTTTGCCCTTCTGGGTACTTTACCTGATAGCAGGGTTGACGGATATGCTTGACGGTTTTCTGGCAAAGCGATGGGGTGTGGAGAGTAAGTTCGGAGCCAAATTGGATAGTTTGGCTGACTTTGTGTTTGTTTTGGCTGTTGGATATAAGTTGTTTCCGTGGCTGAAGCTATCTGATGGGCTGTGGATGATGATAGGGCTTATCGCGCTGGTGAAAACAGTTAATGCTATCAGCTCGTATGTGGTAAAACATAAAATAGAATTCCTGCATACCAAAGTCAACAAATTGACAGGCTTCTTGCTCTTTATCGGCATGATGATTGTCGGACAGTCATACTTCATCCCTGTTGCATGGGTGATTGCCTGCATCGCCCTCTTCGCAGCCATACAGGAAGGACATATTATTCGCAGCAAATAATACCATTCGCCACAGAATCGTACCATTCGTCACAAATTGGAGCTAAATCGCAACTATAGCATATCTCTGCATCGTCCAACAGGCAAATTATTCAAAATTGCAGAGTTCTTGCTTAGGCAAGCGAAAAAGTTCGAGCGATGAAAAAGTTAAGTTTGAAAATGATAGCCCTAATGGCTACAATGATGATGAGCCTGACAACTCAGGCCAAGACTCAGGACGTAGGTGGACGAGTAATAGATCAGAATGGTGAGCCACTCGGATTTGTAAGTGTGGCTTTCCGGCTCAACGCCTCACTCCAGTGGTACTCGAAGGGTGACTACAACAACTTCCGCATGACCAGCACTCGCATTTTCACCAACGTAGGACTGCAGCGTGATTTCAACTTGAAGCGTATGGGTACACTCACTTTCGACTTGCGTTGCAGCGATATCTTCCACACCAACAAGACCGATGCCATCGTCTTCGGTTATCGAGAGCTGACTACGCACAATCCTGCCCGTCGCACCTTTGTGCTTGACCTTACCTGGAAGTTCAACGAGGCCCGCTCTAAATATCGTGGCTCTGGTGCCGGAGAGAAGCAGAAGGCAAGAATGTGATTTTGTGTTAAATTGAAGTTAAAATCAGGAAAATGCTTGACTCGTCCCTTAGGTCAACCCCTATCTTTTCAGTCGTTTAGCAAAACATCGCGCGATTATGAGTAAAATGAAATTAAAAATCGGAGAGTTCTCACAGATGATGCAGGTTACAGTAAAGACCTTGCGTCACTATGAGCAGAAGGGACTCTTGTTGCCTGACGAGGTGGATGAGTGGACGGGCTACCGCTACTACAGCATTGGCCAGATGCAGAAGCTGAAGGACATCCGTGACCTGCAACGACTCGGATTCTCACTGGACGAAATCAAGGAACTGTACGAAGAGGATTCGCACACGCCCAGCATCCGGCAAATGACCGAGAAGATCAAGGAAACGGAAGCACAGCTACGGCAGTTGATAGCCCGCCGTAACCAACTGCTCGACTGGCGGGACTCTCGCAAAGAAATGAAGACAATGGAAAAATTCAGTATTCAATCATTGCCCGAAATCATCGTGGCAAGTCATCGTGAAGTCATCCCTAACTATGCCGCCATCGGCCCCATGTGCTATGAGAAGATCGGGCCCGAGATGCAGCGCCTTGGCTGTAAGTGTCCACCTCCAGGTTACTGTTTTACTATGGAGCACAACAAGGAGTACACGCCAACGGATATCGACATCGAGTATTGTGAGCAGGTGGAGGAGATGGGCACAGATAGCGCCATTATCCAGTTCAAGCACCTGCCTGCCATCCCCAAGGTGCTCTGTATGAAGCATGTCGGTCCATACGAACGCTTCTACGAGTCGTTCACCGAGGCTTTCCGCTACATCGAGGAGCAAGGCTACAAGGTGGCAGGACAACATCGCACCTGCTACATCGATGAAGCCTGGAACCAGGATGACCCTGAGAAATGGCTCTCTATCATTCAGATTCCAATAGAGTAAATGAAATGATAAACGAAGAAAGACTCAGACAAACATTTAGCGAAGGCGGAGCACAGGAAATCTACCAGGACGTTAAAGCCAGTGGTGATTTTCTGGGCTTCGCCCATGGTTATGCATTTAGTGAAGACTATCAAACTTGCTTTCCGCATGTGCAAGTTCTACCCAGAATTGATGGATGAACTGAAGCGCACTCTCAAAGCAATGGAGATAGACTATTACAAACCTGCCGTGAAGTGCGTCAGAAACAGAATACTAAACGGAAAACTAAAGTAATAAAGGATGAAACCATACAGATATGTTAAGAGTAATGCCATAGAATTGTACCATTTATCACAAATTAGTGCAGATTATCCCAGAAATTTGCGAGTATTGGCAACTATCCGTAATTTTGCATCGTAAAAACATATAAATCATAATAAGAACAATGGATAAAGATATGAAATTCTGTCAGAGTTGCGGAATGCCACTTACTGAAAGGCTACGGGTAGGCGAGCATAGCTCGGGAATCGAGGTTCTCGGCACAAATGCCGATGGTAGTAAGAATGAGGATTATTGCATGTACTGTTATAAGGATGGAAAATTCTTGCAGGATTGCACGATGGAAGAAATGATTGAGCATTGTGCTCAGTTTGTTGGTGCAGTAAACGAGGGATTGGAGAACCCCATCACCAAAGAGGAATATATCGGTATGATGAAAACATATTTCCCACAACTAAAGCGTTGGCGTAAGGCACTTGCTGTTAGCAATGATGAGGCTATGAAGGTTAATCCTGCTTTGGCTGGGGTTAAAGAGCTTATCGCGCAGATGGCCGACTCGCTGTCCATTGCCTATATCTCATCAGTAGATAATGAGGGCTATCCCTGCACCAAGGCCATGCTTGCACCTCGTAAGCGCGAGGGTATCAAGACGTTCTACTTTACGACCAACACCTTTTCATTGCGTGTGGCCCATTACAAGGCTAATCCCAAGGCCAGCATCTACTTCTGCGATGTAAAAGGGTTTAAAGGTATGATGCTTCGTGGCACAATGGAAGTCTTGACAGATGCCAAGAGCAAGGAGATGATTTGGCGTGAGGGCGACGAGCAATACTACCCTGACGGTGTAACCGATCCCAACTATTGCGTTCTGAAATTCACTGCCACAGATGGCCGTTTCTATAGCGATTTTTATCCACGTAGTTTTGTGATTTAATAACAAACAATATATCGTTATTTTATGGATTATAGGAAAGAGGCCATAGAATGCGTCAAGGAAGTTATTCGGAATGTTCGTGTCCCAAGGTAAAATGTGGACTCAGGAGCAATCCGGAACAATGCCTGGAGCAGCGAGAGCCGTCAAACTTGTTTGGATGGCCGAGTCGTGACAGGCAAAGACACAGTCAATGCGAGTGTTCCAGGCAAAGCATTTATACGAATTGGGCGTGGCGGCGTAAGTGTTTTTGAGACGAATGTAAACGCAGGGCGGGAAGCCGAGGCCGAGGCTCCCCGCCCTTTTTCATGACGATTTGTTAATTTTTCGAGGGGAAAGGGATTATTTTCCAAAAAGTTTCGTATATTTGCATCATAATTCTAAACGCATACGCTTATGAGCACCCAAGCAATGAACAACGCCATCGCCGACTACTTCAAGACGCAGCCCGTCCTGAAGGCATGGCTCTTCGGCTCCTTCGCCCGTGGCGAGGAGACGCCGAGAAGCGACGTGGATATTCTTTTCGTACCCGACCGTTCTGGCAAACCTTTCACGCTCTTTACGCATGGTGGCATGTTGATGGATTTGCAGGAACTATTGGGCCGCAATGTTGATTTAGTGGAGGAGGGTTCTCTTCGTCCATACGCCGCAGAAAGTGCTAACCGCGATAAAATACTGATTTATGAGAGAAAGAGCGAGGGATAAAGGACGGTTGGAGGACATCGTGGAGTATTCCACCAACGTAACAAATCTCATCGAAGGTTATTCGCTTGAGGCACTGATAGCCGACAAGCGTACATACTATTCGGTGATGAAAAACGTCGAGGTTGTGGGCGAAGCCGCTTACATGCTGACCAAGGCATTTAAGAAATCGCCCCCGAGCATCTTTACGAGCTGAGCGTGGCGGCCTTACGCCGGCGGCGTAAGTATTCACAAAAATAGTAGATTATGAGTCCAGTATTCAGACGCGAGAGCGAATACACGTTCAAGATATACTCCAACGAGGAGGAGCGGATGCACATCCATGTCATTTGCGGCGGCCACGAGGCCAAATATTGGCTGGAGCCCCGCGTGGAATTGGCCAAGAACTCGGGCATCGGCGCGGCTTCACGCCCTTTTCGTGGCTACAGAAAAAAGACCGCCACGATGGACGGCCTATAAAATTTGATAATGTGGAGAAACAACCTGTTTTCATTCCCACTCCATTCGTCGTCGAATCTCAGTGCAGACAGCAGTAAACCGCTCCTGAGACTCCACCCATTCGGGCAGGTCGCGGTTCATCCAGCCAATCACCTTCAGCATCTCGGTATGAATCTCCTCGACCCTCGACAGATTCCAGCAGATGGACTCATTATGGAAGATGCGGTTGCGGAAGCGGCGGAACGTGTTGAGCGGTGCCGATACATTCCTGCGCTGACGTTCACGTCGCGGCATGTAGGGGAAAGCCCGTCGCAGTGCCTGCCACAGCGTCCGCTCATACTCCGTGTTCAGCAGCGACACCCAGAAGCCAAGCGTCAGTTCTGCCACAATCTTCGACGGCGTAATCTGTTCGTGCCGCGCCGCAATGTGCTGCCCCGCCTCCGTAATGTATCGGTTCAGGCTGCGCAGCCCCGGCGTAGATGGGAAGATGGCATACCAGTCCTCGCGTCCCGTCATCGTTTCCAGTTCGCGGCAAAGCGCATTGCGCAGCGTCACTTCCAGCACCGACAGGCTCACGTACAGTGACTCGGCCAGCATCAGGTTGCACTCGTAATGGCGTATCGCCCGTGCCTCGTCGTCGGGATAAAGTGCGAAATATCGCTCCATCCGCTTCGTCGAGAAAACTTTTTCCAGAAATTGTTTGGTCAGTTCCATAAATCTTTGTATCTTTGCACCGCAGTCCCGGTAGTTCCTCTCCCAGATATTAGATGCTGGTGATGAATCCGGGTTTTTTGTGCCCGTTTGTTTATTGGTTGCAAAGGTACAAAAGTTTTTCCAGATAATAGACGGTTATGCAAGATTTCTTAGAGAAAGAAACAAAAACAAAAGGCGGGAAACTGAGGCCGAGGATGTCGGCGCGGCTTCCCGCCCTTTGTTTTGAAATGTACTATGTTTTTCTGAATCCTAAGTAATGCTCTATAAAGTCATAAATTATGAAATCTGCAACAATCCTTGTCTCTTCTAAAGTACGGTTGTTAAAGTTTGGATCCCCAATGTATAAATAGTTTATTCTAACGACATTGTTATCTAATATTTCATGGTAATCATACCATTTCCTGTTATCAGCCTTTGCTCGTTTGAAATCTATTAGAGATTGTCCATTTAACCCTATTCCCCAAATATTCTCTTTGACTAAAGCAAAAGGCTGAAATGTTCCTAAATCAGTATGATCTAATTTCGGCTGGTAAGGCTTTGGCTGAGTTTGCCCTATAAGAATATTTTGGCCAACCGCATTCTCCTCAACTATTGGAATGCTTACTTCTTTGAGCGAATGTATATAGTGATGGCATTTTTCACACAAGGTTATTAAGCAGTCATCTTGGTAATCCCATAATTGCCGATTTCGATAATATATTTTGTGATGCACGTTTAATCGTGGCATCGCTAAATGATAGCCAGAAAAGAAGTCAAAATTGATGGTAAAATTGAAATCTTTGACATGTATCATGTACCTACTACTATCTGCTTCATAATGATGATATGTTTCATATTCCCCTTGCTGGACAAATATCAGTCCTCCATACATCGGATTATAAGCATGACAGAGCTGGCAGGTATAATTGTCACGGTCCTTAATCGCCTTACTTTTCTCAATCCATCTTACATCTTCATAACCAGTTTGTCTCTCTTCTGCATAGTGTATAGGCTCTCTCACCATGTTTGGCATTTCAATCTGTTCGAGATTTTCTTGCTTTATTTCAAAACATGGTCTACTGTTTTTATGATAATCAAACGAATTATTCATTATATAAGTTTTAAGGGTGGATACTACTGCTCGTCAATTTCCAAGTCAAACTTCTTAATAAGTGTATCAACTTTGTAAAAATTGGACTGCTTTATAACTTCCAATGAGGCTTTTTGCTGCTGCGCATAATTCTTTAGATACAAGCATCCCAGTGGTAAGAAGTGTTTTCGATTCTCAATTCTTCCTTTATGCTTTAGTATTTCAACGCCTATGGTGTCATGCAAATCGTGTCCATGCTCATCTTGATAGACATGGTACTGTTCATATTTGATGAAACTGATTACAACATCATGCCCGTGAAGTTCGCAGTATTTACTTAAATCTGGTAGCACAGGCACAACACCATCTAATCCTTCTCTGTAATTCCAGATGCAACAGGTTGAGACAACAGGGATGTTTAGTTTCATTGAGAGGGTTTTTAGATAACTCATTGATCCGCTTTCGGCCAAGATTTCATAATGAACCACCTCATCAAAAAATGCTATCTTGATTTCTTTCTCAACGATAAGTTTCTCAAGCATTTCAAAGAATGCCTTGTCCTCAAACCATTCTGCATTAACAACATACAATGGGGCATCACTTAGCTTTTTCAAATATGCTTTCACTGCTTCTTGTTGCAATTCAGTATCGAAAATGGAATGAACATTGTTTGTCTCTATATTGCAATAGTATGCTATCATGGACGAAAGGAAATTCCTTTCTGTCATATTGTTAAGGACGAACAGAGTTGGTATATGCTGGTCAACAGCAATACGGTTTAACTGAGTGATAACAAATGCGGTCTTTCCACAATCTTCACTACCGCAAACTGTTGTCATTTCACCTGGGTAAAAGCCTCCTATAGTTTCGTCAAGGAACTTGAAACCCGTGTTAATTGGGTTATCTTGTTTCTTGATTTCTGTTTCAATGATTGTACTGATGTGTTCCATGTTAAAAAGGTAAATCGTCATCAAACATCATATCAGATTGAGAATTCTGCATAGACAATATACTATCTCTGACATTGAATCTGGACATTAGCGGTAAGTCATCAAATTGCACTATTGGTCTATGCTGCTCACCAGATATACTATTGTGGATGTTGACGTCTGCTTCAATCGTTTCCTTGGATGATAAGTCATAAACGTAGGTATGAGCTTTCTTGAAATCTTCAGGATGAATTATCCATAGTCGGTTAGACTGACTTACACTATTGTGTATTTGTCTGGTTACATTATCGTCAGATTTCAAATAGAAGTATTCTACCATCTTGAGGTCAAAATGGATTTGACCATCCGTAGGAGTTTCTATATTGCAGAAAGGTATGGCATTTATAGAGATTACTGGTCCATAATCCAAATCGTATGTTTGTTGCATTGCTACAATCAAATAATACTCAGGAAAGAGTTTCTTTTCTGAAGAATCAACATTTGGAACTACACTTTTTGGCTTATTGAATGAAGTGTGTTTGTGGCAACTCTTTATTTTTCCTGTTTGTATTTGAACTCGCGAATCGAAGAACTCGCTAAGGTTAGGCTTCCAAAAATCATTAACATCGCCTAATCTTGCTTGATTCAATATCAAATGTAGTGTTTGCTCAGAATACAGAAAAATGAAATACTCCGTCTCATCACATTCATGTGAACAATAATTTGCTCCTAAGATTCGTTCTACATCCCCCATGTTTACTTTCAAATATTCCACGGGATTCGCTCTTACCACAATAACGTGACCGTCCGAGCCACCATCATTGTCGTCAACACTTATTATTCGATACTCGCTCATAATCACATGCCTATTTATAGTTTTACATAAGAAACTTTGTCAAATTGAAGCATTCACTATCTTTGAATAAAGAAAGCGTAGCTCCACCATATTCCCGATTAGGCTTTGCACGGCCTCAACATCCTATGGAGAAGACTACGCTGTAAGGCGTAGCTTCTTGGATGTTGTTTTGCTCTTTATCCATTTCTGAGGTGCAAATTCAATCGGGAAACGAGCAACTAAAGTTTGTGTCACTTTCGAAATAGGGTGTTCAATTTGATGTACCTTGACAAACGTAAAATAAAGATACCAACCCCACCCCTGCCCCTCCCCTACAAGGGAGGGGAGCGGCTTCCGCTTCCCTCTGCAGATGGAAATCCGTAGGCACTCCCCTCCCTTGTAGGGGAGGGGCAGGGGTGGGGTCAGT
>Ga0256404_1006659_pt1 | contig 18899 bp, 7 predicted proteins | sample RumenRJG_01DNA_FD_185990 | JGI IMG/M metagenome (GOLD analysis project Ga0256404, IMG submission 185990) | Bovine rumen microbial communities from Lethbridge, Alberta, Canada - RJG_01 | ecosystem: Host-associated > Mammals > Digestive system > Stomach > Rumen | place: Canada: Alberta | collected...
GTTATGTACAAAAATAAATTATTGCAAAATCAAATGTTATAGTGTTAAATAAGGTAAGAGTTAAAAAACCCATGGTCAAAATAAATGGGGAAGGTTCACGAACATATTCTTACGGTTGTAAGAATTGCATATATATTTGAAAACAGGTTATGAAGATTGTTGTTGCGACAAATAACGAACATAAGTTAAAGGAAATTCGCGATGCATATTCAGGAGTACCTGTTATTTTTTTATCTTTAAATGATGTTGGTATTCAAGTTGACCCAATAGAGAATGGAGAGACGTATCTTGAAAACGCAATAATAAAAGCAAGTGCAGTTGCTAAATTAACAAATCTTCCGGTTTTAGCTGATGATTCTGGCATTGAAATAGAAGAACTTGGTGAACATGCTCCTGGTATTTTTACTTCAAGATTTGCAAAAAGTAATGGAGGACAAGAAGCGACAAATAAAATGCTTGTTAAAAAAGTTCCTAATTCAAAAGCTAGATTTATTTGCGACCTTGCTTTGCTTAATGTTGTCCCTAATGAAGTAGTGCATTTTGAAGGAATCTTTGAAGGCAAAATTAGTGAAATGATTGAAGGTGAAAAAGGATTTGGATATGATCCTATATTTATTCCTGTAGGTTATGAACATACCGTAGCAACTCTTCCTGAAGACATCAAAAATAAGATATCTCACAGAGGACAAGCTCTAAAGAAATTATATGAATTTTTAAATAAGGGTGGCTACTTAAATTAGTTGCCACTTTTTTTCTTTATATAGATTGAATATACACCTGCTGCAGCGCCTAAAACAAAAGGCGCAATAGCAATGTAGAAGAATACGTTATTTTTAAGTGTAAGGCCTAAAACAAGGAACACAATTGTTAATAAAAGAAGAAAAACTGCGAGAATAGTAAGCTTTTTAGAGCCATTTACAGGTCCACCAGAGATTTTAACGATTCTTTCATCTTCAAGTTCCTCGTCTTTTTCTTGCACTGAAATAGTTTTATTTATCTTTTCTTCAACTAGAGAAATGTTCTTATTGATTCTATTTAATAAAGCATCATCTTCGTTATAGATTTTTAGTTCATCGGTAGTTGTTAAGTCTAAACAACTCTTTAAGAACTCGAGCAAATTCTTATGACTTTCTAATCCGTTATAATATGCGTTTTTGTATTTATATGATAAAAATAGGTTATTTTTAATAAGTCTTTTATCAATTAAATCTAAATAGATATCGCTATGGTTTAAAACGTCCTCAATAAAAGAGAGCAATATTAATGAATTGTTTTTATCTAGGACAATTTCATAATGGTCAAAAATTGGTGGAATCAATTCAAAATGAGGTTCAACATAAGTTCCTGAATATAAATGTGTTAAACAAATTCCACAAATAGATGCTAAATCATTTGGCCTTAGAACAAGCGCCTTCTCATAATTCTCGATAGCTTTATCATGTAAACCTGAATTCATTTGCTGATAGGCTAAACTTGATAAATAAGCGTAAGTTCTAGCTTCTAACTTTAAACCAGTTTCTACACTTACTTCATTTTCACAATGTGGACATTTAACTGTTTCTTTTTTGCCTTCAACATCAATTACTTTTTGGCAATTAGGACAAATAATTTTCATAAGCAATAACCTCGTCTCACGTATTATATTAGAAATCTCGAAATTATTAAATCAAATACACTTCTTAAAAATGCATAAAACGATAATAATAACTAGATTTTATAAATCTATAAAAACGAAGAGTCGTTGAGGCAATTTAAAAAATAGACTATGATTACTAAATATGAAATTTGCAAAAATTCTTTCTTTATTTTTCATGTTAGGCTTAATAGGAGTGAGCTGTCAAAATCAAGTTACTCTTGATGACGATAGTGTCTCCTTAAATTTTAATACTGAAATATGTGAATTTTATGCTGATGAAACATTTAATCTTTCTTATAAATATGAATCAATTAAATCAAAAACTAGCGACATCGCTTTTGAAGCATCTATTAAAGATGTAATTGCAATTTCTAAAGATGGCTTAGTTTCAGCTTTAAAAAATGTTGATGCTAGCGGAACAATTAAGATTTATTTAAAATCCGCTCCAGGAATTTATGATGAGATTCCTTTTATATTACATAAAGCGATCTATATTGAAAAAATGAGCCGAGAATCTGATACGATTATTGGCCTTGTAGGAGAAACTATTGACTGTGATATTAATATTTCTCCTATTACGTCAAATAGAAAAGACATTGTTTATCAAATAGACAATTTAGATGTTTTTGACTTTGATCCAAAAACATATCAATTAAGTTTTTTAAGTGTAGGAAATGGCTCGCTTCAAATTAGACCAAAAATTAATCCAAATAATGTCTCAATAACTTTAAATATTGTTGTTAAAGATCCTTCTTATAAATCTTTAGTTTCATTAGAAGAAGGAGAAGCAACTAGATTCTTAACTTATGAAGGCGTTAAAAGATCTCAATATCATGACCCTCTTCCTTCAATAAGTTTAGAGAATCAAAAAACAAAAGTTTTAGTTTTACCTATTGAATTTAGCGAATACCCTTTTGAAGAAAATGCCTTGCAAAATTTAGATATAGTTTTTAATGGAACTAGTAAAGTAGATCTACCTTTTGAAAGCGTCGCTTCATATTATGAGAAATCAAGTTTTGGAAAACTAAATTTAGAGTTTGATATTTTAAATCCATACCTAGTTAATAGTGAAACTTTTGACATTAAAACTGGTGTATTAACTAGTGGCCAAATTGTGGATTTTGCTTATAAATGCATTAATCAAGAAAAAGAGAATAATCTTGCTTTTGAAGACTTCGACTATGACATAAATGGCGATTTTACTTATGATGCAGTGTGGATTATTTATAGCGCTCCTTATAGAAATAAGGCAAATGAATTAGATGATAATTTTTGGGCTTTTGTATCTAATACTGGTTCAAGAGGTTCAATATTAGGATATGAAATTAATAATTATGGCTGGGCAAGTTACGACTTTATCCATCAATATAGCGATGAATTTTTAGATGCTCACACCTATATTCATGAAACTGGACATCTTTTAGGGTTAGAGGATTATTATTCCTATAAATTAGATTGCTCACCTTTAGGTGGGTTCGATATGATGGATTACAATTTAGGTGATCATAACGCTTGGAGTAAAGCTGCTTTAGGCTGGATTAATCCAATTATTTATGATGCCTCAATTGATTTTAACGCTTTAGTAACTCTTGATAAATCAAGCGATAAAACAGCTCTATTTATTACCGACAAATATCAAGACACGATGTTTGATGAATTCCTTGTTTTAGAATTATATTCAAATGATGGTTTAAATGAATATGATTCAAAAAACGCCTTAAGAAGTGATGGCAAAAATTTACCACTTGGATTTGGCGTAAAGATGTATCACGTAGATGCCCGACTTGTAACATCAGGATATAACGTTAACAAAAAGCAAACTTATTTTAATAACTCAAACATTAAAAATTTTGGAATCGGTTCAAATCGAGTTCAAATTGGAGCCAGTAACACTCCAACAAATTACACCGAAATTAGAAATCTTACCTATGAAAGTTTCAACCTCATTTCGCTTATTTCTAAAGATCCAAAAACTGGAGATTATCTTCATGAATTTAAGCCTTTTGAATTAAACGATTTATTTCAAACAGGCGACAAATTCACTATGGCTGACTACTCAAAAAATTTCTATAAAGAACAACCATTTTTAAATAACGGCAATGAATTAAATATTGAGTTAAATTTTGAATATGTAACTGAAGAGAAAGCTGAAATAAAAATCACACATTTAAATCGTATCTAAAAGAGATTTGGAAAAAATAGCAAATATTAATTTTGTATTAAAATTTGCCTTTTTCTTTTGGAATTACGCACGCGCGATATTAAATTAATCCCATTAATTAGGGAGGATTTACTCATGAAATCTAGAAAATTTAAAGGTGGATTGCTCATTTTAGGCCTTGCTGGTGTCCTAGCCATGGGTGCGGGACTTGCTGGATGTACACCTAAAACAGAGCCAACCCAAAATAATGGAGGGGAACAAGAAGAAGACAAGAAAGTTAGTGCAATTACTGTCGCTTTAGCAAAATCAAAGCTTAAAGTTGGCGAAACAACTAACGCATCAGTCACAGTTACCCCAACTGACGCAAAAGAAAAAGGTGTCACATATTCTTCAAGTGACCCAAAGATTGCAACCGTTAGCGAAGAAGGCTTAGTTAGAGCTGTTGCTATTGGTACAGCAAAAATTATCGCTACTGCAAAAGACGGCAGTGGTGTTAAAGGTGAAGTTACTATCGAAGTTGAGGCAACTCCAGTTGAATCAATTGTTGTTAGTGCAACTGACATTGAAATTGTTGTTGGCGGAACTACAACTGTTAGCGCAATTGTTTCTCCAGAAGCCGCAACAGACAAATCATTTACCTGGTCAAGTGAAAATACTGAACTCGCTACAGTTAGCGAAACAGGCTTAGTCACTGGCGTTGGTATTGGTAAAGTTAAAATTATCGCAACTGCTAATGATGGAAGTGGCGTTGTTGGAAACGTTGAAATTAACGTCCTCAAAGCTCCAGTAGCAGTTACTACTTTAAATGTCCAATTAGACAAAACAGAATTACTAGTTGGTGAAACAGCAAATGCAACAGTCGCAGTTGTTCCAGAAGATGCTGATAATAAGTCAGTCACATGGTCAAGTAGCGATGAAAGCATTGCAACCGTTAGCGAAGAAGGCTTAGTTACCGGCGTTAATAACGGTACAGTTAAAATTATCGCAACTGCTAATGATGGCAGTGGCGTCACTGGTGAAGCAACACTTTCAGTCAAACATGATGCACAAAAATTAGTTGACGCTCTTAATGCTTTAAGAATCGCTGAAGTGTATCAAATTGAACTTTCAAGTGACTTCCCAAGAAATGTTAGACAATTAGACGGTGAAGGAAATGTTGTTACCGCAGCTGCTGAGTCACATACATTTGGTCTTGCTAGAACCGAATCATATGTTGATATTTTAGGCGACTATGTCGTTAGTGGTGAATCAGTTACATCTCACTATGGCTATGCTAACTCAGATAGAGGTGTCTTCGAATATGAATATGATGAAGAAGGCGCAGTTGTTCCTGGCAAAATCATCGATTTAGGTGAAGGTCTTACCTATGCATTATCTTCAAGAGCTGACTTTAGAGATATTGGTGAATTTAAGCAAATCGGCGATGAATTTAAAGCAAGAGTTGGAGATGATTTATCCATTGTTTTAGATTTAGAAAAAGATCAAATCTTAATTGATGCATTACTTGCTTTTGAAGGATTAGATTTAGCAACAATTAAAGAAAGCTACGCAGATTCACAAGAATTTACATTAAAACTTGTCGATGGAGTTTTACAATTTGAAGGTTTAGTCGTTGCTAGCGGCGAAGAATTAGACACAAAATTCATCGATATTAATATTTCACACGTTGGTGAAGAAGGATTTGGTATTGAAGCTGTTGATAACTTCATGTTAGCAGATGGCGAACCAGCTCCATTTGATGAACCAGTCGAACAAGCTCTTGCTCTTTCAGAAGATTTAGTCTCTCAAACAGTTGATAGCGGATTTGGCTATGCTGCTCACTATAACTACGATGCTGATTTACCATATTGCTTTGTTGAATACTTAGGTACCAAAAACGTTGCTGATCAAATCTATGCAATTGCTCCTTATGTTGCTCCAGAAGCTGAAGGTGAAGATGAACCATTAGTTGAAGGCGAAGAATTACCAACTGAAGGCGAAGAAGAGGAAGAACTCTATGGCATCTATAGTTTTGCCTGGTCAGGAAGCAGTGAAGCTTTAATCTATTTTGCTGGAGAAGATGGATATTACCTTGAGAGTTTCCAAGATTTAGTTGATAACGATCTTGAATTACTTGGTGAAGGTGTTCCTTTAGAAGAAGCTTATTACTACTTACCACTCGTTGTTAGTATGGAATTTGAAGGTTTCGGTTTTGAAACCTGGGCAGATTCATACTTAGCTCCATATGTTTATACTGGAACTTATGATGAAGAAAGTGGCCAATATTTAAGTTTTGATGAAGAATTAATCGAGCAAGCTAACTACATATATGGTGACTTATCTCTTAATTTAGGATCAAGTTTACCAAATAACCCATATAAAAACTGGGAAGCTAAATATGGATATTATGAATTTGAGATGAACGAAGAAGATGAACTTACAACAATCATTGGAGGTTCATTTGTTCAAAGCCCTGAATTAATTGCAGATTATGGTAAAGATACCGTTGGTGTCCACTTAGATATTACATATAGTTTTGCACCATATGCTGGTCTTGATGAAGAACTTGGTGCATATTACACTGAAGAATTTGTTGCCGGTTTAACTCCAGCTACAATTGATGTTAACGTTGCAATCTCTTCATTATCACTTGAAGATATTACAGCACAAGATGAACCATTTATTCTTCATATTGCTGAATTATTAGGCGAATTAAGCGAAGAAGAACTTCTCAACGTTTATGAAATTGAAAAATTCAATGATGCTTATGCTAAAGTTGTAGCTCTTGTAGTTGATCAAGACATCGTTGATAACTTCTCAAGTTTAGATGGCATTTTAGCTAAAGCTGATATCTTACTTGATTTAGAAACTAGATATGCGGCATTAACAAATGAACAAAAAGTCTTTGTTGTACATTATGACCTTTTAACTGCTGCTAGAGCTGAATTTGATGCTAAAGCAGTTGAAGCTGTAATTAGTGGAATCAATGCTATACCTGAATTCACAACATTCCCTGAAGCATATGCCGCTTTACCAAAGATTGTCGAAGCTGAAAACATCTACCTTGCAATTAAAGATGAAAGTAAATCATTAGTTACAAATTATGAAACATTAGTCGCTAAGAGAACAAGCTATGATACTCTTGCAGCAGCTTATGTCGCAGGTATGTTAGCAAAACTTCCAGCCGCTGAAAGCATTATGGCAATTACATCATTCGCAAGTTTTGCAAGTGCTGCAAATTATTTAAATAATCTTGAATCATTATTAACAACCATAAAAGATCAAACTAAATTTACAGCAACCGAAGAATTAGCAGCAAAACGTAATGCCGTTAACCAAAGAGCTGTATTTATGGGTGATTATCTCTTCAATATGGCTTTCAAAACATTATATGCATACATCAATCAAACTTCCGAAAATCCAATGTCATTTGAAGATTTAGTTTCTAAAGATACTTTGTACTGTTTCTATTTGGCACGTCAAATGTATAGTTATAATAAAGATGCATCAATCTATGAGACACAAGGCGATAAAGTTATGTACTCATATCTTGCTAGCTGGCTTACTAGATGTGAAAAAGAATATGCTAGTGGAATTGGTGCAATTTTAAAAACACTTTTAAGTGATGATGGCTCATTAACTCTTCAAGAAAGAGGAGATAATTTATCTCTTGCTGAATATGCGTTTGGCGAAATTGGCGATGGTACTATTAAAACTCAAATTGCTGGATACGCAACCTACTTAACATCATTAAGAACTAAATTAAATGAAGATTTAACAGCTAGAATTAACGAAATTTTAGGTACACTTCCTGAAACAGGCGCAACCACTGCAGATGAAGCAACTGTTGCAGAAGCTGAAGGATTACTCGAATACTATGATAAAGTTCCTACAGAAGTTCAAACAAAAGTAGCAGCTGCTAGATCACAAATTAATGTTAGTAAAGTTGTTGCTTTAATTGAAGCTCTCCCAGCAGCAAGTGACATTACAGCCGATACTCTTGAACAATATGAACCACAAGTTGTCGCTGCTAGACAAGCTTTCAATGCATTAAGCGAAACTGAACAAGCAGCAGTTGGTAATGAATTACTTAATACTTTAACTGCTTTAGAAGCTAAGATTGAAGAAGTTAAATCCTCAATTAGAGTTGCTAATGCTAATGAATTGCTTAATGCTTTACCAGAGAATCCTGTTGGAGCAATTACACTTAATACAGCTGATAGCGAATTAGAAAGCATCCAAAATGCTTATAACGCAGCAAGAAGTGCTTATGATGCATTAGCAGACGATGAAAAAAATCAAATTTCATCTGAATTAAAATCTAGACTTGAAACGACTGGTACTAGACTTACTGCAGTTAAAACTTCATTAGCAAAAATTGAAGAAACTAGAGATGCACTTAATCGTCTCCCAGAAGATGCAAGCACGATTGAAGGCGGAGAAGGACTTGTACGTTGGGAAGATTTAGTCCAAGATACTAGAGCAAAATACAACGCATTAAGTGAAGAAGAAAAAGCTTATTTTAATTCGCATTATCCTGACCTTGTGAGTAGGTTAGTTGCATGTGAAGAGAGAATCAACCAACTTAAAAATGCTTAGTATTTAAAATTAAGAAAAGATTTTAGGATCTTTACCTAATTAATGTACCCTACGGAATTTCCGTAGGGTACTTTGTATGATATAAAATCGTTAAAAATGTTGGATTTTAAGGAAGAAATGAATATTTCTCTCTTAGAATCCAACATTAATAAAACAACCTACTTGAATTTATGGTTTCTTAAAAGAAAATTCAAAAACTAAACAACGTATCTATTATTTTTTGAAAATATCTAAATTGTTTATAACCTACAAGAAATTGTGAATTCTTATTAAAAATCATTATTATTTATTAAAATAAATAATCTTGCTAAAATACATAGACTCTTTTTATCGGAGTTTATAGAAAATAAAGGAGAAAAAACTTATGAAAGTTAAAAGAAGTTTGAAATTTATCCTTAGTTCTGCACTTTTATTAGGTTCTATAAGCCTTGCTGCTGTTGGATGTGCTCCAAAAGAAGACAAACCAGGCGAACAACAAGGTGAAGACCAACCAGGAAAAGATGAACCAATTACTCCAGATCCAGGAAAAGATGATCCTGTTACGCCTGAAGTAAAAGAGCCTTTAGTCGTATTGACAGGTGCTCGTAATGGTTATGTTGGTGAATCATTTCAATTAAGTGCACAAGTTTTTAATTCTGAAAAAACTACTATTGAATGGTCAAGTTCAAATCCTTCAGTCTTAGTCGTTAATAGTGAAGGTTTAGTTACTTTAGTTGGCAATGGTAACGCAACAGTCACCGCAAAGGTTAGCGGAACTGAGTTGCAATCAACTCCAGTTTCAATAACTGTTTTTGGTTCAACTGAGAGTGTTAGAAGACTTGAAATTGTTTCTTTACCATCTAAAGTTGGATATATTAATGGCGAAAAATTATCTTTTGATGGTCTTAAAGTTATGGGTTACACCTATTTTGGCGGCGCAAAAAATCCAAATACAGGTGTTGATTTTGCTATTGAAGATTTAACTCTTTCAATGGAAGAAGGGATGACTTTAAGTACAAATGGTACATTTAATGTTGCTGTCACTGTTGAAGGATACGAAGCAGTTAGCTTTGAAATCACAGTTGCTGATAAATTAGTTGAAAAACTTGCAACAATCACAACTCAACCAGTCCTTGTTTACTATCTTGAAGATGGTCAAACAAAAACCAATTTCTCAAGTTTAGGCGTAAGCAGTATTACTTACGAAAATGGAGTAAGAAAAGGTGTTAAGAAATTGAATGCCACTGAATACTTACTTACAATTCCAAATGGAACAACTCTTTATGAAGAAGGCACATATGAAGTTACAATCATGCCTATTGATAAAACAATTAAACCTGTTTCATTCAATATTCAAGTTTATACAAGGGATACAACTTTAAGAGATTTAATTGAAAACTTAGCAACAGCTAAGAATTATCAATACGAAATTATGAATAATGTTGGAACCACAACTGATACAACAGGTTTCCATTATTTAAGAACTGTTACTGAAAAATATTACGATGAAGTCAACTATCAAAACGTTGCTGATGGACAAGGTAATATTTCATTTAACACTGATAAGATCAAATCACATACCGGATACACTGATTACACAGATGATGAAGGCAAAACTGGAATTATGGAATATAAGGAAAGTGGAGCTAGAATCGTTTCAAGTTCAGTTGTCTGTGAAGGCCCAACATCTTGGTGGGATAAACAAACAACTCTTGCAAAAACATTTAGTGCATTTACATTAGGTAACTTACCAACCTACACATTAAATGGAAAATATTTAGTAGTTTCTGTTGAACAAGTTCCAGGAGATAACGATGATGGTGATTTGACACTTAAAAATTACCCATTAATCGATGAATTCTTAGGATTTGTTGGTTGGAGTGGCTCACTTATTACCATTATGACTAGATTCACAATGGAAGTTAATAAAGATACAGGCCTCCTTTCAATGAAAGCTTACTTTGGAGATTATGGCTACACTGAAATGAAAGTTACAGCCATTGGAAATGCTAGAGTTGCAAAAGTTGAAAGAGCAATTCAGCAAGGCTTAAAACCAAATAAAGTCGCTGAAGATAGAGTCCTTGCTCTTAGAGAAAAATTATATCTTAATAACTACACTTCAAATACTTATGGCAGCGGAGGAATTGGCGCAGCTAAAACCTACCAAACAGAAAATTATTATTACGATATCGAAAATAACTCAGGTTATGCCAAAGTGAAAGATAAGTTCTATCAATTTACAAGTTCACAAGTGGGTGGCGTTCAAACGTTTGCTCTAGGTGATGAAATTGTAACTGAAGCAGCAACTATTCCAGAATATGTTAACTCACTTAAACGTAATAAAGTTGGATATGTTGGCGAATATATGAAACCTGTATTTGGAGTTGGTGAAGATATTGGAAAACTCTTCACAATGGGTGAATATAGTAATTTCTCACATGGCAATCAAGTCTGCTATCAATCATTTGACACCTCAATTATTAATAGCTTAAGCAACTTCTTAACTGGTGCTAACGTTACAGATGACACCTTAAGATTCTGGGCAATGGTTGATTACGCTGATGCTGAAAGAGTTGAAAATGTTACGATTAATTCTATTGAATTTTGGACTATTAGCGTTACAACTCTTAGTGGAAATATATTTGCAATTACTGACGTTGGTTCAACCCATGTTGATTGGATTGAAAATGGAATTACGAAGGCTGAAAATAGCCTATAAGGAAAGGAGATAAAGTTATGAAAAAAGCAAAAGTTGGCATTGTTTCATTAGCACTTGGTGCACTTGGTTTCCTTGCATGTATTCCAGGAACAACAGCAAGTGCAAAAGCTATTGAAAATCCATTATTAAATAGAGATACAACCTTCCTTGTTTCACTTAAAGGAAGTGTTAAAAATCTTGGTAAAGAAGGCGTTAAGGCATCTCAAGAAGAATACATTAACTCCTTAAGAAATAAAATTGGTTTCGATTTTAGAGTCGTTACCACCTATGACGCAATTAACGTCATGAAAATTCAAGCAAATTCTAGTTTAAAAGATGTCCTCTTAAGTGGCAAAAATGCTGAGTTTGTTGCAATTAACAAAATGTATAGATTTAGTGAGACATTTACAACAGATGCCATCACTAAAGAAGAAAGAGCAGAAGGATTTGTTCCTTATACAAAAGATAACGTAGTTCTTGAAAACGAAGAAGACGAAGATCCGCTTGGAAACCAAAGCTCTATCACTATGGAAATCCCTAGTGAAAATAGAGGTGGTATGGGTTCATTTGTCGCTATTCTTGACGCAGGTTTCTACATTGAACACGAATCTTTCTCAAATTTAGAAGGTGAAGCCGCAGCTAAAGCTAGATTCCATTATAGTGATCTTAGAGCTGCTCAAACTGACCTTATTGGTAAAGCAAAAACCGATTTAGGTGAAGTTGCTGATTCATTCACGAACGATAAAGTTGGCGAAGAAGATGGCTCAACCTACTATAACTTAAAAGTTCCTTTCTATTATGACTATGGCGGAAACTACGATAGAAGCGCAAATGGCTATAATGCTTATGGCTATGCTAGTGAACACGGAAGCCACGTTGCCTCAATCACTGCCGCAAATGGTCCATATAAAGGAATTGCTCCAAATGCGCAACTTGCATTAATGAAAGTCTTTAAGGAATCATTCCCAACAGATGCAAATCCTAATAGAAGTTCATCAACTGGCGCAAACGATGATGATATCACAGAAGCTCTTAACGACTGCTTAGTCCTTGGAGTTGATGCTCTTAACATGTCACTTGGTTCAGATCTTGATGACTTTAGAGGAGAATCAGCAGCATTTAGAGTCTTAAGCAAACTTGAAGATGCTGGATGCAACTGCTGTATTTCTGCAGGTAATGGTGGTAAAGGATTATATTCCTTTATGAATGGTTATAATGATTGGTCAACCAGTCAATATGACACAGGTGTCTTAGGAAGTTATGCAACAACAACTGACACAAACATCATTGCTAGTAGCACCACTCCAAAGCAACACTACGATAAAGCTCTTAAAGTTAAATCAAAAGATGGAACTGAAGAAAGAGTTATTGGTTATAGCGACCAAGTCGACTATAGCGGTGGTGGAGATGGCATCACTAAAGAAAACGAAAAACTTCTTGCTGAATTAGGAAGTGGTGAACTTGAATTTGTTACAGCTGGTGAAAAAGATTCAGAAGGACACTATTATGGCCAAGCAAGTGACTACGATAAAGTCATGCAAGCAAAAGGCGCAGATTACTATAAAGGTAAGATTGCAATTTGTGACCGTGGTAACACATCCTTCGTAGATAAAGCTCAATCAGCAGCTGATGCTGGTGCAGCAGCTCTTATTGTTATTAATAACGATCCAACAGCTTACGAATTCACATTTGGTATGAGCTGGGGAAGTGATGGAAGTTACACAATTCCTACTATTCCAGTCGTATTTGTCTTATTTAGAGATAGAGACTTCCTTCTTAACGAAGCATTGAATGATGTTACTGATGAAGATGGAAAAGTCGTTGCTCATAGTGGTAAAGGTACAATCATCGCTGATGAAGATGCTGATAACCCAGATAAATACAAGATGAGTGACTTCTCAAGCGAAGGCGCAACAAGCGACTTACTTCTCTCACCTACAATTTCTACTCCAGGTAGCTCAATTAAAGGTGCTGTTCCAGGTAAAGCTAACTCAAAAGGCGTATTCAATGATCCTAAACCAGATTCATATGCCTACCTTAGCGGTACCTCAATGGCAGCTCCTAACTATACAGGTATCATTTCCCTTTTAATTGGTGAAAGAGACTTCGAAAATGAAGAAAGTAGAGTCGCCTACTTAAAATCACTCGCTATGAGAACAATGTCAACTGCAACTCAATACGAAGTTACAAGTGATGTTTATAGCGAAATCGAAGCTATTCCAAATCAATTTAAAGAAAGTGATAAAAAACATGAAGAACCATTAACAATTTATGTTCCTAAAGATTGCACAGTGGTTGAAGAAACTGCTCCATATTCACCAAGAAAGCAAGGCGCAGGTATTGTTAACGCAAATAAAGCAATTAATAGCCCTGTTTATCTTGAAGGTATTAAACCAAATGCAGAATCTGGCGAATACGAAGTCAACGAACTTACTGGAACCTATAACACAAATAACTTTGCAAAAATCGAATTATTAAATAACGATTTAATCAAAAATGGTTCAATCAAATTAGGTTTTAGAGTTCATAACGAAGCAAGTAGAACAACAACCTATAAAGCAAAAATTAGCGTCTTAACTTCACAAGTTAGCGCATACCACAACCATGATAATGAAATGGCAAATTATGTTGGAAATGACGCAACTCTTGAAGGAGCTAAGATTCAAACAGCAAATGACCACGTCCTTGAAAGTGACGTTGAACTTGGAACATTCACTCTTACTGGTGAAGAAACTCAAGACGTCATCTTAAATGCACATAACATTTCAGATGAAAGCAAAGAATATCTTGCTCAATTCGAAAATGGTATGTTCCTTGAAGGTTATCTCTATTTAGAACCAGTTGGCGAAGAAGTAAGCGCTGAAAATCCAGTCTTATCAATGCCATATATGGGATTCTACGGAGATTATGGACAAGCAGAAGCTGTCGAACCATTCATGTTTGAAAGAATTCAAAAATATGATAAGGTCAATGGCGTCCTTGATGGTCACATTTACGGAAGTGATCTTGTCAACTTTGTTGGTAAGAATTCATATGCCTTAAATAATATTGATACAGGTTCATTAATTGCAGGTGTTAGTTTCGATGATTATCAAACTCACGATAGAAAAACAAACGTCTCAACTAATGGCGAAAATATCTTAGGATTCACAAAATCACACCCACTTATTATTGATGAAAATGAAGGACAATACACAATCCACGCCGGTGGAAGTGATACAGACGTCTTATATGTCCAAAACTTCGTTAATAGATCACTTATAAGTGGCGTTGTAACAATTACAAATAAACTCAATCAAACTGTTGTAACATCAAAATTAACTGACATCTTAAGAAATACAACTAACTTATTTAAATCACACATCACTGCTAACTACATTGGCAGCAGACAACTTGTTCATAGAGCATATGCCGAAATTCCTCTATATTCAACAAATGGCGTTAAGCTTCCAAATGGTGAATATACACTCAAATTCACATATGAAACTCTCTATGGCTCAACTCAAGTTAAATCTTATAAACTTGTTATTGATGGAAAAGCTCCAGAAATCTCTTATAGAGGTATCTTCGATAACAATGGCGTTAAGACATTAAGATTTAAATTTAATGAAGTTTACTTCGATGATAAACAAAAGGTCTCAGTTAACGCTGGCTTATCAGAATTTGTACTTACAAAAGTTTCAGATGGTTATCTTGTTGATATTAAGTTAGATGAAGCATTCCTTGATGGTAAATTATTCATTAACTTGATTGATAGCACATATAACACCACAAAATTCATCATGAATGAAGATCAACTTAATTCCGGTGTTGCTCTCTCTGATGATTTATTAACATTTGGTTCAACTTATACTGTTGAAACAAAAGAATTAGAAACAAGTGGCAACTTTGCTAGAGAATACACAATTAGTGCATTTGACTACAGTGGTGATGAATTAGATCTTGGTTCATATGTTGCTTATGTAACATTTGAAAGACCAATCTCAGAAATGGGTAATATCACACTTTATGGTCTTGATAGTGAAGGAAATCAATTAACACAAAGAATTGTTGGAGAAGCAATTGATGAATATACTCTCAAAGTTTCTACAATCTATACTCACTTTGTTGTTACAGATGGCGGCGAAGCTCAAGAAGATGTAGTTCTTGTTGAAACAGCTAATGTTGTTATCGCCAAAGGCTCACTTGAAAACGGACAAGTCTTCGTTGATAAGGTCAGTGGCAAAGTTGGCGAAAGCGTTACAATTTATGTCGTACCAAAGGATGGACAAAAAGTTGCTAGCGTTTTAGTTAATGGTGTTGAAGTAGCAGTCAACGCAAATGGAGGTTATACATTTACACTTGTAAATGGTACCAATAATGTCGTTGTTACTTATTCAGCAAAATAAGCTAACTTAGCTAAATTAAACTAAATAAATATGGGCTAGATTAATTTATCTAGCCCATATTATTAAAAAGGAAAATTGAATGGACAATTTAGAAAAAAAATCAGAATTTGCAAAGTTTTTGAAAAGAAACTCGGTAAAATTACTCATTTCTGTTTTGTTTGGATTGACCATTTTTTTATTAATTTTCTTTCTTAATGATCGTACTTTACTAAGTGCAACTAATGGGGCGTTTTATGCCTTTATGAGCTTATTTATCGTTGGGGTCATGAGCTTTATAACAAATCGTGGTTTCTTCGATATAGTAGGTTATAATGTTTTGAAATTAGGACACTTCTTTATGCCTAAAAGATTTGAAGAAGTAAAGAACCTTAATGGTACTTATGACTACACAAAAATGAAAGAATTTAAACGTAAAAATGATCGTTTTGTATGTCTTATTTACCTTTCAATTTCAGCATTATTCTTAGTTGCCTTGATTACACTTTACGTCATTTTAAAAGTGACTTAAATTTTGAGAAATTGATATAGTGTTAATTAACTTTATAAGTTAATTGACAAAAAATATATTTCGTTTATCATTTATTTGATTTTGGAGGACAAAAAATGAAGAAAAAGAGATTAATTGCTTTAAGTGCAACTTTACTCCTCAGTGCACCTTTCCTTCTCGCCGCTTGTGGTGGTGGAAATGATAACGGTGGAAATAACAATCCTACCCCAATTCAGCCTCAACCAGGTGGAGACGATAATCCTGGTGGAGAAGATAATCCAGGCGGAGAAACTGAAACTGAGGTTGTATCTTTTACAGCTAGAAAAGCAAATAACGAAGATATTACTGTTAATGAAACAGTTGCTATTCTTTGTAAAGCAGTAAACAAGAATGGTGATGAAATTTCAGGCGTTTCTTATAGTTTTGTAAGTAGCGATAAAACAGTTGCTGATGAAGTTAACTTAAATAGCGGCGTTTTCGTTGGTAAAAAAGCTGGTACAGCAACAATTACGATTAGATGCTTAGACAATTTAGATGCTCCAGCTCAAACAGTTACAATTACTGTTAGTGGAGAAAGCGCAAGTGCAACAGGCGCATTTAACTTTGTTGGTAAAACATATGAAGACAAGTTAGAAATGCTTGGAAAACTTGAAGAATATGCAGTTAAACACCATTTAACAGGTATTACTTTATTCCAAAATGGTGGCTATGTTATGTACAAGAACAGAGTTGAAAAACCAACTAACAACTACATTACAGGCTATGGCTTTGGTATTTTAAGTGAAGGTAGACTTACAAGCGACATGAGTGCAACAGAAGAGCCAATGGAAGCTTGGAGAGGCTATTATCACTCATATGGTGGAAATTCCAATAAAGGTAAATTCAACTATCTTGATGATACTGGTAGTGAATCAGCAAGCTTACATGAATATGTTTCATCAACTCTTTATGGAACAAAGATGAACGCTCAAAAGAACGGATATGATTATTATCCAGTTCTTGCAAAATACACACCAAACGCAACAGGTATTGATAGAGTTAGACCAATCGCTCTTAACTTAAGTAGCGAAACAGGCTTAGCTTCAAAATACAAAATTTACGTTAAAACTGGTAAAGATGGTGTAGTTTATAACCATGGTAGAGATTATAAAACTAAAGGTGGTTACACATTTATCGACTCAAAAGGTGTCCAACAAACAAATTACTCATTTGTTAATAGACCAGTCGAAATCGAAGACTACATTACCCCTTATAGAGTACTTCTTAACCAAAAGATTAAACTTAATCGTAGCGCAGATATGATTAGCGATGGTAGTGATACCACATTAAAAGGTGCTAAAGCATACTATGCTGCAACAAAAGACAACTCAAACATTAAAGAAACTAAAGAAACATTTAATAGTTTAGTTGGTATTAAAGCTGGCGAAGATGCAGATGGCGAATACTTAGAGTTCACACTTAATAAGCCAATTACACCATTTGCTGCTATGACTGGTTTATCAAGCACACTTGTTTCTCCTATTCCAGAAGACTTCATTAGAGCTATTTCACCATCAACTGATGAAAAGACAATCTATGAAGAAGGTATGAAGAGAGCTTATGGCGTTGCTGGAACAAGTAACGGAACAACTCCAGTTGATAACATTCTTTCAATTGCTCCATATGTCTTAAAAGAAAGCACACCAACCTATATCATTTACGAAAAGAATGATTTATGGTTTGAAAGAAAAGATTCAGATCCAACAATTTCTTCAAGATATCAAATTCCTGGTATCAAGATTACATATTTTGATTCATCAACAAATACTAACGCAGTATTTGAAAAATTCATTGAAGCAGGTTCACTTGATGCTGCATCAATTCCTCAAGACTACATTAAAGATTACATTGATGACCCAAGAACAACAAAGACTCAAGGTGACTCAACATTCAAATTAAATCTTAATACATGTACTCAAGATGAATGGAATGATAGATTCAATGATAATTCAAAATCATCAACCTATAACGGTGGAAAGACCTATGATTGTAAACCACTCATGAGCAACGATAAGTTTGTTAACGCATTATCTTATGCTCTTGATAGAGAAACATTTGCAACCAATAGAGGCAATATTCCATCACAATCATATTTTGCTCCTGCATATTTATGGGATCCAGAAAGTGGTAAATCTTACGATGAAACTGATCAACATAAAGCAGTTATCGCTGAATATTCACCAAATACCTATGGTTACAATAAAGAATTAGCAACAAAGTTATTTGATGAAGCTATCACAGAAGAAATTAATAGAGGTTCATATCCAAATTATCAAGCTAAAGAAACAATTAAGATTGAATGGATGAACACAAGTGATAAGAGAGAATACGGTGAAGAAATCGCAAAATATTTCCAAGATGCATTTGAAAATACCAACGCTTATAAGCAAGGCTTTAGAATCAATTGGGAACAAGGCGAAGGTAATAATGACTATCAAGTTGTTTATAACACCATGAGAGCTGGTACATTCGATCTTGGCTTTGGTGCTATTAGCGGTATGACTAACGACCCACTTGGATTTATGGAAGTCTTAAAGGCAGACAACTCAACAGGATTCACACTTAATTATGGTATGGATACATCAAAGATTGTTACCGAAAGAAAGATCAATGGCAAATCAATCCCAGTTAATGATGGCTACATTGTCTATAAAGGACAAAAATGGAGCTATGATGGCTTATGGGCTGCTGCTAAGAAAGGCGCAATTATTTCAAGCGATGGAAGTGTTGTTGAAAAACCTATTTCAATTCAAACATATAGTGATGTAGTTAAAGATGAAATCACTATCAATGGTCAAAAAACACCAGTGCATCAAATGTCATTCGAAATTTTAAGAGATGCAGCTGCTTCTGTTGCTCAATTTAAATTATTCGAAAGCGCAGACAAAAAAGAAGAATCATTTATCACATATACCCTTTACTATAAAGAGGAG
>Ga0256404_1006660_pt1 | contig 18895 bp, 18 predicted proteins | sample RumenRJG_01DNA_FD_185990 | JGI IMG/M metagenome (GOLD analysis project Ga0256404, IMG submission 185990) | Bovine rumen microbial communities from Lethbridge, Alberta, Canada - RJG_01 | ecosystem: Host-associated > Mammals > Digestive system > Stomach > Rumen | place: Canada: Alberta | collected...
TGTCAGATAAGACGGTTGGGCTGCCGGATGGCTGCCCGAATGGTGGTGCGGAGCTCCTCGACATAAGCCACATCCTTTGGCACAGTCTCATGATACATCTGCACCTTATACAGTGCAATCTAATTGATGTAACATTGAGAAATTGGCAGTGCAGTTCATTTTTTCAAGGCCTGCAGCTGAGGCTTTACCTCCATTTTCCCTAAAAAATCAGGGAATCCTGCAAGGCAGCATTCCCTGATTTCATCAGAATTGCATATAAAAAGAGATGTTACATATTTTTTGTTACTTCATGTTGCATCGCCAGACACGCATGTTCCAGGTAATCCGCTTCTGCGAAGCGGCGCCCCTGCTCTGCCGCGTGCACTTCCGTCCAGCCGCCACACGGCCTCGTCCCGCCAGCTTCTCAAATAGTCCGAAGCTGCTGCACAGCCTGCCTGTTCACGATGGTTTTCATGTGTTCGCGGAAAAATTCATCCGTTCCGTTCGTGAAATCCATCGGAAGACCATATTCCGACAGGATATTGCAGATCTGATTAAACCGCTCTGGCTGCGTATCCTCCTTGCGGATCAGCAGATAGTACTCACCGTCATCCGGATTGCGGTAGAGGGTGTTGCGCCCCTTGTAATCCGGTCCGATATTCTTTGATGCACGGATGATGTTCTCAAGCGAATGGAACATATAGAAGCGTGTGAACCCGTACAGTTCCTCCTCTGTCATTGTCCCATTCGGGCCGCTCTGCGCCTTGCCGCCAGCGCTCTTTCCATCACCCGATGCCGGGACAGCAGGCGCGTCCTTCCTGCGGACAATCGCTGTCCCGCTGATAACCGGCTGGGAGGACTGCTTTCCTTCTTTCTCCTCATCCAACGTCTCGTCTCCATCGAAAAGCTCTTTCAGGCGCTTCAGAATATCATCCGCTGCCGGCATATCCTTCGCCAGGCTGCTGAAGGAGTAGTCGTCTCCGGACGGATCCCCCGTAAAATGAGCGAAGCGTGAGTCTATCTCCTCCGGGTTTTTGACCTTCGTGATGATCAGTGTGAGGTTTCCGCCGGAGTCCGGCGTCGCCTCAATCATCAACGGGGCATTATCCAGACGGAAGCCGCAGTGATTCAAGGCCTCCTTCATCATATCGCGGAACAGGGTACGTGCCTTTCCGCTTCCGTATGTCAGCTCGGAGATCCGGATATCCCTTGCCTTCAGATCCTCGGGTGTCAGCGTACAGCGTATCTGATTGTCATTGATCTTCTCTATCTTCATTCAATTCCCCTCAGTTCATTCCCCTCTGCTGTCATCCGGTCTCCTGCAGATATTACTGCGCCTGCGCCTCCAGATATGCATTCAGGCGCTCGAGCAGAAGATCTGGGTCAATCCCATGTACCATTGCCGCCTCTTCCAGAGACTCGCCCATGGATGCCGGACAGCCGATACAATACATGCCGCCGCCCATCAGGACACCTGCCAGGTTGACATCGACATTGATGATCTCGCCGATGGTCATATCCTTGGAAACCTTGCGCACTGCCTTCTTCTCAGCCGCAGAATCTATCGTATTCTCCGCTGCTGTATTCTTCACTTCCTCAGCCATGTTGTGACCTCCTTTTTTGTATACACGGATCGTAGCACACATCCGTTCTTTCAGCGAACTGAATCTGAATCCCGTATCCACGATTATAGTATGCGGACTGCGAATGTACAAGATATATTTTGCACAATCTAATCACGCATAGCGCCCTTAAATCTGTCATTCCCGTCCCCCGCGCGTCCCTGCAGGCTCTATCCCCTTGTCCGGAGCGGAAGCGTTGACCTTCCCAATCCCCCGCATGCCCCTGCAGGCTCCCTACCCGCCTGGGCCATCTGCTTCCGTCGGTGTGTTCGTCTGCCTACCCGAAGTTATGCTTGTCTAAACCTTTTGCATGGTATTAGAATACAGAAAAGACTCAGGTAATGAGTCATGACTAAGAATACAAGGAGGTGTCACGATGGCTTATACAATCAGCGATGATTGCGTATCTTGCGGAACCTGTGCACCGGAGTGCCCGGTCAACGCAATTTCCGAGGGAGATGGCAAGTATGTAATCGATCCGGACGCATGTGTTGAGTGCGGAACCTGCGCAGAGGTTTGCCCGGTTGGTGCTCCGACCGCTCCATGATCGGCAGCATTCTTACGGCATAACATCAGACATAAAAGGAAGTGCTGGCATCTGTCAGCACTTCCTTTTTTCGTGCGCCCTTTTCGTGCGTTCATGTCTCACCATTCTGTCTGGCTGCCTGCCAACTCCTTCCGGTGCGTCTTGCATGCTGGCACGCATGAAAACATCCCCTGGGGGAACATACGACGCAGGCCGCACTCAGAAAGGCCAGGCTCCTTCACACCGGAGTCTGGCCCCTTCCGTCTCTTACAGCTCTTACTCAAACGATTCCGGATCGACTGTGATCTTGATTGGTTTCAGCTTCCAGATATCCCTGACATACTCCTGAATGGTTCTGTCTGAGGAGAACTTTCCGCTCGACGCCATATTCAGAATCGCGCTCTTTGCCCAGTCCCCCTGGCTCTGGTAATACTCGATGGCCTTCTTCCTCGCCGCATCGTAGGACTTGAAGTCCGCCAGGATGAAGTACTGGTCCGCCGGTCCCTCCTTTGTAGTCAGAAGAGAGTCGTACAGCTCGCGGAACAGCTCCATATCCCCGCCCGAATACTTTCCGTTGATCAGCTCCATGAGCGTTGTGCGGATATCCGGGTCATTGTTGAAGTAGTAGGTCGGATCATAGTCATGGTTGTTCTCGTGATCAATGACCTCCTGGGAGGACAGTCCGAAGATAAATGCATTCTCCTCCCCGACCTCCTGTACAATCTCAACGTTCGCGCCGTCCATCGTGCCGAGCGTCAGCGCGCCGTTCAGCATCAGCTTCATGTTCGAGGTTCCGGACGCTTCCTTGGAAGCGGTCGAAATCTGCTCGGATATATCCGCCGCCGCGAAGATCAGCTCCGCATTCGAGACGCGGTAGTCCTCGATGAAGACCACCTTGATCTTGCCGCCAATTGACTGATCATTGTTGATCACATCCGCAACAGAATTGATCAGCTTGATTGTCAGCTTCGCCCGTCTGTAACCGGCAGCCGCCTTTGCGCCGAAAATGAAGGTGACCGGATAGAACGGTCTCTCCGGGTGTTCCTTCAGTTCGCGGTACAGGTACATGACATCCAGGATATTCATCAGCTGTCTCTTGTACTCATGGAGCCGCTTGACCTGCACATCGAAAATGGATCTCGGATCGACATCGATGCCATTGTGTTCCTTAATGTACTTCGCCAGACGAACCTTGTTCTGGTACTTGATGTTCATGAACTCCTGCTGCGCCTTCTGATCGTCAGCGTAGAGCTTCATCTTCGCGATCTGCGGAAGATCCGTGATCCACTCATCCCCGATATGTTCCGTCACCCAGTCCGCGAGAAGCTGGTTGCCGTGTAAAAGGAACCGGCGCTGCGTGATTCCGTTCGTCTTGTTGTTAAACTTCTCCGGCATCATTTCATAGAAATCCTTCAGCGTCTGCTTCTTCAGGATCTCCGTGTGCAGCTTTGCGACGCCGTTGACAGAGTAACCCGCGACAATTGCCAGGTTCGCCATCCGCACCTGTCCGTCGTAGATAACAGCCATCTTTGCGATCTTGTCCTGGTTGCCCGGGTACCGCTGCTGGACCTGCACGATGAAGCGGCGGTTGATCTCCTCAACGATCTGATAGATACGCGGAAGGAGTCTTGAGAACAGCTCGATCGGCCACTTCTCAAGCGCTTCTGCCATGATGGTGTGATTCGTGTAGGCGACGGTCTTCGTTGTAATATCCCACGCCTCATCCCAGCCCAGGCCTTCCTCATCAAGCAGGATGCGCATCAGCTCGGCGACAGCGACCGTCGGATGTGTATCGTTCATCTGGAAGGTTGCCTTCTCATAGAACTTGTGGATATCGCTGTGCTTTCTCTTGTACTTGGCAACCGCCTCCTGGACAGACGCGGAGATGAAGAAGTACTGCTGCTTGAGCCGCAGCTCCTTGCCGGCATAGTGGTTGTCGTTCGGATAAAGAACCTCGACGATGTTGCGCGCCAGGTTCTCCTGCTCGACCGCCTTCTGGTAGTCGCCCTTGTCAAATGAATCCAGCTGGAAATCATTGATGGCCTCTGCGTCCCAGACGCGGAGCGTGTTGACCATATTGTTGTTGTAGCCGACAACCGGGATGTCATAGGGGACTGCCCGGACGGACTGGTAGTTTTCCTGGATAAACCGGTTGCTGTGAGTCTGCTCGTCGTACTCGACCCGGACATAGCCGCCGAACCGCACGATCTTCGCATACTCCGGGCGCTTGAGCTCGAATGGATTTCCATTTTTCAGCCAGTCATCCGGGACTTCGACCTGGTAGCCGTTCTCGATCTTCTGCCGGAACATACCATAGCGGTAGCGGATGCCGCAGCCGTACGCCGGATAGCCGAGCGTTGCGAGCGAATCAAGGAAGCAGGCAGCGAGACGGCCGAGGCCGCCGTTGCCGAGTGCCGCGTCCGGTTCCTGGTCCTCGATCACGTTCAGATCGAAGCCCATCTCCGAAAGCGCCTCCTTCACCTCCTTGTAGGCGGTGAGGTTGATCAGATTGTTGCCGAGCGCCCTGCCCATCAGGAATTCCATCGACATGTAGTAGAGAATCTTCGGATCCTCCTTATCCATAACCTGCTGGGTCGCCATCCAGTTGTCTATAATGACATCCTTGACAGCGTAAGCCACAGCCTGGAAAAGCTGCTGCTGCGTCGCTTCCTTCAGGGTTTTGCGGAACAGGTTCCGGACATTGTCCCTGACCGTTTCCTTGAACCGTTCTTTATCAAAATGTTTATCCATGCTGCCTCCCTCAGATTTTCCTGACGCCCAGTGTTACCGCCTCTCCGTTGACGCTCCACTCCTTTGTGTATCCGTCCAGACTTCCGTAGGTAATGCTCTCCGCGAGCACCTCCTTCTTCAGGCCAGACTCGTACTTCTTCATGATGCCCTCCAGCTTTTCATTGCCCGCCTCAAAGACGTCGATGTGATCCTGTACCTCGAAGCCGGCTTCCTTTCTCATGGTCTGGATCTTGGAGACCAGTTCCCGGACAAAGCCCTCTTCCACCAGCTCCGGTGTAAGATTGGTGTCCAGCACAACGGTCAGATCTCCCTGCTGCTGGCTGACATAGCCCTCGACCTGCGCGGTCTCGATCAGAAGATCCTCCTCCGCAAGGGAGACCGGGCTTCCATTCACCTCGAAGCTGAGCGAGCCGTTCTTCTTCAGCTCGTCCATCGCGGCGCTGCCGTCCACCTCGGAGAGATACTTCCGGATACCGCCCAGAAGCTTTCCGTACTTCGGCCCGACCGTGCGCAGCTGCGGCTTGAAACTGTAGCTCGTAAAGGCTCTCACATCCTCCGTGAATGTAATTTCCTTCACATTCAGCTCGTCTGTGATGATGTCCGCATAGTACTTTGGAAGCGCCTGCGGTGCGCGGACAAACATCCGTGCCAGCGGCTGACGGTTCTTGATGTTCGCGTCATTTCTGGCAGCACGCCCCATCACGACAATGTTCAGCGCCTCACCCATCTTCGTCTCGAGATCCTCATCGATCCGGCTCTCGTCCGCCTTCGGGAAGTAGCACAGATGGATCGATTCCGGCGCATCCTTTTCTACACGGCGCACGATATTCTGGTAGATCTCCTCCGTCATGAACGGGATCATCGGCGCGGCGCACAGGCAGAGGTTCTTCAGTGCATTGTACAGCGTCATGTAGGCCGCGATCTTGTCCGGCTCCATACCATGTGCCCAGAAACGGTCTCTGCAGCGGCGGACATACCAGTTGGACATGTCGTCCACGAAGCCCTCCAGCGCCCGTGCGGCTTCCGGGATCTTGTAGCTGCCAAGATCCGAGTCCACATCGCGGATCATCGTGTTCATCCGGGATATGAGCCAGCGGTCCATGACCGGCAGGCCTTCCCTCTCCATCTTCTCGTACGCTTCCTTATAGTCCGACGGGTTGAAGTCATCGATATTCGCATACAGCACATAGAACGCATAGGTATTCCACAGCGTTCCCAGGAACTTCCGTTGTCCCTCCTGAACAGCCTTATCGTGGAAGCGGTTCGGCAGCCACGGCGCGGAGTTGCTGTAGAAATACCAGCGGATGGCGTCGGCGCCGTGCTTTTTCAGCGCCTCAAACGGATCCACGGCATTCCCCTTGGATTTGGACATCTTCTGACCGTCCTTGTCCAGTACCAGACCGAGGACGATGACGTTCCGGTACGGCGACTGTCCGAACAGAATCGTGGACTCCGCCATCAGGGAATAGAACCAGCCTCTTGTCTGGTCGACCGCTTCGGATATGAATGCTGCCGGGAACTGCTTGTGGAAGGTATCCTGGTTCTCGAACGGATAGTGATGCTGCGCAAATGGCATCGCGCCGGAGTCAAACCAGCAGTCGATGACCTCCGGAACCCGCTTCATGTGCTTTTTACCGCACTTCGGGCAGGTGCAGACGAAATCGTCAATATACGGTCTGTGCAGCTCAACCGTCAGCGCATCCTCGCGGCCGGACAGCTCTCTGAGCTCCTCCCGGGAGCCGATTGTAACCTTCTCGCCGCAGTCCGGGCACTCCCATACAGGAAGCGGAGTCCCCCAGTAGCGGTTTCTGGAGATGCCCCAGTCCTGGACATTCTCCAGCCAGTCACCGAAACGGCCCTTTCCGATTGTCGGCGGGATCCAGTTGACAGTGTTGTTGTTGTCGATCAGCTGCTGCTTCACGGCCGTCATCCGGATGAACCAGGACTGGCGTGCGTAGTAAATCAGCGGCGTATCACATCTCCAGCAGTGCGGGTACTGGTGCTCGAACTTCGGCGCGTCGTACAGCCTGCCCTCCCTGTCAAGGTCGCGCAGGACCAGTGGATCCGCCTTCTTGACGAAGATGCCTGCATACGGCGTCTCCTCCGTCAGCTCACCCTTTCCGTCGACGAACTGCACGAACGGAAGATCGTAAGTCTTGCCGATTCTGCCGTCGTCCTCACCAAATGCAGGTGCGATATGAACGATACCTGTACCGTCTGTCATCGTGACATAGTTGTCACAGGTGACATAGAAGCCCTTCTTGAACTGCTTTGCCGCCGCCTCGCCTGCGCAGGCGTAGAGCGGCTCATACTCACGGCGCTCCAGGTCGGTTCCTCTGTAGGTTTCCAGGACCTCGTAGGCAGTGCCCACCGGAACACCATTTCTGTCATAGGCGGACTCATCGAAGTCGACTGTCACAGCACCGATCTCCTCGTCGGACGCACCGGCCTTCCTGAGCTCCTCCTTCTTTGCCTCCGCAAGCGCTCTCGCCTCATGGTACGCGCGGGAAACCTGGGCAGCCGTCGCCTGATCGGCCAGCTTGCCAAGCACCTTGTCGGCCAGCGCCTGAGCGATGATGTAGTTGTATCCATCCGCAGCCTTGACCTTGACATAGGTCTCGTCCGGATTCACGCAGAGGGCCACATTGGACGGAAGTGTCCAGGGAGTGGTCGTCCATGCGAGATAGTACAGGTCATCCTCGTCCTTTGCCTTGAAACGGACGATGGCGGAGCGCTCCTTGACAAGCTTGTAGCCCTGCGCAACTTCCTGCGCAGACAGCGGGGTGCCGCAGCGCGGGCAGTACGGGACAACCTTGAACCCCTTGTACAGAAGTCCCTTCTTCGAGATCTCCTTCAGCGCCCACCACTCGGACTCGATGTAGTCGTCATAGTAGGTAACGTACGGATTCTTCATGTCTGCCCAGAACCCGACGGTATCGGAGAAGTCCTCCCACATCCCCTTGTATTTCCAGACACTTTCCTTGCACTTCTTGATGAACGGCTCCATGCCGTACTGCTCGATCTGCTCCTTGCCGTTGAGGCCAAGCTCCTTCTCGACGCCCAGCTCAACCGGAAGCCCGTGGGTATCCCAGCCAGCCTTTCTCGGCACATACTCGCCCTTCATCACGTGATAGCGCGGGATCATATCCTTGATGACGCGCGTCAGGACATGACCGATGTGCGGCTTGCCGTTCGCCGTCGGCGGTCCGTCATAGAATGTGTAGTATGGAGCGCCCTCACGGGTCTTCAGGCTCTTTCCGAAGATGTCATTCTTCTTCCAGAACTCGTTCACCTCATGTTCGCGGTCCACAAAGTTCAGGTCCGTGTTTACCTTGTCATATCGCATAGAATTTTTCCTCCCGGAGCGCCTTTCTCGTCGGCAGCCCCTCTGTGCGCAGATTCCCCTGTATGCCTGAGTCAATCCGGCGGATCCGACTCCTTCATCGTGCACATCCACTGCGCTGCGGACATACAGGGTGATTATATACATACTGTGAAAACACTGTCAAATAAGGGCCTTCCTGTGGTATCATGTCAGCATGGAAAAACAATCAGCTTACAGAAGAACTTCAGAAATCGTGCGCAGATACGATTTCAATTTCAGAAAACGCTTCGGTCAGAACTTTCTGACCGACGAGGATGTGCTTCAGCAGATCGTCTCCTCCTCTTACATCACAGAGGAAGATCTGGTGATCGAGATCGGCCCCGGCATCGGAACGCTGACTCGGTATCTCTGCGAAGCTGCAGGTCAGGTTGCCGCGATTGAAATCGACCGCGATCTGGTAAAAATCCTGCATAAGACCCTTGCCGACTGCAAAAATCTCCGGCTTGTCGAGGGCGACGTGCTCAAGGTCGACCTGTGCGCACTCGCGGCCGAATACGGTGTGGGCGATACGTCCGGGTCCGCGGCTTCATCTGGCGGTCTCTCTCCCGAAGCCGAGGCAGTCTCCCCGGAATCCGGGCAGACTATCCGCTGCAGACACCTGAAAGTCGTCGCGAACCTTCCTTATTACATAACGACACCGATTCTGATGGGACTCTTTGAGCAGCATGTCCCCGCGGAGCGGATCACTGTCATGGTGCAGAAGGAGGTCGCAGACCGGATGACTGCCCGGTGCGGAAGCCGGGATTACGGCTCCCTGTCCCTGGCCGTGCAGTATTATGCACGTCCGGAGATCGTGACACTCGTGCCTGCATCGAGCTTCATGCCAAGCCCGAAGGTGGACAGCGCTGTCGTGACAATGCAGCTTTACAAGGACAAGCCAGTTCAGACAAGAGATGAGCAGCTCCTGAAGGCAATCATCCGGGCAGCCTTCGGCCAGCGGCGCAAAACCCTGTCCAATGCAATTGGCAACGTACCTCAGATTCCTGTCACACGGGATCAGACCGCAAAAACGCTGACCGCGCTTGGCCTTCCGGCCTCTGCGCGTGGAGAAACTCTGTCGCTTCAGCAGTTCGCGCAGCTGGCGGATGCTCTTTCAGAGCTTATCCATGCATAGCCATGCAGAACAGGTTTCTGTCCGATGTGCGGTGCACCAGCTGTCCAGCCTGATGCTGCCGGCGGCCAGGCAGCACATCCCCCGCTGATCTGCAGCAGCTGACAACCACAGCCACATCACGCGAATTATTCAGAATGAAGGAGAAACGGAACTCATGATGGATCGGATTTTTAACCTGGACAACCCGGTGATGCGCTTCCTCGGAAGAGCATTCGATATGATGATGCTGAACATTCTGTTCATTGTCTGCAGCCTGCCGATCTTCACGATCGGGGCGTCCCTGTCGGCGCTTCACTACTCCTGCCTGAAGATGAAGGATGAAAACGAAGGCTACGTATTCCGCAACTTTTTCCGGTCCTTCAAGATGAACTTCAAGCAGGGCACCGGTATGTGGCTGATCATGCTGGCGCTCGGCCTTCTTCTCTTCATGGAAAACCGCATGGCTGCCCAGATCACGGACGCTTCCGTAAAACCGATCCGGATCATGATCTACGTTGCCGGATCCCTCTGGTACATGGCGCTCTGCTGGATGTTCGCCCTGCAGTCCAGGTTTGTCAACAATGTTGGCCAGACCATTAAAAACGCTGTGCTCCTTACATTTGCAAAGGCTCCCAGATCCATCGGTATGCTCGGGATCCTCGCTCTGGAGCTGATTTTTGTCGCCCGCTCTTCCGGTCTGGTGCAGTCATACGCAATCCTGTATCTGCTGATGTTCGGTTTCTCCGTCCAGGTGCTGATTAATACCCAGCTCCAGTATCCCGTCATCAAGGAACTGATGCCGAATGATGAGGATGACAAGCCAGCCGCCGACAGCCAGTTCACCGTGGATGAGGAAGCGGACGTCTCCGCACTCGGATATACACCGCTCCCGAAGGACGAAAAAAAGCCCGGTGCGGACACCCCCCCGCACCGGGAAATAAAACAATCTCTATAGCAGTCTGTCAGTCAAGTGTCAAAGAGGAGCAGCGACCAGGAATCAGTGTTTTACCCGGCAATCTCCGTCAGGCGCTGCCGATCCAGCAGCCTGACTGCTCCGCGCGACAGACGCACAATTTCCTCACTCTGGAAGTAGCGCAGCATTCGCGTGATGACCTCCCGGTGCGTGCCAAGGTGATTGGCGATCATTTCGTGGGTCATCTGAATTGTGTCGGAGCCTTCGAGTGCGGATTCTTCCAGAAGAAAAGCTGCAACCCGCTTATCCAGACTCTTCCACATGATCTGCTCGACAAGCCACATGACATCGGACAGACGGCTTGCCATCAGTTCATTCGTAAAGTTTGCGACCGGAGCAGACTCCTCCATCAGGCTTTTGTAGGTCATCGGCGGTATGACCCAGAGGCTTGTATCGGTCTCCGCCTCAATGATGATGTCGAACTGAAGGGACCGAATGATGCAGGACGCTGAGAAAAGACAGATGTCCATATCCAGCAGACGGAAAACCGTGATTTCCTTCCCTTCATCCGAAGAGATGTACGCGCGAAGTCTTCCCTCATCCACAAGGATCAGTCCCGTGCAGTCTCTGCTTCCATGAGAGACGATGGTCCCTTTTTTCACTGTCCTTTTTGTCATCGACTGCCGGAATCGTTCCTGCTGGACAGCTGTCAGTTGTCCCCAGAAGGGAAAAAACCGTTCAAATTCCATCTTCTGTTCCTCATCTTTCCAAATCTGACGCACTCATGCCTGCGTGACCCGGATCGCCGGCGCGCTGATGCCCGCTTCGTTCATTGCGGTGACGACCCGCTCCAGCAGATCATAATACACATCCCAGTAATCGGCCGTTCTGCACCAGACACGCACCGAAAACTGCAGTGCCTGATCGGTTCCTCCGGTGAGTCTTGCGAACGGGGCCGGATCCTTCAGCACCTTTTTATGTTCGGAAAGACAGTTGATCATCAGCGTCTCGACCTTCTGAACAGACTCGCCCTTCCCGCAGGAGAACGCCAGGTCAACACGGCGCACTCCCTCACTGGAGTAATTGGTGATATTCGCATTCATCAGCGTACCGTTCGGGATCATCACACGCTTGTTATCGCTGGTGAGCAGTGTTGTATAGAAAAGCGCGATTTCCTTCACGGTTCCTTCCTCACCGCCGGCTGAAACATAATCGCCGACACTGAACGGTCGGAAAAACAACAGCATGATCCCGCCGGCCAGATTGCTCAGCGCCCCCTGAAGCGACATGCCGACTGCGACGCCGGCGGTCGCAAGAACCGTGACAACCGACGCCATCGGAATACCAAGGATGTTGATGACCGTCAGAATCAGAAGAATGTTCAGCAGGACGTTGATAAAATTCCCGACAAATGAAGCGACGGTCGGTTCCATTTTCCGGAGGAGATCCCTTTTCTGCAGAAATGCAACAAGTTTCCGGATCAGAAACCGTCCTGCAACCCAGACAACGATTGCGAGGAGGATTTTGATCCCTGCCGTTGTACAGACTTCTATGATTTTATTCAGCAGTTTTTGCATATTGATCCCTTGACTCCCTGTTCCTGATTTATAATCGACAGTATAGCAGTGATGCGCAAGTGGTCGTTGGTTTTTGGAACGGTTATCAATATTATCATGAATTACAGATTTCAGGGAAACAAAAAACAAATCAGGAGGAAAACATGGACTACACGATTGAAAGCAGGGAAGGGTTGAAGGTAACAGTGTCTGATCTCGGAGCCGAGATGATCGGAATTCGTCTTGAGGAAACCGAATATCTCTGGCAGGCAAATCCCGCATACTGGAATGAACACGCACCGGTTCTGTTTCCTTATGTAGGAAGACTGACAGACGGAAAGTACAGAATTGGAAACCGTGAATATCAGATGAAGATACACGGATTCGCCTCCCTCTCAACATTTGAAGCGGAGAAGCGGTCTGGAAGCTGCATCGCCTTCACGCTGAAAGACAGCCCGGAGACGATGATGATGTATCCGTTCCGGTTCCTGTTCAGGGTGATCTATACGGTCGAGGGCCATAGCCTGAAGATCCGGTATGAAGTCGAGAACCCGGGACAGGCTTCTGCAGAAGACATATTAGGCGGATCGTCCATCCCTCAGTCTTCCGGCACATCGGAGGGTATGCTATATTTCGGAATCGGCGGACACCCGGGCCTGAATGTGCCGCTTGAGGATGGTCTTTCGTTCGACGATTATTACCTGGAGTTCGGTGACCGCTGCGATTCAGAGCGGATTCAGTTTACACCGGCCTGTTTTCTCGCAGGCAGACAGGATCCCTTCGTGCTGGAGGATGGACGGATCCTGCGGCTCCGGCACAGCCTGTTTGACGAGGATGCAATTGTCCTCCAGAATATGGCAGATTCCGTATCGATCCGCTCCGACAAGGGCCAAAGAAGCGTGACCGTGAGGTATCCGGGACTTCCCTATCTTGGAATTTGGCACATGCCAAAGACCGATGCGCCGTATGTGGCCATCGAACCATGGGGCAGCCTCCCATCCAGACAAGACGTTGTAGAAGATCTTCGCTTCAAGCCGGATCTGATCCGGCTTGAGAACGGTGGCAGATGGAACACCGAATGGAGCATCACCGTATCCTGATCGCCGCACCAGATCCAGGTCCTTTCCTTGTTTAAATGTGTTATACTGTTCTTGTTCAATCATTTCCGCTTCAGCATGCCACGAGACAAGGATGCTCCTGTGGCTGCCGATGGGCAGATTACACGCAGAACAAAAAGAGGGAGGTGTGCACATGAAAAACTACGTCAAGATCCAGTCAGCCAGATATCCGGATGTCATTCTCAGAGCGGTGCCGGGACACTTCATCACGCCACACGCACACGTGAATTACTACCTTGACTTCACACCGCTGAAATTCCGCTCCAGCGAAGCGCACGCAGCAGCGAAGGCGCTCAGCAGCGTCCATTATTTCTCAACGCCCGTCGACACAATCATCGCGCTGGAGGGCACGGAGATCATCGCTGGCTACCTGGCGGACGAACTGACGCAGGCAGGCGTCTTGTGCAAGAATGCGCACAAGTCCATCTACGTCATCCCGCCGGAATATTCCTCCGAGGGACAGCTGATCTTCCGGGACAGCCTGCTGCCCTGGATCAAGGAGAAGAATGTCCTGCTCCTGTTCTCCGCCATCACCACCGGTTCCAACGCTGCCCAGGCCATCGAGTCCCTGCGCTACTACGGTGCATCGATCACCGGAATATCGGCGCTCTTCTCCCTCGCGACAAGCATCGCGGGGATGACCATCTATTCGATCTTCAGTCAGCAGGATCTTCCGGACTACAAGGCTTTCAGCGCAGACAGATGTGGCCTCTGTGAATCGAGGAAACCTGTCGATGCGATCTGCAACGGATTCGGCTACACCATGCTGAAGGCATAAGCAGCAGACTGAACTGACTGAAGCATTCAACTGAAACAACAAACAGAAACTCAATAAGGGAGGTGTATCAATTGACTTACACATATTCGTTCCGCCCTGTCCGACCGGAGGAGGGAGACCAGATCGCTTTCATCGAGCAGGTCTGCTTCAGCCCCGCGACAGCACTCAGCCCCGAAACCATGAAAGCAAGGGCGGCGGAATTACCGGATATGTTTCTTGCGGCAATCGCACATCCTGACGTGCCCGCCGGCATACCAGCCGGTCTGGGCAGTCAGAAGGCGGCAAGCCGGGACAGCTGTCCTATGCAGCAGACGGATGGCCGCCAGGATGCATGCACGAACATCAAGCCCGCGTCCGTCTCAGGCGTGAAAGCTGTCTCTCCGGATGACTCGCATGACCAGATCGCAGGCTACATCACCATGCTGATGACAGATGAAGAGCATTTCCGGGATGCTTTCTTTGAGGATCCTTCTCTTCACCAGCCGAATGGCGCCAACGTCATGCTGCTTGGCCTCGAGGTGCTCCCGTCCTTCCGCCATCAGGGGCTTGCTGCCGAGCTTCTGAACCGTACCATCCGTCAGGCAGAGAAGGAAGGGCGCCGGAAGCTGGTCCTGACCTGCCGCGATGATAAGATTGCGATGTATGAAAAATTCGGCTTTCAGCTGTGCGGCATCTCAAAGTCCACGCTGGGCGGTGTGACCTGGTACGAGATGGAGCACAGACTGCTGAAATAACCGGCAGACTGAGGAATCTGAAGAATTTTAATGGTCATCGCATTGTTAACCTTTTCCCTATTATAGGTTGACATTGTGAATCTCTCATCTTACAATACACACTGTGCTGTATAACTCGGCGGCGGCAGGTCTGATATGTCAACAGGGTCCTGCTGCCGATGATCGAATTCAGATGAGGGAATTTTCTATGGAAAACACAACTTCAACGCGCATCTTTCACTTGGAAGGCAGCTCGAAATCCGCGCGCCGCACAGGCGTTCAGGAGCTCTGCAGAATTGCCCTTTTCACAGCCCTGATCGCCGTCTGTTCACAGTTCTCGATCCCGCTTCCGGGCGGCGTCCCGATGACGCTCCAGACGCTCATCATCCCGATTGCCGGTATTGTCCTCGGTGCCAGGGGCGGCACCATCGCAACCATCGTGTACCTGCTCCTCGGTGCAGTCGGTCTTCCGGTATTCGCAGGCTTTTCAGGCGGCCTCGACAAGCTGGTCGGCATGACCGGCGGATTTCTCATTTCCTTCCCGCTGATCGCCTGGTTTGGCGGCATGTTCAGCAAAAACAATAAGTATCTGAAAACCGTCCTCGGCATTGCGATTGGCTCTGCACTGAACTACGTCGTTGGTTCCATCATGTTCATGGCGCTGACCGGAATGAATCTGAAGGCAACACTGGCAGCCTGCGTCATCCCCTTCATTCCGACGGCGATCATCAAGGTTATTCTGGCGGCATACCTTGGGATTCTGCTGAAGAAGACCCTGACGAAAGCGCATCTGCTGTGATCGCGCCAATTCCACTCCGTCCGCACCACCTGCTCTGTACACAGGGCTACAGCGGACATGGCTACAGCAAAGCTTATGTGGCACACATGAATGAAGTAACCAGACGGCTCCGGTCCGACCCAGACGTTCTGGTTCGGATCGTCTTCGGCAACGATACCCTCTGCAGTGTCTGTCCGCATGCTTCAGAGGCTGCAGCCGGAACGTTCCGGTGCGATACGGAGGCAAAAGTAAGAGCATTTGATGAAAGGACAGCGGCATTTGCCGGCATCCATGAGGGCGTATACCGGTATCAGGATCTGATTCACCGAATCGACCGCTCCATGACGCCTGAGAAGATGGATGAGATCTGCGGGTCCTGTTCCTGGGCGAAGATGAGCGCATGCAAGGCGAACGTCATAAGCGGGAGGTATCTGCTGTGAGCAGATACCTCCCGCTTTTTTGTGAAATCGATCGCTCATCATCGAGTGCGAAGCACGAGATGACGGTAAAGTCATCGAATCGAGCAGGGCAGATTGAAGCTGCCCTGCACAATAATACATATCGATCTGTCTGATCTAGACTGTTCTGTTCAATTTTTGTCCGTACTGATCGGACAGAAATGGCAGCCGTCAGCGGATCTCCGCTCCAACCTTGACGGCCTTCTCCGGGTTCACCAGAGACAGGTTTCCTGCATCGTCCTCCGCACAGAGGATCATGCCCTCAGAAACCATGCCTGCCAGCTTTGCCGGCTTCAGGTTTGTGATGACCAGAACTTTCTTTCCGACCATCTCCTCCGGCTTGTACCACTGCTTGATGCCGGACAGGATCTGGCGTGTCTTCGTCCCGATCTTCACCTGTGAACAGAGGAGCTTGCGACTCTTCTTCACTTCCTCGCAGGCGACAATCTCGCCCACCTGGATCTGAAGCTTGTCGAACTCCTCGATCGAAATCTCTGCCTTCGGCTCGACATCCATCCCGTCTGAGGCTGCCCCGGCTTCTGCTGCAGCATCTGCAGTTCTGAATCCTTTGGCACTCTGCTGCGCCCCGGCGGCGGCGTTCGTTTCCGCCTTCCCGGCTGCGTTCTGACTGCCTGCTCCGGCTGCCTCAGCCTTCTGTTTTCCGGCTGCTTTCTCCGCCTTCTCCTCTGCTTCCGCCATTCCCGGGTGCCGCTTCTCCACCTCAGCCATGACTTCCTTCAGATCTCTTCTCATAAACAGCGTCTCCGGATCCTCCGTCACCTTGCTGCCGGACGGGTAGAGTCCGAACGTGTCCATCTTCTCAAGTCCGCGCTTGTCTGCATGCAGCTGACCGAGGATCTTCCTGCTGGTATCCGGCATGAACGGTTCAAGCAGCTCCGCACCGATCGCGATGGACTCCGTCAGGTTATAGAGCACTTCTGCCAGTCTCGGCTTTGTATCCTCCGACTTTGCAAGCACCCACGGCGCCGTCTCATCGATATATTTGTTGCATCTCTTGAACAGATTGAAGATCTCCGTGATGGAGTCCGCAACGCGCAGTCCGTCCATCTTCGTCTGGACAATCTCTGCCGTGTGAAGGACCGTCTTCTTCAAGTCCGCGTCGATCGACGCACCATCCATGGACACGCCCTCCCTCGTGACGCCCGCGCCATCTCCGCCCGTCGTCACACCGGTATGTGTCACTACGCCGCCGAAATACTTGTTCGTCATCGAGATCGTCCGCTTGACCAGATTCCCGAGGGTATTCGCAAGGTCTGAGTTGAGGCGCTCCACCATCAACTCCCAGGTGATGACACCATCATTCTCGAACGGCATCTCATGCAGCACAAAATAGCGCACCGCATCCACCCCGAAGAACTCTACCAGCTCATCGGCATACAAGACATTGCCCTTCGACTTGCTCATCTTTCCGTCGCCCATCAGAAGCCACGGATGTCCGAAGACCTGCTTCGGGAGCGGCTCACCGAGCGCCATCAGAAAGATCGGCCAGTAAATCGTATGGAAACGAATGATGTCCTTTCCGATCAGGTGCAGGTCAGCCGGCCAGAACCGCTTGTATTCCTTCGTCGAACCGTCCACATCGTAGCCAGCGAAGGTGATGTAGTTCGTCAGTGCGTCAAGCCAGACATAGACGACATGCTTCGGATCAAAATCGACCGGTATCCCCCACGAAAATGAGGTTCTGGACACGCACAGGTCCTGGAGTCCCGGCAGCAGGAAATTGTTCATCATCTCGTTCTTGCGCGAGACCGGCTGAATGAAATCGGGGTGTGTGTTGATGTAGTCAATCAGGCGCTGCGCGTACTTGCTCATCCGGAAGAAGTATGCCTCCTCCTTCGCGCGGGTCAGCGGCCGCCCGCAGTCCGGACACTTTCCATCCTTGACTTGCGATTCCGTGAAGAAGGATTCATCCGGCTCGCAGTACCAGCCCTCATAGAAGCCCTTGTAGATATCGCCCTGGTCATACAGCTTCCGGAAGATCTTCTGAACCTTCTTCTCATGAACCGGGTCCGTTGTGCGGATAAAGCGGTCATAGCTGGTATTCATCAGGTCCCAGATTCTCTTGATCTCGGCGGAGTTGCGGTCCACCAGTTCCTGCGGGGTGATACCCTCCTCCTTCGCCTTGTTCTCATTCTTCTGACCATGCTCATCGGTTCCGGTCTGGAACACGACGTCGTAGCCCTCCTGTCTCTTTCTTCTCGCGATCGAATCCGCCAGCACCGCCTCATACGTGTTGCCGATATGCGGCTTTCCGGACGCATACGCGATTGCTGTTGTGATATAGTACGGTTTCTTCTCTGCCATCTTCTGTCTCCTCGTATCCTTCAGTCTAAGCAGCCGCGCCTTCGTCCGATTCGGCACTCCGGCGCCTGTCAAACCGCCTTTACTGCTCATCCACAATGTCGTCTCCGCGAAATGCCTTGCGCAGCCTCTCAATTGTCATGCCTGCCGCGCACATATAGATGCCTTCCACAAGCATCATCGCTCCAACAAACCGTGTCAGAACTGCCGCTGACGCAAATGGATTCTTCAGCGCAACGACTCCGACAACAGCGAATGCGATGCCGGTCAGCAGATTGTACATCCACCTCATGCTGCCGAACCGTTTCATATCAAATGAAGACTGGATCGATATCGCGCCGCCGAAGATCAGCGACAGGCCGAACAGAAACGGCAGGATGCCGATCACGACCCTGGAATAAGCCAGCATGAAAAGACCTGTCACAATACAGATCAGTCCGACGGAAACGTCATGCTCCGTCACTGCCACCGTGATCTCCCTTCTCAGATATCGGATCACACGGTACGCGCCGTAGATGATCAGCGCAATCCCGATCACAAACACAATCACCTTGTTGGTGATGGAAGGAAAAATCAGAAGGATCAATCCCAGTACAGCCATAATGATTGAACCAACCGAAAGGCCATTCTCCAGTTTTTTCATCTCTATCACTTCCCCTTTTTGATCCGTAAATGATCCTCTCCGCCGGATGCACCATTCGCCTTCGGCTCAAACCATTTACATCTGTTACTCGGGCTCAGACCATCTTTACCGGATGCTCCGGTACCTCCGGCAGCTTTTTCTCACAGGTCACGGCCAGGCAGCCCGGCCCGACGTGACAGCTGATCGAGAGGGACAGTTGCTGCAGACAGACGCCGACCGGGTACTGCGCGTGGATATCCTTCACCCACTCTGCCACCTCA
>Ga0256404_1006661_pt1 | contig 18889 bp, 21 predicted proteins | sample RumenRJG_01DNA_FD_185990 | JGI IMG/M metagenome (GOLD analysis project Ga0256404, IMG submission 185990) | Bovine rumen microbial communities from Lethbridge, Alberta, Canada - RJG_01 | ecosystem: Host-associated > Mammals > Digestive system > Stomach > Rumen | place: Canada: Alberta | collected...
TTCTCTTCGCTGTCACCCCCACATTGGTTTCATTTATGGTGGCGCGGCTTGCTGCATGGGGATTCAGTCGTCCAGGAATGACTCCTTCAGTCAGCCTGCGGCTGCCAGCTCCCTCAACTCCCTCAGTCAGCCTGCGGCTGACAGCTCCCTCGGAGAGGGAGCCTGGACGGGAGCCTGGACGGGAGCCTGGACGAGGGCCTTTTGGAGCTGATAGCATCTCTATCCGCACAAAAAAGCCTCCCTCTTTGAGGGAGGTGGCCCGCGAAGCGGGTCGGAAGGAGTCCCCGACTGATCAGTTACGAATGAAGAGCATCAAGCATCCCCGGAATCCCAGGAAAACGCGACGATTTCAGAAGAAGTCAGAAGCTGTGCTGTAACTCCCTCTACTCCCTGAATTGCTTCCATTAAAAAACGAGCGCCCTTTTGGGCGCTCGTCGTGTTATACCGTGAATCAATCGCGGGTGAGGATGGTCTTCTCGGTGTCGACATCGAAGAAGTGCAGGCGGTTGACGTCGAAGCACACCTTGATGTGATCGCCGGCGCGGGAGGAGGTGCGGGGATCGACACGGGCGACGAAGTTCTCGTCCTTGCCGGAGGTGGTGAGGTACAGATAGGTCTCGGAGCCCATCAGCTCGATCAGCTCGACGGTGACGTCGATGCAGGCATCGGGATAGGTGGCCAAGCCGTTGGCGCTGTCGTCGATGTTCTCGGGACGGATGCCCAGATAGACTTCCTTGCCGATGTAATCGCCGGTCATGCGCTGGACCTTGCCCTCGGGCACCTTGATGCAGTTGTCACCGAACTTGGCGACCACGGAGCTGCCCTGCTTCTCCAGCTTGGCGCGGAAGATGTTCATCTGCGGCATGCCGATGAAGCCGGCGACGAACAGGTTGGCGGGATAGTCGTACAGGTTCTGCGGAGAATCGACCTGCTGGATGAAGCCGTCCTTCATGACGACGATGCGGGAGCCCATGGTCATGGCCTCGGTCTGGTCATGGGTGACGTAGATGAAGGTGGTCTGCAGGCGCTTGTGCAGCTTGGTGATCTCAGATCTCATCTGCACGCGCAGCTTGGCGTCCAGGTTGGACAGAGGCTCGTCCATCAGGAAGACCTTCGGCTCACGGACGATGGCGCGGCCCAGGGCGACACGCTGACGCTGACCACCGGACAGCGCTGCGGGCTTGCGGTTGAGGTACTGCTCGATGGACAGGATGGAGGCGGCCTCCTTGACGCGGCGGTCGATCTCGTCCTTGGGCATCTTGCGCAGCTTCAGGCCGAAGGCCATGTTGTCGTAAACCGTCATGTGGGGATACAGAGCGTAGCTCTGGAACACCATCGCAATATCACGATCCTTCGGCGGCACGTGGTTGACCAGCTTGTCGTCGATGTACAACTCGCCCTTGGAGATGTCCTCCAGGCCGGCGACCATGCGCAGGGTGGTGGATTTGCCGCAGCCGGAGGGGCCGACCAGGATGATAAACTCCTTGTCCTCGATCTCAAGGTTGAAATCGGTGACGGCGGTCACGTCGCCAGGATAGATCTTATAGATGTTGCGAAGAGACAGACTTGCCATAGTGAAGACCTCCCACATCATTATTTCTTATGAAGCAATTATAACAGCATAATGTCCTTTTGTGAATTGGTCAATTCAACAAAAGAAATCCTGTTTTTTCTACGCACTGACCGCATGAACAAAAATATAACGTTTCATGTTCGCAAAATGACAATGCGGCGGGGAAGGAAAGTTGACGCGAATGCCGATTCATTGTTAATTCCTCTTGACATTTCAGCATGTGAAGACTATAATAAGTTATGGTAAAAATCCACCGCATTCAAGGAGGTAACATGGTATGAAGAAGCTGTTTGCTCTGTTGCTGGCGGCGCTGATGGCGCTGAGCTGTGTCTGCGCGCTGGCTGAGGCCGACGCGGATCTCGTGGCCGCGGCCCAGGAGGAGGGCGAGCTGGTGGTCTACGGCTCCTGCGAGGAGCCCTACCTGATCGCCGCCTGCCAGAAGTTCGAGGAGCTCTACGGCATCAAGACCGAGTATCAGCGCCTGTCCACCGGCGAGGTGCAGACCAAGATCACCGAGGAGAAGGGCAATCCCTCCGCCGACGTGTGGTTTGGCGGCACCAACGATCCCTACAACGAGGCCGCCAAGGAGGGCCTGCTGATGGCCTATGAGGCCAAGAACGCCGAGCACCTGCTCAAGCCCGCCTATCGCGACGCCGACGGCTACTGGTACGGCATCTATCAGGGCATCCTGGGCTTCATGGTCAACAAGGAGGAGCTGGAGCGCCTGGGCGTCGAGGCTCCCAAGACCTGGGACGACCTGCTCAAGCCCGAATACAAGGGCCTCATCTGGCTGTCCAACCCCAACACCGCCGGCACCGCCAAGCTGGTCATCAACACCATGGTGCAGATGAAGGGCCACGACGAGGGCATCGCCTACCTGGTGGAGCTGGACAAGAACATCGCCCAGTACACCAAGTCCGGCTCCGGCCCCTCCAAGAACGTGGGCACCGGCGAGTGCATCATCGGCATCGGCTTCCTGCATGACGGTGTGTACCAGATCCTGCAGGGCTACGACAACATCGGCCTGATCATCCCCGAGGACGGCACCAGCTACGAGATCGGCTCCACCGCCATCTTCGAGGGCTGCGAGCATCCCAACGCCGCCAAGCTGTGGATCGAGTTCGCGCTGTCTCCCGACTGCGTGGAGCTGGCCGACGACGCGGGCTCCTATCAGTTCCTGGTGATCGACAACGCCGCCCAGCCCGACGCGCTGGCCGCGTTCCCGGAGCTGGATCCCTCCAAGACCATCGACTATGACTTCGCCGATGCCAAGGAGAACACCTCCAAGTACGTCGCCGACTACTTCGACGCCCTGGGCGCCGCCGCCGACGACCGCTTCAAGACCGAATAAGCGTGTGATCGCCGTTTCCCCGCGCCGCACGGTGCGCGTGGAACGTCCGGCCATCGAGAAGGGGAGACGGGTTTCCCGTCTCCCCGATTCTGTTTGACCGCGGAGCAAGGGGCTGATAATTGCTCCGATCCGCATTCCCGAACCATCACCTCGTGAAGGAAGTGATTCCCATATGTCTCGACGCCAGAGCGCCAGTCTCGACAGGAAGAAATTTTTCGGCGATCCGGTGATGGTGGTGACCATCGTCGTGCTGATAACGCTGCTGCTCCTGTTCATCGTGTATCCGCTGGCGATTTTGCTGGTGGACAGCGTGCTGGTGCGCGAAAACGACCTCTACTCCGCCGCCGACCTGGCCGCGGGGAAGCTGGAATGGGTGGACAAAAACGGCGCGCCGGTCACCGCGGACGGCGACGCCATCTTCGCCCGGCTGACCTCCGTGACGGAGGGCGGCGAGGACCGCTTCGTCCCGGTGTATGCCAAGCCCGACGTGTTCGCCCATCAGGCGCGGCTCAAGGACGCCGACGGCACCCTGTACATCCGCGTGGTCAATTCCACCGACCGCGTGGTATGGCTGGACCTGTCCCGGCTGATGGAGGTGGACGCCACCCCCATGACCTACAAGCCCAACGGCCGCCTCATCAAGAAGGCCGACGGCCTGGAGCCCGCGGACATCTGCGTGCAGATCCGCCGCAACAACTGGTCGCTGGACGCCTTCCCGCGCATCTTCAAGGACTACACCTTCAACCACGCCCTGAGAAACACGCTGCTGCTGGGCATGCTGACGGGCTTCGGCTCGCTGCTGATCGGGCTGCTGTTCGCGTATGTGGACGTGTACGTGGACATCCGCAGCCGCGTCATCAAGAAGCTGTTCGACGTGGTGTCCATGCTGCCGGTGGTGTCGCCGCCGTTCGTGCTGTCGCTGTCGATGGTGCTGCTGTTCGGTAAATCGGGCCTCATCACCCGCAAGCTGCTGGGCATCTACGACGCCAACGTCTACGGCATGTGGGGCATCGTCATCGTGCAGACGCTGACCTTCTTCCCGGTGGTCTATCTGATGCTCAAGGGCCTGTTGAAGAACATCGACCCCTCGATGGAGGAGGCGGCCCGGGACATGGGCGCGACGCGCATGAAGGTGTTCACCACCGTGACGCTGCCGCTGCTGCTGCCGGGCCTGGGCAACGCCTTTTTGGTGACCTTCATCGAGTCCGTGGCAGACTTCGCCAACCCGATGATCATCGGCGGCTCCTTTGACACCCTGGCCACCACCATCTACCTGCGCATCACCGGCGGCACCTACGACATCACCGGCGCGGCGGCCATGGCCGTGGTGCTGCTGTGCATCACGCTGGTGCTGTTCATGATCCAGAAGTACGTGCTGGAGGCCCGCACCGCCGCCACGCTGACCGGCAAGGCCAGCCGCGTGCGCATGCTCATCGAGGACAAATCGGTGCGCTATCCGCTGTCCGCGCTGTGCATGCTGATCTCGGTGTTCGTGGTGCTGATGTACATCGCCGTGCCCTTCGGCGCGCTGTTCAAGCTGTGGGGCCGCGACTATTCGCTGACCTTCAAGTGGTTTGCCAAGATGTTCTCCGAGGGCGGCTGGAAGGCGTTCAAGGACTCCTTCATACTGTCCCTGATCGCCTCGCCCATCACGGCGCTGCTGTCCATGATCATCTCCTATCTGGTGGTCAAGCGCAGGTTCCGGGGCAAGGGCTTCATCGAGTTCACCTCCATGCTGGCCATGGCGGTGCCCGGCACGGTGCTGGGCGTGGGCTTCATCCGCGGCTACGCCGGCGGCATCTTCCGCACGGGCTTCATGCAGGGCATCTACGGCACGGGCCTCATCCTGATCATCGTGTTCGTGGTGCGCTCGCTGCCGGTGGGCACGCGCTCGGGCATCTCGGCGCTTCGGCAGATCGACAAGTCCATCGAGGAATCCGCCTACGACCTGGGCGCGGGCTCGGGCAAGGTGTTCACCTCGGTGACGCTGCCGCTGATTAAGGACAGCTTCTTCTCGGGCCTGGTGACCACCTTCGTGCGCTCCATCACGGCCATCTCCGCGGTGATACTGCTGGTGACGCCGCGCTATCTGCTCATCACCTGCCGCATCAACGAGTACGCCGAGAAGGGCGAATTCGGCGTGGCCTGCGCCTACGCCACCATACTGATCATGATCACCTACGCGGCCATCATGCTGATGAATTTTGTCATCGACCGCTTCGGCACCAGCCGCAGGATCAACGGAAAGGAGGGCGCCTGATATGGCCAACGTGAAACAGCCCAAGGGCGTCGAGCTTCGCAACATCTCCAAGATCTACAAGGACCCCAAGACTGGCAAGGACTTCTATGCCGTCCACAACGTGAGCCTGGACATCGCCCCCGGCAGCTTCGTGACCCTGCTGGGCCCCTCCGGCTGCGGCAAGACCACCACCCTGCGCATGATCGCGGGCTTCGAGTCCCCGGACGAGGGCGACATCTTCCTGGGCGGCGAGGCCATCAACGCCCTCACCCCCAACAGGCGCGACACCGCCATGGTGTTCCAGAGCTACGCCCTGTTCCCGCACTACAACGTGTTCGACAACGTGGCCTACGGCCTGCGGCTGCGCAAGGTGCCCAAGGACGAGATCCAGCGGCGCGTCACCGACATCCTCCAGCTGGTGGAGCTCTCCGGCATGGAGGCGCGCATGACCAACCAGCTCTCCGGCGGCCAGCAGCAGCGCGTGGCCCTGGCGCGGGCGCTGGTGGTGGAGCCGGGCGTGCTGCTGTTCGACGAGCCGCTGAGCAACCTGGACGCCAAGCTGCGCGTTCAGATGCGCACGGAGATCCGCCGCATCCAGCAGAAGCTGGGCATCACCGCCATCTACGTCACCCACGACCAGTCCGAGGCCATGTCCATCTCCGACAACATCATCCTCATGCGCGGCGGCGTCATCGCCCAGATGGGGACCCCCACGGAGATCTACTACCGCCCCAACAGCGAGTTCGTGGCCGACTTCATCGGCGAGTGCAACTTCTTAAAGGGCACCGTGCGGGACGTGAACGCCGTGGAGACCGTGGTGGAGATCGACGGCCACCCCGTGTCCGTGGCCACCGAAGGCGCGCGGCAGGAGTCCCCCGGCGACCCCGCAGAGATCGTGCTGCGCCCCGAGGCCATCGCCATCGCCGACCACGGCGACCTGCCGTGCACGGTGGAGCTGAGCTGCTTCATGGGCTCGTACCAGAACTACCATGTCACGGTGGGGGACACCCTGGTCAAGATTACCGACAACTGCCCCGTCAACAAGCGCATCTTCGACGTCGGGGAGAAGGCGTTCATCTCGTTTGACAAGCATTGCGCGCATTTGCTTTGATTCAGGGAAGAGGGAACAGGGAAAAGGGAACAGGAATGGCCGCTGCCTATAGTACCTGAGTAACTGTTCAGTCGCCCAGGAATGACTCCCTCAGTCAGCCTGCGGCTGCCAGCTCCCTCAACTCCCTCAGTCAGCCTGCGGCTGCCAGCTCCCTCGGAGAGGGAGCCTGGACGGGAGCCTGGACGGGAGCCCAAAAGCCTTCCTCTCTGAGGAAGGTGGCCCGCGAAGCGGGTCGGAAGGAGTCCCCGGCTGAATAGTTACATCTTCGCTTGCTGTGAGGTCGTTTCCGAATCACCCCGCTGTTCCTCTATTGCCTCCGCGGGAGCCGGAGCGCCAGGGCGGCGGCCCTTCTCAGGCGGCAGGGCTATGCAAGCGTCAGGAGCATCGGCGGGATCAACGGCTACAGGGGAGAGAAGAATGGAAAATAGGCGACTGGCGGTGCTGTTCCCGGGCATCGGCTACCACTGCGACAAGCCGCTATTATACTATGCGGCGAAGCTGGCCGGGGCGGCGGGCTATGAAGTGCTCAGAATCAACTACGCGGGCTTCCCGGAGAAGGTGCGCGGCGACGGGGAAAAGCTGCGGCAGTGCGTCGAGATCGCCTGGGAGCAGGCGTGCGCAGCGCTGTCGCAGGTGAAATGGGCGGCGTATGGCGACATCCTGTTTATCGGCAAGAGCATCGGCACGCTGGTGGCCTCCAGGTATGCGCTGGAAAAGGGCCTGACGGCGCGCCATGTCCTCCTCACGCCGCTGACAGAGACGTTTCGGTTCGTCACGGGCACGGCGCTCGCCTTTCACGGCACCGCCGACCCGTGGGCGGACACCGCGGAGATCGTCGCCGCCGCCGGGGAGAAGGGCGTCCCGATCCATCTGACCGAGGGCGCCAACCACTCCCTGGAGACCGGGGACATACTGCGGGATGTGCGGATACTGACGGAGACGGTGAACCGGCTCCATGCGTTCATACAAGCAGAGTGAAGGGGGAGAGGGCATGAAGAGCGTGCGGATCGCCGATACCACCCGCGAGGAGCGCGAGCGGATCGTGGCGGAGTCCATCGGCAACATCGACGGAGCCTGCGACGGGTGCAGTCCGGGGCTGATCGAGATGTACGCGGACTACATCGAGGGGCGCAGGGAGCTTCGGGAGATCAACATGGAGTTTCAGGCGCGCTACATCTCCGGGGCGACGGGGCCCGAGCGAACCGGCTGCGCCGGGCAGTAGGGACGCGCCTGTCACAATTTGAACAGGGAACGGCCTGGGCGGCGCTACCGCTTCCTGCGGACGATCTCGGCGACGACGAGCCCCACGCCAGCGAATATGCCGAGGGTGAACAGCAGGCTGATCAGCGAGAATCTGCCGTGGACCGCGATCATGTGCAGCATGTTCAGAAGCAGGGCGCAATCCACGCCGATTATGATCAGCGTCCTGTTGGCGTTGCCGAGCAGCCTCTTGACGGGCCGCGCCTTTACAAGGAAGGGGAGGGCGACCGCGCTGAGCCCAAACAGCGTCGCGCTGGCGGCGATGCCAAACCAGTCGCCGCGGGTATAGAGGCAAATCACGCCCAGCAGCACCATGAGGCTGGCGCAGAAGGCGCAGAAGGTCCAGAACAGCTTGTCCTCGGGGACGATCAGCGGCACCGCGACCAGCGACGCGGCCACGCAGAGCGCGGCGAGCACCACATAGTACCAGCCCACGCCCGGGGCAAAGACGAGACTGATGATCACCGTGAGCGGGATCAGGAGCAGCCCGGAGAACGCGGAGCCCACCAGGGCCGAGCGCTTTTTGAACTGCCTGGTTCCGTATTCGATCACGGCGTTTTTTTCTGCCTTCAGGTGGCTTTCCAGCTCCTCGTCCCGGAGCTTCTTCAGATACTCCTTGCACCCGTCGCAGTCCGACAGGTGCTCTTCGATGATCTCACGGCTGGTGTCGCTGACCACGTTGTCCACGTACAGCGGCAGCAGGTCGCGGACGATATCACATTCCTTGCTCATGGTTCTCCATCCTTTCCTTGAGCTTCACACGGGCGCGATGATAGGTGACCCTGGCCCAGTTTTCCGTCCGGGCGAAAATCTGTCCGATCTGCTGAAAGGACAGCTCGCCGAACACCCTCAGCTCGAATACCTCCCGATAGGGCTCCTCCATGGCGTGCAGGGCCATGTGAATGCGGAAGGAATCGTCCCGTTCGACGGCGACATCCTCCACGCCCGGGTCGCGCGCCGTCGCCTCCTCCGGGAACACACCCAGTCTGCCATGGCGACGCTGCTCGTCCGTCACGAGGTTCCTGGCGATGGCGCACAGCCAGGTGGCCGCGTCGGATTCGCCCCTGAAGCTGTCCAGGCGTCTGAATGCCCGGAAAAAGGTCTCCTGGGTGATCTCCTCCGCCGTATGCCGGTCCCCGGTCAGAGTCATCGTGTAGGAAAACACGCGCATGAAGTAGGCATTGTAGAGCTTTTCACAGGCATCCCTGTTCACACATCATCACCCCCTCCCGGCGTCTCTTTTGTTTTAACCACAGGTTGGACGGAGATATACGTCATTCGTTACAGATAATAACAAAAAAAATACGCCCAGTCAAATGGAAGCGCATGAATCACATATTCGTGACAAAGCAGAAACAAGCGACCCCGTAGGGGCGGCGATTCGCCGCCCGCCAGGCAGTACATATCATATCGGTATAAGGCGGGCGGTCATTGGCCACCCCAACAGTGCGCGCGGCAGCGGCTATTCCTGTTCCCTGTTGCCTGTTGCCTGTTCCCTGTTCCCTGTTTCCTGTTCCCTCGTCCACCTTTTCCCTGAACTGCAACATCACAGATCATACCCCTGCCAGAATTGACAGAGCAGGATCGACAAATAACGTCGGGAAGGGCGTCATAGAATACTGATGCCCTCCGATTGAATGAGAATTATTGATAAACGACCTCTCAATGACCGACGAAGTCGGTGACTGAGAGGTCGTTATCTTATTCCCTGGCCGAATAGTCCAGCCATTTCAGAACGTGTTGGATGTACTCATCCCAGAAATACCAGTCGTGGATGCCCTCGCCCTCTTCGTAGGTGACATCCGCGCCGGCCTCGGCAAGCGCCTTTGCGATGGAACGGTTCGCCTCCAGCAGGTGGTCCTGGAGCCCGCAGGCGACGTAGAACGCCGGGAACTGTTTGGCCGGGTCGATCTGTATGGCTTTTATCAGCGTGCGCGGATTCCTGTCGGTGTCTCGCGTCTCCTCCGGATTCCCGAAGTTTCTGACCTCCCCGAGGATGTTGCCCTCCGTTTCGACCCAATCGACGGGATATTCGTAGATGTGCAGCGCGCCAGAGAGGATCGCGGCCTTGCCAAAGGTGTCGCAGTATTTCAGGGCGTTCCGACACGCGCCGAAGCCGCCCATGGACAGGCCCGCCAGGAAGGTGTCCTCCCGCTTATGGGACAGCGGGAATATCTCCCGCGTCACCTCCACGAGCTCCCGCCCGATATACTCCCCGAAATCCCCCAGACAGCCGTCCTTCACGAGGATGTCCATGTAAAACGAGTTTTCCCTGGACGGCATGACGACCGCGAGCCCGCTGTCCTCCGCCCACAGGCGGATTCGGCTGTAGCTGAGCCAGCCGTTGCAGTTGTCCGTCAGGCCGTGCAGCAGGTACAGGGTCGGAAACGGCCCCTTGAACTTCTCGAACGGCAGAATGACGTTCACGGGGACCGTCCGCTTGAGGGTCTCGGACTTGAATTCCATCTGTATCAGCGCCATGGCTTGCACCTCCAAAATGTCGGTCGTTCCCGCTGTAATCAATCCACGTCGTCGAAATAAGAAAGAATATACCCCGGTTTTCACACAAAAGACGCAGGCGCAGATCAGGATTAGCAGCATCCTTCCAAACGCTCACACTGCTGCCAACCCCGCCGATCAGCGCAGGCCCCGTCCGAAGTCGTAGGCTTTCTGCTGCGCGTCGGTATTGCTCCCTGCCTCGCCAGGATCGTTGATGCCGCCGCAGAACAGCGAACCGGCAAAGGCCGCCTTCTCAAAGCACTCGATCCAGCCCTGCAGGCCGCTGACCGCGCGCTCCGGGACATGGGGATCGTCCTCCGCCGCGACGGACATCATGTACACGTTGCGGAATCTGTAGTCCGACGGGTACAGCGGGTTGAGTCTGTCCAGCAGAGTCTTCATCTGACCGCTCATCTCATAGTAATAGATGGGCGTCACAAACACCAGCGTGTCCGCGCCCAGAACCTTCTCCGCGATGCTGTTCGCATCGTCGTTCAGCACGCACTTCTGCGTCTTCTGACACGCCAGACAGCCCATGCAAAAGCCGAGCTTCTTCCCCTTCAGGCTGACGTGCTCCACCTTATGGCCTGCATCCCTCGCCCCGGCAATCAGTTGTTCGGTCAGGATATCCGAGTTGCTCTTTGCCCGAAGGCTCGTGGAAATCACCAGTACATTGCTCATGGAATCCACCTCATTCTTCACTTATAGAAACGGTGATGGTCACGTCGCCATGGGACAGCAGCGCCGCCATCTCCCCGGCGGTCTTGTCCGTCACCCGTCCCAGCCGCGTGTAGGCCCAGGAATTGCTGCCGTAGAACACCACCATCTGGTCCCCAGCGTAGAGCACGATGTCGCCCGCCCGGGTGGTCGTCTGGGCGTCGCTCCGGGGCAGGTTCGTCCCGATGGAGCCCACCTGCTCAAACCCGCCGTACATCGACATCTCGATCGTCAGCGGCTGTTCGGCGACCATCGCCCTTAATGCCCGCACCGCGTCGTTGTCCTCCCAGGCCACCGCAACGGCGGTCTCTCCGATCCACAGCTTCATCGCTTCCGCCTCCTGTTCATTGCCCGTCTCTGCCAACCCGACGCCTGTACACAGCAGCGCGAGGGCGAGCAGCATGGAAATCAATGCTCTCATCGGGGTCATCTCCTTTTTCACTGTATCCATTATACAGCGAATCCTTCCCATATTCAAATACTTGTTTTCTATGCTTTCCCATGCTATAATCACATGGGAAGAACAAAGGGGGAGGGGCAGACATGGATATTCGCACGATGCGATACTTTCTTGCGATCATACGGGAGGGCACGATCTCGGCGGCCGCCGAATCGCTGCACGTCGCGCAGCCTTCCCTGTCCCGGCAGATGCGGGATATGGAGGAGGAGCTCGGCGTGACGCTGTTCGAGCGCGGCAACCGACGAATCACCCTGACGGAGGAGGGCAAAGTCCTCCGCCGCCGCGCCGAGGAGCTGGTGCGGCTGATGCAGCTGACGCAGGAGGAGATCGCACAGGTCAAGCACCGGCTGACCGGCTCCATCCGCATCGGCGCGGGCGAATCGCAGGCGTTCCGCTATTTGGCCGAGGCCGCTGCCGCGCTGCTGAAGGCGCACCCGGACGTTCAGCTGCACATCACCAGCGGCGACACCCAGGACCTGATGGACGAGCTCGACAACGGCCTGATCGACTTCGCGCTGATCTTTACCGAGTTTGACCACGACAGATTCAGGTCGATCCGGCTGCCCGCCGCGGACCGCTTCGGCGTGCTGATGCGCAGTGACAATCCGCTGGCCGCGAGGGACGAGATCCGGCTGGCGGACCTTTCAGAGGTTCCCCTCATGATCTCCCGCGCCTCGCAGTCCTACTGGGAGAGCGTCGCGGAGACGAAGCGCCTGAACATCGTTGGCACCTACAACCTCATCTTCAACGCCTCGCTGCTCGTGGAATCCGGGGCCTGCTGCGCGCTGGGCTTCGAGAAGCTGATCAATACCACCGGCGATAGTCCGCTCTGCTTCCGCCCGCTCACCGGGCAAAACAAGACAGCCGGCGCGCTGATCTGGAAGAAATACCAGACCTTTTCACCGGCTGTGCAGCTGTTCATCGATCTGATCAGAGACCCGGATATCCGCCCCGGGATTCAGTAGTCAAAACCCATAGAGCGGGTTTGGAGACAAGGGTCATTTTTCCGACAGCTACAAAGGGATGGGGGAGAGTGGTTCATACAAAACAGCGAATGCGTTGCGCGAAAACGCCATCCGGCGCGTCTACCTGAGCGTCATGCGCAGGAAATAGCCGCTCACTTCCTCCGGCGTGGCCTTCAGTCCCTGGTAAAACCACCATTTCACCGTCGACGTAAAGGCGTTGCAGATGAAGTCCACCACGTAATCCCTGGGCACATCCACGATGTCCGCCGTCAGCGCCGGAACGATCTCCCGCTGAACGAAGGCGGAAAAGCGAAACTGGAAGTACTCCCAGAACAACCCGGCGCTTTCGCAGGAGAAGATGCGGGACAGCCGCTTGCGGTCCTCCTGGAGGTGGTACAGCGTGTGGATGATCTTCGCCGCAACGTCCTCCTCGCTGCCGGAGAAGTCGTGTCCCGGCTCCGCGTTCAGGTGCTCCGCGAAGATGTGGTCGAACAGGCCGCTGCAAATCGCCTCCAGCAGGCTGTCCTTGGTCTCGAAATGGGCATAGAAGGTGCTGCGTCCGATGTTCGCCTCATCGATGATATCCTGTATCGTGATGTCATCATAGCTCTTCTTCATCAGCAGCTTTTCAAACGCCTGCATGATCGCGGCGCGCGTCTTTTGTACCCGCCTGTCCGTCCGCATGCTGTCGCACCGATATCCTTTCCTGTCCCGCATGTTTCTATGGATTGTTCCTGTCCCACATCCTTATTATAATAAATGGACCAAGCACATGTCTACCGTTATGTATTTTATCGTACATAATGTTTTGTTATTTACACTGTTTTAATCACTGTAGATCCCGCACATTTTCGCCTTTTTGTTCAGTAAAACACAGTACGGATGATTTGATTATTGTATTGCGCCCTTCCGGAGGCTATAATCATAGATGAATAAGAATTATAGATGACTAACCGGAGGCCCATATGTTCAAGAGGGTCAATGATTATCTGGCGGGCTGGCCCATGACCATCGTGGGCGGGCTGTTCCTGCTGGCTTCATTCATATTGCCGCGGGCAGGGTATCCCGCCGGGGAGAAGCTGGCCTGGGTGTGCGTGGTGATCTGCGGCATACCGCTGCTGTATCTGTCCATTTGGCGCGTCATCCACAACCGGGGCATCGCGAAGATCTCCTCGGCGCTGCTGATCTGCATCGCCATGATCGCCGCCATACTGATCGGCGACCTGTTCGCCGCGGGTGAGGTGGCGTTCATCATGCAGATCGGCGCGCTGCTGGAGGACATGACCACCGAGCGGGCGAAGAAGGGGCTCAAGAACCTGATCGCCCTGGCCCCCGAGACCGGCAGGGTGATTGAAAACGGGAAGGAAAGCACCGTGCCCGTGGAACAGATCAGGGTCGGCAATACCGTCCGCGTGCTGCCCGGCGAGACCATCCCGGTGGACGGCGTCATACTGACCGGCGAGACCTCGGTGGACCAGTCCGTGATGACCGGCGAGAGCCTGCCGGTGGACAAAACCGTCGGCGACGGCGTGTTCAGCGGCACCATCAACCGCTATGGGGCCATCGACATCGCGGTGACGAAGGTCAGCGGGGACAGCGCCCTTCAGAAGCTGATCCGCATGGTCGAGGACGCCGAGAAGCACCAGGCCCCCACCCAGCGCATCGCGGACCGCTGGGCCAGCTGGCTGGTGCCCATCGCGCTGACCATCGCCATACTGGCGTGGCTCGTCACCGGCGACATCGTGCGCGGCGTGACGGTCCTGGTGGTGTTCTGCCCCTGCGCCCTGGTGCTGGCCACGCCCACGGCCATCATGGCGGCCATCGGCCAGGCCACGAAGCACGGCGTCATCATCAAGTCCGGCGAGGCCCTGGAGCGCATGGGCGGCGTGGACACCATCGCCTTCGACAAGACCGGCACGCTGACTCACGGGCGGCTGGAGGTCAGCGACATCCTCCCCATGACGGACATGACGCCTGACGCGCTGCTGATCCTCGCCGCCTCCGCGGAAAAGCTGAGCGAGCACCCGCTGGGCAAGGCCATCGCGGAACGCGCGAAGGACAGGCCCCTGCTGCCAGTCTCCGATTTTAAGATGAACGCGGGCAAGGGCATCTCCGCGACGGTCGACGGAAAGAGCTATTGCCTCGGCAACGAGAAATACATCGCCGAAGCGGGTGTGCGACTGGATGAGCATGCCCGGGCGGCGCTCGAAAGGCTGCGCGGCGAGGGAAAGGCCTCCGTCATCGTCGCGGATGAGACAAAGGTCATCGGCATCATCGCCCTGTCCGACGTGCTGCGCCCGGAGGCCGCCGACATGGTCAAACGCCTCGCGGCGATGAATACCCGCGCCGTGCTGCTGACCGGCGACCACGCCACCGCCGCGCGGTTCTTCGCCTCAAAGGTCGGCATAGAGGACGTGCGGGCGGACCTGCTGCCGGAGGAAAAGGTCGGCATCGTCAACGAATTGAAGAGAAATGGCAAAGTCTGCATGATCGGGGACGGCGTGAACGACGCCCCGGCGCTCAAGACGGCGGACGTGGGCGTGGCCATGGGCGCGATGGGCTCGGACATCGCCGTGGACGCGGCGGACGTGGCGCTGATGACCGACGACATCTCGAAGCTGCCCTATCTCAAGTGGCTGTCCAACGCCACCGTCAAAACCATCCGAACCGCCATCACGCTGTCCATGTGCATCAACTTCGCGGCGGTCACGCTGTCCGTGCTGGGCGTGCTGAACCCCACCACCGGCGCACTGGTGCACAACGCGGGCTCCTGCTTCGTGGTGCTCCTGGCCGCGCTGCTGTATGACCGAAAATATCGGGGTTGAACCAGAAAAGGGATCTCAGCGCCAACCGGGTCATATGGGTGCCCCGCATCCTGATGACCGGGATCTACGGATCCAATGATGCGACGCCATACTGGGGATATCCTGAGCGGGACGCTTCAGAGCTGACCTTTGACGGCAAAACCTGGACGGTATCCAATTACTACAAAGACGGCTGTGATATACCGTTCGGCCAGCTCATCCTGGTTGAGGATGGCATCCATTGGGCGAGGCCGCAGCATGCGCGGCTGGCCTGGGATTTCATGAAACATTTCAGAAGGAATGAGAGCGGCCAAATTGAACGGGTGGAGTTGGGTTTTGAATTGTACAAATAAAAAACATTGTTTATCCTTGGATAAATACAGGCAGCCCGGAACAAACTCCGGACTGCCTGTCAGTATATTACGGGATCAATTTGAGTTCGCCAAGCCACTCGGTCAGCAATTCGCGGGTGCGGCTGTCGTCCTCCTGGGCCACCTTGCCCTGGATGGCGATGCCCTCCAGCATCTCCGCGTTCGGCGCGGAGGCTTCGATTTCGGAGACCGTGCCGCTCTGGCCGCTGCCCTCGTGGGTGTTGAAGGGGATGAGCTTCTTGCCGGACAGGTCGCAGCTCTCCAGGAACGTGAGCACCGGGCGGGGCGTCGCGGCGTGCCAGATGGGATAGCCGATCATGATGATGTCGTAGTCGTCCAGCTTCGGCAGCTCGCCCGCCAGTTTGGGCCTGGCGTCGCTGTCCAGCTCCTCTTGGGCGCGGGTCAGCATGGAGGCGTAGTCGTCGGGATAGGGCTCCACCGTCGTGATTTGGTACAGGTCGCCGCCGGTCAGCTCGGCGATGGTTTCTGCGACGATTTGGGTGTTGCCCTTCTCAATATAACCGGCATAGGCGGCGCTGGCGGAATTGGGGTCGGCGGTGCCCACGTTGTAGTTCTCTCCGGCGCGGGAGACGTAGGCGATCAGGATTCGGGACGCGGTCTCCGCCATCGCGGCGCCACAAAGCAGGCACAGCATCATCAGAATGGCAATCAGCTTTTTCATACACATTTGCTCCTTCAGTGCCTTGCCTACGATCAACTCGTTGTGTCCGATGCCGGACAGGCCGGGGCTGTAGACCTCCGCCGTATCGAAGAAGGTGCAGCCGTGCTCGTAGCCGTTGCGGATGGCCTCGATGCTGTACTGTTCTGTAGGGATCTGGCCGTAGCCGTGGGAAAAGGCCATGCAGCCCATGCCCACCTTGGAAACAGTCAGGTCGTGCAGCTTGCGCGTCTTCATTTGAAAAAGCTCCTCACTCCGCCCAATACAAGGCAGTTGGTCATTTCGATCACGTCCTCCGGGGACATCTGCTTGCCGTCCTCGATCCACTGGCGGTACGCGCCCAGGGAGGCGTTGTTGATGAACATCATCAGCATGCGCTTCTGGTAATCGGTGAGCCGGTTGAACGCCGCCGACTTCCCCCACCCCGCGTCGTTCACGTCCGCGATCATCTCGTCCCGGATGGCGTGGTACATGCCGCTGATGGTGATCTTCTCATAGGCCGTCCCCTGCTCCGCGGAGTATAGGAAGAACTCCCGGTTCACCTTGTCCAGCTCCTCCGGCAGCTTGAAGTGCTTGATGCGCTCAAGGTACCCCGAGGACAGCTCCATCTGCAATTCGCCCAGCAGCGCGTCCAGCGTCTCATAGTAGTGATAAAAGGTCTTTTTGTTCACCTGCGCCCGGTCGCAGAGCTCCTTGACGGTGATTCGGTCGTATTCCTTTTCGCAGATCAGCGCCTCGAAGGCGGTCTTGATGCCGGTGATGGTCTTCTTCACCCGCAGATCCTCGTTGCCCGTCAGTATCATAGTCTTTCACTTCCTTGGTTATATATTATCAGATACCAACTTTCCACGCAAGGAAAACCCACCAAGTTGTTCCACGTAGATGTTTTTCAGGAAGACGAGGCTCATGACAAATATAACGATCTCGGAGATCGGAAAGGCGAACCACACCAGCGTGGTACTTTTGGTGAAGGCCAGCAGCGCCGCGCTGCCCACCAGCACGATGGCCTGCACGATGCTCACCGCCAGGGCGTTGCCGCTGCGGTTCATGGCCTGGAACACGCCGCTCATCATGATGTCACAAGGCGACAAGCCTGAAAGGCTTGTCGGTCGGCCCTCTGGGCCGACTGCCTCGGTCGAATCGAAGATTCGAGCGAGGCACCGCCGGAGATGATGAGCGTGATGCCGATGATGCGGAAGGCCGGGACGCCGATTTCCATCATCTCGCTGCTTGCAGAGAAAATGCCCAGCAGCACCTGTGGAATGGCCTCATACAGCACCGTGCCCACTACCATGATGATCGCGCTGGCCTTCATGGCGATGGCGATGATCCTGCGCACCCGGTCACGGTATCCCGCGCCCATGTTGTAGGCCACGATGGAGATGATGGTGTTGCGGATGCCCCACACCGGCAGCGCCACGAAGCTGCGCACCCGATTATAGATGATGTACACCGCCGGGGCCGCCAATGACAGGCCTACAAGCACCTGATTCAAGGACCTGTTGACGAAGCAGCCCGACCCCAAACGTGTGAAGCAAAGCAATTATCTGTCTGACGATCATGAACCGATTATTCCCCGTGAACTGTGGGATGCGGTGCAGCAGCGCTTTGACAAAACCAACGGAAGAACCATGAACCGCAAAAACGGGCATTTTCTTTCCGGCAAACTGTACTGCGGCAAGTGCGGAGGAGTGTTCCGCAGGAAGACAGTGAAAAACCGGGCCGGATACACCTACAAGATATGGAAATGCAGGGGCAGAGAAGAAGGACTGTGCACCGCGCCGATATGGAAGGAGGATGTGCTGATAGAGGAAATCAGTGGGAAGCTGGGCATAACCTGCGATGAGGCAGGAATTGCGGATATGGGGACGATCCTTATCGGTGATGAGATAGAATGGACAGCTTGAAAAACTGCCTGGCGGTTGGCCTGAGTATGGCCATGCCAGGCTTTTTCATTAGATGTTGTGGCACTGTCCAATTATAAAACGGAATGATTTATGTTGATTAATTGGCCTGGATGCGATATAATAGAGTCAGAGGAGCAAAAGATGTGGGAGACGATGCATATGGGTGAAAAGGATGTGACCGAGAAGATCCTTGAGTCATACAATGATGTATTTGCCGATATTGTAAATGCATTGCTGTTCAACGGGAAATCGGTGATTCAGCCTGAAGAGCTCATTGACCAGGCCCCGCGGGCTGCTTACAAGGCTGATGGAAAAGTCAGGGAGATTGAACGGGATGTGGCCAAGCGCTGGACCAGGAGCAATATCAGAATAGCTTGTATTGGCTTTGAGAATCAGACTGATCCAGATGCAGACATGCCGCTGCGCGTCTATAGTTATGATGGGGCGGAATACAGAACCCAGTTGTTGAAGGAAAATCGCGGGAATCCGCGCTATCCTGTCGTAACGCTGGTACTGTATTTCGGATATGAAAAGCGCTGGGATCAGCCGCTGACGCTGTATGAAGCGGCGAACGTTCCGGATATGTTCAAACCTTTTGTATCCGATATGAAGATCAACCTGTTTGAAATTGCTTATCTGTCCCGGGAGCAGGTGAACCTCTTCAAGAGCGACTTCAGGGTTGTGGCAGATTATTTTGTACAGAAGCGTGAAAATGGTGACTATACACCCAGCCCTGAAAAGCTGGACCATGTTCAGGCGACTTTGCAATTGTTGAGTGTGATGACTAAGGATCATCGTTTTGAGGAAGCTTACAATGGTAGCGTAGTAGGCGATTGTAAAAGTCAGCACGGAACAGCGAGATGACGGGAACAACAAGCTCGGAATTGCAAGAGGAAAGAAAGGGAAAAGAGCGAGAAAGAGAGAACGGCAGCGCAAAGCGGGCGGGGAAAAAA
>Ga0256404_1006662_pt1 | contig 18886 bp, 14 predicted proteins | sample RumenRJG_01DNA_FD_185990 | JGI IMG/M metagenome (GOLD analysis project Ga0256404, IMG submission 185990) | Bovine rumen microbial communities from Lethbridge, Alberta, Canada - RJG_01 | ecosystem: Host-associated > Mammals > Digestive system > Stomach > Rumen | place: Canada: Alberta | collected...
GCAATGCCAGGACTGTGATTATCGTTCTCATTGGTTTGTTGTCTTTGTTGTATGGTGCAAATTTAGGCGCTTCTCTTCAATTGCACATTACCCTGATTGTGGCTTCTGTTACCTATATTGCTCTTACATCGCTCATGGTGCCCAATGTGATAGACAGGGCCGAAACTGCCACGACGCCCATCCACACCGCCTGCCTGCTGGCAGAGGCCCTTATCGGCAAATAGAAAGACAACCCATGCACTTTTTTAGCAAAGTCAACTGAAGCCTTAATCCCTGTTGTAGTGAAATACGCTCTCTGAGCAATTAACTAACAACTACAGCCCTCGACAACACGGTGTCTTAATCCTTGTTGTAGTGGAATATGCTCTCTGAGCGTTTGAAGCGTGAGCGTATATCAATGTTTGAAGGTCTTAATCCTTGTTGTAGTGGAATGTGCTCTTTGAGGTCACTTTCACCATTACCAATGTTAAAAAAGATATATGTCTTAATCCTTGTTGTAGTGGAATGTGCTCTCTGAGCTCGCCTTCAAGACCCGTGAACTCGCAGAATACGCAGTCTTAATCCTTGTTGTAGTGGAATATGCTCTCTGAGGGGCTGCCAAGTTGATAGAAAATGAGGGCTCCAAGGGTCTTAATCCTTGTTGTAGTGGAATATGCTCTCTGAGTTTAATATGGAAAATAAAGAACAAATTGACCAGAGTCTTAATCCTTGTTGTAGTGGAATATGCTCTCTGAGAGTTCCGATTATTTCAGATTCTTCATAGACAAATTGTCTTAATCCTTGTTGTAGTGGAATATGCTCTCTGAGCAATGGTAAATACACATAGTATTTACTGTTAGGCAAGTCTTAATCCTTGTTGTAGTGGAATATGCTCTCTGAGGGCAAACCCATCTTCAATTTCAGTCTCACCAGTAAGTCTTAATCCTTGTTGTAGTGGAATATGCTCTCTGAGGGCAAACCCATCTTCAATTTCAGTCTCACCAGTAAGTCTTAATCCTTGTTGTAGTGGAATATGCTCTCTGAGTGCTTTTTTTGTTTCAATGGTAAACAACCATAGGTCTTAATCCTTGTTGTAGTGGAATATGCTCTCTGAGTGTTATTTGCCGTGCTCAAGCAATTACCCACTTGCGGTCTTAATCCTTGTTGTAGTGGAATATGCTCTCTGAGACGCAAGCGACCCCATTTTCGGTCCAGTAAAATGGTCTTAATCCTTGTTGTAGTGGAATATGCTCTCTGAGACGCAAGCGACCCCATTTTCGGTCCAGTAAAATGGTCTTAATCCTTGTTGTAGTGGAATATGCTCTCTGAGTAGCTTAAATGCCTAATCCCATGCAGTCCTGAACACAGTCTTAATCCTTGTTGTAGTGGAATATGCTCTCTGAGAGCACTTATTTGGGTTAAAGTATTACTATAATTTAGTCTTAATCCTTGTTGTAGTGGAATATGCTCTCTGAGTCGCCATTGTGGAATCTAACGGTATCAGAACTAATGTCTTAATCCTTGTTGTAGTGGAATATGCTCTCTGAGTGAAGAGGCAACTGCTGTGGGCCAAGTGCTTGATGTCTTAATCCTTGTTGTAGTGGAATATGCTCTCTGAGAATATGACTTGCCATTTTTACTCATTACAATAAATGGTCTTAATCCTTGTTGTAGTGGAATATGCTCTCTGAGCAATCTATGTTGCTATTTTAGTATTCTTTGCTGTAGTCTTAATCCTTGTTGTAGTGGAATATGCTCTCTGAGTACACTCAGTTTCACAAACTGGTAGCCCACAAAGCGTCTTAATCCTTGTTGTAGTGGAATATGCTCTCTGAGCATCAAACCTCCTTGCAAAAGAGGGTAAGGAGGGTCTTAATCCTTGTTGTAGTGGAATATGCTCTCTGAGAGTAACAATTTAACATTCAAAGAAATGAAACTGAAAGGTCTTAATCCTTGTTGTAGTGGAATATGCTCTCTGAGTTCCACAATCTATGATAATGATGTTCTTCCCTGTCTTAATCCTTGTTGTAGTGGAATATGCTCTCTGAGTGCCCCAATATGAAACTAACTGAACTTGTTATCGGCGGTCTTAATCCTTGTTGTAGTGGAATATGCTCTCTGAGATAAATAAGCTCTATATTAATTCGCACTGACCAGTCTTAATCCTTGTTGTAGTGGAATATGCTCTCTGAGCTCTAATAAAAGAGAATTGAGGATAATCTTGGATTGGTCTTAATCCTTGTTGTAGTGGAATATGCTCTCTGAGCCCAATATGAAGATGCTTATGATTACTATTACACATTGTCTTAATCCTTGTTGTAGTGGAATATGCTCTCTGAGTTTTTTTCTAATAATTGGTATAAGCTGCATAGTAGGGTCTTAATCCTTGTTGTAGTGGAATATGCTCTCTGAGTATATTTTCGCTCTATACAAAGTAAAAAAGGTAAACCGTCTTAATCCTTGTTGTAGTGGAATATGCTCTCTGAGTGCGAGGAAATGGTCACAGTCTGCACCGTTGAGGAGTCTTAATCCTTGTTGTAGTGGAATATGCTCTCTGAGACTGTTTTGTATAAAGATAAGTACTATATTTCAGGTCTTAATCCTTGTTGTAGTGGAATATGCTCTCTGAGAGTAAAAAATGTAGTACCTTGATTTTCAAGCTGTAACAGCACTTATCACATCGTACCATGCTCAAAATTAACAAATATTAATGCTCCTAAAAGCGTTTGCAAAAGTACATAATTGTTGCAGAATGTCAAAGATCGCTGAGGTTAAATCCTGTTAATTTTTTTGCCTAAAAATAGCTTTGTTGCTCACAATGCTATACAGCCGATACTCAATTGTGTATGGCAGTTGTCGCGCATCTTTATAAAGTGCCAACGCCACTACCTCATCACTATTTAATGGGAAGGATCTTGGTGATGCGCTTTCTCCCGTCGGGTTGGACTTTTCCCACTGCTTTCACCGCTTGCCCATCCACTATGCCGCTGATTTGACGCAGGTGTGGCGAAATGTAGTAGTCACACAGAAAGGCATAAGGCTTATCGGGCCTTATGGTCACTTTTCCCTCTATTGTTTTCACTTCGTCTTTGGCTTGTGCCTTGTCAGGGCGGGTGTTCTCATTTCTCCCGGTGGCATGCATTGTGAGGATGACAACGCGTGTGTTGCCGGCACTGTTGTAGTGGCAGGTGAATATGTCGCCCACCTTGGCTCTCTTGAGCAGTGGCGATGGTTGCATACTCGCAAAGAGATGCCTCTTGACATTGCTCAAGCAGGCCCTGGGCTTGCCGCTGGCATTGGGCTTGATGCCAGTAAAGACGAAGTCGCACTCGGGGTAATCGGCGGCAAGCCAGTCCTCGGCCAGGGTCGAGTGCTGCCTGTAGTATGACTTGCCGTCGCGTGCAGGTGCTACACCGCCGAGTGCGCTCCTTATCTCGTAGGCCATGCCCTTGATTTTCCACCCATTACGCTCATAGGTGCCGACATAGGTCTTAAGCTCGTGAGCACTTTGAGCAGCGTCGCTGTGCAGCAGCAGCGAGGCGAGGGCAAGATGCATCTCGCCTAAATATTCCTCCTTGTTGATCATCGTGAGTGCCTTGCAGTAGCAAGACACTTTCATGTCGTCGCTGTCAATCAAGTCGCCCAGGTGCTTCCACAAGTACCACTGTTGCTTGCCGGCGAGCAGCTTCTTTAGCATCGCTATAGCTGTGGCCTTGTCGCCTTTCCAGGCATGCAGGTTGGCGATATACAGCGGAGTGAACTCGTAGTCGGGGCACCTGTACAGCACAGTGGTGAAGAACGGCAGCAGCTCGACCGCCGCCTCGGGCGATTTTTCACTCTTGACCTCCTTGTACAATAGTGTGGCGACTTTTACGGCCAGTGGCAGGTACTTGCGGGGTTTCCCGTCTTGCGCTGTGACCGTTTGCCCCGTATAGTCCTCATCGCTGAAGCTGTCAAGTCCCCACAATCGGCAGAAGCCGGCGAGGGAGAAGTCCTGCTGGTGTAGTTTCTTGTAGTTCACTGCCAGTACCATCATGTAGGATTGCACCATCTCGGGCTTGTGCGGGCACAGGTTCAAGTAGTAGCCAAAGATCGACTGGGCTTGGCCAGGCAAGAGGGCAGTCATGTTTTTCTTGATGTACCGGTATATGGTCCAGCCCACTGCCGGGTAGAAGCGCGACGGCACCTGGTTGCTTTCAAGATAAGGCTGCAGCGTCTCATAGGCCTCATCGATTTTGTGCTCCTTGCCAAGGTCGTGTACCAGGCCTATGACAGGGCCCATGCGCAGTGTGTTGTCTTGTGACTCTCGTTGTTCTACGTTCATCATGCTTTAAAAAAATAGTGTGTTGCTTACCTGGGTGATGATGTCGATATTCAGTTGCTTCCCGATGATTTTCATGGCCCGCATCTCATCGGTCGAGACGGGGCACACAATGATGCTGTCGTGATTGTCGTAGAGCGCTTGCACCTGGGCAAGGTCCGACTTGATCTGCTCACACACGGCGCTGTCTACGTTGGCAAGAAATATTGACTTCTGAATGCGAAAGCAGCCTTTGTCGATAAGGTACTTGGCTACTAATCGCCGCACCTTGTTGCTTTCAATATCATACATTACAAAAAACAACATGCTGGTAGCTTTTGGTTTCGGCCTGTTGACCACACCTATCAAGAAGTCGACCCTGTCTCTGAGCGATGGCAGGCCGTCGAGGCAACCGGTGGTGCGGTTCACGGCCGGCGACCCCTCGACGCCGGCATGTGCCAGGCGTCGCAAGACCTCGATATAGGGCAATGGTGCTTTCTTTTTTCTCATTGTGGGTGGGTCTTGTTATAGGCATGTCTTTAATAGTTCAAAGTGCTCACATCGGCCAGGAAAGCGCGCGTGATGTCGACAATGAGGTGGTTGAGCTCGCTGTCGGTGCCACGCCGTGGCGACTCCACGACACTGTATCCTCTCTTGCCGTAAAAGAGGTTAAACTCACCCTGCCGCAATCCCAGCTTGCACCTTATTTTCTTGGCATACTGGATGTTGGTTACTTGCGAGACCTCGATGCCAGTCTCCTTGATCTTGTCGCACAGTGGGTCGATGATGTCGTTGAGTTGCGCCGGGATGCACACATCGGGCTTAGCGACCGCGGCCTTGGGTCTGAGCGTGCTGCGTATCTTGCTCATGATGTCGCTGGTGGGATCTTTGGGCTGCGTGTCATGAGCCGGGCCTTGCTTGTGCTGTTTTTCCTCTTGCTCTTGTTTCTTCTTCAGGTCGAAGACCGAAAACGGATCGTCGGTGTGAATGAAGGCGTCGAGGTCAACCCTGTCGGCCGTGTCGTTGTAGTAGGCGTCGGCATCAACGCTCACAAAGCAGGCACGGGCGACATCGCAGGTGCTTGCATCGATCACCTGGTCGATATTGAGCCCCTGGGCAAATGCAGTGGCAAAGGCCTTGTAGAAAATTTTGTACAGCCCGCTGTCGTAGCACCGATTCTTGAGACGGAACATCACCTTCAATCCATCTTTGCTTGGCGAGGCGAAACACATCGTCACGCGGCTGTCGGCAATGATTTTTGCCCGCAATGCTTTCATATCAATCTTCTTGGCCGACAGGTGGTCGAGGTCGAGAATGAAGCTCTCGGTGTAAGCAAAGTTCTCGGTGCGACGGTAAGGAGGATTGAACATGCCGCACACGATGTAGGGCAGCCGGCGCTTGAGCTGCGCATAGCGCGAGGCATCGATCGAATACACGATGCGCAACTGCTGTATGGCCGAGAGAAGCCCAGGCTTGGGATTGGCAAGGCTGTGGTAGAGATAGCTCTCCTGCACCTTGCGCAATGGGTCGGCCGGCGACTGAATATTGGTACCAAACATCAACATTGCTCGTGCTTTTTAAAGGTTTGCGCCAGCGACTGTGCATAGAGGCTTATCTGTGTGAGCCGTGAGCGTTGCGTCCCGTTGACGGTTACGACTTCGCCCAGGTAGTCGTTGAGCGATTGTATGAGCACTCGGCGGCCCAGGGGCTCCAGCCAGTAGCTGTGGTCCTCGCGCACCGAGTAGAACTCGTCGGTCACCACATTCTGTGCCAAGAGCGTGTAGACGACATAGTCTACCCAGATGCGGTACAACTCGATGACGTCATACACAAGCACGGGCCTGTTGTAGTCGTCGCGATGCATCACGCCCACATAGGGGTCGATGCCGGCCTTGATGAGCGCCCCCTCGATGCGCCCGTACAGCACACCGTAGCCATAGTTGAGAAAGGCGTTGGCCACGTCCATGGCCGGGTGCGCTCCTCAAAACGCAGCGGCTCGGGCAAAAACGAGTTGATGGTGGAGAAGTAGATCTTGGCAGCTCGACCTTCCCAGCCTCTCAGACTTGGGGCAATGTCGTTTACGATTTCTCCATCCAGTGCCCTCACCTTGGTGCGATAGTCCTCTATTCTTGCGATATTCTTGTCAACATCGGCATTCACCCCATCTTGCTTGCTGAAGAGTAGCATCATGGCCTGCTGGTTTTCCATCTTTCGGTCGAGAACTCCTTTTATCCATTCCACTGCAGCCTTGGAGTACACAAAGTTGAGCTGCCCCTTGCGTATCGTGGATATGGATCCATATTGCGGGCTCCAAATGCGGCCCACGGGATTGCCTGTCTTGTCCATAAACAATACTTCGACCTCGTGCTCGATGGCGAGCATGACAGCATCGCTCGTTATCTGAGCACCGCGGCTTATCTGGATGCTTGAGATGCCCACCGAGGGCAGGCGCTGCTTTCCGTCGGCAGTCTTAATGACAAAGCACTCGCCCTCGCGGTTGAGCGACACGCCATAGGTGTTTAATACCAGTTCCATGCTGCTGTGTTTTTTGAAATGTTGTATTTGTTGTCAGTATTTACGGAACTCCACAAAGTGGAATTGCGATAGCTTCTCGCCGTCGCCAAGGTCGTTGGCCACCCGCTGCGAGGTGGAAGCCACACAGCACATGCCCCGCGCCTTGAGTTGGCTCACGACTCTGTAGGTGAGTGTCATCTCGCCCATTGCGTGTACCGTGACTTGGCTTGCAGGGTAGGCCGCCTGCATGACGGCCCCTATGGTCTTTCGGGCAAGCTCCTCAATTTCCTTTTCGCTGCAGGAAGGTGGCACGGGAGGAAAAGGCACGTCGACGATCTCGCCATAAATCAGGGCTGCGGTCTTCTGCTCCTGGCTCCACTGGGCCGAGGGATGGTTGGACAGGTTGACAAACACGCGCCTGTCTCTCACCGTTGTCTCGTAGTCGCTCGTGAGGCACTCGCCGAAGCTTGCGAGGGCCTTGCCGATGTTTTTCTTGATGTTTCTTGGACTTTGAGGCTCGCGCTTTGACCTGAAGCCTGCGTGGTTGTAGTCGTTTCTGATCTCTGTGATGTTGTTGAATGTGTTGTACGCCACTGGCTGCGAGAGCAAGGGGTCGTCGAGCAGCTCCATGAGCTTTTCTTTTCTATCAGGAGCTACGACCCATTTTGATTGCGGGAGTGCTTTGAATTTTATCAGGAATGCCGAGTTGACCAGGCCCCTTTCATCTTCGCTGGCAATGTCAATGCCGTGACGCTCGCAGAAAAAGGTGACGACACCCTCTTGCAGGATTGTAGCCGCCTGCTGGTAGAGATGGTTGTTGTAGCACCACCGCGCGGCATCGAGACAGTTGTCGAGACTGCTTTTGGGCTTGGGTAGCGTTTGGGCTATCTTGTCCAGGATGGGTTCAAGGGGCTTGATCACGACATTTCCTATTTTACCGGCCTGCTCCTGGAGATCACGCAACGTGGCTCCGCTGTTTATGCCCAGCCCCCTGCACGTCTGCCGCTCTTCGACAAGCGCTTTGAGCGTGTTGACAAAGTTGGCGAGCCGCTTGTTGTCGTCATTGCGCGTTGCCTCGTTTTCCTGAAGCAACCTGATTGATCCCTGTGCCAGGTCGCACATCTTGTCGATGTATCCGTTTTGCAGGAAGTCGGCAGCAGCGGTGGTCCAGTCCTGCAGGTCGGTGAGCGGCAGCAGGTTGACGATGGGGGCATGGTTCTGGTCGTCGCGGGCCTCGTAGTTGCCATAGGACAGCTGCTGCACGGTGGTGTGCTTGAGAAACTTGGAGTAGTTGCTCAACACGAGTACCAGCATGGGCAGATAGCGAAAGGCATGCGTGAGGTCGATATAGAGCTCGTCGCCCTCGTGTATCTCGTTGAATACCAGTTGGAAGATTCTCCACATTTCGCTCTCGTCGTTGCCCACTGGCACATGGAGCACGGGGGCCACGTCGGCCTCGATGCCCATGCCGTCGAGAATCTTGCCAAGGCGCACGTAGGGCTCTTCGGCTTTAGTGCGGGCATTGAAGCGCGTGTCGTTGTCCCTGTCCCAGTTTTCGGTATAGGCCTTGTCGGTCACAAAGATGCGCACGGCGTCGTGCTCAGTCCAAGAGTCGACGCCAATGTGCTCAAGCGTGGCCTGCTGTATATACCTCGTGGGCGTGTAGCTCGATGTGCCGTCGCAGTAGGTGCATTTCTCATAAAATCCTGTTCCCAGGAAGGATATAAATAATTTTCTTGCCATAGTTGCTATGTGTTGTTGATTGTGATGAAGAAGTCACTTGCTACTGCACAGGGGGTTATAGACCGGTGGGCGCCTTGGCATGGCGGCCTATCTCGGCCTTCAAGTCTTTAATGGCTTTGCCTAACGTAGATATTTTTCCCTTTGCATCACTTTTCCCGGCACTGTTGCCAGCCAAATGCACAAGATAGTTCCTTATCGGGTTGATCTTTTGGTATATTATCACCAATTGGTCGGTGCAATACAAGCTGTCGGTGTCGCTGGGGTTCTTTGCATTCACTGCTTTGTAAGCATCCCTTACCGACTGGCGATTGTTGTAGTCGTCCCATTTGTACTCAGGAGTCTCTTCACACACTTTGGTGACGATGCACTCCACAAGATCGTTGTAGGCGGCAAAGTAGTTGCCGTTGTTGTAGTGCCACTCTGCGAGGCGGTACTGGAATTCCGACGGTTTCAGGTTTTTGAATTTATTGATGAAAGCGATAACCGTCGGCTTAAGAGCCAGGCGAGCCATTTCCGACGGATACTTGATCCCACTCAATTCCTGTACCTGCTTTTGCAGTTGCCTCATGTCGTTCAGGCTCGATACACTCGAGAACTTGTCGAGCAGGCTTGCGGCCGACTCGCCACCTTCTTTCTCCAATAGCTCAACGGCTTGCTTCGACGAGCCATTGAGCTTGAACGTGAAGGCTGCGGTGATCCAGTCGCTCAGGCTTATCATGCTGCTGATGTCGACCACGGGCGCGTATCCCAGCTTTTGCGAGACCTCGAGCATGCCATAATACACGTGCGAGACCTTCACCTTGGGCGAGTCTATCTGCTTGAGATACAAAATGAGCTGCATGATGAGCAGCGGCAGCGAGCGGAAGCTGTGGGTGATGTCGACAATGATTTCATCGCCATTATTCAGAATGTTTCTCATCCCCAGGATGATGTTGATGTTTTGCTGTATTTGTTCCTCGTCGATGCCGTAGCGGATTAGAAATATCCTTGATCCGTCGCCTATGGCCTGCTCAATGGCCTCCTTGTGCGGCAAGCCCTCGGCAGGAGTGTCCTCGTCAGCCTTTTCGCACCAATCGCCAATTTCTGTCCACACATCATCGTCTGGGTGATCGGCAAACGAACGGTATACGTCCTCCCACATGGAGTGGGGGGTACCAATGAGGAAAATCTTGTCGGGCTCGACAAACTCCTTCAGGGCTTTTGCTATAAAGGGAGTCCTCACCTCCTTCCCGCTCAATTTATAAGTGGCTTTTTCATACTCGCGCTCGGCTTTGCCATCGCGAGATTTCTTCCCTGTTCCTATAAATGAAATTAATACTTTGCTCATCTTTTCAATTTTTTAAACCATTGTATGTTTTCATCGTGTGAGTTCGTTATACAGCCCGCCAAGTAGCTCGTCAAAACGGTCGCCAAGCTTATCTTTGGCCTTCTGCCATAACCTGGAGCTTTTGTTGATGAGATCTTTTTCTTCTTTCCTTGGATGGCATCCTGGTTGGCTGAGACGACTGAAGGTTGCGGCATAGTCTTCTTTTTCCTTGTCGGTGAGAGCTGTTTCTTTGGTTTTCTTCATCCACTGGTCGGTTTTGTTGTTCATGACCTTGAAATCGGCAACCTTATATTGCCCAGCCTTGGTGCCTTCGGCATATTTTTCCTCCAGCTCAGCCCCGAGGCCGGCCTCCAGCTTTTGCTTTAGGGCTTGCTGTTGCAGGGCCTGTTCTTCCTGTTGCCGTCGTTCGATCTCGGCATTCTGCGCCTCGCGCACTTTGTGCATTTCGAGTTCCTCATCGTCGGCATTGAGACCTGCGATTTGCAGCTCGTGGGCCAAGGCTTCATATTTAGAATAGGCCTCGTCGTATTGCCCAGCTGAAAGTAGCGCTTGAGCCTCTTCGTAATCGGCTTTGTGGGCAGCGACCCATTGTAGCTTCCTCTCTTCGCGCTTCTGGGCATCAAGAGCTTTTCGATAGGCAGTAGACAATGCTTTGATTTCCTCCCTGTCATTTTCAGAAAGAAGGGTGGGTACGGGAACAGCTCGCTCTGTCAGTTTGTTGAAATGCCGCTTAGCCTCAATGTACTCCTTGCCATAAACTTTTGAGTTGATTTCCATGACGCGCATGTCGTCGTCATCATGTTCTCCAAGGATACCCATAAGGGTGCTTATCTGTACCGTGTTCGTCCACATGACCTTTGACGGCAGTTCGGTATAGGTGAAGACAGACATTTGGCGTTCAAACTCCTTGAGATAGTCATCAACGGAGAAAGCGAATCCCTTGGAAAGCCTGATGTCGTCAATCTCCAACTTACCATATCCAAAGCCTCGGGCCAGCCCTATGTTGTGCCAAGTCCCCTTCGTCTTGTGGAGGGTAAGCGCGGAGAGTATTGCGCCGGTTTCCATTTTGCGGAGGTTGTGAATCGTGATACGAAGATGGAATGTTTGTCCCGCGGGGATTGGAGTGAAGTGCGATGATAAATTTCGGTTGTCGTTTCCTTTTGGTAAGTCTGTTACAGAAGAACCACGGTGCACCCGGTACAGCTTACGTCCGGCAATGCCGTCAGCGTTGTCGTAAGTCTTGTAAGAGTTGGCAGTCTGCTTGACATAGAAAGGATAGAACGAAGGCTTGGGCTGTCCATGTACGCCAGTCACCTCTGGAAGAAGTTCATTGTCCCCCAGCGGCCTCTCAGCGAAGGCGTTGCCTACTTGCACACGTCCTCTCATACTGTCAGTCTCGCCTTTCGTTGTGTATCCGAAAATAGTCTCGGCAAGGTCAAGCTGATGATCGTTTGTTTCCCCCTGCTGCGCTTTGACCAGGTCTTCTATGCTCTGCTTATACGGATACCGGAGCATGGCAGAGATGCCTATGGCCTTCACTTCGTCAGGTGTCTTTCCTGGGATATAGAATACTGCCATCTCATGACCTTCCTTTAGAAAATCGATAATTTTGTCAATATCCGGCGATGGCTGATGGACGGTGAGAAAGGCATCTTTTACGCGTTTGTCTACAGGTATCTCCTCACGCCGCTCGATGGGGAAGAGGTAGTCTTTGATCTTCTTGTCAATATTACCGGTGCAGACGATTCGGTAGTCATTTCCATCAAGTTCGTGGTGGGGATACCATTCTCCGGCATCGTTTTTGATAGCCTCATTCTTGGCGTAGCCTGTCTTCTCTTTTGTAAACGACGGATATTTTTTGGCAATCTCAGCGTCACTGATACGCAGGTAGTCACCGATGCATGGCATGAGGAACAACTCTTCACCTTGCATGCGCAACCATGCCGGCTTTACGCCTTTCATCAGCTCAACATAGGCCTCGCCATCAGAAGTTTGCTTGCCACCAAGCTCACGCTTGCTGAAGAACCGATTGGTGTATTGTGTCATCTTGCCAAATGACATGATCTCCAGCGTGGCGCGCAACATGCCCTTGATACTGGTGGCAGGGAGGAAATACAAGCGTTTGCCATCGACCATGACATGTGCCGAGTGAGGGTCGGGATTGTTGCGGTCGGCACTGCCGTTGCGAGTAAACAGTGGTGACACGTTGTGCAGTGTCACGTCGATGAATCCATCCTCGCCGTCGGTGAACGGGGCGTCTTGCGAAACCTGGTCGGCCCACGATGGATAGAAAACTTGCTCGTTGAGGGGTACAAAATTATAAATGGACGTTAAATTTCCCATAGTTATTCCTCCTTTGATTTAAATCCTACAAACACCAGGTCGCCTGGCTGCAATGTTTTCATGTGCTCACAGAACTCGTCCTCCACCTCGTCCCAGTACTGCAAATACTTGAGCTTGCCGATACCTGGCATTCTCTGTGCGAGATATTCTTTCTTTGTCACTTTTTCAGTGCCTTTTAGATCACTTGAAGTCACGTTGAAAGTTTTTTTATAGTACTTCCCGTCGGCATAACGGATAGTAACCGATTCGCCCTTGCTGGCATCGTAGAGTTCGCCTTCGATGACAAAGGGGTTGTCGTTGTCGTCGAGCGTGATGTCGATGGGTTTTGCAGGATTGTATACCACAGGGTGGGTGGCATCGCTCATCCAGATATAGCCCTCGTAATTACCTTTTATATTATGTGTCATAACTTAATCCTCCTTTGTCAATGTTCCTGTAAATGTTCCGTTGCCGCGGTTCACGCCGCCGCCCAGTGGCAGGAGACCGTCGGCAATATCCTGCAAGGCCTTCTCAAAGGCCATGCGTATTTCATCGTGGTTCTCAATGCTGTCTCTCAGCACGTCAACCGTGAGCACTATCTCGCGCCCACGGCAGTTGGTAACTTTCTCGGTGAAGAGTGCGCCGTCTATTGTGCCACCCGTGAAGCGGTCGATGGCGACATGGTTCATAATTTTCTCGCTGTCATTTTTCCCAGCTGCTGGGATGATGACATCCGACAGCATGATGTTGCCACGTTTGATTTCTTTGTCATTGTCTTGCCCCGACTTGCCAAAGATGGCCACAACAGCAGGATTGGCATCGCCCGTAAGGGGCTTGTCGCCGTCACAGTCGGCAAATCGATTATTCAATTTGTTCCAGTAATATGCCGTGCGATGCGCCAAGGCTCCTTTCACCGAAGTTGCCGGGATGAGGACGCCACGCTCTTTGAACGTCGGTTTGCCATCGGTCCATTCTATATATGCCTCACTCACGGGTGTGATGTCGGCATCTTCATCGCCCATTCCGGAGCCGAAGAGGAAGAAATCGGCAGGCTTGAGGGTCAATGTGTATCGCTGCCATCTTTTGTCGGATTGGCTTGCAATCACCATCTCTTTTGCTCCGGCCAAGACCTTGTCCAGAGAGGCGGAGCGGGAGACATAACTCTCTAGATCGTCACCATTGTCAAGGTTATAATCGCGGCGTTGCAATGAGATGACTTTCATCAGCCCGAAACCATTGCGCGTGCCGCTGCCCACGCGGAAGGTGTCTTTGCACAGGGCCTCAAGTATTGTGTTGTAGGCTTCAGCATCCTCGGCCGAACCTGTAGAGAGCAGCTCCATCTCAAAGCAGAAGCGTGTGCCCTTGTAGGTCACTTGCTCGTCAAATTTTCCGCCCTTGTCGGTCGATCCCTTGCTGTTGATGCGCACGTGTTGACGCACGGGAAGAGTTATGAAATGGGCGTAGAAGTCATCATTGCGGTCTATGACCTTTAGCCCATCTATTGGCTTGCCCTCTTTGCCGATCATCACTCCGTCGGAAAAAATGACCCGAGAGCCGTGTCCTTCTTTGTTGTTCTGATAGCCGAAGACTGTTGCGTCTTGCATCGTTGCGTCGCAAGCCGAGCGAATGACCCCGGCAAGCGATGTGCCAGGCAGATATGGCAGCCCGTTTACGTCTTTTGCCACAAGAGCATCGGTCAGCAAGTCTTTCTCGCCCGACCCAATAGCAAAAGGAGTCTCAGCCTCAAGGACTATCCTTGAGACATATCTTGTTGAATATTTAGTTTTTTCCATTGTTTGTACTGATTTTGCCCATTTCTGAGGCGAGGTTTACCACAGCCTGTTGCACATACCGTGCATCCTCGATGCTATCTATAAAATTCCTCAATATTTCTTTGCGACCTTTTTTCTGCCATTCCTTGGCAGCCACTCCATGCTCGAGGTAGCCCACATTGACGGGCTTGCCACATTCTTCGTTATCATTAGGAGAAGGATAGTGGTGACGTATTTCTGTTTTATCAAACAGCTCGTTGATGATGCCTTGCTTCGTGGGGTGCGACATGGCAATTTTGCGTATGCTGCCCCACTGTGAAGCCGAGATGCCACTAAACAGTCGCCGGTATTCATACACAAAGTCGTTGACTTTGGCCATTATATCACACTCCGTCTCAAAATTTTTCTTTGAGGCTGCAATGTAGTCGAGGAGCGGTGTGCCGCCAAGTGTCTCCTGTGTGGTTGTGTTCTTGGATTCTTCAGCATTGTGAAGATGGCAGGCGGCCTTGCCGTCGTCATCCTTGGAGCGTAGAAAGTCGGGGTTGTAGATAACCTTGCCGAAGCCCTCGTTGTTGTAGCTGCCCACATATTTTGAAGCTGGGGGCACGCTGTTGCATTCCACGAAGAAGACACTGCCTTTCTCAATGCCGCAACGGTCGGCGTCGCGCGTTTGCCGCTTGCCGTTCCATGGTGCATACTGGAAGGTGCGCACCTGGCTGAGGGTCCAGTCTATCTCGCCGTCAAAACCTAACTGACTGGCCGAAGGCTGTAATGTGGGCTGCCCTGCATCGTCTAGGAAGATGAGACGGCTGTCGGCATAGACGGCAATGCGTAGACCTTTTGTTGTGTCTATCGGCTTGAGGCTTGATGAAACGTCATTGAAAGTGGCTTCATCAATCTTTACGAGCCCATACTGCGCCGTGCGTGACCTGCCAATATGATGGGTGCCAATAAGTGCACGAACGATCTTCTCGGCAAAACTGTCGTTGTCTACTTCCACTTCGAAAAGAAAGATTTGACCTTGATCCAATGACTCATAACTGTACATCATGTTGTCTCTTGCCCGGCGATGCTCGCGGTCGTAGGCCGACTTGAGGGCAAGGCTTTTGGCCACAGGCACAGGAATTCCCTCATTATCCTGGAAAATAAAATAACCGTTGCGGCATTGCTTGAGCTGCATGGGCTTGCCGTTGCGCCTGATGTCTTCCTCTCGACTGTAGCTCTGGGAGACATAACACTCGTCGCAAGCATTCTTGCCCTTAGGGTAAAAGAGTGCTGCAGGTATGTGTAGACTTCTCGTCTTTGCTTCCTTGTCGGCTGGATGCCCGTCGCCAAAGCGCACCTTTCCAGAATGGAAGATCTCCATTTGTTCTTCTTTCGTCATGCTGTTGTAGTTGACTGCCACGATGCCAAGGAAGTTGTTGCCAGGAATGAAGTCCAGGCTTGTTTGCTCACCCTGTGTGGCAGCCGATGTGCTGAGCATCACGTCGCTGAGTAGCGTGCATTTGAATTTCAATGTTTTCATCTCTCTCCTCCTTTCTCAATCTTGAAGTCGCAGCGGCCCAGCCCACGGCTCCGGTTCATTCCTATGTGATGGATAAGCCCGATACTTTTCTCTAATACTTCCTCCACGTCATGTGGCAAGTCATAGATGGCAGCATGAAGCGTGCAGGGTACTACGGTCTCGATGCTTCTTAGGCTGTTGTCGTCGGCTATGCCTTCATCGTCGATGGCTGTCGACGACACTTTTTTGTATAGATATTCTTGTGCTCTGTTGCCGACGATAGCTTTGGCTTCCTTTTCGTTAAGTGTAGCATTGGTAAAGAATGCTGTGCCGCTCATGTTGTCATCGGTCTTGTCGGTATTGGCCGGCAATCCGAAAGCTTTGTTCAATACTTCTTGCGAGAGTGTGCCACTCAGAGCTGCATAATCTTCAACGGCCTCACGCACGAGGCCTTTCAGCGTTTTTCCTGGGATATAGGGCAGACCGTCTTTGTCCTTGATGACAAGAGCGTCTACATCGGCACCAGCCGACAATCCTGAGCCACAATGCCAGGATGAATAGAAATGTATACTGTATTTAATGCTACTCATTGTCTTCCTCCTTGGTTATTTGGTTTTCTACTGTTAATAGCTGAAGCATGTCGTAAGCAGGATATACGCACATGCCACCTCGCATTAGTCCGCTGGTGGCTTTGCGGAAGGTCTCGTCGTTGTGATGGGAAGCTACAGCGTGAACCCGCTTCTCTTTCTGAAAGGCTTTGTCGGTATCCTCGTGCATGAGTGTGAGCCACTGTCGTATGTCGGTTTTGGCGGTATTGCCGTCCTCCTTTTCATTGACCAGGCGCGCCACATTGTTCCTTAGCTCGTTTATGGTCCATCGTGTTTCCCCGTCTACCTGTTTGAGATAATATGGTCCGAACTTCAATGAGTTCTTGCTGTTGATGGTAAGTTCGTCGCGCTCAATCTGGCTGAAGTTGCTCACGTAGCTGCCCTGGATCTTATGGAACATAATACATGACGGAGCCTTCCCGTCTTTGCGCAGATGATCCTCGCGCTTGGCGTCTTTCTTTGCTTCCTCGCACAGGGCCTCGGCAAGGCGGTAGCCATAATGGAAGGGATAAGACGACTTCATGTAGGCAATTCCCGCGCAGGCGGTCAATGCATTCTCTTTGCCATTACTGAGGGTGTTTTCCTCAAAATGACGGATATAAGAGGTTACATAGCGCATGGCAAGACTTGCCCGGCAGATGACGGTCATGTCGTCGCCGCTGAGCACTACAGGACGGAAGGGCACAACACTGCCTTTGGGGCAATAGTCTGGACTCTTGACTATTTCGGCAAAGGCCTGTTGTGCAGCTTTGACGGTGGCGGCATCGAGCTTCTCGGAGAAATCTTTCAGCTCGCCGGGCTTGTTGTTCTTGGTGGCTACAACCTGCCCCAATCCATTGCCGTCGGCATGGATGATGGCAATCCAGTCGTTCTTGTCGGTGAGATCCCCTATGTCATATGCCACTGCCTTGGCTGATAGCTCCTCGTTGCCGAAGCTTTTCTTCGCAAGTTTAAGCGTAGAGTTCTCGGGATGGTCGCGTTTGGCTTTGGTAGCCTCATCGAGGAAATCGACATTACCCTTGTTGTTGACGACCTTCACTGCAGGAAAACCTGTTTTGCGCGAACGGAGCGCTGCCATTGGACCGTAACTCACTCTGCGCAGTGGTTTGTTGCGCTGGGCGTGCAGTTGCTGCTCCAATTTCTCAACCTGTCCTTTGAAATCGCTTTCGTCAGATCGCAGCTTTACGACAGCTTGGCTAATGGTTATGCCAGGGGCTTTCTCCATCACTGATTTTGGGAAATACCTCACCGCGAACTCACAATCTTCTTTTTTGCTAAAGATGCATTTGACATTGCCGGCTGCATTAACTACTATCGTTCCTTTCTCGCCATAGGGCTTGAACATCTCTGTGCAGATGTTTTCTACTAGTTCGCTGGCACCAACGATGTCTTTTAGCTCATTGGTCTGGAAGATGAAGCCTTGAATGCCTTGCACCGAAGCACCATATAGAAATTTATACTCTGACATTGGCTTTTGGTTTTTTTATGGATATAAATTTCAAGCAAATTTAGATAAAATGATAGCTTTTGCCAAAGAAAATGTGACAAATTTTGTTTTGACAGAATTTTTTTTTATTATTTTTGTAATAACAATTAAAACGAGATGAACATTGCTACTATTAAATATCATGGGAAGCTGAGGCATGGAGAAGAACAGATGTTTCGCGGTGCCTTTCTCAAGGCGATGGGCAACAGTGCCTCGGTGCTCTTTCACAATCATGAGGGCGACGGACTAAGGTATTCCTATCCCTTGGTACAATATAAGGTCTTGGGCGAAATCCCGGCAATTGTAACAATCGGAGAAGTTGGAAAAGTCTTTTTAGACCTTCCAACGCAGCACGAGCTGATGATAGGCAAGCAGCCAAGGACTTTTCAACTTGACAAAATTGATATTAAGACCTATGAACCAGCGGTGTCAGACGTGGCTAAGATGTACTCCATCACGAGATATATCCCGTTGAATACCAATAATATTTCTGAGTTTGACAGTCTGCCGGCCTTGACCGACAGGGTATGCCTTCTTGAGAATATCATCAATGCCAATATACTTGCTTTCTTCAAGGGAATTGGCCACCACTGTAACGACGAGATACATACTGTCATCTCATCTATAGCCCATCGTTATGACCTGTATTACAAAGGGATAAAATTTTACGGTTTTGACTTGATAGTAATTACTAATGCCAGTTTGCCCGATAATATAGGACTGGGTAAAAGCTCAAGTGTTGGCTTTGGAGTAGTCAGAGGGATTTCTATTCCCCGTGCTTATGAAGACAGGTTGAAATAAACCTTTATCACAGACAGCTTTTATGTATTTGATCAGAGCAAAAACAGCTATTTTTCTTGGGTTTCGTTGGGTTTCTGCCTGTCGTTGCTGGAGGCGAGGCCCAGGGCTGCGCCAAGCATTACGCCAATCAACATCCATGTGCCAATGTCGTCGCCGATGGCGCCGATGGCGCATCCTCCCAGCAAGCCGAGGACGGTGCCGAGGGCGAGATTGCTTTTGGGCTTGCCTTTATCTTGCTTTGGGACTTGGCTTTCTTTGCCAGTGTCGTCATTATCTGTTTTCATCGAGGGGACAACGTGTTGCTGTTTTTTGCAAAGATATGAAAACGCCATTGTCCTGCCGCCAGGCGAGTGATGATTTTTACAAGATTGTTACATCTGGCGTGTGTGCCAGGCATGGCAGTGTGGATTGAGGCAATGGCGGGTTGAAATGGGCGGCTGGCACGTTTTTTGTCATACAGTGGGTAAATAACTCTAAAAGGGGAAGTAAAAGACTATGAGAGCAAACATCAAGAAGAATGGTTTGAAGCG
>Ga0256404_1006663_pt1 | contig 18885 bp, 18 predicted proteins | sample RumenRJG_01DNA_FD_185990 | JGI IMG/M metagenome (GOLD analysis project Ga0256404, IMG submission 185990) | Bovine rumen microbial communities from Lethbridge, Alberta, Canada - RJG_01 | ecosystem: Host-associated > Mammals > Digestive system > Stomach > Rumen | place: Canada: Alberta | collected...
ATTGATATTCTCGCTGTTGCCTGACTTTTCTTCCTTAGGCATTACGAAGGTCTTTTTGAAGGTTGCCGCACCCTCTCTTGCGATTCCGATGACACTGTAGCAGTCAACACGGTTTGAAGTTACCTCATACTCGTGGATGGCGTCATTAAGACCGAGTAATGTAGGTGCATCCTGTCCTACAGCAGTTCCCTCAGGGAAGATGTAAAGACCTGACTCCGGAGCTTCAGGATAGAACTCTCTGGTTGAGCCAAGCTCCTCGATGGAGCACATCATACCATATGACTCGATGCCTCTCAGCTTTCCTGCCTTGATAACTACGCCATCCTCAGGCATCTCTCCACCGTCATGTCCTCCGGCAACCTTTCCGCCGTCAAGAACGACAGGAACCACATCACCAACCTTCTGGTTCTGTGCGCCTGTAACGATCTGAACCGGCGCCTCCTGTCCTACGTCAACCTGGCAAACCCATAGGTGATCTGAATCCGGGTGCTTCTCCATGGTCTTTATCTGACCGGTTACAATCTTATCGAGATTCTTATTTAAAATGGTACAGGTTTCAACTTTAGTACCTGTAAGTGTTACTGCATCTGTCCACTCCTTGGGAGTACAGTCAAGATCAGGAACATACTCCTTGATCCAATTCATTGATGTATTCATGGTGATTCTCCTCTTCTATTAACGCTGGTTTTAAGCCTGAATATCTGAAAATCCAGATGTAGATCTGACAGGCATTGTAAAATAGCATATTTTTTTGCCGTATATCTCTGAATTACAGATGATATAACATCGTTTTCCTCTTTGATTAAGGATCAGAACTGGCTGAGGAAACGTGTGTCGTTCTCGTAGAGAAGTCTCATGTCATCGATCTCGTACTTAAGAAGAGCGATTCTCTCAAGACCTACACCGAAGGCAAAGCCCTGATAAACATTCGGATCAATGCCGCACATCTCGAGAACGTGAGGATGAACCATACCGCAGCCGAGGATCTCGATCCAGCCCTCTCCTTTACAGAAACGGCAGCCCTTTCCGCCGCACTTGAAGCAGGAAACATCAACCTCTGCTGATGGCTCTGTGAATGGGAAGTGATGAGGACGGAGCTTTGTCTTGGTATCCGGTCCGAAAAGTTCCTTTGCAAATTTATCAAGTGTTCCCTTAAGATCAGCGAAGGTTACGTGCTTGTCGATAACAAGTCCTTCGATCTGATGGAAGGATGGTGAATGAGTAGCATCCACTGCATCTGAACGGAAAACACGTCCCGGGCAAATCATACGGATAGGAAGCTTGCCCTGCTCCATAACTCTTGCCTGTACTGATGAGGTCTGGGTACGAAGGAGGATATTGTTATTGATGTAGAAGGTATCCTGCTCGTCTCTTGCAGGATGTCCTGCAGGGATATTGAGCTTTTCGAAGTTGTTCTCGTCATACTCAACTTCAGGTCCTTCAACTACTTCATAACCCATTCCAACGAAGATTTTCTCTACTTCTTCAAGAGCTCTGGTGTTTGGATGAGCATGTCCGTAAGCCATCTTCTTTGCAGGAAGTGTAACGTCGATGGTTTCTGCTGCCATACGAACTTCCTTGGCTTTTTCCTGAAGCTCTGTCATATGCTGATTCAGTTCGATCTCTATCTGCTCGCGGATGGCATTGACCATCTGACCAAACTTTGGTCTTTCTTCAGGGCTAAGATCCTTCATTGCCTTGAGCATGGTTGTGATCTCACCCTTTTTTCCGAGATACTTTACACGGATGTCATTGAGTGCATTGGTATCTGTTGCGTTCTGGATATGCTCCTGCGCAAGCTTTTTAAGCTCTTCCAACTTTGTGTTTTCCATTTGGTCTCTCCTTTGTTTTTTATTCGAGTAGGGAAAAAGAAAAGTCCCCGGGTCTTATTTCTAAGACACAGGGACGAAATGATTCGCGGTACCACCCAGGTTCCTGATGATTTATCATCAGACACTCGATATGCTTAACGCGCATAACACGTTCCGGACTACTGTCTGTCTGATTACTGTTACATAAAAGAACTTCATTTGCCTCGATAAATATCTTGAGAGACATATCGACAATCCTTTTCTAACAATAATTTGTCATAGTTTTCATCCGGACGACTCCGGTGGGAAAATTCATATCAGAATCTCTCAGACCGCTCTCAGCGCCTCACGGTCATTCTCTTGGAGAGGTGGCTCTGTACTACTGTGCACCATCAACGTCTTTTTAATATAAAACTTGTTACATCATATTTCTATTCCCGAGAAATGTCAAGTGGTGAGTAATTTACGTGCTTTCAAATAATATGCTGTCATGACTGAAGTGCCGGTGATGATCCAGGAAGCTATATAGACCATCATGAGGGAGGTGAAGGTGCCGAAAAGTGGGAAAATAAATAGTACCCACATTACGCGGAAGCCGACGCAGCCGAAGACAGTGAGGAGTGTCGGGAGCATTGACACGCCCATGCCCCGGAGGCTGGAGCCGGATACTTCGTAGGAGGCGGCCATCCACTGGAAGATCATTACGTGGGACATACGGGTAAGGGCGAATGCTGCTACCTCAGGGTCTCCGGTGAAGATGGCAATGATACTGTCGTGGAAAACCAGTGAAAGAACATTAATAAGTCCGCAGGATAAGAACGCGCTTACAAGGCACATGATAAAAATCTTCCTGCATCTGTCCGGCTTCTTTGCACTGTAGTTCTGGCTGATAAAGGTGGTTGCTGCCTGGTTGAAGGCATTGATCCAGAAAAAGCTCATGCACTCCATGTTCTGGCTGGCGGTGGAGCCGGCTACTGCAGCGGAACCGAAGCTGTTGATGGAGCTTTGGATGACAGTGTTTGCGATGGCAAATATTACGCCCTGAAGGCCTGCGGGAACTCCGATTTTAAGCACTATGGATAATACATCCTTCTGAGGTTTAAGTTTACTGAGCTTTAATCTGAAGTGTTCTTCTCCGTTAACGAGGGTTTGCACCACCAGACCCGAAGATATGATGTTGGAGATCACGGTGGCATAGCCTACTCCGGCAACCCCCTGCTTAAAAGCGATAACAAAGAGAAGGTTGAGGACGACATTGACCACACCGGCTACTATCAGGGAGTATAGTGGTGTTTTGCTGTCGCCTTTACTTCTGAGGATCGCTGAACCGAAGTTATAAAGCATGATAAAGGGCATGCCTGCCGAATAGATGCGGAGATACTTTATGGCAAGGGGAAGAACGTCCGAGGGTGTGCTGATGGCGGTTAGTATGGGACTTGATAACAGTATGCCCACAAATAAAAGCACTACTCCGCTTCCTCCTGCAAGAAGCATGATGCAGCCTATGGCATCGTTGATCTTTTTTGTTTTGTTTAAGCCGATGAGTCTCGAGATGGCAACATTGGCACCCACGGAAAGTCCGATGAAGAGGGAAACGATGAGGCTGATGACGGAGGCATTGGCACCTACTGCCGCCATATCCTGAGAGCTTGCAAAACGGCCAACCACTGCGGTGTCGGCAGTATTGAAGAGCTGCTGTATCATGCTGCTGAGAGCAAGTGGGATGGCGAAAAGCAGGATCTTGTCGAGAAGGGAGCCTTCGAGCATGTTGACGGAGGATTTGGCGGTTTTGGTGGCGGGGTTCATTTTTGTTGTTGTTTCCGGCTTAGATGACATTGTTGATGTATTTGATGGTGTTTTATTTTTTTTAAAACTATTTGTTATGTGACCAAGACCTGCTGTATTTGCACTGTTCATTACTTAAATCCCAATTATTTTAAATTAAAAGGAGGATTTCACGTTCCTCCTTAGCTAAATCACCAGTATGATGATAAGTAACCTTTACATTTATTAGTATCCTATAATAATGCTTTTCTGAATTTCATCAATTGATGAGTCTCACAAATAATATGAATGGTTTAATGCTTATCACAGCATTTTGTTGAAAGCGATTACACAACCTCGCGAGAATAATAAAAATATCCGGCGGACGAGACGGTTAAATGTTTCGTCCGCCGGATAAAGACTAATATATCTAATAATTAGTAACCGGCACATAACGCATTGTACGATTGATGTATTAAAGCGGCTTCTATGGTAATTCATGTGTCAGAAATATAATAAACACTGTACTAAATCCGAAGCTGTTTCCAGTACAGAGGACCACCTGTATTGTCCCTGGTGTTTTTGGCTGGTATTACGTATTCGAAGTCGGATCTTCTGCAAAGTATGTTTATGCGGTGGAAGCCTGCTTCTTTTATGAGGTCAATGCCTTCCTCGAAGGCTCCGTCCAGGAGTTCTTTTTGGTGGGCGTCTGATGACAGAAGAACTTCTCCTCCTGCTTCTTTTATATATTTAAGAAGCTCAAGAGACGGGTAAGGCTGGTGTTTTCTCTTTCGGTTTACTGCTCCCAGGTTCACTTCAAAGGGTATGCCGTAGGTCACAAGTTTATCTATAGCTTTTCTTGCAGGTGCGAGATATCTCTCATCGCTTTCGTCCAGGAAATGGCCTCCGTCTTCTTTTGAAAGGTCATTGAATCTGGTGATGAGGTCGAGATGTCCTATGAAGGTAGGCTTCAGTCTGTCACATACCATTGACTCAAAGGCGAAATATCTTTCGGACATTTCATAGTAATCACCGTGGAAATATTTTTTACAATTGTCATGGACAGCCTCGGGTGAGCCATCGACACCGCAGACCTCAGAATCCGGAGCGCCTTCTTTGTGAGTGCCATAGGGTGCGGTTTTCTGCCACAGCTCACTTCCGGGAATCGGGATAAAGTGTGTGGAACCGATGATGTATTCGACTCCGGTGACTGCTTCAGGGTCGTAGACATTATCAAGCTCGGCACCCCGGAAGATCCGGATTTTACCTTTATAGAGACTCTGCAGGCGGGTGATTTCTTCTAGATATTTTTCGAAATCCATGGAAACGCCCGGATCCATGTGACCGCTGAAGCCGAGATGAGTGAAGCCTTTTTTGAGGGCTTCCTGAACAACCTCCTCCGGGGAATCGCTGCCGTCACAGAAGGTGGTGTGAGTGTGGTAGTTTGCTTTTATAGTCATAAGAACCCTCCTTGGCTCAGATTTGAACCATATTTGATATCGATATTTCTATCGATATACATCAGTAACCATCATTTATCTACAATAGAAAAATGTCCAGGTCGATATCACCGGAGAAATCCGTCCAGGTCGATATCACCGGAGAAATCCGTCCAGGTGGATGACTGCCTGTTTACATATCAAGAGGTGCGTCAGATGCAAAAAAGATGCAGTTCTGGGGTACATAAGGGTTTATCTCATCATCACACTGGAGCAAAAAGGTGTAGTTAAAAACTTCTGAAAAAATTTCCATATCCTTTTTAGGCTGTACGGCGCCGTTTCCCTTGAGAGGAATCACAAGATTTGCGGCATAGATGCCGTCTTCCCTGAGGCAGCTCTTGATGAGAGCTGCAGATTTCCTCAAAAGATCACTGGATTTGTGACCTACGTAGGCGTCATTCAGGATCAGATCGTACTTCAAATCATTTACCGGTTGAGCTGAGGAGTTCAATGATGAGTCCGGCCGGTTAGCTGTATCGGTTGATACAGGATTGTCACCTGAATCATCGGAAGCCGGAAATCCCGGTGAAAGAGAGTTAATTTCGGCTTCGGAAGCCTGGGATTCCCGTGAAAGAGAGATACTTTCGGCTTCGGAAGCCTGGGATTCCTGTGAATGATAGTCACTTGCGGTTTCGTAAGCCGGTGGTTCCGATGAAGTATTCGAGGCCGAAGCCTTGATCCTGAGGGCAAGGTCGATGAGGTATTTATTGCCGTCTTCCACTATAACCTTCAGGTGCTCACCGTACTTCTCTTCCAGCTCTGTGAGGCCGAAATATTTTCTGGAAATATCGACTATGGTCGGGCTGATTTCGATCGCGTCAATATAGCGGTCGGGATACATATCAAGATAATATCGAGGATATGTAAATCCGCCGCCGCCGATCAGCAGTGTCTTCTTTATGTGCTTGTTGATTCTGTAGACCCAGTTAAAGCTTTCCATATAGTCAAAGGGCAGCGCGGTTTCGAGGCCCTCGTCCGTAAAGTTGGCTGACTGCATGGCATCATCAACTAAAAGAAAGCGCATATGATCCCCAAGGTAATAACCTTCGCAGACTTCGATATGTCCGAAATCCGGGTCATCCGTGGAGTAAATTGTTATGCGGTCATCGATGTAATCATCTATATTGAAGTTTTCCATATAGGCTTTCCTGTGTGAGTGTAGCTGCGTTTCAGCAGTTATCCACAGGGGATGTTACTCGCCGGAGAGAACCGTCCCCTGTGGATATCTGCCTGCTATGTACGATAAAAAGTGTTTCACTAAAAATAGATTTCTGAAGTATATTCAGAAATCTACTGATAAAATTATAAAATATTCAATTCTCTTTTCCAAGTGCCTGAAGCAGTCTTCTGTAATGCAGGAAGGACGACTGTTCGTTTAGCTCAGTGATTTCATCTAATGTAGCAAACTTGTGGTCTATGGCTTCGGATTGCTCTATGGTTACATCCTTCTCATCAAAAGGAAATACGAAGTGATATATGTCCACAAAGTAGTTGTCACCCCTCTCGAGGTCTTCATTAACATAGGAAAATACCGGAGTTTTCTGTTCATCCGGACATGCTGAGATATCAAGGCCTGTTTCTTCCATTACTTCACGTTTTACTGCGTCTAATGAAGACTCCCCGGCTTTGGAACCTCCACCCGGGATTTCCCAGGCTCCGGCAGCCCATTTTTTATCCAGAGATCTTTGGGTGATAAGGAGTTTGCCGTCTTCTTCCCTTTCCAGGATCGCCAGGACATACATCATGAACTCACCTTTTTTGAGAGGAGTCTTTCGATCCACTACTCTTCCGGTCTTTTCTTTTTTCTCGTTATATATGTCCATGTATTCGGTTTCTTTGCTCATAAGTTCTCCTATTAAAATGGCTTGTTCTCAGGCCAATACTGACACAGTGAGTCATCAAAGCAGCTGTCATTTCCGCGGTGGCATGCAGGACCGTCCTTTATAACCTGAACAAGTATGGCGTCTCTGTCGCAGTCAGCCTCCATGGTCACGATATGCTGGAAGTTACCGCTGGTGGCACCCTTGAGCCAGAGCTCCTGACGTGAACGGGACCAGAAGCAGGTGCAGCCTTTTTCGAGGCTGATGCCTAAGGACTCACGGTTCATGTATGCTAATGTCAGCACCCTTTTTGTCTTGTAATCCTGAACGATACAGGGCACCAGACCTTTCTCATCAAATTTTACTTTATCAATATCAAAATCTTCAATCGCCATAAATCCTCCCCGGTGGATAAGTTTACAATCTTACAGGTATGCCTTCGTCTCTGAGTGTTTTCTTCAGGTCGTCGATCTTCACTTCTCCGAAGTGGAAAATGGAAGCGGCAAGACCTGCGGACATATCAGGGATTTCTTTGAAAAGTGTCACAAAATCCTGTATGGAGCCGGCTCCTCCCGAAGCAATGACCGGGACCTTGACGATAGCATTGACAGCTTTGAGCATCTCCAGGTCGAAGCCCTGCTTAACGCCGTCAGTATCGATAGAGTTGAGAACAACCTCACCTGCTCCGCGCTTTACGCCGTCTTCTATCCATTTAAGAGCATCCATTCCGGTATCCACACGACCGCCGTTCAGAAATACATGGAATTGTCCGTCCACACGTTTTGCATCAACTGAAAGAACCACGCATTGATTTCCGTATTTCTGAGCTGCCTCATTGATGAGGTCAGGATTCTTGATGGCTCCTGAATTGACGGAGACCTTGTCGGCACCGCACTTCAGAACTCTGTCGAAGTCATCCACTGTATTGATTCCGCCGCCAACTGTGAGGGGGATAAATATCTCGCTCGCCACCTTTGTGAGAATATCTGTGAACAACTTTCTGCCTTCGAAGCTTGCTGTGATATCGTAAAATACCAGCTCATCAGCTCCACAGTTACTATAATATTTTCCAAGCTCAACAGGGTTGTTTACGTCCCTGAGTCCTTCGAAATTCACACCTTTAACAACGCGCCCGTCTCTGACATCGAGGCACGGAATGATTCGTTTGGTAATCATTACTTCTCCTATTTTATGTATATTAAGTCTCTGTCAGCTTCAAAGCATCTTCAAGTTTTATGGCTCCGTTATACATAGCCTTTCCAAGTATCGCGCCATAGATATCCATAGCCTTCAAAGCTTTGATGTCATCGAGAGTTGAAACTCCGCCGGAGGCAGTGATGTCAATGCCCCGAAGTTTTGAAAGCCTTTCATAAAGCGGAAGGTTTGTGCCTTTCATGGCACCGTCCTTTGAAATGTCTGTGACGATAGCTGTCTTCACGCCCATTTCACGGAGTTCTTCCAGGAAGTCGAACATGTCAACATCCAGAACCTCGAGCCAGCCTTTGACAGCAACCTTGCCATCCTTCGCATCCACACCCACAGCGATCTTGTCGCCCCATTTTGCCAGGGCTTCCTTCAGGAATTCTTTATCTGTCACGGCTTTTGTTCCCAGGATCACTCTGGATACACCGGCAGTGAGATACTTTTCGATAGTCTCGAAGCTTCTGATGCCTCCGCCTATCTCGACCTTGAGTCCTGTGTCCTGTGCAATGGACTTTACAATATCAAAGTTCGGAGTTGTTCCGTCCTTTGCACCTTCAAGATCCACAAGGTGCAGCCATTTGCCTCCCATAGCTTCGATATCTTTGGCAGTTGCCAAAGGATCCTCGCTATAAACGGTCATCTGTTGGTAGTCGCCTTTCACAAGCCGAACCACCTTTTTGTCATATAAATCAATTGCCGGAAAAAGCAGCATACATCCTCCTATAATTATAGCTCCGCAAATGCCTTCAATATCTTCATGCCGATCTCACCGCTCTTTTCCGGGTGAAACTGAGTGCCATAGACATTACCGTTCTGTACTGCAGCGGTCAGAGGAACGCCGTATTCCGCGGTAGCGATGAGATTTTTATCGCAGTTGAAAGCCGCGTAGCTGTGAACGAAATAAACATAGTTCCCTTCTTTTAGATCCTTAAATATCGGACTTTTGGCAAATGCCTCTCCCGAAGCCGAGTGGAAGTCCAAAGCATTCCAACCCATGTGAGGGATGTCCAGATTTTCGGGAATAACACCTTCAATAGGTCTTACTTCTCCGGGAACCAGACCAAGCCCTTCATGCTCGCCGTATTCAAAAGATTTATCAAAAAGCATCTGCATCCCGAGGCAGATACCGAGAAGAGGCTTTCCGGAAGCAGCTTGCTCTTTCACGAAATCAAAGAGGCCTTTGCTTCTCAGCTTCTCAACAGCATCCCCGAAAGCGCCAACACCCGGAAGGATAACCTGATCTGCGGAGGCGATGACACTCTTATCTGAAGTTACCACCGCTTCTTTTCCGATGCTGGCTATTGAGCTTTTTAGTGAAAACAGGTTTCCAACACCATAGTCTATAATTGCTATCATTTTCTCTCCAAAGGGGTCAGCCCCCAATACAATATATTTAATGTTTGATCAAGTCCCTTTAAGAGGTCAGATCCCATTACGAAATACTGAACCTGGCACGATGTACCATAAACACCGTGCCCATGGTCCATATAGCTCATCGCTTCAGTCACGGTCTTCTTTGCCGAAGCGGATATCCACTGCTCTTGCGTGAGCTGTCAGACCTTCTCGGCGCGCAAACAGTGAAATCTTGTCATAGTCCTTTTCCAGGGCTTCCTTTGTGTAGTAGCTGTACTGCATTTTCTTCACAAAGTCATCCACTGAAAGCGGGCTATAGAAACGGGCTGTTCCGGATGTGGGAAGCGTGTGGTTAGGGCCTGCAAAATAGTCGCCCGTAGGCTCTGCATTGTAGCGTCCCAGGAAAACAGATCCCGCATTCTTTATAAGCGGCAGGTAATCAAAGGGCTGATCCACGCAAACCTCCATGTGCTCAGGAGCGATGCGGTTTGCGGCATCGATTCCTTCTTTAAGGTCTCTTGCAACGATGATCTTTCCGTTGTTCTCGATGGAAGGACGTGCAATATCCTCTCTCGATAACTTCTTGAGCTGTTCCTCCAACTCCAGCTGAACCGCCTTGGCGAGCTCCATGGATTCTGTTATGAGAACTGCGGAAGCATTCTTGTCATGCTCGGCCTGGCTGAGAAGATCCGCAGCTACAAAACGGGGATCTGATTTTCCGTCTGCAAGCACCAAAACCTCCGAAGGTCCAGCAATCATGTCTATTCCTACCTGACCGAAAACCTGCTTCTTGGCTTCTGCCACGAAAGCATTACCCGGGCCTACGATCTTGTCGACTCTCGGTATAGATTCGGTTCCGTAGGCCAATGCTGCCACCGCCTGTGCACCACCGATCTTGAAGATTCTTCCAACGCCGGCAACATGAGCTGCTGCAAGGATGTACGGGTTCACTGAGCCTTCCTTGTTTGGAGGAGTAACCATGACGATCTCTTCAACCCCGGCGATCTTTGCCGGAATGGAATCCATCAATACCGTTGAAGGATAAGCTGCAGTACCGCCGGGAACATAAAGTCCAACCTTTTCAAGAGGAATCACCCTCTGTCCGAGGATGACACCGGGCTTATCTGCCATGATGAAGCTGTTACGAACCTGCTTCTCATGGAATGCACTTATATTTTCAGCAGCCTCTTCCAGAACCTTTATAAACTCCGGTTCCACCTGCTTGAGAGCGGCTTCGATTTCCGATTCACTCACCTGGAAATCCGTAAGGTCCACATGATCAAACTTTGAACTGTATTCCTTTAATGCCTCATCACCGTTCTTTCTGACATTAGCGATGATGTCTTTTACAATATCTTCAACACTTGAAGTTGGTTCAAACCTGGCAAAGATCTCTTCGTCCTTGATCTTTCCCATTTCAAAAATTTTGATCATTCTGTCTCCTCCCTTTTTTAGTGCTCAAGCTTTATAGTCTGTACCTCTTCGCCGCTCTTCACGATGTTCGAAAGCCCGTCGCGCAGTCGTATGATTTCCTCATGCTTAAACTGGAAGCTTACCTTGTTGCACACAAGTCTCGCACTGACCGGCACAACCTCCTGCAGAACCTCCAGATTGTTCTCTCTCAGGGTTCCGCCCGTCTCCACGATATCGAAGATGACATCGCTGAGACCCAGAAGCGGCGCAATCTCTATGGAGCCGTTCAGCTTTATGATGTCAATGTCTCTGCCGATGGACTCGTAGTAGGTCCTGGCAACATTGGAAAACTTTGTTGCAACTCTCAGGGTGCGCTCTTCATTGTCATAGAAATCCTTGGGACCCGCCACGCACATCCTGCATTTGCCTATTCCGAGATCAAGAAGCTCATATAAATCCGGATCGTACTCAAGTAGGATGTCTTTGCCGCAAACTCCCACGTCCGCAGCACCACGCTCTACATAGATCGCAACATCCGAGGGCTTGACCCAGAAATACCTTACTCCCTTTTCCGGATTCTCAAAGGTAAGCTTCCGGTTTTTCTCAAGGATAGCCGGACAGTCAAAACCCGCAGCCGCCATCATTGAATAAGTCTTTTCACCGAGACGGCCCTTTGCCAATGCAATATTAATCATCTTTCAGCCGCCTCCTTTTCTGCCTCTTTTAATGTAAGGATCTTTCGTGCCCTTATCTTGTGCTCCATCTTATTCACTTCGTCTGTTCTCACAGTCCGCACTTTATATTCGGCATGATTGAAGGTCTCGATGACAGCCGCCACCTTTGCGGGAGAGTCTGCTTCGCCGTCATAGGTGATGAGATAATCAACATCATATCCCGGAACCTTTGTGAGATAGTTTCCTACTGTGTCAAGGTCTAATGCGAAGCCGATGGCACCGAAAGATTTACCCATCTTTTCCGGAAGCTTATCATATCTTCCTCCGGACAATATGGTAAACGGAATGTCTGCAACCGCTCCCTGGAAAATGATTCCGTTATAGTAATCCATGGAGTTAACAAGTGAGAAATCAAGGTATATGGACTCAAGAACACCGAAGCTTTCAAAAATAGCGGCAAGCTGTGATAAGTGCTCTGCCATCCTGGCGGAAATATTGGAAATGGCGTACTTTTTGAGTTCTGCCACACCCTCCCTGAAGGGCTTATAAAGATCCACCATGCTCTTTAAAGTATTGGCACTTGCCTCAGTGATCTTTCCCTGTGATGCCAGAGCGTCAAAGCCGGCAGCATTCTTCATGGAAAAAAGCTTAAGGGCTTCTGCCTGGGCTGCTTCACTTAGTCCCATGGTCTCAAACATTTGCCTTAGGAAAGCTGCGTCCGAAATACGGATCACAAATTTGTCGGAGATCAGCTGCAGGGACTTTGCCGCAAGGGCGATAACCTCCGCCTCACTGTATGAGTCAATCTTTCCGATGCACTCAATACCGGACTGAAGAATCTCTCTGTAGTGATCATCCTTAGGGCGGTAAACTGTTTCGTTATAGTAAACCTTCTCCTCGCCGCCCAGATTGGACTTAATGATGCTGAGGGTCACGTCAGGCTTAAGTGCCAGAAGCGAACCGTCAAGATCCGTAAAGGTTATGAGCTGATTGGATTTAAGGAAATCCCTGTTATCTGCATAGAGATCGTAGGGTTCAAACTTCGTCATCTTAAACTGACGGTAGCCGTACTTCTCATATAAACTGTTTAACTTGGCTGTGATCATTAAGCAAGTACCCCCTTGGTGCTGGGAATGTCGGTGCCAAAGCGTTCGTCAGCTGAAATCGCTTCTCTTAATGCCCTGGCAAGCCCCTTGAAACAGCCTTCCGCTATGTGGTGGCTGTTAAAACCTGTGATCAGGCGAATGTGTAACGTGATTCCGGCATTGGCAGCAAAGGCTGTCATGAATTCGGACACGAGCTGTGTGTCGAATGTGCCGATCTTTTCCGTCGGGAAGGTCACGTCTCCGTAAAATCCGCCGCGACCACTGATGTCAACAGAAACCAGAACCAGTGCTTCGTCCATGGGAAGGGTGAGGCTTGCGTAGCGCTTTATGCCTTTCTTATCGCCGAGAGCTTCCTTCAGGGCTTCTCCCAGTGTTATGCCAATGTCTTCGACGCTGTGATGGTCGTCCACCCAGGTGTCTCCTTCACAGGTGAGACTCATCTGTATGCCTGAGTGTCTGCTGAAGAGTGTCATCATATGGTCGAAAAAGCCGATGCCGGTTTTGATTTCGGATTCTTTGCCGTCGCCGTCCAGGTCGAGCCAGAGATTTACGTCGGTTTCATTGGTTACGCGGTTGATTTCTGATGTTCTCATTTCTGCTCCTGTTAAATGCCGTCCGGAAAATGTTCGGGATTGCGGCGGATCACTCGATTGAAAGTACATCATCTCATATATGTACGCCCCAGCTGCACAAGTGTGTGCATCTGGTTCGTACATATATGATCTGATGTTCTTTCAACTCGCAATCCTAGCCACAATTCCCGACCATTTTCCTACGTTTTCTATAAATATACAAAAGATGTTGATTAAGGAATACGGATAGAATCAGCATTCACTTAAAATAACTTTAATGGTATCAATCAATGTGTCCATCTCTTCCCTGGAACCGACAGTTATACGGTTGAAGTTGGAGATTTTGGGGGTGGTGAAGTGACGGACCAGGACGCCGCGGTCTTTCAGAGCCCGGTAGAGGGAGCCGCCTTCTATTTTGTCGCTTTCTGCAAACAGGAAGTTGGTTTGAGATGGTAAAACATTGAAACCAAGCTTTTCGAGTTCGGCTTTTGCGTAAGCCCTGTTTTCTCTTATGATTTTGCAGTTCTTTTCGAAATATTCTGTGTCCTTCAGTGCCTCTACTGCGCATTTCATGGAAATACGGTTTACGTTGTAGGGGTTGTTGGAGTTTCTCAGGGTCTCAAGATCCTGTATGATGGCTTCGCTTCCTATGGCGAATCCAACTCTTGCTCCTGCAAGTGATCTTGATTTCGAGAAGGTCTGTACCACAAGGAGGTTTTCGTATTTCGGAACCAGAGCTACTGCGGAAGTTCCTTCTTCTGCGAAATCGACGTAGGCTTCGTCAATGATGACTACGTGGTCTTTGTTTGCTTCGCAGATCCGGGAAATGTCCTCAAGACCCATAGCTATTCCGGTTGGTGCATTGGGATTTGCGATGACAATGCTCTTGCCCAGTCCTTCGTAACTACCATCCGGTTTTTTTGCTCCCAGAAAAGCTTCTACATTAACTGTGAAATCGCTGTTAAGTGGTTTGATATCTGATTCAACCTGATTAAGATTGGCGATTACTTTATAGAAGCTGTAGGTGATATCCGGATAAGCGATGCCGTCTTCACCGAAGGCCATGAAGGCATAATTTAAAACCTCATCTGAACCGTTTCCTATGAAGATATTATTTGTTGTCATGGCAAATGTCTCGGCAAGCTGCGCCTTCAGGGGTTTAAGCTCAGGATCGGAATATAGTCTTAAATCCATCGCTTCACTTTCATTCACAGCTTTTATAACTCCCGGGGCAGGTGGAAATGGAGACTCATTTGTATTGAGCTTCACATACTTTTTGTCCTGTGGCTGCTCTCCCGGTGTGTAAGGCTCCAGTTCTTTATATATCGAGTTAAAAAATACAGACATCTTTATCTCCATTCTGTGTGATAATCACCTGTTGATTATACCGCTATTTGAAAGTTTTTTCTTCTATAACAATGTACTTTTGAAAAAATAATCTGATAAATCAATCGACAAAATAGCTTTATCGCTCTACCAATTTATCACACTAAAGTGTTATGGAAATAATACAGACTAAACCAACGAATGTCAAGTATATAAGTTTGTTATCACAGATATACCCTTAAAAACACATAATAATAAAGAGGCCCTTTCGGACCTCTTTAAAAACACGAACTCGTGTAACGTCAAATATACTTTGAAAGACTAATACTTAATCTGCATCAACATCCCGGCCATCACCTACCAAAGATGCCTGCTCACTCAACTCCTCTGACTCATCATCAAATCCAATTTCAAAATCTGATGAACCCAGAGCGCCTTCAACTAATTTGATAAGCTCAAGAGCTGAGCGAAAATATTTAGTCTTGTTACGATCCGCCCAAGTAACGCGTCCCTGCCATGTGCCATGTTCCTGATCTAAAATCTGGATTACAAACACATTGTCCACTTTACTAGGAGCTTTTTTTCTCTTTTCATTAGAATTCTCGCTCATGATATCCTCCGTCACACAATCTTACAGTGATAATATATCAAATGAGTTATCAAAAAATCTATTAAATTAAAGACAAGATTTGTAATTTTGCGAAAATCCTTTAAACATGTTTAAAAATTTTTAATTTTCACAAAAAAATAATACTTTTTCAGTTCCGCTATTTAAATCGATGTCCCATAGCTATCTGTTATTTTATGTCATTTTACCTTATAATTTATATATATGTATAGCCCCAAAATTGATTTTTAAAAATAAGGAATTCGGCTCCATGAATCTTAAATGTAGACAAATTAGATTATTCTCTTTATTTATCATATTTTTTTGTCTATTGTTCGAAACTTTCTCTGGCGTTGTTTATGCTTCTGACAATTTCGAGCATCAGTATCGTATTCTGTTCATATCTTCCTATGGGTTCTCCAATGCAGTGGTACCGGATGAGCTCAGTGGATTTGAAGCGGGACTTGAAGAACTGAACTATCAGATTGATTATGAATTCATGGATACAGAATACTACTATCGCGCTGAGGATATTGATAATTTCAGGGATTTTCTTTCTTACAAGATATCTGCCGGTGGAAATTTTGATCTTATCGCCCTGGCGGATGATCAGGCTCTCAGATTCTTAAATAATCATAGACAAACCTTGTTAAAGAATAAACCTGTTGTTTTCTTTGGAGTAAACAACACCACTGAAGCCATGACAACTTCTGATCTTCCCGGAGTCACCGGTATTGCAGAGGTGATAGATATAGAGGGAAATTACAAGCTTATGCAGGAGCTCTTTCCTGACAGAAAAACATTGGTTGCCATAGTAGATGCCACAATATCCGGACAGGGCGATTTTGTGGAATTTATGAAGTTCAAGGATGCTCATCCTGATCTTAAAACAAGAATCATCAATACTTCCTACTACACAGCTAATGGTATCAAAGAGTTCTTTTTGAATATTGCTGCTATCCAAAGCCTTGGGGATAAGCAGATATGATTTCACATTTTTTCTTCCGTTGTTGTAGCTTGTGGTATCATATCTGCATTCAAAATCCCAACCGCTCTCTTCTATCAGCTTCTCATCCGGGGAATCTCCCTCCAGAACAGCCCTTGTCAGATCAACCGTCACTATGGCTTCGTTTTTCAGCGCCTTAAATACTGTCATACTCTGATTCCCGGACAGTATATTATAAACATTCTCCACGTCGGCGTCCTGTCCCGTAACAATCACTTTATTGTTCTGAGAGTAGTCACTTTTTATAGCATTAACAGCTCCTAAGGCAGTGGAGTCATTGGCACATACTACTGCATCGAGCCTGTTGTGCTTATAATATGAATTCAAAATGATCTGCATACGCTGCTGTGCAATCTCAGTAGACCAGGTTCCTGTAGCTGTCACATAGAAATCCTTCTGTCCGGAGACTATATTAAGCTTACCTTTCTCAAAATAAGGAGCCAGAGTATCCATCTCTCCGTTATAAAAATAACGTGCATTATTATCTACAGGATCTCCGGTCACAATCTCTATATTCCTGGTTTCATCAGAAGCATCAAGCTTAAGTGCGTCTATAACATATCTTGCCTGAAGCTCCCCCACCATGTAATTGTCGAAAGACACATAGTAATCAACCATATCCGTATCCATGAGAAGTCTGTCATAGGCAATTACCTTGACGCCTGCCTGAGATGCCTCATCCAGTACTGATGAAAGAGTTCCTCCGTCTATTGCGGATACCACAACGAGGTCCACCCCTTCATCTATCATATTCCGAAGTTCTCTGATCTGCTTATCTATCAGATTATCAGCATAGGAAAGAATAACCTCATAACCGTATTTTTCAAATTCCGATTTTAAGAAGCCTCCGTCCCGGTTCCACCTCTCAAGCTGCTGATCGGGCATGCTGATACCTACGATTATCCGACCGTCATCTGCTCTGTTCACAAGGCTTGACGACACTGCAGAGACTGCTTCCTTAGCTGTATTGGTTTCCTCCGATGAAGCTTTGCTGCACCCTGTCATCAGAAGAGTGAAACATATTAAGTTTAGTAAAAAAGAAATATTATTATTCATAGAATGATTATAGTATCTTCTTCTGTAATAATGTCAGACTCGCAAGTTTCTATCAGCTCATCAAATAACTCATGTATCTCTTTACATATTCTATCATATTCCTCTTTATCCGGCTCATATATTCTTCGATACATCTAATATATAATTCAGAGGATATCCGAATGCTTCACAATACTAGCAGATATATCCTATTTTGAAAATAGTCTAAATTCAGACTATAGGAAAAGCCACCAGGTTATGCTATCATGCCTATGTCAAATATCAAATGCATACTTGGCGTCAGTACTGATTCATCAAATATCATCTATTTCAACTTCGAGATATCTCATCCGGACCTTATCGTCCGGTATCAAATATCCCAATAAATAATTCTAAAAGTAAAAAGGAACATACATGAGTGATAATTACAAAATCAACGATAAATACAAAGACAGACTATTTCGTTTTATTTTCGGGCACGAAGAAAACAAAAACTATGCCCTGGATCTATATAATGCGATAAACAATACCGACTACAAGGATGTATCGGAGCTTGAGTTTTATACTATCGAGGACGTAATCTATATAAAAATGAAAAATGATGTAGCACTTATTCTGGACAGCTATCTCAGCTTATGGGAACAGCAAAGCAGCTATAATCCCAATATGCCAATAAGAGGTCTGATGTACTTTGGGCAAATGTACAGCAAGTATATAAAAACCAATGCTTTAAATATTTACAGTAGCAAACTTATCAAAATACCTACACCTAGATACATCGTATTTTATAACGGCACAAAAGAAACTCTTCCGATTGAATACATGAAACTATCAGATTCATTCATCAATCCTGATAAGTCAGGTGATTTTGAGTGGACTGCAGTTATGTATAACCTGAATAAAGGAAAAAACGATGACCTCAGGTCAAAATGTAAACCTTTACATGAATACATGATGCTCATAGAACGAATCCGTGATAAAATGAAAATGAACGAGGACATTACCAAAGCCATAGACGCTGCAGTAGTATCCTGTATCAATGATGACATACTTAAAGATTTCTTACTGGCCCATAGGGCGGAGGTAGTTGGTATGGTATTAACTGAATTTGATGAGAAAACTTTTGTTGAAAGTATCAGAGCGGAAGGTCGTGTAGAAGGTCATGCGGAAGGTCGTGCGGAAGGTAAAACCGAAGGCGCTAACGAGTTAGCTGAAGCCACAAAACGATTAAAGAACGGTTATACCGATGAGAAACTTCTTAAAGAAGGCTTTGATCCTGCTATCGTGAAATCCGCCATTGATTTGTTAGCTGCTTTATCGTAATGATCCGCCGGGCATGAAGCTCATGGTGCGAATCAATGATTAAATGAAAGAAATCATGGATATAGCTGAGCTGTAGATGCCGCAGTAGTATCCTGTCTAAATGATGGATTCCTAAAAGATTTCTTACTGGCCCATAGGGCGGAGGTAGTTGGTATGGTATTAACTGAATTTGATGAGAAAACTTTTGTTGAAAGTATCAGAGCGGAAGGTCGTGCGGAAGGTCGTGTAGAAGGTCGTGCGGAAGGTTGATTATTCCGCGCGATCAGCGCATGCGCCGAAGCGCGTTCGGCGCATGGTGATTTCAGTTTAGTCAATGCTGACCGCAGTTCAGCTCATGCCGTCAGGCATGTGAAAATATCTGGCGCATATTTAC
>Ga0256404_1006664_pt1 | contig 18870 bp, 11 predicted proteins | sample RumenRJG_01DNA_FD_185990 | JGI IMG/M metagenome (GOLD analysis project Ga0256404, IMG submission 185990) | Bovine rumen microbial communities from Lethbridge, Alberta, Canada - RJG_01 | ecosystem: Host-associated > Mammals > Digestive system > Stomach > Rumen | place: Canada: Alberta | collected...
TTACTACTCCTTCCCGATCATGGCCTCCCAGGGCGCCTATGTATACAAGAAGACCGCCACCGGCTATGACGTCAATGACACCGGCGTCGGCAACCAGGGCGCGAGGACCGGCCTCAAGTTCATCGTCGATCTCATAAAGCAGAAGCACATCGTGAAGGGCACCGACTACGGCATCATGCAGGATGACTTCGTGAACGGCCGCGTCGCCTGCGTCTTCGACGGCCCATGGTCATGGTCCAACTACGAGCAGGCCAAGGTTGACTTCTCCGTGAACCGCCTGCCGACCCTCAACGGCAAGCGCATGAAGGCGATGGTCGGAGTGCTGGGCCTCATCATCAATGCCCACTCGAAGAAGAAGGACTTCGCCATACAGTTCATCGAGAACTACGTGCTGACTGACGAGGGCATGACCGAGATGAACTACCGCCGCTCCCTCGGCGCGTTCGCCCTCAAGTCCTTCCAGGCGAAGTCGAAGAACGATCCGCGGGTGAACGTCACCATGCAGAACGCGCAGGACGGCGAGCCGATGCCCTCTGTCCCGCAGATGATCAAGTTCTGGTCCGCAATCCAGGGCGCCATCACCAACTCGACAAGCGGCAGGCAGGATGTTGACGCGGCCCTCTCCACCGCTCATCAGAGAGTGCTGAACTGAGAGAGGCTCTGAACGGCACATTGCCCTTATTTCGCGCAGTGTCCCGGTGTCCCATGGATGCCGGGGCATTTTCTTTTCTGCGAGCGCCGGGCCCGCTCTGCCGGCACCGGCCTTCGCAGCTCTGCTGTTTTTCCCTCCTCATCCCGGCGCAGGATTTTTCCTCCGCGGTCACTGTAAAAACCGCACCTTTGGCGGATAATAGGGGCATCTTTTAATCGGAGGCTCTTTATGTTTGTTGTAACAGGCGGCGCCGGCTTCATCGGCAGCAATCTTGTGAAGCTCCTGAACGAGAAGGGGCACAGCGATGTCGTTGTCGTCGATGATCTGAAGGACGGCCACAAGTTCATCAATATCGCGGATCTCGAGATCTATGACTACATGGACCGCAATGACTTCATGGCGAGGATCCTCGCGGGCGACGACTTCAGCTCCTGGGGAAAGATCGACTGCATCTTCCACGAGGGCGCCTGCAGCGACACGACCGAGTGGGACGGCTGCTACATCATGAAGAACAACTATGAGTACACCAAGAACCTCATGGACTTTGCCGTCAGGAACTCCGTGCCTCTCATCTACGCCTCCTCAGCCGCCACCTACGGCGGGCGCGACCGCGACTTCATCGAGGAGAGGCAGTACGAGGGGCCGCTCAACATCTACGGCTATACCAAGTTCATGCAGGACCAGTACCTGCGCCGCCTGCTCCCCACGCTCAAGTCCCAGATCGTGGCCCTCCGCTACTTCAATGTCTACGGCCCGCGCGAGCAGCACAAGGGCAGGATGGCGTCGGTCGCCTTCCACCTGAACGGCGAGATGCTGAGGGGCGAGAACCCGAGGCTCTTCAAAGGCTGCATGGGCTACGGCGACGGCATGCAGATGAGGGACTTCGTGTACGTGCGCGACGTCTGCGCGGTGAACTACTGGTTCTATGAGCACAGGGGCGCCTCAGGGATCTACAACTGCGGCACCGGAAGGGCCGAGCCGTTCCTCAACATCGCGAAGGCGGTCATCGCCTACCACGGGCACGGCGAGGTCGAGTTCATCCCGTTCCCGGATGATCTTGTAGGAAAGTACCAGGCCTTCACTCAGGCGGACCTCACGAAGCTCCGCGCCGCAGGCTGCGACGTCAGGTTCCATACCGTCGCCGAGGGCGTCGGCGAGTACATGGAATGGCTCAACGGAAAGAAGAAGTAATCAGAAACAAAAAAGCGGGAGAGTCATCCCCCGCTCAGCATCAGCGGCTCAGGTCCTCCATTGAGCCGCCGCTCTCCGCCGCGGCGTCAAGCTTCTCCGCGGAGGCCTCCGCGCGCTGGTATGAGCGCCCATAGAGATCCGTCCCGAGGTTCTCCCCTGCCTTCGCCGCTTTCTCCTCATCGGGGAAGTGCCCGGTCTCCTTCTCAATCTCCACCCATTCGCTGAGATCCATCATGTCCCAGTCGAGCGCTCCGAGCTCCTCCATGGTAAATCCCCGGCACTCCGGGTGTCTCGCGGAGCCGAAGGAGCGGGCGAGCTGCGCGCGCCCCTGCTCCTGCACGATCCTCGCAAGGGGCGAGGAGAAGCAGCACCAGGAGCTGCGCCTCGTGAGGCAGACGCCCAGCACCTTCCTGCTGCAGTAGCTCCCGAGATAATGGCAGCTCCTCGAGACGGCTCTGGTGGTGGCGCGGAGATCATCCTCCGGGCAGCTCAGGAGGTCCCCGAAAATATTCCTCACCCCGAACTCCTCGAAGGCGTCCATCAGCGAGGGCATGGTTTGCGATCTCCCCTTCCTGAAGGAGCTTCCGTCTGAGGAGAAGAGCTTCGAGGCGGATGAGTCCCCATACTTCTGCCGGAACTCCTCCGAGGTCTCCCTCGTGGTGTCCTCATCCCCTTTTTTCTCGGGCGTGCCGGCGTCAGCGGAGTCTTTCCCTGAGGAGACAGGCTTTTCCGTAACGTCCTTCTCGCTTTCGGTGTCTCCCGACCAGAGCGCGTCCTTTCCTCCCTCGCGGCTCTTCCCGCGCCGGAGGATGTCACGCACCCCGGAGTACATGTCCATGTAGTCGGTGAGCCTGGAGCTTCCTCCTTTTTTGCAGCAGTTGACGAGCCCACCGGCCTTCCGGCTGCAGCCCCTTCCGCTTCCGCTGAATACCATGCAGGCGCCGCCGTCGCAGCTCATGTCGGTGTCGGCACCCATCGCGGCCTCGCTGATGGCCGAGGCCTTCGCGAGATCGCTCCCTGTCTCCCGGACGGTTTCACGGGCGCACTCCGTGCCGTAGCAGGGCACGCTGCAGCCGCCTCCGTCTGAGACCGTCCTTGTCTCCTCCGTATAGGTCCTGGTCTCGCAGGAGTAGACTTTCTCGAGCTCGCCGCACTCGCCGTTAGAAAGCTCAGTGCCCTCGACGCACTCTGAGCGTCTGAGCGCGCAGCCTTTTACATCGCTCCCGCACTCGTCGCTCCGGTCGGGGATTTTCCGCCCGCTGAAGGCTATGACCGCCTCGAGGCACACGGAGCCCAGGCCGTCTCCTCCCTCATAGAGGGATCCTTCCGGCGGGGCGGCGCCCTGGAGCGCCGGATCTCCCTCATGGATCTCCCTCGTACAGGTGTATGATGCCGTCTCACCCTCAAGCGGCGAGCAGAGGCGCTCCGAGGGGGAATACTCAGGATGCCAGGCCATTCTCCTCACTGATGCCGTTATGGAGCAGCTGCTTCCGGGGCAGGCCAGCACCGCGGTCCAGCCGTTCCCGGGCGAGGGAAGGCTCACTATGTAGGTGTTACTGTCTGCCGTAAAGGTGACATCGGCGGGATCCGTCCCCCTGAGCTCCGGAAACGGGGCGTATTCAATGACCGTCCCTGGCGGCCCGTTCCGGCCTTCTTTCATGATGGTCTCAGTCTCCATGGACATGATCCTTGTGACAGTGCAGGCGGGATGCTCCCAGTACTCCGTGCAGATCCTCTCCTCATGGGAGACGTGCTCAGTCCTCACCGCAACGCTCCTCTCCCCTCCCAGGGCGCACTCAGGAGCGGATCTTCTGCTGACCGAGTCAGGCACCAGCGCCTCCATTGAGCTGTCCTTTCTCTGGTAAAGCGCGGCCTCGTTCAGAATGGCGCTTTCCCTGCCTGCTGCTACCGAATCCTCCTCTCTGCTCTGCACTCCCTGAAGCGCGCTGAGATCGGCCTCCTCTCCGCCGCCGAGCTCCCTCACGCTAATCCCGTCAAGGCCCGGAGCGGCTCCCTTCAGGAGCTCATCTCCCGTGCTGAGCCCCTCCGCGGCGCCGCTCCTGAGCTCCCTCTCCTCTCCCTGCGGCGCCGCGGCCTGGCTCACACCCGGGCAGAGCATCGCCTGCAGGATGAGAATGGCGCAGGCCGGCCTGATTGTGCTTTTCATTGGGTTTCTCCTTTTACCAGGCTGTCTGGCAGCACTCCTCAAAGCGCCAGATGAGATAGACCGGATCCTCGCCCGTGCCCGGGATCTGCCGGTCGCCACCTGTCAGCATGGTGCTGACTCCGGTGCCGTGGTTCGAGCGGCTCTCGGGGCGCGGAAAAATCATGCTGTAGCGGTACATGCTCTTCTGCATGAAGGGATTGGGCGGCCAGGAGCAGAGGCTCCCGCTTCCCATGGTCTGCACGGCAAGCCCCCTCCGGTGGAGCGCCATGATGACGCGCCCCATAAGCTCGCTGGTGTTCTCGTTGATGGAGCCCGAGGAGAAGGTGTAGCCCGCGAGCGGGTAGGTGGTCCCCCAGGCGCCGAGGCACCAGAACATGGCGTCAAGCGGCTCTCCTGACTGCGACGCCGCGGCGTCCGCGGCGCATGAGGCGACTGCCGGGGCGTTCGCGAAGAGCGCCGACTCGGGCGCCGTGATGGCGGCGAGCTTCTCCTTCTTCCAGGTCGGATCAAGCTCCGACAGGTACATCAGATCCATCGAGGAGTAGTCCCCGGAGGCGCATCTCGAGAGGAAGCCCATGTCGAGCATCGAGAGGAGCGGGAATGAGAAATAGTGCCAGTGGTAGAAGGCGAGATCCCCCGCGTCATTCACGCCCTCGCCGTGGGCGCCCAGATCTGCCCTGTTCCTCGCGGGGAGCACCGCGCCGTTGAGCACCGGCGAGCAGCCGGGATCCCTGGTGAACTCGATGAGCCTCGCTGGGCTCCACATGCCGATGGTTGCTCCCGGCGCCGGGATGCCGAAGGCCCCGGGGCAGACGCACATGGGGTTCTGGGCCGAGGCGGCGGGGACAGTTCCCTTCCCGACGCGCGCTGCGGCGATCTTGATGGGGAAGATGCACTCGTAGCAGATGTCGGTAAGGAGGCGCGAGCTGAAGAGCTCAGATCTGTTGCAGGTCCCGGCGGCAGATGCGTCTCCCGCTATGAGGGCAAGCGCGGGCAGGGCGGCTATAAGGCTTTTCACTGCCATGCCGCGCGCGCTGCCTGCCGGCTTTTCATTCATTTTCACTTTGCTGCCCATCGCTGCCTCCGTCTCCGAATGTCTCTGCAACCATCCTTTTCCCCTCGGTCCTCACTAGCGTCGGGAGCGCCTTTATGCCAAGCCTCTCCGCGAGATCACGCGGGAGGAAGGCGGGCGTTCCGAGCTCCATGGGGAGCTCCCGGAGAGCATTCTCATCGCTGGGGTAGTCCGGGCAGGCCGCGGTGATGTCCGGATAGCGCCTCTGTGCCTCCCTGAATATCTCCGCGGCATTCCCGGGGCTTTTGCAGGAGAACGCGAGGAGCGCGTCCTCCTTCCCGCCCTCGGGGAGAAGATCGATGGTCTTTCCGGCCATCTCCCGGAGAAAGGGGAAGTGGGATTCAGCGAGGCTCAGGGGAACGGTTATCCGCGGGACTCTCGCAGAGACCATGCTCATTTCTGCCCTGGGGAGGGACCAGGAGGGGACCGACCTCAGGAACCTCTCCACGGCCTTCCTTCTCTCAAGGGAGGCATCGAGGCCCGCGGCCCTTTTCCTGATTTCAGTGAGGAGATCGGGCTCGGAGACGGCAGAAACGGGGCCAGCTTTGCGGAAGCCCTCAGTCTTCCGGAGAAGCTCCGCCGAATAGGAGCCCTCGGAGACGGCGGCGATCCGGCCGTCCCTTACCCTGACTCCCGCAGGCACTCCCGCGGTGCCGCTCTTCTGGAAGAGCTCCGGATCGATTATGGTGTCCGGGATGGCGCTTTGCCCGCTGATGAGCCTCACGAGCCCCTTTATCCCGCCTTTCCCAAGCCCCCTGAAGACCGCTGTGCAGCCCGCGTCAGCGGCCTCCTCCAGGGCTTTCCTGAGGAGCGCCTCGCCGAGCGACTCCGAGAGCAGGATGTAGCAGCCGTCAGAGGCCCTTATCTCCCGCTCCGGGGCAGGGCTCAGGATGAAGGCATCCGGGACGGGCGGCAGGGCGCTCATGTCAGGCTCCGCAGCCGGGACGGCTAGCGCCGCCGGAGCGGCAGCTGCCATCAGAAGAGCGGAAACGCGCGTCCTTCGCACAGCTCCTCCCTCACCGTGCCGGTGTACCTTGAGTCAAGCGATCTGTCGTTCGTTCCTGTGAGGAAATACTTCCCGTAGGGAACGGCGAGGCTCCTTATAAAGTAGCTTTTATCATGGCCGAACTTCTCCGCCATCGAGGGGCCTCCCGAGACCCTGATGCCGTTCACCTCGGTGCGGCCCTCCCCAACTGTTACGATGTCGCCCGGCACGCCCGTTACCTCCTTGACGAGTATTGATCCGTCCTTGATCATGGGCTCAAGCCCCTCGGCGCGGAACGCGTAGGCGCCTCCCCGGTAAATCTCGCCGCAGCCGTGCCTGATGATGTAGACCCGGTCGTCAAGGCAGGTGGTGTCCTGCAGGTCAAGACCTATGGAATAGTTTTTCGCGAGCATCACGAATCCTGCGGCGCCAAGCACGATGAGCGCCGCTCCCCTGATGAATCCTTTTTCGGCCATTTCTGCCTCCTCTGTTCTTCCGGGCAGATGATGTTCCGGGGCCGTTCCGGGGCATTCCTGAAAAGATGCCCTTATGGGAGGCTTTTGGACGGCGGTTCCGCTCCTCTCAGGCTGGGACGGAGCTTTTCCTCAGGAAAAAGATTGAATAGGATCAGACTTTTCCGCCGCTGTCACATTTTTGGATAAGACATTACAATAGACTGAGAGCTATGTGCGTCCTCTCTGCCGCCGCCCGCGGCATGGGACTCTGGAGGAAAATTATGGAAAATCTTCTGCAGCCGGCATTCGAGCCGGCCGATTTTGTGCCTGAGCGCGGCTCTGCCGCGTTTTTCCGCGATGCGGCCGGACGGGGAAGCCCCGCTGCCATTTCCAATCTCGGAGTCCTTTATGCGCGCGGCGAGGGCGGCGTGGAGAAGGACGGGCAGGAGGCCCTGAAGTGCTTCCGCGAGGCCGCTGAGAAGAAATATCCCGCCGGAGTCCTCAACCTCGGCATCTACCTCCTTACAGGACCGCTGGAGCTGCGCGACGAGCATGAGGCGGAGAAGATCCTGACGGGCGAGGCCGAGAAGGGATCTCCCGCGGCGCAGTGCGCGCTGGGGCTCCTCTACAGCGGAAGGCTCTATCCTGCCGCCGCGGATCAGGAGAGCTCCCTGGAGTGGCTCAGGAAGTCGTCAGCCCAGGGCTTTCCGGAGGCTGACTACCTCCTGGCGCTCGCGAGCCTTGAGGGCAGGGGCGTGAAGGAGGACAAAAGCACCGCCTTCGCCCTGATGGGGAGGGCCGCCTCTAGCGGCGTCGTCGCGGCGCAGTACCGCATAGGCTGCTTCTTCCGCGACGGCACCGGCACCGCCGCGGACTTCCGTAACGCGGCCAAGTGGCTTGAGCGGGCGGCGCTCCGGGGATCCCCCGAGGCGGCCGCTGGGCTTGGCAGCCTCTACGAGTCCGGGCGCGGCGTGCAGCGCGACAACCAGCAGGCGGTCATGTGGTACAAAAAGGCCGAGAAGATCGATCCGGCGCTCGGCGGCTACTTCCTCGCGAGGATGTACGAGGTGGGCAGGGGCGTAACGAAGAGCTTCCACGAGGCCATGGTCCGCTATGAGATCTCCGCTGCCGCTGGCTACCCTGACGCTGCCTGGCGCCTCGGCAAAATCTATGAGGAGGGGCGCGGCACTGTCATAGACCTCGAGAAGGCCTGCAGGTACTACCGTGACGCGGCCGAGCACGGATCCCCGGACGCGGCCTACCGCATGGGGCAGCTCTCTGAGTCTGACGAGCTGGGCGGGCGCGATCCGGAGAAGGCCTGCTACTGGTACAGGACCGCTGCCGACATCTGGCGCGCCGAGTCCCCGGTAGGCGACTCGTTCAGGCCGGTGAGGAAGAAGGCCTGACACCTAAATGATCACATCAGGAACAGGCGCCGCCGGCACGGAAGAGCAGGAAAATGACGCGCCCGGCTGGGCAGATGAGCTCAGCGGAAAGCCCGCGGAGCTGCTCGTCCGCGCCGTTATGGAGGAGTCAGGGCCCGGAAGCGGGGCAGGGAAAGAGGAGCTCGGGAAGGCCTGGCGCCGCCTGGAGGAGCTCGGGGATGCCTATGCCGCCTGGCGCCTCGGGCGGATGATGCTAGCTGACGGGATGCAGGATAACGCGCTCTCCCTTTTCAGGCGCGCGTCGGCCCTGGGCTCCCCTGACGCCTCCCTGGATCTCGCTGAGCTCATCCTTAAGAGGATGATGGCTCCCCTCAGCGAGCCTGACACCGGGGTAATCTACCAGGGCGAGTGGATATTCAAGAACTGGGGAGCGCCCGGATCGCCTGAGCGCGAGATGGAATCTGAGGCCAGGCGCGCGCTCGAGGGCTTCGGGCGGGAGCAGAAGGCTGCCGCGGCGCTGAAGAAGGAGCTCGGAGAGCCCCGCAGCAGCGCTCTTCAGGGACTCATGGCAAAGGCCGAGTACCTCATCGGGCGCGCCCTCTCCACCAACCTCCTCTGCCCACTTGACCGGGAATCCCCCAACAGCCCCTTCTGGTGGTTCCGCCTCGCGGCCGGGCACGGCTGCGCCGAGGCGTACTACTGGTACGCTAAGAGCTTCCTCGTGATTAAGGAAGGTACCTGGAGCAACGAGGGCGACAAGTATGTCCGCTACCTGACTGAGGGCGCCTCAAAGGGCGACGGCTTCGCGAGCTACGCGCTCTGCATCTGCCAGAGGGCAGGCATGGATGACTCAGCTGATGAGGAGTCGGCGCTCCAGAGGCTCCGCGAGGCGGCAGAGCGGGGCTGCGGCTTTGCCGTGCAGGATCTCTACATGATGCTGCGGGGCTATACAGGCGATGAGGAGGATCAGGGCCAGAAGGACAGCGCCGCGGCAGCGAAGCTCCTCGAGAGCGTGAGGGAGCGCGCTCTCCCTGAGTACCAGGTCTGCCTCGGTGCTGACGCCGAGGCGGCGGACGATCACAAAAAGGCCTTCGCCTGCTACCGGGAGGCGGCTCTCGCCGGATCCTCCATCGGCGCGCTCCTCGCGGCCGAGTGCCTGATGAACGGCATCGGCACCGATACTGACTATTACCGGGCAGGGTGGTACCTCTGGGTCGCGTCCTTGGGAGGCGCTCTCTACATCTCGCAGTCTGCCGCCGGGCTCCTTGCCGCGGGCGGCCTCGGGCGCGAGCGCGATCCGGATCTTGGCTTCAGGCTCTTTATGCATGAGGCAAGGTTCGGCAATGTCGAGTGCGGCAAGGCCGCGGCCGGCTGCCTCACGATGGCCCATGACATCGACCAGGCAGACGCTGAGTGGCTCACCGGGCTCTTCCGCGAGCTCGCCCACGGGAGCGTCGAGTACGCGCTTACCTACGCGGGGCTCCTCCTTCATGGCGGGCGGCCGGTGAAGGCTCTTGCCTATGCCGAGGCCGCGGAGGAGTCGGGCGTTGAGGGCGCCGCGGAGTTTGCCTCGGGGCTCAGGCAGAGGGTCGGCATCATCGGGAGGATTTACGCCTGGTTCCTTGCGAGGTCGATCTACGGGAAGTTCAACCGCGAGGCCTAGAAGCCTGCTGCAGCGGCTACTGGCACTCAGTGCGCCGGAATCCGCCGTCATCCGGGTCAGCCGGCTCGAATTTTCCGTCCCTCAGAACAAGGCGCCTTGAATAGCAGATGTTCCAGCCGCAGGGCGAGTTGTCAGGATCATCAAATTCCTCGGTCCAGCTTCCCATGAGCGAGATCACCGCTGTTACGAGAGGCCTCACGGGATCCGGCTTCAGGTCGATCGCGTACCGGCACTCGTGGGCCTTTCCCCGGCTGTCCATGACTCTGAATGTCTTGTACCTTTCTTCAGGGCAGAGGAAGAAGGGCGCGGCATCGATGTATTCCCCGGTCTTAAGGTCGATCATGGCCCAGTCAACACACATGGTGCCGGCGTCATAGCTGAAAAGGAAATAGCGCCCGGCGAAATTTATCTTCGGATCTGCGATTGTCTTGCCCCAGCCGATTTCAGGATTAAGGCCATAGACCCAGCCCCCACCACAGCCCCCACCACAGTGTTCAGGATCAGGATCATAGACGATGTCCGCGGGGAGCCTCAGGTCGCCGGACGCGCATTGATGGCTGCTGTCAGCCGTGCCGTCCCGGCAGATCCGGCCCTTCCCCGGCCAGCAGGCCCCTGTGACGCCGCCGTGCGTGCCGCAGGCTGAGTCTTCGCTGCTGCCTGCTCCGCCGTCAGGCTGCTTAAGCTCCGGCCTCCAGGCAGGGTTATGGTCAACGGGATAATTGCTGGGCACCGATATGCTCTGGGAATGCTTTGCGGTAATGAGAGAGTCTCCGTCCGCCGCTGAGGAAAAAGCGTCACCGCAGGCCGGGCCTGCCGATGCAAGAAGGAAGAGAGCTGCTGAGAGTGATGCTGGAAACAGGCGCCGCATTTCGTTATAGCCTCCTTTATTGCGTTATATGCCGCATTATCGCGCTTTCTGCCCTGAGGCGGCAGACTCAGCGCTGCGGGGCATGGTTTGGGCGGGCTGACTTTTGGGGATTTTTCCTCTTTTGGCAGGGCTGAGTTTGAGTGTTTTTCAGCATGGAAAAGCCGGAAATCCCAGCCCCGGTGCGGGCGCAGAGGGTTTCCGTGTTTATTTTTTTTGTAGTTCACAGCCGAGAGCGCACCCCATGGACCGGACACGCAAAGTTTGGTCTGCCCCTGATTCCGGACACCTGAAATCCATTCCGGAAAAGCGGACATCGCCAGGGCGGTATCCCGGTCAGTGCAGGCTTCCTCACCCGGTGGCATTACCGCCGGACGGGTGGTACTCTTGCTCCTGATGCTTTTTCATAGTGAGGATCTGACATGCTGGATTTTTCAGGATTTGCCGGACGGAAAGTCCGCGCCGCGGGGCTCGGCGAGGTGCTCTTTGACGTATTCGCCTCAGGATCGCGCCTCGGCGGGGCTCCCGCGAACTTCGCCTTCCACTGCGCGCAGAACGGGCTTGAGGCCGCTGTCATCAGCTCGGTCGGGAACGATGAGCTTGGCGAGAGGGCGAGGGAGCAGCTTGCCATGCATTTCCTGCCGGCGCTCCTCCTCAGGAATGACCATAAGACCGGCTTCGTGAAGGTCGATGTTGACGCGGCAGGCGTTCCCTCGTACGCCTTCGCGGAGGACACAGCCTATGACAATATCCCGCTCGCGGAGAGCGCTCTCGAGATGGTGAGACATCTTGATCTCATCTGCTTCGGGACGCTGGCGCAGAGGGGAGATGTCTCGCGGAAGACCATCATGGCGCTTCTCGACGCGATGCCGGAGGGAGCGCTCAGGGTCTTCGACGTCAACCTCAGGAGGGAGTACTACAGCAGGGAGGTGATTGAGGAGTCGCTAAGGCGCGCTGAGATTGTGAAGTGCAATGAGGATGAGCTGCCGGTTCTCTGCGGCATGGCAGGCATTGATGGAGCTGATCCGGATGCTTACTATGGCTTCCTTAGGGAGAGAGGAATTTTCTGCTTTATCCTCACGGAGGGCGCGAGGCAGAGCACGGTCTGGCTGAACGATGAGAAATCGGTTCTGCCGACCCCGCATGCCGAGGTCGCGGACACGGTAGGGGCGGGCGACTCCTTCACGGCGACTCTGGTCTCGCAGCTGATGCTGGGGCGGAGCCTTCCCCTGGCGCACCGGCGCGCGGTCGGCGTCTCGGCCTTTGTCTGCACGCAGAAGGGCGCGATGCCGGAGATACCCGGGAAGCTCCTCAGGTAATCTACTCTGCGGGCTGACTGCTGCATGATGAACGGAAAACGGCAGCCAATAGGCTGCCGTTCATGCTCACAGGCTGAGACTCATCATCAGCTACTCTTCATCAGGAGATGCGGATCTGTCCTCATCAGCGCCTGACTCCCTCTCGGCAGCCTCCGCCTCAATGTCCGTGAAGTCCTTGTACTCGCGCAGGTACTTTGCCGGGAACGGGATTACTGACCACTGTCCGAGGCGGACAAAGTCCACGATCATGAGGCTCATGACTGTCTCTGCAAACTCCTCGTCAATCTGTCCGCCGCTGCAGCGCGAGATCTGCCTGATGACAAAGCCCCTCGCGATGGTCTCGCTGAGCGCCGTGCTGCTGCCCACAAAATAGCTCAGCGTGTCCTTTTTCACTGTTGACGGATCATCGGGATCGTACTCGGGAGTCCTGAACCACCATGCGCCGCGGAGCGCCTCCAGCCCGAACTCCCTGGCCTTTGCCTTGCTGCGCGGCATTACGGCGAGCTCCGGGAGATAGGTCTTGAGCTTCCTGTAGAGCGAGCAGTGGATTTTGTGCACAGCGCCGTCCGAGTCCTTCTTCTTCCCGCTAGCGTCAAGGGCCTTCTGCAGCCTTGAATATGGCAGGCTGTCCCTGCCATCGAAGGCGGTCTCAATGAACCGGCGGTACTCATCGAGATCCTCTGCCGTGAAGAGGCCTTTCTCCAGCATGTCCTCCCGGAACCTGCCATAGGCCTCCTCAAACTCAGCCAGAGTCATCACCTTCCTGTCCATAGCGGAGAAGGCCCTGAACATCCTGTCAATATCTGGGACTGCATGCTCCCAGGTCTTCCTGATGGCATAGATGTCGCGGAGGTCCTCCCAGACCGCGAGCTCGGTGCCTGCCGGGTTGTGCTCCTTCAGGCGGCCGTCAAGCCCGAACGCGCCAGCGATGCTCCTCATTTCGAAGTCTTCCTGTGTGAGCTCATCGTCCTGCCTGGCGATAATGTCGTCATAGGTGAAGTGGCGGAAGCTGAGGCGCCCTGACACGGGATCGGCCGTCATGGCGTAGTAGTGCGTCAGCCTGCCATCGCCATCCCTGAGGCGCCTCGCGAAGGCGAAGCCGACGGTCTTCGTGAAGCCATGGGACCTGAGGTCCGCGACTGACATCGTCTCCGCATGGATGTCCCCCTTTACCGTCAGGGAGATGAGGCAGATGCTCAGGATGTCGGTGAGCTCCCGGTCGCCTTTGAGCCTCGAGCGATCGCGGAGTCCCTCGTCGGTTATGCCCTGCATGACGGCGTCAGGGTGCGCGAGATAGAACTCCCTGCCGGCATCCTTTTTCCTGAGCCTTTCGTAATGCTCAGCGTCATGCTTCAGGACGATGTTGTACTTCGCCGGATCAAAGCCTTCCGTGACGTCGCCTTCCGCAAAGCCGAGGCGCTCCCTGAGTACCCGGATGACGGCTGCCGTGTCCTCGTCAGGGATGTCATCATCAGACTTCGAGACCGTGAGCCTTCCCCTGAGCGCGTCTGCGCACTTCCTGAGAACATCTCCCCTGTCGTACATGGTCCTGCTGAAGCTCGTGAGCTCGGTATCCGGGTAGTCCCACCACCTGAGAGTGAGGTAGCCGCTTAGGAGGCTGTCCATTCTGTCCTTGAACAGACCGGTCTGCCCCACGCGCGAGTCGGCAAAATGGCTGTAGTCTGACATACTGAGGAACTTGATCTGCGCCGGATGCTGCTTCTGTCCCTGCCGGTACCAGGCATAGTCGCCATCCTTCATGGGCTCAGCGTTGAAGACCAGCTTTCCGTTCCCGAAGGTGTATGGGTGGTAGAGGTTCGCCTGCCCGGCGAGCTCCTTTGTCGTATGGAGGTACATCTCGGCTGACGGGCAGAGGATCCCTCCGTCAAGGCGCATGGCAAGGCCCTTCTTGGTATCGGATCCTATGAAAATGCGCCCGCTCCAGTTCTTCTTCCTTGATCTCGGATCGTACTCATGCCAGGTCGTGTCGGTCCATTTCGGGGATTTCCGGTAGGGGAAGACGGTGACATGGCCATGGACGTTGTTGTACACGAGGCCGGTGGAGTCATTGTCCGGCATCATGGGGGCAAGGTTCTGCGCATAGCCGAAGAGGAGCTGGTAGAGGTGCCCGGTGAACACGGCCCTGTCCTCTCCCGTGAGCCTTGAGAGCTCGTCGCGGACGTCGATGATGTCCATCTGGACATCCTCGTACTCCTTCCTGTCAACGATTATCCTGAGCGCCTCGGTGTCTCCCCTGTCGAGGGCGACGAGCGCGTAGCGGCTCCGCTGCTGGCAGCGGTAGGTCTCGTAGTCCTCAGACTCCTCGTCCAGGGTGACATACGACACGCTCCTCGCGTGGATCTGGGCCCTGCGCTGGATGATGTCCTCGATCTCATGCCTGTAGGCCCCGATCCTCTGGCTCTCCGGATTCATCCACAGCCTGCAGATTACGTGCTTATGAAGCCATTCGTTCCAGAACTTCTCCCCGAGGAAGGCCGGGCTGATCTTAAGCCGGTCGGTATGGAAGCCGAGATCCTTTCCTTTCGCTCTCTTCATTTAATTCTCCGTCTTCAGTGATTCAAGTGCGTGTCTGATAAAGTCAATCATCCCGTCTGCCCTCGTGCCGTCCTCATTCATGAGCCCCGGCACGTAGTGCACGGTGAAGCCTTTCTCCTGGTAGGTCTCCGAGCGGGGCTGCATCCTGACGCCCGGCATGATCGCCCCGATGATGAATATCCCCCTCGCTTGGAGCATCTCCGCCTTCTGGCCGATCTTCTCCCGGTTTGACGCGGTTGACTCCGCGCGGATATCCGCATCGGCAGATGCCGAGTAGCGGTAGTGCTTGAAGTCGACGTAGGCGCCGGGGATGCCGCTCACGGCAGCGTCCATGAGCTCGAACTTCGTCTCGTCGGTGATTTCCTCCGTCCCGATGCCGGAGTCCCTGAGGATGAACTTCCCTGCCTCCTCTCCGAGCGCCCCGAGGTAAATCTCCTGGAAGGCGACCGGGCTCAGGATGTACTCGTTCTCTTCCCATTCCTCAGCGAAGGAAATTCCGCTGAGCTCCCCGCTGAGATGCGGATCCCTGAAGTGCTCACGCATGCCTCTGTACCTTAGTATGGTCTCAAGGCGTGCGGCCTCTGCGCTCACCTCATGGATGCTCCCCGGAACATACTCGCCCGGAGCCTCCTTCCTGAGGCGCTCCTCAAGCCTCTCCCGGCTATCGAAGCTGATCCAGACATCCCGGTAGTCGCCGGCCTCCGCGTACCAGTAGCGGCTGGTTTTCCGGGGCGCGCGGATGTAGTAGCCGCGGTAGAACGGATGGCTTCTGTACTTTTCCTCATCAAGCGTCGGGGATGCCAGGGCAAGAATGCGCGCGGAGCTCCAGATCTTCATCTTTCCCTTCCAGTTGACCGTCCTGTTCTTCAGATCGATGCTCCGCAGCATGCGCTTATGGTTTACCGCGGCGCGGCGGGTGGTGAGCTCGGCGCGTGCCACGGTCTCATCCTCATCAAGGGGTGTCTTCCTGCCGCCTTCGGCTGCCTCATACAGGGCCTTCATCTCCGGGTTGAGGTACGGGAGCTTTTCCCTGAGATAGCGGAGATCAAGGCGCTCCAGCAGCCTGCTGTCTATGTAAAGCTGCACGCTCACTGGGCGCTCCGAGGCGCGGTTGGTGCGGCCGATTGCCTGTATGGCGCAGGAGGTTGCGACGAGCCCCGGCTCCCTGGTGCTCTTCAGCGGGTTGGTGAAGGGATGATCGGCCTTCTTGCCGCCGCGGCTTACGGCAAGGAACCCGCCCCTTATCAGAGTCCAGCGCTGCTTTGCCTTGAGAATCCCCCTCTCATGGCACTCCTCGGCCTGCATGATGTTCGCGATCTGGTCGTTCATCGTGAATCCTGTGGCGTTGGGATCGGCGGTGAGGTGGGTGATGTCAAGGAGCGCGGTCTCCTCGATATCCTTGACTGAGGTGTTCCTCGCGTGATCGAGCCTCACGAGGTACCTGTCCCTGTTCTTCTCAATCCTTTCGCAGATCTCATGCTGCAGGTTCACGCCCTCGGCGATGCTGCCGTAGGCGGACATGATGAGCTTGCGCCTGCCTGCCTTGAGGTCCTCAAAGAGCTTCTCCTTCGCGGACTCGAACTTCCCGGAGCCGCCTCCGAGGACCGAGAGAGTGATATTGTCCTCATCGGACCATCCCTTAACTGCCTGGCTCAGGTAAGAGCAGATCCAGCCGAGGATTTTCCTGATCCCCTCGGCGTCCATGGCTGCGTTCGACTCCCTGGGGAGCGCCTGCGCTATAAGGAGGCAGGCCTGGTGATCCCTGTTCCCTGCGAATTTGAGGGCAGTGCGGAAGATATTGACGTACCTGGTGCGGTAATAGTTCTCCGAGCTCTCGCCGTCAGGCTCCATCCTGCTCACGAGCTCTTTGATAAGGCTGGTCACATTGTCAGCAAGCACACGGTAGCCGCTGTCCGGGCTTTCCGTGAAGCCAAGGAGCACGCCGGAGTCGAGATCGGCCTTTGAGTAGCTGTTCTCCAGAACGACAGGAGGCTCGACAGTGATGCTGCCTGCATCGTACTTTGAGTGCTTCTCTCTGAGCCACCTCTGGATGTCCCTGGCGGCATCCGGGTTCTCCCCGAGGATGTCATGGAAGCGCACGTCGTGGTAGGCACCGTCTTTGTCCGTATAGGGGAGGCTGTCCGCCACGTATTTCAGGCAGAAGTTCTCCGTCGCCGACGGGCTGTCAGCAGTTGCCGACATGCCGATTACGAGGGCGGAGCGGCAGATGCTGACGAGGAGCTGCTCAGGCGTGTCGCGGATCTTCACCATCATCAGCTTGGTCCTCGCGTCGTGCATGGAGCTGTTCTCAAGCGAGAACCACTTGCAGCCGTAGCGGAAATAGTGGAAGGCCTCATTGAGGCTGTCCTCCTTCTCCGCATGGGCCTCGCGGCGGTCAAGGTGGTACATGCTGAAGAGGACGTCCATCTGCTGCGCGGGGACTCCGGGCAGCGGGTCGAGGATCGTGTTGACCGACTCGCGGTATGAAAGGCTGTCGTCAATATGGATCCTGACCTTGTGCCCCCTGCCGTCGTCAGCAAAGGCATACCTGCCTTTCCTGTTGCGCCTGTCCATGTAGCCCAGCGCGTAGAGGCGGAAGAAGCTCACGGCCTTGGCGACGAAGGCGTCAAGCTCGTTGAGCATGGCCCGGATGGATACGTCGCCGTGCGGCGTGCTGTCCTCCGGTGCGCTGTGGATCATCATCCTGCGGCCGGCCCTGTCCAGGCTCGCGAAGAGCGCGCCCTGCGTCCTGTCGGATCCGTTGATGACGGTCTGCCATTCACCGCAGTAGTAGAGGAAGCAGGCGCGGCTCTGTGAGCCGCCGCTCCCGGAACCGGCGTCCTCGTCATACTTGTACGGGAGGTCGGTGTGGTATTTCTCCCTGATTTCCTCGGCCCAGCCTATAAGCTCCTCACGGCGCTCCTTCGCTGCGCGCGACGCGTCCTTCAGATCCTCCGAGTAATGGTCATCCATCTCGAGAAGCCCGCTCCTGACATTCTTGAACAGGTCGATGATGTCAGTCTCCTTGACAATGTACCTGTCTCGGGGCGAGAAGGGCGAGGGCATGACGATGCCGTTCCGGATGAAGTCCTTCATGTCTGACTTGACGGAGTCGAACTCGTCCATGAAGATGATCTTGTCCCTGAGCCACTCCTCTGAAAGGTAGGGTGCGGACTCCGTGATGCAGCGGTGCCCCATCAGGAGCTTCATCGAGGACATCAGAAGGACCCGGTAATCCTTCTCATGGACCTGCGGGTAAATTTCGGCTACCCAGGAGAACTCGGGATGGGCCGCGATGGTCTCGGAGGGGCTCTTCCAGTATGACCTGTCATCATCCTGTCTCTCATCCTGGCTCTCATCGCCGCCGTCAGGCTCATCCACGGCCTCAGCTATGGCCTTCCCTGCCTCTTTTGCCGCTTTCTTAGCGGCCTCTGCCAGGGCCTTTTCCCGGGCGGCGTCCTCCCCGGCGGTCCTCAGGATGAGCCTCAGGATGGCGCTGCGGAACTCCCGCTCCATTAGCTCGAACTCCCTTCCCTCATCCTTGTGCTCAGGATCGCGCACGTACTGCTCAGCGAGCGACTTGACTCTGGTGAGGCAGCTGCTTTTGTCAAGGAACTCCGCGTGGTCCTCCGGGATCCGGTCGAACACCTTATTCTCCCAGGCCTTTGCGAGGCATTCGGTGTTGCTCCTTACAATGAGGACCGTGGAGTCATAGTCCAGGCCGTGCCTTTTGAACGCTTCCCTCAGATCGTGCTCCGGAAGGTTCTTGAGAAGCGGCGTGGTGAATACGATCGTGCGGTTCCCCAGGACATTCTCTGCTGATCCGGCGCTTTTGCAGAGGGCGGCGATGGCATCGCAGCACGCGTAGGTCTTGCCGATTGCCGTCGGCGGGTAGGCGAGGACAAGTCCGGCATTCCCCTCCCTGATGTATCTGATGTAGAGCTCTCTCAGCAGGCTGCTGACATCTTCTTTTTCTGTATCCATAAAATTTTCCTTCACGAGTCTTGGTGTCATGTCTCTTTTCCCAAACAGCTCTTCCCTGATATCCCCTGTCTTGGGCCGGACAGCCCGTACGTCTTGTCTAAATCCATGGTCTTCTATAAGCATGGCCGTCCGGTTTTTAGGTTCTCTTTTCCTGGCTTTTCTGTCCCGGCGCATTCTGCTGCGCCTGGGGGTGTGCGCGATCCTCCATTTTTGACATGCCGCATCCTTGTCCGGGCAGAATCCGGCTGTCCCGTTTTCATGGAAAACAGGCTTCAGGCAGATCTTTCCCGGGAAGGGAAATGCTCCTTAGCTAAGCAGAGGTTTTGGAGGTGAGTCCAGGCGATCTCCCGGACGGAACGGCTCGCCGGGATCAGGCATCTGGTGTTTTTTGCGAAGAGGCACGGTGAAGATGATCGTACGGCTCTTCAGGCGGGCTGCGCCAGCTCTGGCCATGTTCTGGCAGAATGCGGAAACGGCTTTGCTGCACGCGTGGGTTTTGCCGACTGGTGACGGCTGGTGGGTTGGTTTTGCGGTTGAGGCAGGCAGGTATTTCTTTGCAGAAATGTTCTTGGCAGT
>Ga0256404_1006666_pt1 | contig 18869 bp, 20 predicted proteins | sample RumenRJG_01DNA_FD_185990 | JGI IMG/M metagenome (GOLD analysis project Ga0256404, IMG submission 185990) | Bovine rumen microbial communities from Lethbridge, Alberta, Canada - RJG_01 | ecosystem: Host-associated > Mammals > Digestive system > Stomach > Rumen | place: Canada: Alberta | collected...
TGATTACCACACCCTGGTAGGCGATACGGTCTTCCACATCTGTGAATTTGCCGAGATGGTGGAACGCCAGGGCGGCTCTGTCCGCCCGGAACCGGAAACGATGCTTGATAAGGCAGCATGGCAGCTTGCCCACCGGGAATATCTGATGGTGGAGCGTACCGACAGCGGCTTCCGTTATGAGCTTTTGACTCAGCAGTTCCAGTCCGAAATCCAGGGGCAGGTAGACCGCCCGGGATGGACCATGAACCAGGCCAGGGAATATATCCTGGATACCCTGAACATGACCCGCAGGAACCGCAGGGCTGTTCCCTTTGAGGAAGTGAAGGCATCCGCCAGAGAAGCAGCAGCATCGGTCCTGGGACAGCTGAATGAACTGAAGAACAGGCCGGAGCCTCCTGCAAAGGCCGGAAAGGAGAAAGCCCATGGCGGAAAAGACTCAAGGTAAATCCCCTTCCCAGTTCGAGAAGGTCAAGGAGATCACCGACAAGCTGGAAGCCGGGATCAAGGAGCTGATGGACATAACTGGTTTTTGGAGAACAATTGGCGGTTTGAAATATTAATGTCAAATTCCTGTAATTATCAGGAAAACTGTATTGTTCGGAGCTCATCTGCTTCGAACAATACAGCATATTGGTACAATAGGTGATTTGTACAGATACGGTCGATGATGGCAGGCGAGAAAGGTGGTTTGTTTTGTTCAAAAGGGTTCCAACAGAGAGAAAAACGATCGGTGAACAGATAGAATTAAAGAACAAAATGTATTGACAAATGATCTTCTTGGGCGTAATGTTAAAGAACGAAATGTAAGAAAGGAGACTGATAATGGATTGCCAGGTTAGTGAGATCAGGGCTGTGATCGAAGCAAATGATGGGATCGCCAGCCTTGAACAACTACAAAAAGCTGGAATCTCCAGAATGATGATATATGCCGGACTAATTAATGGCATTATCAGTAAAGAATCCCATGGGAATTACAGCATGGCCGACAACCAGCCGGATGAATTCCGTATTATTCAGAGCAGGTCCGGCCGTGTCGTCTTTTCTCATGCAACATCGTTGTATCTTCAAGGACTGATGGATACAGTTCCGGTATTGCTCGATATTACGGTTCCGCAAGGAGATAATGTGAGCAAGATAAAAAGAGATCATGACAACACCCGTTTCCATTATTGCAAAAAGGACTTATGGGAGCTCGGGTTGACGCAGATCGTGACCCCGAGAGGTTTTTCGGTCAATGCTTATGATCCGGAACGCTGCATCTGCGATATGATTCGCGATAAAAAGAACATCGAGACTCAAATTTATGCACAGGCGCTGCGACGGTACTTTTCCCGGCAATGTGACAGTCAGAAGATCCTTGAATATTCCTCACAACTGAAAGTGGAAAGTAAAGTCAGAACCTATATGGAAGTACTGCAGCCGGTGTGATGCCTGCAGCTGGCAATAGAAAAAGGAGGTTTGCAATGGGAGACAAACAGAATTATGGGCAAGCCGTGGAACTGATTAAAACTGCGATCCTGCAGAGCCAGTATGATGCCGCTCGGTCTGTAAATGAAAAACAGCTTATACTCTACTTTGGGATTGGGAAATATGTATCGATGAATTCCAGAAACGGTTTCTGGGGAAAAGGTGCGTTGGAAACAATCAGCGAACAGTTAGAGAAAGAACTGCCTGGATTAAGGGGGTTTTCTGCTCGCAATCTCAGATACATGCGTATGTTCTACGAGGAATGGAGCGAGCTGGATGTCTCAGGTGAATCGTCGCAGATTGAGCAGAAATCCAATTTGGCACTTACAAGCGCCAAAAGTCAAGATATCAGAGAAAATGAAATTTGGCACTTGCAAGTGCCAAAAGCAGACGGCTTCCCGGAACGGGAATTCTTCAGTATAGGATTTACTCATCATCGAATTATTTTCGAGAAAGTAAAAAACAAAGAGGAACGTTATTTTTACATACGCCGTTGTTACGACCAAAAGTATACCGTTGATGGGTTAAAGGTCAGCATCGCCCGCGATGATTACCATCATCAGGGCAGCCTGCCGAACAATTTCCTGCAGACGCTTCCCGCGGCAGAGCAGGCCCTCCGTGCGGTCAGCACGTTCAAAGATGAGTATCTCCTGGATTACATCAATGTGGAGGAACTGAACATCCGGGATAAACAGGATGTAGACGAACGGGTAATTGAGAACGCCATCATACATAATGTCAAAAATTTCATCCTGACATTCGGAAATGATTTCGCTTTTATCCGAAACCAGTATCACCTTGACGCATTCGGTGAGGATCAGTATATCGATCTGCTGTTCTTCAACAGGGCGCTTAACTGTCTAGTTGCCGTGGAGCTGAAGACCGGAAAATTTAAAACTTCCTATCTGGGGCAGCTTCAAGGGTATCTCAGTGTGCTGAACGGTTTTGAACGGAAACCTCATGAAAACCCGGCAATCGGTCTGATTCTCTGTAAAGACATGAACAAATCCTTTGTGGATTATGTGATCCAGGATTATACTAAGCCTATGGGGGTAGCTACCTATAAAACTTCAAAGGATATGTCTGATGAGTTGAGAAAAGCACTTCCAAATATTGATGACCTGAAGAAATTACTCGACTCACAGGAAGAAGTATAAGGGCTTGCAGAGGACCGATGGCTGACATCGGTCCTTTATCGTCAGGAGGAGATATGGGACAAGTAATTAAAATGCCGGATCCTCCGACAAACTATCACTACAGCGTATATGAACACAGATTGATTGGGCCGGATGGCATTTTATACACGAGAGCATTTATTGTACTGAAAAACCAATATGGCATTATCGTCCGGTTTACACGGCTTCACAATTATCTTGGCATATATGAAGGGAAAGTCTGCAGACCGATTACAGCGGACGGAGTGAACCGCGCCCGATATGTCTGCATGATGCTGAACTATATCCTGATAAAACAGCGTTATAAGTATCACATCAACCATGTATTTGATATCAGTAAAGAGGCTCTTGTTGATTTTTTCTCTGATTACGCGCTGACCGAAAAGGCAGATGGCGGTCATCGGGGCAGGCAGAGCATAGAGAAATGTGTTTCCGCAGTCACTTTGTTTATGAAAAAGCTGGTTCAGAAGCATGGAAAGGACATGCGGCTGAAGAAGACAGATCTCTATACCGAAAAAGACGTATATACGAGGAAGGGCCGAATTGAAAAACACATGACACCGGATTTCCAGGTTCCGGCAATCAGGGATATCCGTACCATTTTCCGTGATATCCCGACGGAGATTTTCCAGATCCTGCTCGAACAGGCAATCCGCTATACGCCGGATATTGCGCTTGCCATTGCCTTACAGGCATTTGCCGGGCTAAGGCCGGGTGAAGTGTGCAATGTCCGGCAGGAAGACAGTCCGCTGGGAAAAGGGATTTCATTTACTTTTCTGGATGGCAGGCTGATCAGGGCAGAAATTGACCTGACCAGGGAAATTGCTCTTCGCAGCGATGGGGTTAACTGCGGACGTATTAAAAAGGAACGCAGGCAATGTGTCTACTCTCCTTTCCTGGATGCATTTTACCTTCTCTACCAAAGACATCTGGAATATTTGAAGTCTGTATCTTTCGAACAGGATTACAGGCCAATGTTTGTCAATTCCCGGGGAATGGCAATGACGTACGGAAACTACAGGCAAAGGTTTACATACTTGATCGAAAAGTATCTGAGACCATATCTGATTCATCATGAGAAGCCGGAACTGAGAATATATGGCCAGCTGTTATATGAGAATCACCTGGGACCGCATGCAATAAGGCACTGGTTTTCGGTGCAGCTTGCCCTCCGCGGGGAAGATGTGGCGCAGCTTCAGTTCTGGAGGGGAGACAGCAATCCGCAGAGCGCGTTTTTATATCTGCAGAATAAGGGAGACCTTCTTCAGGAACTGTCCAGAACAAATGAAATGCTCACCCAGCTATTACAGCAGGAAGGAAAAAAGCATACATATTATGGACCTGATGGAACTGGTTAATAGGCTCGCTAAGGAAACCAATAGCTTATATACCGGAAAGGGAGCTGGGCCAAGGCATTTATATTGTTTTATGGATGTCAATGACTGGTTTGGTATGACTGATATTCCTGACATCAGTTTATTCCTTCATCAGAAACCTGAAATCATGGTTCCGGATTCGTGTCTCAGAGAACTCTCGGACAGGCTTACGCTATGGCTGAAAGCATATAAGAAGAGCGACAGGGAAAAATATGACCTCTTAAAAGAATATGGAGCAGGCATATTTCCGTATACTGCGAAAATATATGATGCGTATGTGAAACGTAATTATTTGCAGGATAAAGCGGAAACGTGGAAACTGCTTGACTTTCTTCTCACGGAATTACCCTGTGAAATCAAGCAGCTTTCTGCTGTCCAGGAAGAGAACCTGGCTTCCTTGGGAAGTAAAGAATTGCCGATAGAACAGGCACAATTACTTTCGGCTTTTTGGCTGGATGAAAAAAAGAAAGGCCATAAAAACAGTATAAATTATAAGGTTGTCAGAAACAGTAACAACCATCGTGAAAGATCTGCTTATCCACTGGCTGATTATTCACGGATGGCTTATCTGATCTTTAACAGAGAGTCATGGGAAAGCAACCGGCTGCTCCAGAAAGCTTGCGGGAATAGGGCTTACGCGAATCTGTGGGCATATATTTCCCTGTTCTTTATCTGCGGCTTGCGTTCAGGGGACATTCTGAAGCTGCCAAAACCGGATCTGGATATATCAGGAGAAGAATTGCGGAAAAAGGTACTGGCAGGAAATCTTGATGATCCGGCAAGGTACTGTCGTGATATCCGGCTGCGGATGGAGGTTAAACCAAGAAAACCCTCAAAGACAGAGCGGTTTGCCGACTCTCCTGATATAAAACTGTTTATTCCGGTCAGCCTGGAGGAACCATTCGGAATCATCACAGCGATTGCGGCAAGCTTTTGCGATGAGATCCCGCCTGGCCGGCCGTTTTTAAAACAGGATCAGCGCTGTTCTGCTATTGAAGAATTCTTCGGGGCGGAATTTGCAGAATGTCTCGGGCATAAAAATTTCCAGACATTAAGAGCAAATAAATCATATCTGCAGGGGTTGGAGATGGTGGCTGATACATATAACACGGATGCTCCCAAAAGCTATATGATTGCAGCCCTTGCGCGGAGTCATAAAGGTGGAATAGGCAGGCTGCCTGATATTACGGAGGCTTATTTGAGAGATGCTAAGTTCAGCGGCCTCGATGCGGAATTTGTTATCCGGGAAATGTATGAACGGGGAATATTTGGATTTATTCCCCATCTTCTGCTGGAAAGCATATTTGGTAACGAGTACCATAAGCTGCCTGTATCAGCTCAGACAAGGCTGATAAATGAGGTGGGGCTGTCACCGTTAATGATTGAAAACATTGTAAGACTCCGTGATTATGCACTCAGTAAAGCCAAAGACTGTGTCAGGGATGCAATTAAAGTATCGGATTCGCCCTCGCAAATTGTCCGTCGGCTGGTTACAGGAAACGCATCTTCGAAAAGCGATGAAACACTCTGTTTGATGGTTGCCGCAGGTGGCAGCTGTTATTATCCCGCAAGGACCGGATGTCTTGGCTGCAGATATGAAATACATACGAAAGCTCAAATTCATTATCTGATGAAGGAATACCGAAGACTGGCAGCTTGTAAGGGAGAATGGAGATCACGGGAACTGATCAGACAGGCGATCGTTCCTGTTCTGGTCGAATACACGGGTCAGCTGGGTGTTTTTCCGGACTCCGATATGGAAAGCGTCAAAACTATCATGGAGGCAGGGTTTAATGGGTATGATCACAGTATCCAGCATATTGCAGGAAGAGAATATTGAGAAATTTCTTCTGATCCGAAAACTGGATACCGCCATGATTCAACAGGCAAGGAAGATTTTTAATCGGTATCATGACCAGGGTGTTCTTCTCAACGATAGTTTCGATGATGACATCTGGATCATTTATGATGAACGCAAAAGAGCCCATCTTCGATTTCAATACTCGGAAATCGCCTACCATAAGCATATGAGGCGTTGGAGCGGATGCTCTTCTATGGATTTTAAGCTTTCTGTCAAGGCATATGTGTTGCTGCGGTTTGGGCAGTCAGGACCTGCAAAACTGCGAAATATAGCAAGGGAACTCAGCGCCCTCGCGGTAATGGATGAAGAGGACGTGCTGAAACAAACGGGTGATCTGTCCCATATTATTTCTTTTCTGGAAGTCCTTCCGGGAGATGAGGGAAAACTGGGATTGTTAGCAGAGGAACTTGAGGATGCAGCATGGAGATACTCTATAACAAATCGAAAGGGAAAGCAGAGACATCTGGCAGATTTCTCATCATATCTCCGCTTTAATTCGCAGCTAAACCGCTTTTGGGAACAGGCATCTGAGGAAGACAGGGCTCGATTTTTTCCTGTTTATCTATGGTGGAAAATAACGATGGTTCTTCCCTTAAGACCGGGGGAGTTCCTGTTAACACCGAGAAACTGTATTCGAGCAACTGATACGGGATATATCATTACAGTCAGGAGAAGCATTATAAAAGGAACCGGGAAAGTGAGCTATCGTTTGGCAACAGACTATGAATGGTGTGAATATCCGATTTCCCAAAAGCTGGGAGAAGAAATCTTATGGTACCAGCGAAAAAGCGAGAACTATCCAGAGCCGGATATTCCGCTTTTGCTACGTCATAAGTCAGTCCCAATTAACAATAAATCAGGACGGGTGACATATTGCTATCTTGTAAGACTCTTGAAAGAATATTACAGGGAAGTCCTGGCGGGCAATGCGGATATTGCCTGGATAAATCCGGGTGACACACGTCATATAGCTATGATGAATCTGATAATATCGGGAGGTTCTCCGACAGTGTGCTGTGAGCTTGCGGGGCATGAAGATATCGATATCAGCTCGCATTATTATACAAATTTCAGCTCATTGATTGAATGCGCGGTTTATGAAGAATATCGCGCTCACCACAGTGAGAAGCCGGTGGCGATTATATCTGAATACTCATCGTTGGGTCCTGTTGAAGAAGGGGTGTGTATCGGAAACGGCATCTGCCTTTCAAAAGAGTTCCGGAATCATAGAGTCAGTGACTGCATGGTAAGCATAGGCCCTAAAGGAGAGATCGGATATTGTCCGGCATGCAGATATTACAAATCGGATGCAACAGCGCAAATTGACTTCTTTAATCGGGAGCAGGCAAAAGAAGGCGTCCAGGCAGACAGCTGGTTTTTAATGCAGATGGTGGAGCTTGTCCGAAAAGGAAACGGTTGTGAAAGAGATCTCCAGTCGGCTTTTTTAAAACTGCAAAGCAGTTGTATTCGCTACAGGGAAAGCCTGGAACAGTCTTATAGACAAGGGGGTGGAATCTATTGCCCAGACCTAAAAAGCTTAGCTCGGATATAATGCTTTCATTACTGCAGTCATTCTATGATCGGCAGATAATGGGCGACTCCCGTCGGTTAAAGTATTCTCTTCTTGAAAAATATGCAGCAGAGCAAGGATATGATGTAAAAGCATATGATTTTAAGAGAGATGCAAAGGTTCGCGCAAAAATGGAGCAATTAAAACAGTTGTCAGCTGGAGATCATGGCGCACGGATCCTGCAGGGGCTTTCCTATAGGAGCATAGATGCAGAAGGCCTGATCAACCGATGCCATAATAAAGCGGAACTGGTGGCAGCCATTACGGAGATCGATAAAAACTGGAAATCCCTTCACGATATCGCTGCAGAAATAGTGAAACGTGCAGCAGATAAGAAAGCAGAGGTATCCGAACAAGCGGAAACAATCCATTGCCTGACAGAAGACAAAGAACATCTTGAAGAAGAATTACAGGCAGTGCAGAGTAAAAACTCAGCGCTGGTAAAGGAAAACCGTTATCTTCGGAAGATGATTCGTACATACCTGTATCCGGGTATAGCAGATCAGATCCTGATAGAGGAGCAGGCTATAGCTTGCGCAGATACTAATGTTACTGAGCTTGCAATGACGGATTTGGCGGACCCAGCGGTTTCCCAACCGCCCTCATCATTTTCCCAGTCCACATCGAAAGACAGGCGATATCAATCGGAAATCAGATCAATTCTGACTGCAATGATGGAGGGTACAGAATAATGGCAAGGCCATATCGGTTTACAATTGAAAAGTTTTTCGAGGAGTATCCACATCTCAGAATACAGTGGGATTCTTCCAGGAACAAGGAATTGCTTATTGACGGCATATTTGTAAGTCAGACAGAGAAATACTGGTGGAGATGCGATAAAGGGCATTCCTGGAGGGTTACAGTTCCCGTTCGTGCTTCTGGCCATAATTGTCCTGTATGTTCAGGGCATGAAGTTCAGGAAGGAATCAATGATCTGGCAACCAGATTTCCTGCTGTAGCAGCAGAGTGGAACTATAAAAGAAATGATTCTCTGAAACCGACCATGGTTACAGCTGGCTCTAATAAGCGGGTCTACTGGATATGTGAGAAAGGACATGAATGGGCCTCCGTGATCAATACTCGTACCCGAGGCAGCAAATGTCCCTATTGTGCGGGAAGGAAACTCCTGAAAGGCTTCAACGATCTGGAAACTACAAATCCGGCATTGGCGGCAGAATGGGATTTCGATAAGAATAGTGATCTTACTCCGGCGAATGTTATGGCTGGCGCAGACAGGACAGTCTGGTGGAGATGCTCGAAAGGTCACTCCTGGAAGGCACCAATTTCCCTTAGGAATCAGGGATTTGGGTGTCCGGTATGTAGTAATAAAAAGTTGTTAACGGGGTATAATGATTTAGCTAGCAGATATTCGACTCTTGCCGCTGAATGGGACGATGAGAAAAACAGGTGCTTTCCGAACGAAATCCTGGGCGGGGCTATTGGCGCTTATTGGTGGAAATGTCCCAAAGGCCATAGTTACCGCGCCAGAATACAAAGCCGAATCAAGGGGAACAGGTGTCCTTATTGCAGAGGAAGAAAAGTTCTGAAGGGTTATAATGACCTGGCGACAACGCATCCTGATCTGGCGGCGCAATGGGATCAGGAAAAAAACACTGTTACTGTTTATCAGGTTTCTGCCGGAGTATCAAAGAAGTATTGGTGGAAATGCAAAAAGGGGCATAGCTGGCAGGCAACTGTCAATAGCCGGAAAAATGGTTATGGATGTCCTTACTGTGCTGAATTTCTGGTGTCTGAAGGGGAAACAGATTTGATTGCAGTCTATCCAAAAGCACTGGACTATTGGGATGAAGAAAGAAACCATGGGCTTGATCCACACAAGGTGTCAGCAAAATCAACATTGCCGGTTTGGTTCAGATGTCAAAAGGGGCATAGCTGGCGGGCAATGGTGAAAACGATACGTACAGGAGAATGTCCATACTGTGCGGGCAAGCAGCAGCGAATCACAAGATATATCACATAGAGTTATCAAGAGGCAGCCCTAAGGCAGAGGAAATATCTTTGCCGTAAGGGCGTTTTCTTTATCAAAAGCAATTATGGAACCAATAATCAATAAATGCGGGTCTAAAAACTTATAGTACGACCGCACAGAACCAAAACTATTGACTTTTGGTTCTATATGATCTAAACTAGGCCGAGAGAAGGAGGATAGAACCATGAATGGGTCTTTTAATGCATCTTTACTGCCGTTGAAATCTGGGATAATTGATCAGGCAAGCTTCCTTGACGAACTGATTGATGCAACCGCAAAGTTAGAGGTGTACAAGGAAAAAATCCGCGACAGTAAACTGGACGCTTCCTGGTTCATGCCTACACTGCAACAAAAGGAAGCCCTGGCTTCGTCTGCCCTTGAAGGAACTCAGGCAACACTGGATGGGGTTCTGATCAATCAGGTGACCCCGAATGACAAGGATAAGAATCTGAATGAAGTCAACAATTACTATTCTGCCACAGTGCACGGGTATGATACTCTTCGACGCCACGACTTTTCGAATGATTTCTTCTTTGACATCCATAAAGCCCTTATGGAAGGCAATGTCAGAAAGCCCAAGGTTATCGGAGAGTACAGGACCGAACAGAATTATATCGGCAAGAGCGATGCGAGCCATGCGATTACATTCATTCCTCCGGCTCCCGAAAAGGTTCCTGAACTCATGGAAAACCTTATACAGTATATCAATGCCCCTGAAGATCATCTTCGGCCGTTAGTCCGAACTGCTATTGTACATGCGCAGTTTGAGACTATTCATCCATTTATGGATGGTAATGGACGTGTTGGAAGAATGTTGATTCCAATGTATCTGTTCTTCCAGAAACAGATTGATCTGCCCTGCTTCTTCATCAGCGAAGCTTTAGAGAGAGACAAGATCAAGTACTATACGCTTCTGAATAATATACGAAGTAACGGAGATTGGAATGAGTGGATTCGTTTTTTCCTGACGACAGTCATACGGCAGTGTACAAAGTATATTCAGATGATCACGGATATTAACACTCTGTACGAGAAGCACCTGGATATTGCAACAGAGATGGCGAGATCCAGCAATATGGTGGATGTGATTAATGTACTATATCAGCATCCGGTTGTGAGTGGCAAAAAAATAGCGGAGCTTACGAATATTCCACAAACAAGCATCAACCGTTATCTTGCTTTATTGGTAGATGCAAAAATACTGTTCACCGATAATAAGCGGAAGAACAGGACATATTACTACTACGAACTGTTGGATATTCTGCGAGCCTGATTTTTATACGATTTGGGAAACAGGGTGTATTTCGTTGAATGTAAAAACGGACATCATCCAAAGAGTCGGATGATGTCCGCAGATTCAATGATTTACTTCAACTGTTCCTGATGCGGAGTTTATCTTCAACTCATAGGAAGTGTTGTTGAAATCGTCCATCAGAAGCAGTGTAAGGCAGCTATCTTGATAGCCGGCTTCGAGGATACTGTAGTCGTCTAAATCTCCCGACGGCCCGCTGAAGGAGGTGACGTCAGGGAAGTGCAGATGAATGATGCCGGTCTCAGGTTCATTCTCACGGTATCCTTCCTGCATCCAGAAGCAGAAATCGATGGTTATATCAACCATATTGTTTTCATACGCAACCTTTTCGACAAGACTGTCGTGAAGGTAATGGTCGGATAAAAAGTTGTTGATAGTCATGTGTTACCTCCTTGAAGGCAATATATGGGATGCCTTCGAATTCTTTTTGACAGGATTCCCGTATTTGTCAAGATAAAGATCTTTGTTCCCTGTCGCATTGGGATTGAAGATATGGTAATGGTTCATTCCTCGGAATCCAGGTGCGCCTGGAGTGGCACGATCAAAGCCAAGGATTAAGCCAGTGGTTTCTTCACGGATTTTCATATGACCAGCACTTGCAGCAGTTGAGTCCGATATATCCTTCCATCCATTTCCGATAAGGGAGCTTGGATCTGACGGCAAGCTGGACGCAATAGCAGCAACATCGCCTTTAGTGCCTTTAAAGGTATATGTTAACGGTTTACTCATACTGCTTCCTCCCGGCAAACGCCTCACTGGTCTTGCTTGGGAAAGAAACAATATGGATTCCCTGCTCACGGAGAATATCAAAGTAGGGGTAATCTGCGGAGCCATAAACCACAATGGTATGCGGCTGTAATAGCTCAACCATTTTGAACAGTCCCGCTTCAAAGAGTTGCCTGTTCCTGAGAAGCCGGATTCCGCTCGCGACAGTTCCGAGGGCAAGCATACTATGCTTGGAGTTTCCGTCGAAGCAGTACCGCCAGGTCTCTTCGGTTCCCCATCGGATGTTGCTGATGACAGGGATTCCCAGAGTACCGATCCAGTAGCCAAAGGCGTTCATACGATAGAAATTCCAGAGCTTAAGGGGTTCGGGAAAATCCGCGTAAGTGGAGAAATCCGGAGCTATCAGCCCTGAAAAATGACTGATAATGGAAAGCGCCTTTTCCGGATAGAGCCAGATGCTGCTCTGCTTACCGTCGAACTTTTGATCATCAATGTAGAAGTGAATGAATGCATCCACATGATAATCATCATTGCCTCTCCTGAGTTCCCTGCGGTGAATGGTTTTCGCGTCATCGTAGGAAATCATCCTGGAAGGTGGAGAGACTGCTGTCGTAGGACAGAGTGGAATATCGTTAGCGGAGAACTTTGCTCCTTTTACCATGAAGGCGTTCCACATGTCCTGAAGGCCATTACGGCACATGCCCATTTTAGGCGAGATCTTGGGATAATTCAACTTTATTATCCTCCCTTTCCAAAGATTCAGAGGGCTTCGGCTTGTTTTATGCGATATCGCATTACTGCTCTCTGTGATTCCGATTTTAGTCAGGAGGCGGCCAACAGTCGTTTCGACACTGTTGCGAAAAAGTTGCGATGAGTTGCGATGAAAAGGAGTAGAAATGCCAAAGCTGTCTGAGCTCACAAAACAACTTAAAGAATTCGCTCTAAACCCGGCGATTTCGGATGAAGAATTCCTGAATGCATTTCTTTTTCCATTTGTAATTGCTGGAAATATAACAAACAAAAACCATGAGGAATTCCATCTTGATAAGTCTCGAACAAGTGAGATCATGAATCAGAAGGCTGATGTCCCTGTAAAACTTCGTAAAGCCCTTTCCATATTCGGGATAGAAGAGAAAACCATTGAAGGGATGGTGTCTTTTCTGGAAGACTATATCGATCTGAACAGACAGATGGTACTGCTTGAAGCATTCACAACTCTGGCGAAAATAGAAGGTGTCTTTCCTGATAATAATTCTGATTCCAATGACGCCCAGGAAGAGCTGGCGATAATCTTGACGGCACTTTTGCTAAAGGCGGTTTCTGAAAGCAATCTGGCCAAGGCGGATATTGTTTTGATCTGGAAGCATGGACTCAATTCGATAGATGTTCAGACCGGAGACTTATTCCATTTTGGGTTTGATAACCGGCACAAGAAAAAGAATATCGTTGTCATCCCAGTAAATACCGCATTTGATACACATGTAACCAGAAGATTTGAGGGCGAAACATTTCCGCTTGTTTCTGAAAACACAGTTCACGGTCAGTGGCTTGTCCGCCTGGAGGAGACCGGGGAGAAGCTTGATCGTATTGATGAAAGAATTGCTGACAGTTTGAAAAGAGCGGGCTTTTGTCCGATAAAAGAATCAAAGGCGGGGAACGGAAAGAAAGACTGTTATCCAGTGGGATCCGTCTCCATCATAGAAACATCAAATGCAGTTTACTTTTTGATGGCCATGGCGGAATTTGACGACTTCAATAATGCCAGAAGTTCTTCGAACGATATTGATTCAGCAATCACCTCGCTTTTAAACATGTATGACCGCTTTGGGCTGGGATACGATTTATACCTTCCGCTGATGGGCACAGGCCTGTCCAGAGCTGGCCTATCAATGCAGGAAGCATATGACCTTTTGATAGGGAGTTTAAGGAAGAACAGCAATAGAATTCACGGCCAGGTTCATCTGATCTTAAGGCCGGCAGACAGAGATGAAATAAAGTTGTTGGAGGATTGACAGATGGCTTATCGCACAAAAACATATATCGCTGGTGACTGGACCGGTGATCAGGATTTGATCAGCAAATTATATCAGTGGAACGACAGTAACTATTGGTCGCTTCATTTCGTTGACGCGCACGATTTGACACAGGCGCGGGATACAAGTCTGCCCTGTTCGATTAAACGTTCATTAGCAGAGCGACTTGATGCATCCAAAACCTTTGTCCTTGTTGTCGGAAGCCAGACAAATGCCTTAACAAAAGGGAGTTGTCGGCATTGCGGCAGCTACTATAGCTGGAATCAAAGTTGTTCAAGAGGACACTGGGTTGACTACAGAAGCTTTGTCCAGTATGAATGTGAGAAAGCTGATCGGGATGGAATAAGGATTGTTGTGATTTATAACTATGCATCTGTTCAGAAAGATAAGTGCCCAGCTGTCCTTCGCAATAAAGGCACGCATGTTAAGGGATATTACCGGGGGACGGATGGAAAATACTATTGGAATTATACAGAAATCAAAAATGCCATTATGGGAAATTGATGATGGAAAAGGCAAGGTGCACTCCAAGGATGGATATTAGTTTAAAAATAAAACAGCTGGTTGAGAAAAGGAAGATGATCAACGGAGATGTTGATTATGAGAATGACCCTACAATCAAAGAAATGATTCGGCTTATGACAGAGGACATGGATTCAACGGTCGCTTTCCTGAGAAATGAGTGCTCTGAAGACCAGCTGATCTGGATCAGTGAGATTGCAGATGAAATTACTGCACATACAAAGAGCAGCGAGTTCATCGACGCGCTTCGGGATCTGTGCAAAAAATATCCTGAAGTTTCCGAGAAGTATAATGTTCCATACTTTGTTGAAAGCGCAGCAGAATATTTGGAATGAATATTACATAGCGGAATGACGGTCTTTGTATCTGCTATGCTGTTCTGAGAGAAAGGAGCAGAACACAACAATCGAATATCTTTTGGTTGGGGAGTCAGCTTATTGCTGGCTCTTTTTGTTTTGACAGGAAAGGAGAAGTATGAACAAAACAAATGGGATGTACAAAAGTAGTTCTGTGGAAGAAATCAGGAAATCGATCGATTCCGCTATCGAAAAAATTTTCAGTTATATGAACAGCGATAAGTTCAAGGAATATCTGAAATGCCTTTCCAAGTTCCACAACTACTCCCTCGGCAACACGATCCTCATTGCCCTGCAGAAGCCGGACGCCACTCTGGTGGCCGGCTACACGGCCTGGAAGAACCAGTTCGGCCGGCAGGTGCAGAAAGGCGAACAGGGCATCCGGATCCTGGCACCGACTCCTTATAAAAGAAAGATGGAGGTCGATATCATCGATCCCTCCACCGGGCAGGCCAGGATGAATCCGGACGGGACGAAAGCAACGGAACTGAAGGAGATCATGGTGCCGGCATTCAAGGTAGTCAATGTCTTTGATGTTTCCCAGACCGACGGCCGTCCGCTCCCCACTATCGGAGTCAATGAACTGACCGGTGATGTCCGGCAGTACGAGATGTTCTTCGAAGCCCTGAAGCGTTCCTGCCCGGTTCCCATTGCTTTTGAGCAGATCGACTCCGGGGCCAAGGGTTATTACCACACGGTGGAGCACCGGATCGCTCTGCAGGAAGGCATGAGCCAGGTCCAGACCATCAAGACACTGATCCATGAGATGACGCATCAGAAACTTCACTCCATGGATCCAAAGGAAATGCCGCAGGAGGAGCCGCGCCTTACCAGGAACGCCAAGGAAGTAGAGGCAGAGTCCGTTGCCTATACCGTCGCCCAGCACTTCGGGATTGAGACCAGTGACTACAGCTTTGCCTATATCGCCGGCTGGTCCGCCGGCAAGGATACGCCGGAGCTGAAGGCCTCCCTGGACCGGATCCGGAAGGCGGCTGATGAGATGATCACCACAATCGATGGTCATTTTGCCGAGCTGCAGAAGGAACAGGCCTGGGAGCATCTGACCGCGGAAGACGTGAAGGATATTGTTTGCATCGAATCAAAATATTACCCTGTCAGCCGGCTGGCCGAGCATACTCTCACCTGTGAAATTCTCGGAGAACCTGTGAAACTCACCTATGAAGTATCACAGCATGATGACGGCGAAGGATTCACAATTCATTCCGAAGGAAAGGATATCTGGGAAATAATGCCGGAGCCGGAGCTTCGGAAGCTGGAGCCGATCCTTTCGCAGGCTGTGACATTTGCCGCATGGCAGAAAGATCTCGCAAATGCTGAAACGGTTGATGCAGTCAGGGATGTCCGATATGGACTTTTTGAAACAGAAAACCTGAACCTTTCCAGGGCGCAGATCTCCGCACTTCATGAAGCAATTGATCAGAAAGAAGCGGCGATCGCTGCTGTCGCCGGACCTTTCCGTTATTATTCCACTCAGCGGCCGGTTGATATCGGAACATTCCCGAAACCGCCGGATAACAGGGTCATGGAGATCGTGAACTTTGATAAACGCATTCCCGTGGAGAATGAACCTTTCCATGCCTGGGGGTATGTCGAATATCAGAAACCACTGACAGAAAAACAGGCAAATGAGTATGAACTGCGACCGGCATCCTTTCAGATACAGGAGAAAAAATCTGTTCTGCAGGATCTGCAGGAAAAGAAGAAGGCCCCCCGGGAACCAAAAGCAAAGGAGTCTAAAGCTCCTGCAAAAACCCGCAGACCAAAGGAGGAATCAAGATAATGTTTACTGTTGAAGAGATTACGCTGCTCCGTGCATTTGACACTTCTACCCGCCGCACGGCGATTCTTTCCCTCATGAATGAGATGGGCATGATGCAGGACGAGGAGCTGATTGCCCAGTGCACGAGCATGGTGAAAAAACTGGAAAATACCACCGATGCCGACTTTGCCGGTGTCGATTTCACAGTTTATGACGACGAGGACGATTGCAGGGAGGCAGACTATGAGTAAATGGGATGAAGCTCATCCTGAGCCATTGCATGACCACCCGGCCGAGAAGGATCAGCTTGTCGCGGCCATGGAAGCTGCCGGCTATGTGCTGGATACGCTGGAAAGCACAGAAGACAATCTGCGTTTCTATGGAGCTTACGGGAACCTGCTGACCATGGGCGGTTGGCATGAGTGCGAGGAATGGCTGAACGGCGTTGTCTTTGATGACCCGCAGGTCAGTAACCGAGTGGAGATCATCCTCCATCCGGAGCGTTTCCCGGAACGGGCTCCGCAGCGCGCTGCCCTCCGAGCCGTGGAGGATTCCGTGGAACAGAACGATAATTCCTTTGATGGCCTTATAAACAACATCGCCCAGCCTGATCCGACGGAAGCGCTCCGGCAGCAAGCCAGGGAATCGGAAGCTTCGGAAGAACGGCATTCCGTGCTGGAAGCCCTGAAAGCCAGACAGGCTGAAGCTGCAAAGGCTGCAGAGAAAGCAGAAACCGAAGCCAGAAAGCACCGACCCCGATTGCTGCGCGATGAGGAGGTGCCGGTAAGAGTATGAAAACCAGATATCATGAGACGCACGTTTTGTGGAACAAAGAAGAAATCGACCGGCTCCGTCAGCGCATGGATGAAGCCGGCGTCAAAAACTGCAGTGCCTTCATCCGGAAAATGTCCCTGGATGGCTATATCGTCAAACTCGATATGGACGATATCCATGAAATGATCCGCCTGCTCCGGAACGCCACCAATAACCTGAACCAGATCGCAAAGAAGGCAAATTCCGGTGACGGTATCTATGGAGCCGACATCGCCGATATGCAGGCGAAACAGGATGAGATCTGGGAGTCTGCCAAGGAAATCCTGGCAAGGCTCGCGACGATCCAGTAAATGAAATACAGCGGCGCGGGGTATCGTCCCTGTGCCGCTATGAAAGGAAGTGAAACGATGGCGGCAGTCAGACTGATAGCATTGCACGCAACAAGAGGACGCTCCGTTGCCAGAAGCCTTGGTGCCCGGACAGACTATGCGAAGAACCCGGAGAAGACAGAAAAGGGCGAACTGGTGACTTCCTATGGCTGCGATCCGATCACGGTTGATGAGGAGTTCATGCTGCAGAAACGCCTGTACGCGCAGGTCACCGGGAAATACCAGAACCGGGACGTAATCGCCTACCAGATCCGGCAGTCCTTCAAACCCGGGGAGATTACGCCGGAGGAAGCCAACCGTCTCGGTCATGAGCTGGCCATGCGCTTCACGAAGGGCAGATACTCCTTCATTGTGGCAACTCACACGGACCGGGCCCATATACACAATCACATCGTCTTTAATTCGACAGCCATGGACGGAAGCAGGAAGTTTAAAAACTTCTGGTTCTCCGGCATTGCCCTGCAGCATCTGAGCGACCTTGTCTGTCTGGAAAACGGTCTTTCCGTCATCACGCCGGCACCCTATTCGGAGCGTGAGAAGCGGACCACCTTCCCGAAGAAAGAAAACATCCGGACAGGCATCTGCCGGGATATCGACCAGATCCTGGCGGAGAAGCCAAAGGATTTTCAGGATTTTATCAGAGCCATGGAAGCTGCCGGCTATGAGATCAAGCCAGGGAAGCATACCGCAGTCAGGGGAAAGAACCAGAAAACCTTCATCCGTCTGGATTCGCTGAACGAGGGTTACCGGGAATCCGACATCCGGGATATCATCGCCGGAACCAGGCAGCACGATGCAAGACCTCATTCCTACCATCAGCAAAGATCCGTAAATCTCCTGATTGATATTCAGAAGAAAATGCAGGAAAAGGGAGCCGGCTACGCCCGCTGGGCAACGGTCTATAACCTGAAGCAGCTGTCAAAAACCCTGCTGTTTCTCCGGGATCACAGAATTGACAGTCTTGAAGGACTTCACACTGCCGCCGCTGACGCCGCCGCAAAAAGAGACGAACTGCTGGCCACCATCCAGGCCTCTGAAAAGAGACTGGCCGAAATCGCCACATTGAAAAAGCACATCATCAACTACTCCAAAACCCGCAGCACTTATGAAGCCTACCGGAAGGCCGGTTACAGCAAAAAGTTCTTTGAAGCGCACCGCGAGGAGCTCACCCTGCATAAAGCCGCCAAGCAGGCGTTTGATGAACTGGGCGTCCGGAAGATCCCGAAGGTCAAGGAACTTTCCGCTGAATACGCCGAGATTCTTTCCGGCAAAAAGGCCGCCTATGCCGATTACCGTAAAGCCCGGGACGAGGCCCAGGAGCTGGCAATCGCTGAGAGAAATATTGCGTCCCTTTATGACGCGGAAAGAAAAGAAGAGCAGGAACGGCAGACCGCCGAAAAAGCCCATTAAATCAAACCCGGGAGAAGTGCGGCCCTTACATCAAGGGTTGTACTTCTCCCGTCTTTTTTTATTTCAGGATCTCATATCCGGCTCTGGCAAGGAGCTTGAGCGCCTTGTCAAAATCCTTTTCCTTTGTC
>Ga0256404_1006667_pt1 | contig 18867 bp, 12 predicted proteins | sample RumenRJG_01DNA_FD_185990 | JGI IMG/M metagenome (GOLD analysis project Ga0256404, IMG submission 185990) | Bovine rumen microbial communities from Lethbridge, Alberta, Canada - RJG_01 | ecosystem: Host-associated > Mammals > Digestive system > Stomach > Rumen | place: Canada: Alberta | collected...
GCTTCCGGAGTATATCCGTAATTCGCTGGCAAAGGCGGGTTTAGCGGCATAAAGATCCTATCTGATTGCCTGTATTATTGAGTTTTCAAGGTGCGAAGCCCATTTTTGCTATGGGAAGTTTTAGTTTATTACATTCAGGCAGTTGGTATACTGACTACTGATCTGGACCGTGTCCCTCATTAGACCGTATTCGGAACAGTCGATTTCCCTGGACAGCCCCTGCAGTAATGACGACGAGTTGACCGCTTTTGCAGTATCTGTCTGCCCTCTGCTGTCCATTTCAGCTTTGATTTTTCCCTCATATTGGCTCAAAGTATCCGCTATCTTAACCGCCTTGACATACTGAGCGTTTAAGCCTTCTATTGTGCTCATAATCCGTATTCCTCTCCAAATGATTGTGTATTTCGATATGGGCTCATCTGCGGTTTATTCCCGTTTTACGCGGATACTACAGACCTGAGCATTATGATAATCCCGGCGATAATCAGGATGGGGATCGCCAGATAAATAAGGCCAACTCCTACCAGACAAACCATGAACAGCGGGAACAGCAATACTGTACAAGCAAATTTTGCAATCCCCCATGTCAGTTTCAAGCCCAGCACGAAGAATTTCCACGTTACCCATGCCAGTGCCACAAGGAAAATGATCGACAGCATATATGCATCCCCCTCTCACTGTAATAGCTCAACATAGGATCCCTGGCTGCGGAGCCACATATCAATTCCGGATCCGAATACTTCTGCAGAAACAATGTACGCTCCATCCTCTTCGTCCAGGATCTTTGCCGTCGGCAGGCGATCCAGGATCGCATCGATGTCAGTTCCCGTATAGCGGAATTTCACCTTTTTCAACTTGCCGCCATACATGAACTGAACCCGTTTTCGAAACTCTCCCTCTTCAAACCGGTTGCTGTACGGAATATAAAACCTTTTCTCCAAAATGTTCAGCGACCGGATACGGTCAATCCGATAAATGGTCGGGAAGGAATCGTTCAGAACGTCGAAGTCCTTCTTTATCTCCTCATCATCGATGAATGCAGTCAGATAGAAATAATACTCGGAAAACATGATCGCTACCGGCTTCAGTTCCCGGTGCACAACCTGTTTATCCTTGGTACGGTAGTAATCAATCTCTATATACCTGCACTCCCGTATGGCCTGACCCAGATCCCACATGAGTTCAATGAACCTGGTCTTATGCCGGGGCTCCACGTAGTGAAACTCCTCGTTGCTGATTAGCTCTTTTACCCGCTTCTGGTTGACCTTCGGGACACAACAGGTAATGAGTTTATCAAGCATACTGACCATTTCGTCCTTGGTAAAAGCTCTGCTGTCCAGAAGAATCTTGCACAGGGCAAGCACCTCTGCATTCTGCAGCCGGATCTGGTACAGTGTTTCCAGGCGATATCCCTTCGCGGCCCTATCATAAACGATGGTATTGACCAAGCCGGTGCGTTCAGAATCGTTGTCCAGGAAATTCCTTATATGTTCTATATCCCGTTGGATGCTCTTTTCGTTGACGCCATATCGCACAGCCTCCTCTGCTTTGTTCACAACATAGCCGTCAGAAAGCTTCGCGTACATCTGTAATACACGCTCTATCTGATCGCTCTTTATCATATCATTCATACAGACCTCCTATGTTATGAGCAGAGTATAGCAAGATGGATGGACGTATTATGTCCAACTCCCAGAGCTGTCTTTAAAGATTGGGACCTTCCAGATAATTTACCCTCTTCCCATGCGCTTCTGCATACTCAATCTCTGAACGTGTACTATCGCCGATATATCCCCCGACATTGATCACAAAGATTTCATCGGCCATATCGATCTTCCGCTTATGCATGTCATCCAACATGGCTTTTGTAGCAGTCAGCGTTCCTTCATCCATATTCTCCCAGACTTCGCTGTCCCCGGAATGGCCGAAGAGACCGACACTTATTACAATATTTCCTTCAAGTGTCAGTTGCTTTTGAGCCTCTATAAAGGCGTCCTTAAAACGGGTACTCCCGCAAAGAGTGATGATTTTATATTTTCCAATCATGTCATTCCTCTACTCTCAGCAGCATCTTTTATATACGATATTTATGCTTGCGCAGATCAAATGCCGATTGCCCGCCCTCAAGAATATCGCATATCTGTTGCTGTATGCCTTGTCTTCCTAAAGTATCGGTGCGTCCAGATTCTTCTGGCATATCATCTTCAATCGATCCGGTTCTGTACTCAAACCTGTATTGCCTATTAGGAGAGTTTTTCCCATCCTGATTCGCTACGATAATCTCATCTGCGTCAGCACCTAATACTACATTGGCGTTGTGCGTTACAACAATAACCTGCCTTATAATTTTTTTCTTCTTAAGGAATGGTATCAATTCATCGAAGATCGAGCGGTTATCTAAGTCATCTTCAGGCTGATCAACCAAAATAGGGCACGTGCTTTCTGCAAGACTGATCAACATTTTGAGCAAAACCAATGCCTTTTTACCCGGTGACATTTCATCAATCAAATCCCCGTCCATACTTACTCTATAGGCAGAGTTGTACCAATCACCTAACAATTCACGTAATACATTCTCCGGTGTTTTATTCTTGGTCAGATGTATTGTCCCGCTAACAATCGCATCAATCAACTGTCTTACATTATTCTCTGTTATCCATTCTTCCGTACAGCTATCAAGATCAATCACCGCCTTGAATGATGTTCTTCGGTCAAAGCCGGATTGTATTACTTGAATAAAAGCTTCTCTCCTAAAAGGTGTTTCGACAGAGAACTCCAGATCTTCTGCCGCCAAGGATGTGTTGTTGTTTATCGAGTCTGCATATACTTGATGGAGATCGCGATACTTGATAAAACTTATGGCAAGTTGTTTCAATAACCCATCATACTTTTCTTTGCTTTTATTCGCTTGGCCTTCAGTCTCGTTGAACCTCGCTAGTTTTGCTTCTTCAGCCTGCAAAGCTTCTGATAATTTCTTTATCGCCTCGTTTTCAGAAATCTTGACCGATAAAGGCTCCGCTATTGCAACCTTCTGTCTCAGTTGCTCTTGTAAAGCCTTTAATCTTTCTCTCAATTCATTCAGCAATGTCGCCTGATCAGTACGCCACACATTATCCGCGGCTTCGATGGCTTTTTTACCTGCATTTTTTATTGCTTCTAATAAGTCATCAGATAAGTCATAATCTACGTCCAGTAAAACCACTAATGACTGAATTCCCTGTACTATCGCTATATATTTCTCAACCGAAGAAATCTCTCCATTTAAAGCGGCAATAGCTTTCGTCGTTTCATCATACGTAGAAATCTCATCCTCTGATAACGATAATTCTTTTGATAACTTTTCCTTTTCTCCCTCTAACTTCTTGATTTCTTTCTCGATACCCGAACGAGTACCTATTTCGGCAAGTGTTTTTACCCTGTCCTGCCAATCTGTGTACTGCTGTATTAACGTATATATTGCTCTATCAATTTCTGCTTTCAGAGCAGAAAGATTTTGATTCATGTCATCGTAAGCTTTTTTCGCATCAGCATTTAGCATTACGATATCATGAATGATTTCGTCAATCTCAGTTAGCTCTTCATGCTCATCAGAGAGCCGATTCAGATAGGTTTGGGGGATATACACTATTTTGTGTTCCTGAGAATTCGAACCATTTTGGCTAACCGCACCATCCCTCCAATAAACCTTAACGTCTTGAATAACCTTGTTTCCGCCACCTGTCACAGTGGATTTCTCTTTCACTTGCACAGGATCAACGGTTAAAGCCATGTTATGCAACAAAAGAGATTTCCCGGTAGATTTACCACCGATAATACATGTCAGCTTATCATTAAAATAAATCGGCGTCGGAGCAAAATCCCCATCGCAAACTTCGACTTTATCTATTACCTGATAATCAGGTTTTGTCTCCGGCATTATCTGTGAAACTCGCACTCTGTCTTTAGGCTCAAATAGAACCTGCCGAAATCCGTTAAATGTTGGATCTGCCTTGATCCAGCAGTATCGCTTACCATTGGGCTCGAATAACTTATCACATGAATGGGCATCTGATCCGTGGATACATGGTTTCAAGGAACCGCATTTTTTCTTAACTGTGTCTTCATCATCAGCAGATGCACCTATGAAATACTTTATATCAGAGTCTTTACCCGAAAAAATCATGTCCGCAAACTGATATATGGTTCTCCTCGTAGCATCCATTTGAGATTCATCGCCCATAAAATAAGCAGAATGCTCAACAACTCCTGACGCCCCGTCGCTACTACTATTAGAAACCACAATAATGCAATGACTCCGGAGCTCTGAATCAGAGTCAAATACACTCTTCAGAGATGAAAACTCCAATACAAATTGTGATATTCCAGCCTCATATGCTGCATCTTGCAAGAGGCTTTGGTCTCCCTTATAATCCCTACCTAGCCGAACCAATTCGTCATGTGATGCACTATATGAGCTTCCATTAAAGGAGAATGTAAGCTTGCTAAAAAAGCGCCCTTCCAGTCCATCGACAATTTCAGGGTCAAAAATGCAGTGAATATTTACAGGGGAACTCTTTGCAAATGGAACCATCCGTAATTCAACATTCGGTAGAATAAGACTTACGGTATCTGGGAATCGTTTATCAGAAACTACTTTAAGGTAGTTGTCTATTGACAGGTAGTCTGTAATGCCAATAACCTCAATCCGTTTCAGTGGGTCTAATCCATCTCCTATGTATGAGGAAATGGCATCATAAAAATTGTTCCATTTTTCTTCGATGCAAGAGCCTTCGAATTGATCGTTTTTTATCGTCCCCGGCGTGTGAATATGTAAATCCCACCTTCGCCATTCGGAGCCTCGCTCAAAATGAAGCATAGAATTAATCCCCCCTATTACTCTACGCCAAGCGCTTTATAAACCGCATCCTCGGCACTACTATAGAAAATCAGATTAAAGCACCCGATCAACTCCGCTGGCACCACCCCAAGATCACCTGCGGATGTTATTGGAAGCAGCACCTTCTTTGCTCCACTATCCAGGCATACCTGCAACGAATTGGCCAACTCATCTACTTTTATCATGGTTCCGCTGATGCTGATCTCGCCAAGGACAGCCATGGTGCTGAGTACCGGCTTTTCAAGCGCTATCGAACATAGCGCAATCAGTGTCGGCAGCGCCAGTTTCCCGGTCATTCCTATTCCCTGCAGATCCTGATAGTTGACGATATAGTCCTTCGTGGTGGTGCTGATGGAGCCGCTGATCCGGTTCCCGTTGGCTTTCAGGAAGCTGAAGGCCGTATTTGAGGATTCCTTCGCATCCCGGTCGCTGCCGATGCCTGTCCGCTCAAACTTTCCGTTTCCGGGCAGCATCTGACTTTCCAGCCGAAAAACACCGATCATACCGGACTTGCCCTGACTGACCGTATATACCTGACCGGGATTGCACATGCCCTCCGGGATCAGCTTGCCACCGCCCTGTTCTGGGACGGAGACATAGTGCTCATCAAATGTTTCGTTATCAATATAGGAGAAGTTCACGTCATAAAATTCCATGCCGCCCAACTTCTTTAGCTGCTCCTTGACACGGCGACGCATCTCCAATGACAGCTGCAGTATTTCCTCCAGTTGTTCTTTCGTATATTCTCCATCCGGATACAGCAGCTTGATGAAGCCACCGACCATCTTGCGGACGGCGATGGTGTCGCGCTGATTCAGGTTTTTACCGAGCCGGAAATAGTGATCCAGTGCGTCTCCGTACTGCTCCTTCCGCAGCTCCCGGATAAACTCTGCAAGGTAGTCCGTAATAAATCCGTAGTCATCTGTGAAATGCTCCGGACGGAATTTCGGGATCTCCCAGCCGGGTATGTAACAATGCATTCTGTCAAGAAAGGCTGTATCCGTTCCCATTTCCGGTGGGAAAGGATCAAAGAGGCTGGATGTCTTCAGAAGCACATCCACACTCTGGTTGATGTTTCCGACGAAGACCATGGAGGCGCTGGCAGCCTTCTCCTCTTTACCACGGGCAAAAGAGCCGGAAGCCATATAGTCCTTCATGATCTGGATGCCATCTTTGTCTTTGAAGTTGATCCCGGCGACTTCATCAAAGGCCACGCAGTCCCACAAGCCGACAAGACCGACCGTCTTCCGGGCCATGTTATAAAACAGATTTGCCACTGTAGTCTGTCCGCCGGAAACGAGAATGCTGTTCGGTGAGATTTCTTTATACAGGTGGCTTTTGCCGGTGCTTCTCGGGCCGAGCTCACAGAGGTTGAAGTTGTTCTCTACCAGCGGGATCATTCGTGCCAACAGGAGCCACTTCTCACGGTCATTCAGCATATCCGGCTCCATGCCGATGGAGCGCAGCATGACATCCATCCATTCTTCTTTTGTAAAAGCCTTCCGGCCCTGCTTCAGCTCATTGATGTCCACATGGGGCATCTGGATCGGAGTGAGCTTCCGGATCTGGATGGGATTCCCGTTTTTCTTATCTTCCTCAATGTACTCATAATCCAGCTGCAGGATGCACCAGATGCCGCCGCAAAGCAGCCGGTCAAACTTCTCCGGATACTCATCAGCGATAGGAATATTCTTCAGGCCAAGGTTGGAGAACTCCGCCATGTAGATATTCCGCTGGATATTCAGATTGACTGTAATTTTGTCAATAACGGTATAACTGCCACGGGAACGGAGTACAGACAGGATCTTCTGAGCCTCATCTGGGCGCACGAAATTATCCGCGAGAATCCGCTTCACATTCTCCACGCCTTTATCAATAATCTCATCGTCATCGGAACTGCAGTACTGTCCCAGCAGAAACTCAAGGACATACACAGGCACGTTTGCGCCTTCCTTAATTATCTTTGTCAGATCCTTCCGGACAATCTTCCCGTCGAAGTGCTCGCGCAGCTTGTCCTTGATGACCTCACGGGAGCTTTCACTCGCTTTGAATTCATCCATTGTCTGTTCCTCCCGGATCAAGCCTTTTTAGAAGAAGTTGAATTCATCCACTGCAAAGGCGATATCAATCTGGAACTCTTCTCGGATCGGCATCTGTAATCCGGTCTCATCCGCAATGATGAGATAGTAGCTGTCCAGATTGCTGTATTTCTGAGACCGCAGATTGAAACTGCAGCGGAACGTGCGATCCTGCGCGTTGTCGCTGGTCTTATCTGCGATGATTTTCTGTGTATCGCTGATTTTCTGGCCGCCGGCATCCGTGAAGTACAGTAGATAGGTTGCCGCCTCACGATTGCCGCCGACTGCTTCTTTCTGATAGAAGTTTAAAGAAAAGATCATGTTGCTGATCTTCCGGCCAGCCGAAAGCAAACTCACGGTCACCGGCTTAGTGTCGATCTTATCCTTGTTACGCTGGTAAGCCTTTGTAGAAGAACGCAGGTATTGGTACTCGACTACCGGCACAACCATCTCCTGCAGGCTGATACCGCCATGCACAAAGTTCAAACCGCCACCCTTCTTCTTGATGCGGACATTCTCACGCGGTGCCCATGCCTCATAAGCAGATTCCTCACCACCGAACTTTACCGGCAGCAGATAGTCCGGCTTTGCTCCGGCTCGGGTAATGAGATACCTGCGGTCGATCTCCACATCCTGATCACTCGGTGTAGTCTTATCCACCTTGCCATCCTCAGTAAGAGGACTGTAGGTATAGAGGAACCCGTGATCCGCTGTGATGAGGATATTGGTGCCGCCGAACTCATTCACAATGATGCGCACCAGATTTTTGATCTCTGCAATTGCATCATCGCAAGCCGGGAAGACCGTGCTGTCGGAGGTATGGCTTGCCTCATCTACCTTATCATGGTAGATATAAACAACCTCCATGCCCTTCACCAAAGCAGACCGCTCAGCACGTTTCATTCCGATAATGTTGTCATATTTCAGAGCAACACTGGCCTCATTTGCCGCCTTCAGCACCTTATCCCGATATCCGGCATCTGTTGACTGACCATCCGCAAGAATAGCCAGATCTCCATTGCTGCGCTCTGCGATCTCCAGCTTCTTATGCGGCAACAGGGCTGCCATACCAAACTTGGTAACCGTCGGAAAGATCGCCTCAGCGCTGTTCAGTGTAACCGTGCACTGGGTTTCTCGGCGCAGCTGCTCCGAAAGCTCTGCCGCCACTTCATACCTGAAAGCATCGGAAATGATGACAAAGACTCTGTTATCGTTGGGTGCCACCTTCTGACGATAGAAGTCTTCCTGCTGTGGCACTTCCAAAATGCGACCATACTTCTCCAGATCCTCTGCCGCAGCTTCCGACCAGTTCTGGCCCAGTTGCCCGAGAAACCAGTGTGAGTACAGGCCTTCTACTTTTTCCGTGACGTGTTTAAACAGGTCATCCAGCAGGGAGTTGGATTTCTTCAATGCCTTTTGGAAACACAGGTGGAACAGTCTGTAATAGGTGTCCATCTGATAATAATCCGTCGTATATTCCTTCCAGATTTTATGTGGCTCCACTGTATGGAATCCGGCAGAATGCTCCAAGAAGAATGACTGCATATTGGCCACCTGCAAAATGCCCTCATAATAGCTGGATACATTATCGTACCAAACCATTGTCCGACGCTTTTCGACGGTCGCCTTAATGGTATCCACCTGAATGATATGGTCACTGATCTCCTCCATCAGAGCCGTCAGGATACACTCGTTGATACACGGGAAGACCTCGGTATCCACCAGATCCTCCACAGCCAACTGAGAGAACCGCCGTGACAGATGGGCCTCTTCCTCCACATACCGAGCAACCTCATAGAGCTGCCGGTTGTCTTCACTGTGCAGCCATTCGGAAACGAAGTCATAGCACCATGCCTGATGAGGTGTGGAGATGAAGGCATCCAGTCCGGCCAGATGATCCAGATGCATTGTTCTGGTGGCCGCTGTCAGCAGCATGTGGATTGCTAACCTGCCGAGACTCACGTCGTCCCCTTCATTGTAGCCGGACGCTTGTGCCACCATCACCCAGAATGGCTTCTCCGCACCATAGGTCAGAAAGCTCTGGTAGACGCTGTTGGAATCAAGATCCAGTCCGGCATGTATCATGGAGCGAATAATATGACTCGGCTGGATATCGTCATTACCACAAAGAGCAGACATCACCGCCAGATGCATCTGCGCTGCTGTGGAGATATTACTGTTCAGCCTCTTTACCGCATCCCGGCGATCCTTGGCCCTGAAGAACTTCCGGTAGTTCTTCACCTGATTCCGAATGATCGGACTGGCCGGAAGGCCCATCTCATCCATCCAAATGGAATTCAGATCTGCCCGGAACTCTTCACTGTACAGTTGTACGTTGATAAGCCAGTTATCATCATCTTTTGTGAATGAGCGCGGATCATACACTAGGTAATTGGATGCCGTATCGTCCTCGCAAAGGAGTCTCTTTATTGCAAAAGTATTGCTGCCGGTGAGCCGGGCGACCTTCACACTGTCCAACACCATGTCGTCCAGCTGATCCTCAAACTCCTGATCCTCGTCATACCAGAATATTATCCGGCGCTTATAGAATTCCGGCAGCGGTGCGGCAAAACGACGTGTCAAGTCCTGCTGCACTGTATTCAAATCCATACCGGCCATGCCGCTACCTCCTAAACTCTCTCTCTCAACATATCCTCAAAATCCTTGAGTTTTCTTGCATGTATTGCCACTCCTAAATTATTTGGAATATTAGTCGCTACTATAGGTGCCTTTGACACAGGTACATCTATGATCCTGATATCACCTGTAACAGTATGTTGTGCGACTGCATGAATTATCCCGACCAGTTTAATTCGTGAACCGGCAACCAACCCGCCATTTGCCGGTGAATATGAACCCTGATTGAAAACAAAAACAGGTGAGCCACTTGATCCACCATAAATAGCTGCATCAACTAAAAACTTAGGGGCGTTATTGAAATCTAGTTGTAAAGCAGTCGCGGTGATGCCCTTTCGAACTATAGGCATATTATTGGCTGCATCCCATATTCCATCGGGATAACCCACGATAGTAATGTCTTCGACTCTTGAATAGTTATCCTTTAAGTCTTGGTCGCTCGGAATGTCATCTACACACAGTGCTGTATAGTGCAGGTTGATTCCATTACTTTGTACCATTTTATGTATCTCAGCTATAGGCATAATACATAGGTCAACAGATGCCTCTGGATGCAATATCCAAGCCTTTTCAAAATCTTCTACGGTTAAGTCGTAATAATGTCCCCATTGTGGTTCACCGGCTTCATTTCTCAAAGAAAACCGCAATTTTCCCTTAATTGCATCTTTTATAACGTGTTTATTGGTAACAATAGCCGGAACACTCATACCAGTTTCTTTGCTAAACAGAAAGTTGAAAAAGAATCCGGTCCCTGTACATATTCCATTTGGTGTAATAGTTTCAATCCTGATAGTAGTGAGCAATAAAAATTCAGAAATTGTCATAAAATGCTCCTTACCTAATCTTTGCAAGTACGTCTTGGAACTTTGCGTAGTTCACTCTCGCGCCATCATCCAAGTCGATCCGGATCATCTGGTCGGCCAGATGGTGGATTTTTTCTTCGTAGACGCGAAGTTCCTCTGCCTGTGCTCTGATACTGTCGAGCCGCTTTGTCAGTTTTACACGCTCGCTGGTTCCGGTATTAGCCACCCTGCTTTCCAGATCCGCAATTGCCGTGCGATACCGAGACTGCTGCTCATGGACATAATCTGTGCGGATACGGGCAATCGTATCGGGTTGATATCTGTGCATGTAGATCAAACACTTGAATCCATTCTTTTTTCCACTTTCAAAGAGCCAGTAGATGGGGCGCTTCTGATACATTTTCACATGATCTGTATAGAAGTCGTTGATGAAGTAATTACGTATAACCTCACGGGAAGAGCCCTTTCCTCCAAGTGCATCTGCAATGAATCGAAGGTTCTCTTCCAACATTTCTATTCCATAAACAACTTCAATGAATTTCACAAATCGGCCTACAATGTCATCCTCGAAATATTCATCGTCACATATCGGAATAATGGCATCTTTATCCGGTTGGTACAAACCATAATTTGAAGCATCCCACTCGCCTCCCGCATAGATTAAACCAGGATTATCTAAAGAATACCTTCCAAACATGCAACCAACAGCATAGGATATTAGCCCTTTAATTTCGTCGGTTTTATTCTCAGTTTTAACTGTAACATCCTTATCATTAACTTCATTTGAAATGCTACCTTCTATTTGATATATCTTTGCAAACAAAGAATTCAATAGCTCCTCGTTTTCTTTTAGTTTTGCAAAACGCCAATTGATATAATTGGCCCTTTGTTCATATACCTTTGACAACGAGGTTGTCTCCAAGACCGTCGTTAAGGGATGCTTTTTAAAATCCCAAGATATTTCCTGCTCATCCCAATCTTCTTTTGAGATCCTGATGCATTCATTGACAATAACATTTATCTGCGGTGCAGCAGTTTCATCATAAATAAATGGGAGTTTTCGATAATCACCCAACTTAAAATGGATGGTAGGATTCAATATTGTAGATAGCTCGCTAACATAATTCGTGTTTAAAAGCCCTAATAAATACGAAAAATAGATATCCTCGGTAAAAACAACGTCCGCTGATCCGTCAAATACGCTTCCTTGCGGCTCATATCTAAAAGCAACGCCACGCATCGAAATATCAGACCATGTAATCGCCTTCTTAAAATAATAATTGCGCGAGGGAAGCTTATTTCCAATAGTTAGCAGAACATTATAACTTGCCATATCAAATTTAATGAGATAGTCAAGATTACCATACCATCTTCTAAACTGCCCACCCTTGTTATAGACTGCATAACGTTTGCCACTTTTATGAAATTCTTCGGTGGTTGATGCAGTCAGAAAGGCTTTAGTAAAGTCAATTTCATACCATAGCCTTAAATATGTGTCATTATCACTTGTAGCCACCCCTGCTTTTGACTCTGATATAGTTTCAACAGTCTGATTATTAAACGTTTCGAAAACTGTCTTCGAAAGCGAATACGCGATTGGAGCCCCTGTTATGTTCCTAAAAAGATCTTGATTTATATAGTATCTTCGATTAGGCTCATAAAACCATCTTTCTTTTTCTTCAAGAGTACTAACAGAACCCTGTTCATTAAAAAGGCGAAGATATGCACCTATATAATTCGAAACATGCTCTTTCTTGAAGCAAAATGCAACTGTTCCAAAGTCGGACCCAAATACGCCTCGTCCCAAATGTAACATGTTAATGTACGTCGAATTGATTGAGAACTTTTCCCTCATCTTTTCGAACCTTGAAATAAACATCCACACAGGGATATTAATCAAGGCATAGAAACCATTTGATGCACAAAAGATCCTTGATCTTTCCATAAATACCGTACTTAAATCAGACCTAAAATCAGCATAATTCTTATCTAAATACTTCAATAGGGTCTTATTAACATTACTCGAACCCATATAAGGTGGATTTGTTATTACAGCATGATACTTTTGTGCCATCACCTGAGCAACCTGAACAAACGGCAGCAGCGTATCTATAGTCTGATAACTATAAATGCTTGGTACTGCTTCATTGCGAATTTCTTCAATCCGTGCATAGAGGACCTCAAAATCCACATTTGTTACATTTACGATCGAGCCGTACTCTTTGGCGTCATGCAGTTCCCTTACCAGGGTATCCATTGCAGTGCTCAGATCTTCTCTATCATCCACAAAATACTTGATACAATGGGGATCAAGGTTATTGCTCTCCAGAATGGCATAGACATGTGGCTGGATACCACGGCTGAAGAAGCGCCTGTCATACTGTCGCGCCTTCATCATGACAGAAAAGTAGGCAAGCTGTGCAGCACGTTCGTCGATATCAAGGCCCCAGATGTTATTCTCCACGATGCTGGATGCCGCCTCACGCGCAGAGTAACCGTAAGCCTCATAAATCTGAACCAACACATCGAACATATATGCCAGAATGTGCCCGCTGCCCTGACACGGATCGATAGCAAGGATGTCCTCCGGTTTCATGGCAGCATACTCCTTCCGGATCTCCGCGAGCTGTGCCTGCACCTCCGGTTCCTGCTCCGCCTCATCCAGATAATATTTCCAACCAGCCTTCAGGTCATCGTTCGGATGTCCTTCCAGCCACAGGCGTCCGAGGCTGTTCTCCACCATATACCTAACGATCCAATCCGGCGTAAACAGCTGCGTAGCCGCCGGGATATTCTCCTTACTGATCTTGATATTCTTCTTCAGGTTAGCAAACACCTGATCTTTCGGCTCAGTGTTGTAATACTGATACAGCCAACCGATGATCTGCACCTGATCTGTCCAGTCTTCCTGTGGAATCATGGCAATCATCTGCTCAACGACACTACCTTCACGGAGCAGGTTGTCCGGGAACAGGAGCTCAGTATAGTCAGAGATTCTCTGAAACATGCCCGGCAGGATGCTGGACAAAGCATTACACTGAGTGATGATCATGTACTTGAACAGGGCATCGTCATCGTTGGCATTTTTCAGGTCATAAACCTTCTGCATATCAAGGCCGTCCATCTCCATGTTGATGGCCTCATCCAGAATCTGCGGCTTGAAAGCATTATCGTCATTAGTGAAAACACGGATACGAGTAGGCAGATAGCCGTTGACTTCCATGAAGCGCAGGGCGGAGAAGCGGTTAAACCATGTATAGGCGATCTCCTCCATTACCTGCTCATAGCCCTTTTCTTTGATCTGCGCTATCAGGGCGGTCCGCTGCTTCTTTTCCTCTGCAGACATGAGCCTGCCGTGCACGCTACTGGCATTCTGATCTCCATATCCATCCACAGTGATCTCATATAAGGCAGCCCTTTGGCTCACGCGGGAGATCAGCTCCCGACGTGCCCAGACAGCATATTTTTTGATTGCATTCTTATCCATACCAATCTCCTTACTTGAGCTGAATTCCGTCGCAGTTCTTCAGCAGCTGCTTCAGCTGATCGCGAATCTTCTCCACATAGGTATCGATGTCTGCCTCGCTCTCCAGCCGTTTTGCGGGAAAGATAACCTGCCTGTTGTAGGGCTTGATGATTTTCTTCGGTTGGGTGGGCGTAGTCGTGGAAGTCCCATATCCACCTCCCGGCTCCTTTACAACATTCACCGGCGGCTTTGGCGCAGGAGGTGCAAAGAGAACCTCCAGCCGATCCACAGTCGTATCCTTGTACTGCAGCATCGGAGGAATCAGGCCATCCAACAGCGCAAGGCTCTGCAGCTCCTTGATCTGCTGCTTCTTCTGGGAATAATATTCATCGGCTTTGTTGCTGATATCCTTAGCCTTCAAGTCACCTCTGGCTGCCTGATGGATCGCACCCATGCACTGAGTGATGATGTCTCCGACTTCCTCACGCTTGGCAGCAAGAAGCCTATTATGGCCTTCCCGGACTGTCGCCATCAGATCATTCAGCTCCGGGATCTTCTTATAGCTGAAGCCACCCTGCACCACGACCATAAGACGAATCTTGTTCAATGCGTCATTAGCTTCCGGCTCACGGGACAGGTAATCCAGCTCGTTGCGCAGATCCTGTTCCATCTGCGCGGCGGCATCAAAGATCTGCACTTTGGTCTTGAAAAAGTCTTCAACCTCCTGCAGGGCTTCCTTGCTGTCGAAAAGATTGTCTTCACGCTTTAGGACACGGTCAATCAGAGCGATATTATCCTTCTTCTGGGAAAGAATATCCGCTGTCAGCTGAATGGCCTGCTGCACCTTTCCACGATCCGGATATTTCCGACCATTGTCATATTTCGCATTCAAAGCCTCATAGTGCTCCTTCTGCTCTTCAAACTTCTTCACGATGAAGGCAACCAGACCATCTTCGTCATCCGGAACATCCATCACATCAAAGTACTCCCGGAGCAGTTCTCTGACCTGTTTCATCTTCACGGCAGTGACAACCTGACGCTTGGAGATGCTGGTCTTTCCAATCTCCGAGCGCTTCCGAAGCATATCCGGCAGTTTCGGATCGGTCGGCTGGATAGTGGCTCCTCCGTATTTGATCGTCACCTTCTGCTGGGCAATCAGCAGGGCAACGACAGCCGCGATATCTATCTCGCGCCAGCCATAAGGAATGCCCTGATACCGGCTCTGAACATCGAACATGGATGTGGGCAACTTTGTGCGATCCTGCACGATCAGGTATTCTTCAACCTTGGCGGCAGCATCTCGGTTGGGCTCCGTACCCGGAAGCATCATTTCTGCGCCTGTCAGTATGGCAATGATATCCGCATCGGTCTCCGCATTTTTCTCAATTAGGCCAAGGTCGCTGTAAACGTGGGTAACCAGATATTCCAGTGCCTGATCTATCCGGGACTTGGCATCGCCACTCTTAATTTCCACGTGTTCGCCGTCCACATAGTAGGCTGCCTTTTCAATAGCCTTTTTCAGTTCTTCCATGGCAGCCACTTCATACCGGCCTGCTTCATCCTGCTGGTCACGGATGATGTCCTGCATGGATTTCGGAAGCTGGGCTACATTCCGCTGCTTCACATACTTGCGGATCTTCATGGCACTTTCCAGCGACTCGTAATACGGGGAGTCTGAAAGCACGACAATCGCTTCGCCTTTGGATTCGGTCATCAGGCGAAGTTCACTCTTTTCCACGGCATCAGTAGCAACTGTCAGGAAACGAAGCTTCATACCGCCGGTCACGTTACCGGAGGTAGTGCCGTCGACCATCTTGTCAAAATCAAAGTCGTACTTGCCGTATCTGTATTTCTTTGTAGTGTAGATGTCCGCAAAGATCATCTGGGAGATGCGCTCCACGATGGCTGCGGTGTCCACATTCGTATTCTTGATCTCACGGGCGATATCCTGCTCCTCGTCCGTAAGGAAATTATACGTGTCGCCGGTGCGTCCGATGTAATTCTGACTCATCAAACGGTTCAGAGATTCTCTGGCCTTCTCGCGGAGGATGATCTTGTCCGACCGGATATCATCAGCCATGAGGATGACGATGTTATCTACGTTAGCTGGGATGTCATCTACGTAACGGATCAGGTACAGGAGCTTCAGGACATCCACATCCTGCGCCTCGATACCTGCAGCATTTTCAGCAGCTTTCTCGCAACGTTCGATGACGCGGCGGATGGAGCTGTCAAGGAAGGTGTGCACCGTATCATAGAAACGGAAGAATGGAACCAGTGCATATTCATCCTGCGTCTGAATTTTCTGAGTGGCCTCCTGGAATCCGGAGAGCATGGAACGCTCACCACCGGACAGGTGCTTGCCGGAATTTCCGTGCTTGCGGATCTCAGCAAAGACCTTCTGCATGATGATAAACTGGTACGGCACAAATGGGAAGTTCACGGCGAACTCGGACGGGCCACTGTATCCCTTGATGTCCAGGATGGAATCTGTAAAGCTGAACAGGTTCCGCAGGACGGAGTCGTTCTCGTGATACAGATTTTCCAGCTCGTTCTCTACGGCAGGCTTTTTCTTCAGGATACGCTTCTGGATAACCTCATCCACAGAGGAGGAGGATAGGGACAGTCTTGTCTTGAAGCGGGCCTGAATCCGGGAGAACTCATCGGCACGGACTTTGATGATCTCATCGATAGCCTCCTGACCGGTGCACATCACCCACACCTTGCCGCCGCACTCGCTGCCGATCTTCTCAGTCAGGGACTGCAGATTCAGAAGCATGTCCGTATCGGTACCGACGTACTGACCTACCTCGTCGATCATAAACAGCAGTCGGAAATCACGTGGTTTGCTATTCACGTAAGCCTTGATGTCCTCGACTAGCTGCGCGATAGAGAACTCCACAGCAGTCTTATCATTAAACCAGCGCTTTGCATCCTCTTCACTCATATCAAGCACTTCCATAAGTGCCGGGATGATGAATTTTCCGTTAAAAGCAAAAGCCTTTCTCTGGTCGACCCAGCTCTTGCCCTTCTTCTCTTCAAAGACGCGCCGGAACTCTTCGGTTTTGCCGAGCTGATCAATATACTGCTCCAGCATAGCAACCTTCAGGTTCTCACCATAAAAGCCGAGGTGGGAGTAGAACATCTTTGCGAAAACACGAAGAACGGCAGTCTTGTCTTTATTGATGGAACCCTCGATATCGATATTGAAAAGGATGGTCTCAGTCTTGCTCCTGGTGGACTTGTCGATCAACATAAAGGTCGCCGGGTCGTCTTCAAATTTCTTCCGGAACATCTCGACCGTGGAAATGCCGTCGATGTCTTTGTTCTCAAGGATGTAGGACAGCATTTTCAGGAAGTGAGATTTACCACTTCCAAAGAAGCCGGAGATCCATACACCAATATCATCCGTCGGTTTATCGAACGCCTCGCTGTAGTAATCAAAGAAGCTGATGAAATGCTTCTTCAGTTCCTTGGTGATGACATATTCTCTTACTTCCTGCTCAATGACATCGGTGCTGTCCTGATCAACTTTGATAACGCCGTTAATCGGTCGGTTGATGTCCTCGGCAAACATGTCACGAATCAACATAGCCATTTCCTCCCTCAGATGATATTGAACGCCCGGTAATAGTCGTTCGGCTGTAGTCTGTTGAACAATTTCAGATGGTGGCCATCAAACTCTCCCGGATACAACACCAGAATAGGAATATCCGAAAAATATGGCTGCAGGGCCTCCAGCAATGTATGTACGCGCATGAACGGAAACACATCGCCGACGCCGGTCAGCATCAGCACGTCACCCTTCTCATGCGGGGAATACTGTATCTTCTCTATATATTCACTTTCACCGACAGCAGAATGGAGCTGTTCCAGCAGAAAAATTCCACCATCGGATTCTTCCATATCCGGGATGGCATCTGTAATATCCAGATCATCACAGATGGAGAGGAAGGTTTTATACAGGTTGCATTCAATCAAACGGCAATCCAGTGACTGATCCGTCTTAACCTGCTCCACAAAATGTTGGACGACCATCTCGTCCTCTGCGTCGTAGCAGAAAATCCGAATGTTCACTTCATTGCTCAAGCCCTTACCCTCCAGAAAATCCGGCTCCTGAATGAGCTTTCGCAGAGTGTCCAGCCTTTCATTTATATCACTCATCTACCGGCTCCTCCTTACATAAAGCAATTGAACGCGGAAAGCGCAACCTCATCACCGTTGCTGCGGATAGCGTTCTCCAAAACTGTGCTGATCAGCACAGGATTCAAATGGTCAGACGTCAAGCTGTCCAGATACTCATTTTCCACGAGGATCTTCGCTAAGACCTGCTTCACCTTAGTCACCGTGCTATCGCTCCAGGTAGCCACCCAATCATCCTGTTCCTGCAAACGCATGATATAGGTATTCAAGTCTATCTTACTAAACGAGGTGTCCAAATTTCTGTACTTTGACCCGATGACCGTAATCATAAAATCCCAAACAAGCCGATACTGCTTCATCATCGCATAAAGACAGATCTGCTTGGACACATCACTTGGCTGTGATGCCATCGCCTGTACCAGCGAATCATCCTCCATCGCGTCCAGCCTCCGCAGGCAGGCAGATGACATCTTCCGGACGGACTTCTCCGTAGGATATTGGAACAGATTCTCTTTCACAATCCGGTCAGTCACTTCATCTTTATTCAATCCTTCGCAGACCAGCTTTGCCGTCGTGCGCATCTCATAGAACAGAAATTGTTCCCGTGTGATAGCCGCATTGTATGGGCTGGCCTCCCGAAGGACCGCTTTATCTTTTCCGGGCATATATCGTAAACCTCCTTCGAGGATATGCAATCAAAGTAAGATCAGCATAGAATGCCTCTCTCACTGGTCATTAATCATTTCCATAATGTCACATACATCGCAATGTAAAGCCGTACAGATTTTTTCAATGATCTCAGTATTCACATTTTCATTTTTTCCAAGTTTTGTAATGGATGTCGCACTGATGCCCGCAGCTTTC